>Ga0208019_1000129_pt1 | contig 39491 bp, 55 predicted proteins | sample CB_VirMetaG_5_FD_184540 | JGI IMG/M metagenome (GOLD analysis project Ga0208019, IMG submission 184540) | Freshwater to marine saline gradient viral communities from Chesapeake Bay - CB_1508_1D Viral MetaG (SPAdes) (version 4) | ecosystem: Environmental > Aquatic > Marine > Coastal | place: USA... | reverse complement strand
GGGGCGATGCTGCCGGTGCGATTTGGTGTAAACAGCTCAGGGCCACGCTCACCGACAACATAAGAGCGCCCACCCATGACGGTGCCGCCATTAGCCCTGCCAAACAGCTTGCCCATCAAGCCACCGCCTGCGCCTAAAGCGCCAAACGCGGACTCAATGCCAAGCTTGAGCAATGTATTGGCCAAACTGCGCAGCGTGTTGCTCGCCACTTCAGCAAGTGATTTCGTCTGATCAACAGCAGCCATCAAGGTATCAACAACACCCGTCTTGATTGCATCGCCAATCGTCCGGTACGTTTGCGCAATCCGTTCTGCTGCCTGTTTTTGTGCGTCCGCAATTTCCTGTTCTTTGTCCTTTTGCTCTTGAAGCTTTAGCACCTGTTGCTCTTGCTGCGATAATACCCTGCCCCGTTCAACACCATGTTCGCGAATTAACTCACCCAGACGAAACGCTGCTTCAATTGCTTTTTTGTCTTCTTCGCTGCCAGCCATAAGCAATGCTTCCTGCTTGTGTAATTCCATGACTTGGCGGTTAAATGCTTTTTCTTTTTCTTCCGCAATGCTTAAGAGCTGCTCTTCTTGTTTGATAATATGCAGCCTTAACTGCTCAGCCTGACGGGCTGCTCTTTCGGCAGCTTTTTCTGCTTCGCTTTTGCCTTTTAAACGCTTTGGAGGAGACGCAGACGCAGGCGTTGGCGTTGGAGAAGGCTTATCAATACTTGGAAGAAACCCGCCAGTCGCTTGAAACAATGCGCGCTCTTTGGACGCATAGTCTTCCCCAAAATTTCGCAACCCAGCGCTTGCATCGCGCATTCTTTGCGCAAGTGGGCTAATCTGCCTCATCAAGTTAATCATCTGCCCAAGCACCGGGATGGAGCCAAGGGCGGCATTTGTAACGCTATCGAAGAAGTTTTTTACGCCTTCCCCGTTAACACTAATTTGCGGGAGAATTTTTTTCAGTTCGCGCGCGACAGTGTTGACATCTTCAACAGGCTGTACTAGCGCCTGAACTGCAGTGGTTAAGCTGTTGATAAGATCAATCGTTGCAGGTAGGGCAAGCTCAGCTATAGCTTCTTGCAAATCCCGAGTTGCTTCGCCTAGCGAATCTTGAGCGCCGGCAAGACCAGCGGCGCCCGCTGCATTGGCAGCATTGCCATATTGCTTTTCAAGCTCCGATAAAATTAAGTTCTGAGCTTTGATAATTTGACCCGATTCTTGGAAAACTTTGATTTGTTCCTTTTGTTGCTCGGTAAAAACCGTGCCACTCCTGGCCAACGCGGTGACCTGCGCGGCTGGATCTTCTAACGCCTTAGATAGTTGCAGCAAAGCCGAGCTCACATCTTGGCCCGTAACCTGCGCAACATCAGCAGCAGCCTTGGCAACTCGCTCGTAAGAATCAACACCGATTCGCTGGAAAGAAGTTAACAACGCAAAGCCTTGCGTGAAATCTTCTTGATCAAATAAAGTGGCTTTCCCAAGTCGATCAGCGGCTTGAGCAAGGGCTTCAATGTCAGCCTGCGTGCCCCCAATCTTGCTCAATCCATTTTGCAAGGTCGCGACTTGGACTTGTCGCTCACCCAGCACCTTCAGACTGTCATTTAAAAAGTTGATCGCCCCATACAAAGCAGCGACAGGAGCAATTACTGAAGCCAAGCCGCCCATGGCTGATATAGCAGCTTTGGCGGCGTCCCCAATCTTGCGGAGGGCTCCTACTGCTGCACGGCCTAACCTCTTAAAAGCCCTACCAGTGCCTTGAACAGCCCCCTCAAGCTTTTTAACCGCTTGCTGCGTTTTATCGACTGCCGCCTTAAGAGCGTTGGTTGCGCGAACAGCAGGCCGGGCGTCAACTGTTAACTTGACATTTGCCTCAGCCACAACAACCCCGCTAGTGCTTACATCTTACCGGCGCGCTGCTTTCGCGCGATCCATTGCCTCACGTTCACGCTCACCCTTCACCTCGTAATACGCGGCAAAGTAAACAAACTCAGCGTCAGTCAGCTCAGTCCGCAGCTTGCTGACCGTCATGCCAAGCTCGCAGGCCAGGTGAAACTCAAAGAAGAGCCAGCCGTCCTGCCTCAGTCGTTTTTTGCTTCATCCAAGTCAGGCTCCTCACCAAGCCCAAACAGGAACAGCTCAATTTCATTAAGGATTGATTCCGGCAGCTCCCGCTGAAGCTTCACCGCATCAGCCGCCGCGAATGCCTTGGTGCCATCCTCAAGTTCTGCCATCTGGCACAGCATGTGTGTGCTGATGTCTAACGCTTCTTCGCTTTGCGCCAGTGCTTGCGCACGCTTTCGATCCGCGCGGGTGATCGGCTTGAAATAAAGATCAACGACCACCTCGCCGGCTTCGTTTTTTAGCTGGTACTTGCGGCGCTGGCTGAGGTCAAACGCCCCAACCAGCAGATCAACGGTGCGAGTGTTCGCAGGCATCAAACAGACAGGGTAATTGTGCCGTTCGCTGTGAAGTTCACAGTTACGACTTCAAGCTCGCCTACCGTAGCACCATATTCAGCGCTAGTAACTAGAGCTGTGAAGGTGATTTTTTTGCCGCCTGTTTCATCCAGATACAGTTCCAACTCAGCGTTAGCGGGGTCGGCGGTCGTGACAACTTCCTTGATCAAGTCAAGCTTGTCGCCTGCGCTTGGGGCGTCGTAAAGCAGTTCACAACTGCCAGATCCGCCAACCAATCCGCCGACATACGCCCGAAACGTGTCGCCGTGGTCAGTGATCTCCAGCTGCTCTTTTTCGATGCTCATTGACCATGAGCGAACAGCCGCAATCTCAGACAAAGCTGCGCCGCCCGCATCCTTGTCGAACTTAATGGTGCCTTGTTGGCCGCGGTAAAAAGCCATGATCAGAGCGCAGTGGTGATGGTGCCGTTGGTCACAAAGTTGACCGTGATAATCTCAATTTCGCCAACAGTGGCCGTCAGTTCGGCTGAAGTGACAACCCCATCGAAACTGATTGACTTGCTGCCAGTTGTGCTCAAGTACAGCTCAAACAAGGCTGTGCCTTCGTCCGTGGCAGTGTTGATGTGATCAATAAACGCCGCAGTTTCATCCGCTGATGATGCGGTGTAAATCACCTCAACTGAGCCTGACCCGCTGATAATGCTGCCGATGTTGGCCGCATAGGTGTCGCCCATTGACGTGGTTTCCAGTACCGCCTTATCAAGCGTCAGAGACCACGAACGGGTAGAAGTGATTGCAGAGGCAGAGGAGCCAGCATCGTCAAACTTAACGCTGCCCTCCTCGCCGCGATAGAAAGCCATGCTTACAGCTCCTCGATGGATTCAAAGGTCACACGGACCTGAGTTTGAAAGTAGCCCTCAGGAGCTGGGGCGGCCAGCACTGATGGACCGTTGACAGCATCGAAGTAAACCCCCGACACATTGGCCCTATTGTAGAGGTCCCGTATGCGTTTTCCGATTACATAGTTTGCGCCAGGCCCAACACCTTGAGCCGTGAAGATATTGATCAGCAGCAAGCCCACAACGCGATTGTCTGAATCAGTAGCGCCCCCAAGGCTGAGATATTCATTAGCGCCAAAGCTAACTAGGCACTGCACCCATGAAGCCCCTGGCGCCGGGTCATACGCCATATTGTGAAACACCACCGGGACCACAGGGCTTGTGGCCAACTCAGTCGCCAGCCTGCCCTCAATGGTTGAACGGATCGTGTTGAGGTTTGCGGCTGCCATCAATCTTTCCTGAATTGTGCCTGAGCCCATGGCTCAAGCTCTTTGCCAATCAATTCTGGGAACCCTACGCGGGTGCCTTTGCGGGTTCTGTATTGGCCACCCCATGATGGCGGGAGGTTGGTGCCAAAGCACACTGGCTCGGCATACTCCACGCGGTTTGTGATCTCGCCATACAAAGGCTCAATCCTGCTCTCCCAGCCAATGCGCAATCGGCCAAAATCAACCGGCGTTTCTAATTTCACACGGCTTTTCCATTCAAGCGTCACCGCTTTCACTGTGTTGATGACTTTCGCTTCAAAATATTGGCCCATCTCACCGAACTTAATTTGGCGCGTCATCTCAACCCCTCAGCACTAGCTCATGGGTGATGGGCTCATTATCTTGCTCAATCGTGTCCACAGACACGATCTCATGCACTACGCCTGAAATCAACACGCGATCCTTAGTAGTTGGCGCTGATGGCACCTCTGATGCTGCAACGGTAAGCCGCTTGTCTGTTGCTTGCACCAGCTCATTGACCTCCCGCGCGTTGATCCCTGTCACAACACCCCGAACCTCAGTGTCGCTTGTCGTTTCAGTTACTGACCCATCAGTGGCGTTGTAGGCGCCAGCAGTCACGTAGCGGATTGATACCAAGCCACCCAGCCGTTTGATTGTGCGGCTAGCTGCTGTCCTGAGTGTTGCGGATAGGTTCATCAGGCAAAGACGCGATGGGGCGTGCTAGGCGTTACCTCATAAGTTTCCCACCCCTCAGGCAGTTCACCAACGTAGTTAACGTGGAAACCATCAAGAGTGGTAGGTGCCACAACTTCATTGCCTTCTTCGTCCCACTCACCACCACGGGTGATCGTGCCGACAACATCAAGGGCGTAGTTGTGGGTGTACTGAACCAGTTGTTCAGTTTCGTTACCGTCTTCATCAGTAACGGTAGTCATAAAGCCAGCAGCGCGTGCTGCCGTCAACCAGGCGGTTTCATCCGTAAACCGGAAGAAAGGACCAGGGGACGGAGGAATTTCTAGGAGTTCTTCTTCCATATTTATTTGGTGATTGTTTGTAGGGTATCGTTGGACAGGCGGGTTGGCCAGTAGGTGAGGCGAGCGATGGTGCCGTTTAGCTGGTTTGCTGTTGTGTAAGTTCCAATGTTTAAAACATTTGGATCAGAAGCGCCAGCGGCAGTCACATCAACACCACTTGTCCCAACTTGAAATCGACCAGCAGTACCAGAAAAACTAACGGCGGCTTTTGTAACTCCGGGGATTGTGCCGCCAGTGCCGGGACTAGCGCTAAAAGTATTTCCAATCACTGCCCTGAATTGCGATCCAGAATGTGGCTGACGTAGAGAGGTTGAATAAGTACCTCCGGTCAATCGCCAAACCAACTGGGTTTGTGTTGCTGCAATAATGTCTGAATCACTAAACACCGTCCCTTCCGTCTGATTATAGAAACTATTACCAAACGTGTTGGAACTGCTTGAACTTACGTCAGCTGCGCGTGTGGCGGTAGAGCCGTAGGTTGGGATGTAGGAGGTGGGGTAGGAACTAGTTTCCAGTTGAGCGCCCCAGACGTAAATGCCAGAGGTTCCGTCACCGGCGTAACTAGTTTGATTGCCAGAAATTGATTGGATAAAAACTTGAAGAGCTAATGCTGAAGTAGTTGAAACATTTAGAGCTGTAATAGCGCACCTGTACCAACCATTGCCAACATCAGTAATGGTTGCCGTGCATCCAAAATCTATAGCGGTTTGGGTTCCACTTTCAAGATCAAACCATACCCTAGGACCAGCAGTAGTTTGCAACCGCAATCGAGCATAACGCCTTTCACCTTTTTTCAAGTAAACACTTCCAGTTATGCTAACTGGTCCAGTAACAGAAACCGAACTACTTTGAACATAGTGATTGTCATTATCCGTATTTTCTACAAGTTTATCCGCAGTAAGTGTTCCGTCAGGAGCGGTAATTTGGTTCACGGTCACTGATGACTGAGCTTTTGACCATTGATCAAACTCCTCACTATAAGTAATAAGGTTAGTCCCAGCATCCTCCAGCAACAACTCACCAGCACTTACAAAGTTACCGCTTCCATCAGGTAGGAAGGCAACGTTACGGGCGCTTGAGGCGGCAGAGCCTTCGGTTTTAACGTAGTCACCAGCGTAAGGACCGGTTTCTAGCTGGGCGCCCCAGATGTAAGCTTCAGTTAGATCAGCCAAATCATCTCGGTTGTCAGCAATATAGATATTGTTAAAAACAGAGCTAAAATTAGAAAACTGAACGCTAACACGGTTCCACTCACCAGTTACAGGTACAGTTGTTCTGTAGTGACTACTGCCGTTATAGTAGTTAACTCCCCAAGTTCCAGACGAACCATCTACAGACTTAATCCAAAAACTAAACGTATAAGTTGTATTAGTAAGAGCACTGGTAAATGCTTGGTAAAGGAACGAACTAACAGTATTTACACCTTCAACTTTTTCTGCTGTTAGCGTACCATCAGGTGCTTCAACAGCGTTTGTAGTAAGTGTAATATTAGCTGGCGTCCATCGATCAAACTCCTCACTCCACAACAGCTCGTTATAACTACTCTTCCTCAACGTACCCGTGGAATCGTAATACGTCGCATTAGAAGCACGGCTAGTCCACGTTACGTCGGATTTAACGTAAGGAGTTGCGGTTGAAGACTGTTCAAGTTGGGCGCCCCAGACGTAGATGCCAGAGGTTCCGTCTCCAGTAAATAAAGGTAGTCCAGAAGCAAAACTAGGAGTGGCGGTAGGTGAAGCAAAAGGTGTGACATAGAAACCTCCGCTTGAATGATCTAAGGTGGCAGACAGCCGATACCATCCATTTCCAACAGACTCCACTGAATAAGTTGCAGGAGTAGGTGAATTAACTGAATTTGTATCTGTGACAGTACCGTTACTTAAATCAACAACAACAGCAAATCTATCTCCACCAAAAGAGTTGTTAACTAGACGGAACCCACCATATTGGTAACCAGCTTGTTTCAGATAAATTGACGCTGTATAAGTACCACCTGATATAGTCGCACCTTGGTCCATATAATGGGTGGTGGTAGTAGTGGTATCCGGTGTAAATTTATCAGCTGTAAACGTGTTATCTGGAGACGCGACAACGTTTGGTGTTATGCTGGCTCTGCCTTTAGTCCACGCTGCATTATCAAACTCCTCACTATACTGCAACAAGTTAAACGTCCCAAAGTCATTACCCTCAATGCTGGTTACGTCAGCTGAGCGGGTAAGACCACCTGGAGTTCCGTCGGTGCGGATGTAGGAGGTTGGGAAGGAACCGGCTTCGAGTTGGGCGCCCCAGAAATATCCGGTTGCACCTACAACAGCATTACCTGAACTATCAAGAGGTTGAATGCGATAATTTGCTGTAGTCGATGTTGACGTAAAAGTAAAACTTAAACGATAAATACCATTACCTACGTCTGTTGACGTTATATTAGAAGCGGTTCCAGAAACAGTTGTTGTATTTGCTGAAATAGAAGTCCAACTTACATTGCAAATATCTGATGTTCCGTTGTGTATGATAATTCGGGTTTTGTCCGAATCAGCGTAAACATAGGTTGATGCGGTATAGACTGTCGAATTAACAACAGTAATTGCTTGTTGTAAAAATCCAGCTCCGCCTGTTACGGTGACAGTATCCATTGATAGTGTTCCATCAGGAGCTGTCCTTTGATTGGCGGTAACACTAACTGCTACTTTTGCCCAAACTGACTGATCAAACTCCTCACTATACGACAGCAAGTTCGTCCTACTTTCCTCCACCAACAACCCAAGGCTTTCACCGGTCCCTGGGTCATGATCGAATCGTGGTGCGCTATTGATCGTGCTGGTGGTTTTGACGTATTCACCGGCGGTTGAGGATTGCTCTAATTGTAAGTTTCCAAAAACTAAAGTGCCAGTACTGTTACCAAAATTACCAAGTCCTGCACGAATCTGAAAAGCTGTAACTCCACTGCTTGTCGTAAACGTGAACGAATTCTTACCATTTACAGCGTCGCTAAAAGTTAAAGTGTCGTCACCGCTAATTGTGCCGCCTGTAATATTAGAAACAGACAAAATAACAATATCGCCGCTAGTAATTTGACTTTGAGTTTTGTCTACATAAAAAGACACAGTGTAGGTAGTGTTTGCGTTTGCGTTGACGTTTTGAGCCAAATAGCTGCGACCGGATACACTTTGAACGTGTTTAACAGCTTTTTCTCCTACTGCAAACGGACTGTCAATAATGGTATGACTAAATGTTCCAGTGCTAAATCCAATTGTCCAACCAGTAAGCGAAGCATCCGGCTCACTATGCAGCAACAAATTAGTTACCGCATCTTTAATAATCCCATCCCCATCAACATACGTTGCATTACTGGCGCGGGTATGGGTGACAAGAGTCTTGCCAGTTACACTGTCAACAAGACTCCCGTTACTTGCAAAGTTAAGGTCTAGAGTGGGCCGCTCTCCGGCAATGTCATACAACAAACTCCCAAAGCCTTTGCTTTGGCTGCCGAAGCTAGTTTTGGTCCCACTCAGTCGCATTAGAGCAACTCCGTCAGTTCGAGAGTACCGTTTGTTCCTGCGTTCCGCAGTACCGCAATGTTAGGCGTTGCAGGCACCGCAAGATCCAATCGCTCACCATTGGCAATCAAATGGCTTGTTGATGTCGCCGTCTGACTGCTGCTGCCAATCAAATAGCGAATATCAGCACCCACTGCCCGCATGCTCACGCGCCGGCAGGTTGTCGTCAAAGCAGTATTAGCGCTAGTGCTGCCAGCTGATAGCTGACGCGCTACGCCAGGCGCTCCCAGCGGCTCCACGCTGCCAACATAGGTGCCATCAGGACGGCGGATCGCTGTAATGTCCGCTGCGTTTGGGCTGTAGGCCATGACTAGCTCCGCTTGATTGCAATGTTTCCTGGCCCGCTAATTCTAAGCCCTGTTAAATAACGCTCAAACATAGGCGGCACACGATCAGCACCCACTGCCCCCGATGTCAGGTTAGGCGTCACATCAATGCTGCCGATCTTGACGTTTTTGTAATCCTCAAGCCCACTTAAACCTAGGCCGTCTTTGTTGTTGTGCAAATAAACCGCAAGCTCAATCTGTGCGCGTTTGATTTGGTCTGGAATTTCCGTGTCGGTGAAATAATCCTCAGAGATGCGAAACGGGAACCCAGTCGCATAGGTGTTGACATAAGTATCAGGCTTGCGCACACCTGTTCGCGGCCATTGCAATGCCTGCGTGTCAGTTGCACGGGCGCCTAAAAAACGCTCACGGTCAAGACGTTGCGCAGCTGCAGTCAATGCCCGATTCCGTGAGTCTGTGTTGCCACTGGCCCAATGCGCTGCATCAGTGCCTAGCACCATCGCATCAACCAAAGCATCAGCTTCGGCCAGCGTCAGGTAGCTGTTTGCGTTTGCGCCCCCGGCTGTTGCGTCGATTGTGACTGCCATTCTCCTCCGCTTGCTCCTGTTTAGGTTGTGGCTCTACAGCAGCAGAGGCCACCGCTTGAGCGGCAGCCTCACGCCTCTGCATTCGCCTAAAAGCGAATAAACCCATCAGGAGCTAGCGCCCTTGATGACCACGAAATTCAGCACAATGGCTTCACCCAGTGAACCGGCAGACACGTTGCTCACGGTGATCGCAAAGGATCCCGCTGCAAGAGTGTTCGCCTGCACCAAATAAGAGCCAGCAGTGCCAGCCGAAGCGTGGTTGACAACAACCACATCGGAAGCAGTCACCTTGTCATTGGTGACAGCAAACGACACCTCAGCGCCAGCGGCGAGAGATGCGTTGTTCATGGTGATTGCACCAGCGGCAGCATTGATAGTGACGCCGGTTGATTTGTCGGTCTCTTGAGTGACCGATGAACCGGTGGTATAGCCAATGGCTAAACCAGCGGTTGCTTCAAAAACAGATGCCATCGTTAGTTACCCCCTCAGTCCATGTTGGATGTATTGGTGGCGCGCACGATGCCAAGGTTCTTGGTTTCGTACACCTTCGACCAATTGCTGACGGTCTCCAGAGTGGCGCGGCTGGGGTTCGTGGTAGTCACGGCCCACTTGGCACCCACCGGGTGATAGCAGTAGTGAAGGTCGATGGACATCGCGTCGCTCTTGGCGAGGATGTCACGGTCGGTCTCAGTCTGCATTGCCAGCTGTTCACCAGAAGCAACAGCGCCCTGAGTGAAGAAATAGGTGGCGTACTCAGTTGAAGAGCCAGAGCCAGCGGTCTGCACATCATCAGACACCACAACACGCAAGCCCATGAAGGTGGGCACGCTCACGTTGCCGAAAGCGTTGGCCGTTGAACCTTGAGTTGCGCCGGTGTCAGCTGCACCAGTGTTGTCGTAGATGTAATCAATGGCACGACGCTCAACAAGGTCGTAATACACCTTGCTGTGCATACAGATCGCGGTGAGCTTCTCACCTTGATCGCCCAGCAGCGCTTTGGCTTTTGCAACGTGACGGGGGCTCAAAACAGTTGGGGTGTCGCCAGACTCACCGTCAATGGTTAAACCAAAGAAAGCGGCAGAGCTGCTAGTTGAGCCGAGGCTGCCAAACACGCCACCCAGGCAGGACAGCAAATCCTTTTGGCGTTCGTTGGCAACATACTCGCCAATCTTGGCGCCAATGGCGGCCATGGGATCACTACCGGCGGCCAAGGCAGCCAAGTCGCGAGCCTCAAAGGCACGGCCACGGTGAAGAATCACGCCGATCTGCTTGTCAGCGGTGATCTTGCCGGGAGTCAATGAGGAGCTGTCAGAGAGCACCTCAAAATCGCCGGTCAGGTTTGCCTTGTAGAAAGGCACGTTGATGAAATCACCACCCTCTTGGGCATTTAGCTCGGCCATTGGCTGCACCACACCGCTAGCCAGGAAGGCATCACGCTGAGTGGTTTGCTCAAGGACGTAGGGCGTAAATACCTCGGGAATGATGATGTCAGAGCGAAGAGTCGCCATGACAGTTCCTCGAAATTCTGGTGTTTACGGTGTGGGCATAACCCTATTTGCCGGTGGGCATAACCCTAGGCTGGCTTTATATTACCGCCTCGCTGCAGCTTTGAGGCGGTCGTACAAGTCTTTGTCTGTACGGTACAAGCGTGATTGCTCAGTCAGGTTGAATGACTCGGGTAGGAATGGGTTGGCAGTGCCTGGAGGGATTTCACCCCCTGCCCTCCCTGTTGGTGCGCCACTGCCTTGAGGCTTTGGCTGCTTCAGCATCCAAGCAGGCAACGACTTAGCCCACTCTCCCATTGGGGTGCGTTGATAACCATCGACCACCACAACGGTGCCATCGGCATCACGCTCAATCTGGTCAGTGCTGAGCTTGGTTTTCAGGATTAGGTCCGGGTCATGCACAATGTCCGCCAACGCAGTGACCGCAGGGCTGATCAGCTCAAGCTCACGGACACGGGCTTTAAGTTCTGCGATCTGCTTGTCGCGTTCTGCGGTGGCTTCCCTGAACTGTTGCTCTAGTGCTTGCCTAGCCTCAGAGTATTTGCCCTCTGATTCAAGCTTGAGTTGCTCAGCTTGACGCTTGAACTCCTTGAGCTCTTGATAATCGGAAGGCGGTTCATTGATCAGCTCGTTTTTCTGAAGCTTGCCAATCAGCTCATAGTTTTTTTTCTTAAGTGCTTCACGCTCGGCTTTTAGTTGCTCAATTTCTTGCAAAGACGAGGCATCAGGCACCATAGGTTCCTGTGCTTGCTCCTCAGCCATAAAAACCCATAAGGTTGTTTTTCATGACCACTTTACGCGATTTGCCCAATATGCGGCACTTGTTTTTCCTTTGGCGATGTTTTTTGCGTGCCTAGCTTTAAAGGATCGGCGCTTTGCCTTGTCAGCATCTGACTCGCCCTTTTGTGGTCGCTTAGTTGTTGCGCCTTGAGCGCCGAACCTGATCAGCTTGGGCTTGCCGTCAACACGCACAATCACTGCGTGCGATTTGCCGCTGCTATGGCCAGGCGTTCTAATCGGCTTGTCGTAGCCTTCAAACTCGTGGCCACCTCTGCTGATCTTTGGCATCTTTAGTTGCGCTTAGGGGCAAAGCGCAACTCTGACCGTTTTTTCAACACAGGATTCCCAGTGCTCTCGGATTTGATGCGAATGACCGGATCATCTTTTGAACCAACACGGGTCACGGTGACACCTGATGGCCCTTTGATTGATGCTTTGTTCCCGGCAATGCCGATAACAACACCATAAGTTCGCGTGCCGCCATACTGCCAACTCACACGATCACCACGTTTTACCGCCTCTTGCTTCATTTTTTCTTGCCTCCCTTTTTCTTGCCCATTGGCTTGGCGGGCTTCTTAGGCCCCTTGTAATACCCAGGCATGGTTGAAACAGCGTCAACCCCAGCCTACTTAGCAGCAGGCTTCTTTGTCCTTGGGGTGCGGCGCTTTGATGTTGGCTTCGCTTGCTCTGCCGGGGTTGCGCCATCAAGCATCCGCCCAAAACGGTTGCGCCATTGCTTGGTGCCATCACTCAGCTCAACCTCAGCGGCGAGCATCAGTTGATCACCCACAATAACGGAAACATATTGAGGCATTTGTTTATTTGGCTTTGGTCTTTAATTTAAGGCTCTTTTCTTAGTGTTATCCACAAACTTGAAGCCACTTTTCTCCGCAAGCGCCTCTAGGAAGCCCTCATCCTCAGGCTTTAAGCCCTTAGGGTACGCCTTAGGGTCCACAACCCCGATTGCTGGTGGGGCATTGAAGCGCTCGTCGTGGGGCTTGCTCATAGCTGCTCTAGTTCAACGACCCAGGTGTAACGGCCTTCCTTGGTCGCTGCCTTGGAGATTGTCTCTTTGGTAACGCCTTTCACACTATAGCCGACGCCTTTCGGCATCAGCACCTCCTCCTCCTCCACAAAGGCGGACAGCGTATGGATGTCTACCCCATGCTTGTTCTTTACCTTGAGCAGAACATGCTGCTGCGTGCCCTTGTCGGCAAAGTTCAGGTACGGGTTCGCCGTCCAGCTCTCCATTGCCAGCGATTTATTACCTGATTCAAGACCTGCAATCAACTCCTTTAGCCCCGCCTCGCTCATGTCAAGCGAACGATAGATTTCGCCCTTGTACTTCGGAGCACGCCCAAGGAAGCCCTCAATCGCATCTGCTCTGCGCCTCCATGTCGCGTCAGGCTTGTGGATCTCCAACTGTGATTGCTCATAGGTAGATAGCTTCTTGCCGGCTTGCTGCGCTGCGCGGAACTGCTCTGCGCGGATTTCTCTGTACGACTCGCCTGTGTAATCAATCAATGCCCCTCTTGGTGGCTTAGCTGCAGCGATCTCCTTGGGAACCTTGACTTTTTCGTTTTTCTCTAGGCTGTCAAGGATCTTATTGATCTGTGCATCTTCCTTCGCTTTTGCTTTCTCAAGTGCTGCATAGGCTGGATCCTTGGCCTTCAACGCATCAAGCTCTGCCTTGACTGCTTTTGTCTTTGCGACCAGCGCTTTGGCCTCCTTGGCAGGCGCAGTCAACAAGTCAGCGTTGAGCTGGTTGTACTCCTTCTGCTTGGCCTTGATCTGATCAGCCAGGTTCAGCTTGGCCTTAGTTACATCTAGCTTCTGCTTGGCCTCTTCGACTGCCTTCTTGGCAGCAGCAGTCTTGGCTTTTGATGCCGCCAGTTTCTTTGCTAATTCTTCCTTCTTAGCCTTTGCTTCCGCTTCTGCCTTTGCTTGAGCTGCGGCTTTAGCTTTTGCCGCCGCCGCTTTCTTTGCCGCGGCTTGCTGTGCTTTTTTCGCTACTGCCTCATCAATTGTCGAGGCAGGTTTAACCTTTGTTCGTTTTAGTTTATTTTCTAAATCTCTCAACGTAAGCTCTGACCCATCCTCACGCACAAACCGCCGGATCGCTTCCTTGGGGCCAACCTTCGCCGCAAATTTGTCAAAAATCTGCGCCCTGCGCTTACCACCAAGGATTTCTGCTTTCTCCCTTTGCGGCTGCTTGCTCAACCATTCGCCATACGTTTGGTCTTGTGGCACCAAGCCATCATCACTGCTTCTTTTGCCAGGCGGAGGTGGGTCAATGCCGAGCCCTGCATAATCAATAACCGGCACGGTTGTAGACCTGCAGTTGAAGTGCTGCGGCGGCTGAGGCCCCTTGCCATAAACAAACTCCTTGCCATCATGCGCGCGGCAGATTGCCGAAGTCCTGTTATCAAGCGTGGCAACGTAACGATATTTCTTGGTCACTTCCTGATTGGCCTTGTAGCTTGCCATGCTGGCCGCGTTTGAAACCTGATTCACACTTGTCCGCACAAGCGTTAGCACTTGATGGTTGGCCATCTTTGTCACCTCACCACCGGCCAAGGCAATTTGCCTCGCAGAGCCAGGCTGCCCAAACCTCAACCGACCACGCAACTCACGCGAGATCCTTGTAATTGATTTCCCTTCAAACAACCCATTGCGCACCGTATTGGCAAACAGCTCAGCATTATCTGCCGCCATGCCTCGGAATGTCTTTTCAATTACTTTGCCGTTGGGCAGGGTAATGGTTGCGCCCTGTGCCGCTGTCAGCTGAAAAGTTGCCTGGGGCGCCTTTGTTACAGCTGCTTGCAAGTCATCACTTAAGGCCACCACGTTGATGGCCGTTGGGTCAGTTGTTGCTACCGCCTGCGCAAAGCCGGGGCTGACTTGCACACTGCGCACTTGGCGACGCGCCTCAATCGGCAGTGCTTGGCGTAACTGATCTTCAACAAACTCAGACTGGAGAACAGCTAAGCCCTGCAATTCACGCCCAGTCAGCTTTACCGCATCTCCGCGCCATCCATCTAACGACTGCTTTAAATCAGCAAGGATTGCTCGCAGCCTCGTCGCCCTCATCGGCGCCTGCATTTCATCCAACCCTTGCAGCTGCGCAACAGCGTCCAAAATCACGTTGTTGTACGAAATGATGATCTGCCGTGCAACCCCGTTGCTAAAACGGTTCAGATCAACAGCGTTGTTATAGAAAGCAGCCGGGACGCTCATTCCTGTTCCAGCCCGAAATAACTGGCAGATTCCGAACAGATGATCGAGACATCACCGCCGGCCTTCAATGCACCTTGGACCATATCACCGAACTCTGCAATCACATCATCACTATTGGGAATCTGTGCTTCTGTTACTGCCTGCGTCTTGCCATCCAGCAGCCATGACACCCTGACCACAGCGAACCGATCCGCCGGCAACTGTTCCTGAACGTAATAGAGCGTTTGCATGGTTTTCTTGCCTACGCGCCTATGCCAGAGCCGACTAAAAAAACCCATCAATTTTCCAGCTCCGCATTAGGGCGTTCTTCTGGCATTTGCTGCTCATCAATCACTTGCGGCTCAGGCTCTTTATCTAGCAAGCCTCCGGCCTCAGTGGCCTCAAGCTCCTCTTCAACATCAAATTCATCGCCCAGCACCTCACCAGCAGCCAATTGATCAAGCAGGGTTTTTTGAGTGATCGTGCCTGCGGTGTAAAGCTGCAGCAGCGCTTGGATTTCCTGTGGTTCAAGGCGTTGCCCTAAGAAATCACGGTTGACCAAACAGCTGCCGGCGTTTGCCTCTTGCATGTATTCGGCATGGAACACCAGACAGTTGTCAATCATATCTTGCATGTTCTGCGCCACTACCATCATTGCTGAGTCGCCTTGGCTGCGATCGATGCGCTTGGCTTCAGCTGTTTCTGCACTCAGCTTCTGTCCCAACACCGCGGCCAAGCCCAACTCATTGATCTGGCCAGCAATCTGCTCCAGCCGTTGGAACTGCGCTTGGAAGCTGTTGCCGCTTGGCTCGATATATTCCGCCCTACCGTCTGCCGGGAATGCAATGGCCTCGCCCGGACCAGCGCTCACCTCTTCAGCAGATTGCGGGAACCCATAGAAAGCCAGCATGGGCACCGCTGAAATGTGCAGCTGGTTATCGAGATCCGACTGAACTTGATATGCCTTCAGGTTTAGCTCGGCAATATCAGCCAACGGCGGGGTGGATTCAAACAACCCGGTTCGGTTTGCATACGCCACGCTGAATGGAATTTTGCTCAAACTTGTGCGGCCTTCGTCAACAATTCGGAAATCGCCTTTGACATCCTTCTGGTGGATTTCATAAGCGCCTGGCGTCAATACTCGCACCTGTTGGACCTGCTTTTCTCCATACAAGCCATCGGGAACGACAACATCCTCAGCCAACCGCAGCTGAGTTAAAACTTGCTTGCCCTCTTGCTGCTCTGCCCGCCAGCCCAAAATATCGCGCGGAGTATAAGCCACCCAGTATGGACGGCCATTCTGTCCTGCTGCGGGTGCATCAACAAGCACGCCAACATGACCATAACGCACACACTTGCGCGCTGTTTCGTATGTCCAAACGTTCAGGTCATTGCCCTGCAGGTCAACATCAAACAGCTGCTCAGTAATAACGTCTGACACGTCATTCAAGCGAACAGGCTTGCGCGTCAGCATCCCCGCCAGCATCCTTTCGATGCGCACATAGAACGGCGCCAGTGTGGAGCGGAGCAAGCGGTTGTCATAGGCCTCATCAAGCTCTCGCGGCTCCTGCGGCAAATACTTTCGGTGCTTTTTCCTGATCCCGTACGTTCCCTGCAGCAGGCACTCAATCAACAGCCAATGGGGCTCCATGTTGACCCAGGCGTTATTTGGGTCGTTGACGTTGGTGACTGTGCCGATGCGTTGCCTGCCGCCAAGCGTCATTCCTGAGTACACAGTCCCGCCCCGTCTTTTGTGATCATGTTAATAGAGGCGAATGCCAGTGCTCCGCCCAGCACGGGCGTGCAACGGGTTGAACTCACGCCACACCACATACCCAAGCGCATCATTCATGTGGTCGTAGCCTGCCTCCTTATCTGGCTCGCCCTTCTCTGTGTAGCTTTGCAGCTCTAAGCATTCAATCGTCCGCTTGCAGCAGGCCGCAACCTGCAGCCGTATCTCACCTTTACCATTCATCAATAAAGCTTGAACAGCTGCGACACGATCGCGAACAGGTGGGTTAGCGGCCGGTGATTGGTTGGTGTAGCCGTAGGATTCCAAGATCTGAATGTCAGTTCTGCTGGCATTCGTAGATCGTGCTCCGCCTGACGCATCAGGGTAAACAAGAACACGGCGGCCTTGGTATCGTCGCCCGATTTCTTGGGCCAGTGCATCTGTGTCATGTGCTCCGCTGATCTCATCGATCAGGAGTAATTGGTTGCCCAGGCGAACGGCAATCACGGCGCTCATGTTGCCAATGTTGAAGTCAACGCCAACCCGCAATGGCTCGTTGCTTACATCAGGAACGCTGGCGACAACATGCGTGGCACGGTTGAAACGGTCGTAGACCTGGCCTGTTGTCAGATTGCAGAACTGCCCCTCAAGGTAAGCCTTAAGCAGTGAGGGGTCGTAGTTGGCCTGCAGCCGTTCGATAAAGTCTGGTGGCAGATGGGGATTATCTGCCGTGCGCATCCTAATCAACTTGCGGTCAGTTCGCTTCTGTGCATCTTCTGAGCCAAAGGTGTTCCACATCCAACGGAAGCCTTCAGGCGTTGATGCAGCGCCAAACTGCCGAACGTTGCCAGAGCGAAGGCGACCAAGGATTTTGGGGAAAGCCCGACCGCAAACTGTAGGGTTCACGGTGTCGATCTCGTCGGCCAACACCCAAGCAAGGTTGAGGCCAATGATGCGCGACCAGTTTTCAAACGAGCGGCACAAAATCTTGGTGTCGCCCTTTGGCAGGTGTAGGACGTACTCCGGCAGAGGTGATGCCCGGAAGGTGTATGGGATTTCATAGCTTTCTAGGAAGCTCTCAAAATCGGTCTGCCAGATGTCGCGAATCAATGGGCCAGTTGGCTCCATTACGCAACCGATGAAGCCTTGATTGGCTGAAGCCAGCGCAACAGCCTTAGCTGCTAGTGCGCGCGTCTTGCCTGCGCCATAACCAGCCGACACGCCAATGATGTCGGTTGTGCTGTCATCAAAGAAAGCTTGTTGGCCTGGATGCAGATCCTGCCGGATCCGCTGCAACAGCTGATGCAGATCAAAGTCGCTGTGCTCATCGCCTAGGCGGGACAGGATCGAACCGCCAGCAACATCGGCAAGGATCGTCACTGCAAAACTTGGGTGATCTTGGCGGCGGTGTTGATACAACCCAAGGCACAGCTGATGTTGCCCTGCTTCCTAGCTTCCTTTTGCAAAGAGGCAAGCTGAGCCAAAATCTCCGCGGTGAATGTACGGCGGTCAATCTCCCAGTCCTGCCTCAAGATTTCGCGTGCGCGTGCCATGTACTCGTCTGTTTGGCGCGAGCAAACCCCCCATTCAGTCGAGGCGTATTGAACGATCTCAGAGCGGACAGCGCCGTTAGCCAGGAGGCGACAGACGCGATTAACGCGCATGTCGATTTCGATTTTGGTGGATTTCTTTGCCATCAGAAGTCAGCCTCCTCCTGTTGGAAGTGTGTTTCGGAGGGGTGGCAGATGGCGGTGTTGCCGGTGAATGATTCCCACCTGGCGACTATTACGTCAACGTAAGCGGGGTCGAGTTCCATCATGCGGCAGTGGCGGTTGGTCTTTTCGCAGGCGATGAGGGTGGAACCTGAGCCACCGAATGGGTCAAGGACTAAGCCGTCAGCTTTTAACAAACACCACTCAAGGAGTTCAACAGGTTTTTGAGTTGGGTGGTCTTTTTTGTAGGAGGTAACGGATAGGCGGAACATTTTTGCAGGGCCTGGGATGTTTGTCCAAGCCAGCTCACACATGGCGAGCGAGAATTCTTCTGGCTGTTTTTTATCCCAAACGTAAAAGCACTGAGCAGGGGGCAAGCCAAAGTAGTTGCCGCCCCAGATGATTGAAGCTGGGGCGAGTTGGTTGAAATAGGCGAGAGTCGAGTCGTCAACTGGCTCAGCGTCCCAATCTTTCTTTTGATGCTTTTGTCTTACTGGGTTTGCACTGATGTTGATGCCGTATGGGGGGTCAGTTAGAAGCAGTCCTGCTGTGCCGCCATCCATGAGGCGTTCAACGTGCTGCGGGTTGGTGCTGTCACCGCAGAGGAGGCGATGGTTGCCAAGGATCCAGAGGTCACCTGGTTTAGTCGTCGGTTCCTGCGGAACCTCGGGGACGTCGTCAGGGTCAGTGTTGCCTTTTTCGGGTGGGAGCTCGGTGACGGCTAGAAGTTCGTCGAGGTCTTCTTGGTCGAACCAAGGGGTGAGGTCATGCTCTTGGGAGAGCTGATGGAGCATGTGCTGATCCCACTCGCTGAGATCGGCGGTGCGGTTGTCTGCAAGAGCAAGCCCAACCTTTTCCTCTTCAGTCAGCCCTGTGCGCTTAACTGCAATGATTTCATCGCCATTAGTTTCGATAATGCGAACGTTTTTGATGCCAGCAGCTTTAGCCCCCTCAACGGTGCCATTGCCTGCAAGGATGCGGTTGTCTTCATCAATGACAATAGAGCGCGCAGCGCCGTAGCGCTGCAACGACTCTTTAATCAATGACGCGGACCGATCAGTGCGCCGTCGAGCATTTTTATGGTCAGACTGCAACTGATTGATTGATTGCATTATTGCTTGGGATGATGCAGCGAGTTTAAAGCAACTGCAGTGATATGAACAGCTTGATGATGAGAGAGGAGGCCCCTCATGGCGTACTGAACAGCAGCGGCTGCGTCATTAAACGCTTTTGGCGTTGCAAGAGCAGATTGAGTCAAGCATGAACGGATGATAGCCGAACGGCTGAGTTGACTGTGCTTTGCCTGCGCGTCTAACGCGCGGATTTGATCCTCCTCAAGGGATACTTTAATTTCACGCATTTGCTTCAAGGAAAGCGTTGATTTCGGTGTTTAACAGCTGAAGGATTGTGATTGCTTCAGTTGGAACGCTGCTGTTGTCATCAATTGCGTTGTCTTGCACTGCGGCCATAACAGCTGCTGTCGTCGCGCAAAGATCTTCAAGTCGTATGATGACAGGGCGTTGTTTTTCTGAAACTGCGGTCATTTGCTGATGGACTTGATTAGGCTGGGCAGCTCGCGAAGCTGTAATTTTACCTCCTCAATGTAATAGGGGAGTTCGGGCTTGACGCCACTTGTTGCTTGTTGACGCAAAGCGTTGAGATCAGCGATTGATTGTTGCCAGATTTCTTTACGTTGCCGGTGGATTTCGCGCGTGGCGTCTTTGTCAATGAGGATGCCGATTTGCTGCTGGAAGCCGGCGCAATCGACAACGTTAGGGCCAGCGGAAGTGCGCAACCCACCGCGTGTGGCATTGCTTTGGTGATCAACAGATTCATAAGCGGCAGTGCAGTGGCAGATGATTGCTAGATCACTGCCACCAACGCGCTGACCATTGGGCGTGATGTCGTAGTCAGGGACGTACTGCCAGATAAGGCCATCACTGTTGGAAACGATGCCGGTGTCGTAGCAGGCGTAGCAGGCGGCTTGTGGGGCATAGGCGGTGATCTCGCGATCACGGCTGTGCCTCTTGTGTGAAAGCGGCATAGGGCTGGGGGGGGATAGGTCAGAAGGGGTCGCCCTCTTGCGCCATAGGGTCGCGTGGGGGACAGGCAGAGGTCGTAAGGGTTGTGCCGGTTTCCATGTAGGCCTCAAACCGCCCATCGCGGATCCAGCGGAAGCAATCGGGGAATGGCGCCGCGAAGCCCCCTCTAAGCTCGACTTGGCCCTGGTCCCTCACCGCGGCCCTTAAGGCGCCTTCTAGGGCCTCCTGGCGGCCTCTGGTGAGCTTCTGGAACTCAACCCATGCCTTGGGCTTGCTTTGACCAGACGCTCGCTTGCGGATTTTTTGATATTCCTGCCAAAACCGCAGGAACGCCTCGGAGTAGTCAGCACGGCGTCGCTTGCGCGGTTTTGAGCCAATAGCTTCATATGAATTTAGTTCTCTTGTATTTAGTTCTTTTGTATTTAGTTCCCCGGCAAATCCTGCCGGGGGGTGCGGCAGCTCCTGCCGGGGGGTGGGGCAAATGGTGCCGGGGGGTACGGCAAATGCTGCCGGGCGCTCCGCGACAGGGATCTCGGCAGATTCCAGCGTTGGCTCGGGCACGTTGGCCAAATGCGCGATCTGCACCTGGTACAGGCTCGACAGGCAGTCACCACGCTCGCTCTTGCGCCTGATCCGCCGCAGATGCCCCATGGATTCCAGCTGGGCGACCACGCTGCGAGCGGTGCGGATGCTCACGCACGCGCCATCAGCAATGGTTTGCAGGCTTGGCCAACACTCAGCGGCGTGCCCTGTGTAACTCTGAATGACCCACAAAACAGCAAGCTGATTGGGTTGCAGTTGCCCCCGAAGCGCAGTGGGCAATGATGTGAAAGGGATACCTTGCGGGATGAAACTCATTCGAGTAAGTTTGCGTTGGAAAAGGAACTGGCGGCCATGCGTGACTGCTGGCCGTTTTTTTTACCCCGATGCGTTTTGCGATATTGATTGATGGCATGGAGCCAGCCCCTCAAGGCAGCAAAACGTTGACGCGATACGGCACGATGATTGAAACTTGCCGGCGCGTTGGGGTGTGGCGAGCGCTGGTTGAGAAAGAGGCAAAAGCCGTTTGCAAAACCATGCTCACCGGCCCCTGTCGGGTCTCCGCGGAGTTCCGGTTCAGGAGGCCGCTGGGGGACTATACATCAACAGGCGAAATTAAAGCAAAAGCTCCGATTTTTTACACAAAGCGAAAGAACGACATTGACAAGATCACCCGCAGCACACTCGATGCTTTGACGGGCGTTGCGTTTAAAGATGATTGTCAGGTTGTGAGTTTGCAAGCAGAACGGCGTTATGTGCGAGAGGGCGAGCGACCGGGAGCTTTTGTGATTGTTGAGCAGATCTGGAGTGACGCGCCCTAGCCTCAGAGCTGCCGGGTTTGATCAATGAGGGAATGGATGACTACCCTAGAAGATGGCTCAATTCGCGTCTGTTGCGAGAGCAACGGGATTGAAGCTTGTGCCGTTGTTAGCTCGATGCACTTGGTTTACGCAAAGCGCCCTCAATTACAACAGCGCGTGAACGAACTGGCGCGCGAAGCTTTTGCGGACGCTAGTTATTGAAACAACCGCTATGATGGCCAAGTAAACCTCATTTTCGACAGTTTTTTCACCTGAACTGTCATGTTCATCAGGTTTATCGGTAGGGGTGGACACCTGCCGTGCTGCGGAAGATCACGTCATCGAGCCCAGGTTTGGCCGCCTGGGTTTTTTATTGCCTTTCCGCTGCCGCCATGGCAAAATGGCCACGGCCCGACCACCCGCGATGCTTCGCCGCACAACTCGTAGCACTTATTTTTCGGTGCAGATTCGGTCGCTTCAAGATCCTCCCCAGTGGATCACATTAAGTAATCACACCACTGCCGAAGATGCAGAGCAAGCGATTCGCGGCCAGGGCGTAGAGTTCACGCGCATAGCCAGGGTCTTGATGGAAACTCGCGAAACATTCACTGCATACGATGCCCGCCAAACCTCAAACATCTTTCAAGGCAAACGGCCTGCTAATTGAAAGGCTTTCATGCAAAGAAGGCCCCAACCCTAAATGGGTGATTTGGCTACCTCATCGCTCTTATCTTGTGCTTGGAAACAATTTCTCAATGATTCTGAAAAGCGTCAAGTGGCCGCCTAAGACGCCCACTGGCGAGGCTTTGCGTGATTGGTTGGTGGAGTGGGGTTATGTGCGGCAAGGGCAGGCAAAGCCCGAACCACAAGAACAAACCAAGATGATCACTTGATGATGACACTGACGACAGAAGCAAAGCGCCATCAAGCGCAGTTTCAGCAATTGTTTGCTGATGCGATGCAAGCAAAGCGCTGCGGGGATGATGAGCAGTTCTGCGAGCTGCTGAGGAAGGCGGTGCGCGCTGGTGAGCTGATGAACGGATTGTTGGCAATAATCTGAGCGCACCCATGAGCGACACGAACGACGCCAGGATTCAGATAGAACTTGATGCAGTCGCTTTGCGGATTCTGTATCAAGCAGTCAATGAAGCAGCTGATGGTAGGTGGCATGATCGTGACCCAGATGATCAGGAGGAGCTGCTGGCATTGCGGAGCATACTGTTTGCAGCGCTGCTGGACGTGAATTACGACTAGGCAATAAAAAAGCCCCCGGCTGGGGGCGATTAATCAAGCGCAAAGCGGTTCAGGATCAGGCCGAGAAATAAGGGCACCTTGCGAGCGCAGAACTGTCCAAAGGTGTCGGGCGTCTTTGGTGTTCATCCGCTTGGTTTTGACAGGGCGCAGCGTAGAGCCTTGACCAGCAACCTTTTGCATTTTGGTAACTGTGATTTGGAGGCCAGCTGCTTCAAACACGTAAGCGGCGTGATTGAGGTAGAGCGAGTGAGTCATGGTTGGCGCTTGTGTGGTGGGGTCTCCCCCTTGAGCTAATTATGCCACATTGGCCGCCATTTGGCCACCAATAAAAAAGGGGCCCGCAGGCCCCGAGTTTTATTCGTCGTCGGGAGCGATGTCCCGGCATTTCTCCAGCAGCTCGTTGGTGTCCTTGATGAACTCCTCAGTGAGCCGCTGCATCCGTCGATCTGACTCCTCCATCTGCTTGAGCAGAGCGGTGAGCCGATCAGCAATGATTCCCATGATTTAGTTGTCGAGGTGTGGTGCCGTCTCCGGCTCTCTGATTGTCGCACATTGGCCAGGGTTTGTCCAGCGGGCTGGATAGATAGGCCGGGGGATAGATCGCGCCACGTCGCGCCCTGCTTTCCCCAAAAACGCTCCACTGGACCGCACGCAGCGGCTACCCAACTTCACGCCTTTGCGATCCCCCGGAGGCAGACGCTTTGCTGCGATTCCGACATCACGCTTAAGGGTTTTGTATGGCTTTCAGCCTGCGATGGCAGGCATCAGGCTCCCCGGCGAAGGCCCCCGAAGGGGCCAGATTTACTCAATAGTCTTGATGCATGGAGGCGGGGTCAGTAGCGGTGCCGCTATCAATGAACCAACCTTTGTAGCTTGCATGCTCTTGCTCCCAACCGTTGTGCGAAGTGTAAGCATTTACCTTGCAGCGGCGGAGGGGGTAATGCTCAGGGCGGTAGGCGTGCTCAAACCATACGGATTTAGCAGTACGGCGAACGCAAAGCATTGGAAAGGAGCCATGGGCGCAAGCCAAAGAGCCGTAATAAACCTGGCCAACAACAAAGGGGCAGGATTGACGAATGGTGGAAGTAGTCATTTGTTTGTGAGTGTGGTCCGCTCTCGCGGTTGCCCCATAAGTATGGCCGCAGCCTGGCCGCTAGCCGCCTGCTGCTGTGCCGCTTGACTGACCGGCCTCCCTTTGGCCACTGCTTGTCCTATAGGGGCGACAATACGCGCAGCCACAAGCGGGATGCACGGCCCCGATTCTCCGACGGCGACAAGAGCCGCTCCTGCCTGGCCCCTGAGCAGCGATCACGGGGCACCCATTCACAAACTCACTTAAAGAGATTTAAGTCCGGTTTACCTACCTATCCCTTCTGAAGCCAATGTCCATCACCTGCTTTCTGGTGTGGGCGCTGGCGTTGATCACGCTGCCACTGCTGCTCCTCTGGAACCTGACGGAAAGCAAGGGCACAAAGATCCGTCGCGCTCGCTCCAACGGTCAGACCTGGAGGGCCATCTCCAAACGCTGGGGCGTGAGCCCTACAACTTGCCGCCGTTGGGCCACCCTCTGACCAATTTTGCAACCGGCACATAGAGGCCGGCAACTGGCCAAGCACCGGCCACACTTAGTTCGGCACTCAGCCCCCCCCCACATGAACGAACGACCGCTTTCTCAACGCTTGTTGATCTTCACCTCAACAATGCTGATCCTTGCTGCTGGCACTTGGTACGGCGTCAGCGCAAGCCTTTCCGAAATGGCCCGCAACGACTGCAATGCAGGCGTTCAAGCTGCTTGCGAGGCCCTGAAGTGAAACTGCTTCGTCCTAAGCTGCTGCGCAGCTCCTACAACCTGCCCGCAAAAGCCATCAAATTTCTTTCAATTCCTGGGGAAATTTGGTTGACTACCCAAGAAATGGCGAGTTTGCTTGACATCTCTGTTCAGTTAATATGTCAGCACCGCCCTGTCCTGTTTGCTTCGGATCAATTTGTTCGCAGAAGAAATGAAACTCCGCAGGACAGAGCTTTTATTTGGAATGCGCAAACAGTAATCAATCGCATCATCGACCTACGAAAAACTTTCCCCGAACATCTTGCTGGCGGTCTGCAAACTCATGAGCAAATTCAAGCTTACGACCAGACTCAACAGCCTTCAATTGGCGAATCAGGCATTGTCTTGGACGTAAACACCGTCGAAAAGGAGGAGCCGGCCGAAGTCTGCCCGCAGCCCCCCAGCCAAGGCAAGCCGGCCCCGGCAAAGTCTATCCCCGCCGAGCCGAGTCAATCGGCTTCTAGCTCTTTGACTCACGCCGAAGTCATGAGAACCTTTGAGGTCGCAACGCGCTTCGGAGGCAGTTTTATGAAAGCCATTGCACTTGCTGGATTGCACGCCGACCCGGACAACGTAGGCAAGATCCTGCGCACTTGGCCCAGCATCAAGCAGCAATACGGCCCCGGCACTCCTTTCTATGAAGAGGAGGCCTGATGGACGCTCTTGATTATTTTTCACACCCTGGCTACAGCCAAAGCGATCTCAAGGCTGCCTTAGATTGCCCCTTGACTCTTTATGAGTTCAAGCACAAGGGTGGCCGTGGAAAAATTCCCCCGACACCCGCAATGCTTGAGGGAACAATGCTCCACTCGCTCATCCTTGAGCCTGAGGAGTATATCAAAACTTATGCACCTTGCGCCCCGCGCAACACCAAGGCAGGCAAAGAGCAAGCTAAAGAGCTTGAAGCGCTTGGCATGATTCCAATCACCCAAGCACAAGCTGACAAAAACACGGACATCCTTTTGCGCGTCCGTCAGCACCCAACCGTTTCTAAGTTGCTGTCGCAGGGGCAAGCGGAAGTGTCTTTGTTTGATATTGACCAAGCCACAGGGCTGCAGGTCAAAGGCCGGCTGGATTGGTTGAACGGTGACACCATCATCGACCTCAAAACCGTTGGGTTTGGCAAGGCAGAACCGACAGAGTTTGCTAAACAGGTTGCAAACTTTAAATATCACCTGCAGGCGGCTCATTACCTTGAGCTGGCAAAAGCCAACCAGTTCATCTTTATCGCAATCTCTCGGGAGTTTCCTTATCAGATTGCAACCTATGAGCTGGATGATTTTGCCATCCATGAGGGGCAGCGCCTTCGCCGCAACGCCCTAAACCTGATTGCCTCTTGTGAAGAAAGTGGCGAGTGGCCTGGCTACACCTCCGACGTTCAATCTCTCAGCTTGCCCAATTGGGCATACTCCACATGACAAAATTCAATGATGAGCAAAAACAGCAACTAGCTGCACCGCTTTTACAAAAACACGTTTCCACCCGGCGTGGCGGCGGTGGCACTCTCAGCTACATCGAGGGATGGCACGCCATTGCAGAAGCCAACCGCATCTTTGGGTTTGACGCTTGGACAAGTGAAACGGTTCACATGGAATGTGTGAGCAGTGAAGGCGGCACCATCAGCTACATTGCCCGCGTCCGCGTCACTGTTGGTGATGTCAGCCGTGAAGGCTGGGGCGCAGGCCATGGCCGCGGCGGCTCACCCGGTGATCGCCATGAGTCCGCCGTAAAGGAAGCCGAAACAGACGCACGCAAACGCGCGCTGATGACGTTCGGCAATCAGTTTGGCCTTGCTCTTTATGACAAAGAACAGACCAACGTTGAAAGCACAAAGCCAACAGCCAAACGCGATTCATCGCGTGACAACCAAGCTATTTACGGCAAGGCAATGGCTTATGTTGCATCTGTCAAACAGCATGACATTGACAAGGCTGAAGCCTATGTCCGTGCAAGCAAAGACCTGACAGACGAGCAGAAAGGCAAACTGCTAGACACCTTGCAAGCCAAGAGGTAACCCATGGGCAAAGTCGGCCCTTACTTAAGCATCGCTGAGCTGTGCGCACGATGGGACAAAAGCCCCCGTACGCTTAGGCGCTGGCGAGAAGACGCGAATGGCCCGCCTTTTTATACGGTGCCGATTTGGGAGCAACCCCGCGGCATCGGCAGCCATCAACCAGTGGTTCGCTACGACCTAGCGGAGCTGCTGGCTTATGAAGAAACCCACGGAATCACACCACTCAATTGATCATGGCCCCCAAAGTAAAACTTTCAGAACTAAAAGATGAAATGCCCTTGGAGGCATATTATGCGGTTTCAGATGTTCAAAGCATGCTTCAAACCATGGCAATCGCTTTGCATGAGATAGACATGGTGGCAGACACTAAGTTTGCTGACGTAGTGCGTTTGACAGGCATGGCGCTCGCAAGAATGACTCATTTTGAAAAAACGGGCTTATACGAACGCCCAGAAGAAAGCACGAAAAGTTAACAACATTTTTTAGCCAATCAAAAACAATTTTCTCATGCCTGACTACATCCCCGCCCTGCCCGTTAACGGCAAGTTCAGCGTCATCAAGCGCCCTGATGATGACAAGTACAACCCCGGCGCTCCTGCTCTTTGCTGGACCTTGCCAGTTGAATCCATCCCGGCATTCATTGAGCTGCTGATGGCAATGGAGGCAAACCCCGAGAAACACAAGGAGGTTCGCATCTACAACGTTCAAACCAAACAAAACAACTCTGTTTCTTGCATCCAGCTATGGCACAACGGCAAACAAAGCCAGTTCGGTGAGGATGACGTTTATGGGTTCATTGCGCCTGCCAAAGTTACCGCAATCAGCACAGGCAGCAGAACTGAAGACGTGCCCTTTTAATGCCGAGCGATGAGCTGCGCGCATTTTGGCGGCTCGATCGGTACGGCCTAATCCTTGGGGGGGAGTTTTTCTCCCCTTCCAAGGCTGCCGACAGCCACTACACCAAAGTCTTAACCGCGCACCTAGACAACATGGCACCTAAGAAATCTGCTCAAGCTCCGCAATCCGATTCACAGCCTGAATCAAAAGCTGACGCTGCGTCCAGTTAGCTTTAAACAAATCCGAGCACAACTTGCGAATCTGCTGCAGATCATCACAAGCAAGGATCGATCTGCTCAGCTTTTCCCTGGCCAACTCATCCTCCAGCGAAGATTCAACAATCAGCCAGTTTTGGTTAGTCATGAAGTTGGTTTAGCGATTCAACAAACTGCCGCTTGGTTTTGTAAGGTTTGTGCGCTCGTATTTAGCTGCTTCAGTATAGCCAGCATCAGTAATCCCAGACCACCTTGGGCCTACCTTGCCGAATCCCGATATGGATGAACCCATGCGGTGCGCCCTTGCCGGTGCTGTATGGCCAATGCTTTATGCACCAATCTTGCAGCTTATAAATATCAACACCTTTAACGTACCAATCAACGGCGCCTTCACCTTCCTTAAATAGGTGTTCGCTGCTGCTGGCACCACCAACCATGCGATTGATTGCAGTTGGTCGATAGCCACTTGTGATGATCACCGGCTTGCTGCCAAATGCAGTCCGTGCGCGTTCCAAAAATGCAGCTAACTCGGCTGCGATATCGATCTGATACTGATAATCGAACCGCCGTTTTTCTTGGTCAAGTGCAAATTCGCCAATACGGATGTGTGGCGTGATGCGTGCGCTGAATGCACTGCTTGGGCTTAATCGTGCTGGTTCTTGCTGCTGCTCACCAATCCACAGCCGTGCTTCCGCACGTCGCCGCCGCTGCAGACCGGCTTCTACTGGTGTACCAGGGTTGCAGTAGAGCTCAAGCGCTGCCGGCACTGCTGCCCAATCACGTTCACGCAGACACCGACTGATGGTCTCAAAGCCAGCCAGCCCGCAAAAATCAGCGCCAAGGTTATAGGCAAAACTCACCAATGCGCATTGCTTATTGGCTGGCATCTCATTCCAATGCGGCACCGTCTTGCGCAGTTTGTCGGCAATGAAATCTATTTCCAACCGCAAGAGCATCTCGGCTTCAACCATATTGATCTGATCGCCACGTTTTACTGGCACGCCGCCGCTGTAACGCGTGGTGCCATAGCCAATCGTCCACGGATACCCACCGCTTAGCGGGTCAGGGTATGCACTGAGATGACAGCCCTCAAACTCTTTTATCAGTTCTATGGCTGCCGATAAATCCGTCTGCTTACCAGCTGCTTGCCATGTTTTATACCACGGCTGCGAGCGGTCAAGCAAATGTGGCACTTCTGCCAGCAGCGCATCTTCAAGCTCCGCCACTGCCGCCATTTGATGCGGTGTGCCGTGCTTGTAATATCGAAACAAATCCGTCAGCTTGATCATGGCGCTTTGATGCTCAGATGCTCATGCTGCCGTCGTCGTGATCTTCGATCACAGGCGCTGGCGTGGTTGGTGATTGTGTTACGTGCCAATCCGCTTCGGCGCAATCGAACTTGGCGGGCAATGTGTCATAGAACTTATAGTCCTGTGCCCATTGCCTTAGGTGATCGCGCCAATCCTTATTATCAAAGCGAATCAGCCAGGTTTCTTTGGGAACACAACTTTCAGCGCCTTGACAATCAACTGCACCCAGGCATTTTCTTTGATCGGCAGTAGTGCAATGATTTCAGAGCCTGCAGCAACAATAATTGCAATTGTGGCAAGTGTGGTCGGGTCCATGTCAGATCGGTGGACGCGCCTCTAGCTTAGATACTCTTTGCTCTACCGTTGACAATCGGCCATACGTTTCCTTTCGGTCTTCTTTCATGTCTACATGCAGTGATTCCAATTGAGTAGCTATGTGTTCAACGGCCATTGTGAGCCGCACAACTGCTTCTCTCGCCTCGTCAGACTTCCGCGTAAACCCAGCTGCACCCATTGCTGCAACGCTGATACTTGCGCCGGCTACCGCGGCAATGATTTCGATCATGGCAGAGGCAGCTACCTGATCAGTTTACTTTCCTTGACCATACAATAGCAGCTGGCTTAAGCGCTAATTTCGTCAATACGAGCTTGCAGGGCTGCAATCTGGGACTGCTGCTCCTTAATTGCATTGACAAGAACAGGCACAAGCCCTTCGGCTGTGTATTTCAAACGGTTTTGATCTTCATTGTCAATAATCACAGGGTTTGAACCCTCAAGCGCCATGACCTCCTGCGCTTTGAAACCATATCGAACAGGGCCAACAGCAACATCAGATTCACGGCTCTCGCGGAATTGAAACGCAACAGGGTTCAGCTGTGTAATGAAATCAAGCCCATGCGGCACTTCAGCAAAGTTTGTCTTGTCGCGCTCGTCTGAAACGGTCGTCCAGCCAACTTGAATGTAAGCGTTGGTGACAGCAGTGCTGCCCATGACAACGCGATTGTCAGCAGTTGTAATCGTATGGACCGGAGCGCTAGTGCCAGCTGCATTGCGATCACCAATGACAATGTTGCCTGAGCCTGTTGTAATGTCTGAGCCGGCCAATTCACCCAGCGCAGTGTTGTAATTACCGGTGCAATTGGTTAACGCGCTTGCGCCAATCCCTGTATTGCCAGTGGTGTTACCAAATGTAAAGCCTGACCCTATTGCTTGACTACCAACAGCAGTGCAATTTGTATTAGTGCCAAGGCGACCGCTCATGGCTTGATAGCCGATTGCAACTTGATCGCTAGCGCTTACACAAATTCGATGGACTTTGTAGCCGATATTTACGCAATTAGTGAAATCGCCCTCGTAAGCCGTTTCAGTGCCTGCAAGAAAAGATTTGGTTGCGGTGCAAAGGTATCCAACGGATGCGCCAACCCCAATCACATCACTATGAGTTGTAAGCCCACTGCCAAGCGCTCTATAGCCAACAGCAACGTTTTTCGTTCCGCTGCTTAAATCCGCCAAGGCGCTTGAACCAATCGCAACGTTATCCGAACTCGTGCAATCACTAAGAGCGGCCCACCCAACAGCGACATTATCATCACCGCTTTGCAAGGCGTCTAAAGCATAGCCACCAATCGCGACGTGTCTGCTCCCATAACGGTTGTCGTGAAGTGATTGATACCCAACTGCAACATTATCGTTTTTCTCTGTAAACAAGCCCGCGCCATACAGCGCTTGATAGCCAACAGCTGTATTTCTAACGCAAGCCGCGCCGGTAGCAAAAGCTTGGTACCCAACAGCCGTGTTGTTTGTGCCGTTATTGTGCGAATATCCGGCTTGATAGCCAATTGCCGTAATGGCGCCACCATGCACTTGCCCGGCTTCTCGGCCAATACAGACCGAATAACTATAATTGCTCACACCAGCGCCCCGACCAATACAAACCTTGTCTTGCGCTGATGTTGTCGCGGATGAGTCGTCTATTACAGTAAAATCACCAATTAATATATTGTTGGAGCCGGTTGTAATGCTTTTGGACCCATCAAATCCAATACAGATATTTTTTGTGCCACTTACAAGGTTATCATAAACCGTAGCTGGCGCCGCCGAATCGCCAATACCAAAAATTATGTTGCTAGATACATCGCCAATGGTATAGGGGTTTGCATAAATCGTGCCATTGACCTGCAACTTACTGTTGCCATTTTCGGTCTCCGTTGCAATTAACACTTGCCCACTATCATCGACAGTAGCTCGATGAATGCCGTTTGTCGCAATGGCCAGCTTGTCGGCGGCTGAACGATATAAGCCTGTATTTGGATCGCTTTGAAATGCAATTGATGGTGATGTCGCGCTGCCATTAGCAACGCCTTTCATCACATTGCTGACTTGGATTTTCTTGTTTTTGTCTGCTGCTGCCACTTCGCTAATATCAACAACCGCCAAAACATCATCAGTGGCCGGCGTTGTCAGTTCTGACAGATCTGTAATCTTGCTGTCTGCCATTCGTCTATGTTTTGATCACATACATCATAGCGATATTACGCGGGCGAGTCTCGTCAGTTGCTGAGCCTGGAGTGCCGTCAAACGTGCCATCAGCACCAGCAGGGCTAGTGTGGCCGCCTTTGCCTGTATTTGTTGTCGCTGTTCCAACAACTCCACCAGTACCACTGCCGCCTTGAGCAGCACCAGTGGTTCGATAGGTTTCGGTGTGATTGTGATGCTCTAGCTGGTGCCCTTGAGCGCTACCAAAGGTGCGTGTCTCATCAACACCTGTTCTTCCATTGCTCCAACCACGAACAAACTCGCCACGCAAGTCAGGCAAAGTAAATGTTGTGCTGCCGTCGCCGTTACCCCAAGTCGTTCCAATGGCTGCAAATAAATTGCTGTAAGTTGCCCTAGAAACGTCGCTACCATTGCATTCAAGATAGCCACTTGGCACCGTCGTTGTTGCCATGCAAAACACAGCACCGATAGGCACACCATCTGGAACGCCAAGAGTTGTAAATGAAAGCTGGCCAGCCCCGTTGGTTTGTATTACCTGCCCACTTGAACCATCTGCAGTCGGCAGCGTAAATGTTTGATTCGCTGTCAACGTGCCAGCTTTAATCCCAATGTAATGGCTGTTGTCGTTATCGTTGAAGCGGATTTCGTTTTGGGATTTAACCTCAAGCGCTGTTGCGTCAAAGCTATATTGCAAAGCCCCTGCTGTTGTTACCCCAAGCGTGTCAGCGGCAGGGAAATAAAGCCCGGTGTTAGTGTCACCAGTGTTTGTCAGGCTTGGGGCCGATGCACTGCCATCAGCAACACTTACAGGCTTTGCCGCTGTAAAGAAACTGTTGCTAAAGGTGTAATGATGATTGCCTGCAGTGGCGATCTTAAGCTCCGCTACGGCGCCGAAAATTCCAGTATCAGTGTCATTGGTTAGCTGAATGCTTGGGGAAGATGCTGTCCCATCAATAATTTGAATGGCCCCAGTAAAAGCTGGGCCACTTAAAGTTGCAAGACCTAAGTTGGCCGTGTCAAGGGTTCCAATTGTAATCCAGTCAGAATTTGACGTGTTTCTAATCTTAAGCAATGAATTTGTTTCATCAGCCCAAAGCTGACATTTAAACATCTGCGCCGGCTCCGCCCCAGCATTACTTTGAAACAGCGCTAAGAAATTATTGTTCAGATCAGCCCGTACGGTGCTGCCAGTGCCGTTTTCAATGTTGCCAAGGGTCATTAGCCTTTCCCGTATCCCGTTGCCGTCCAGCTAACCTGGCGGGCCTGTCGGGTGTCACTGCTATTGTAAACCGAGATGTCAAATCCTGTCGCGGTGCTGTTGTTAATTACATAATAATCACCACTGCTTTGAGTTGTAAATGCAATCCCAACCTGCGGAGTCAGGTAAAAGCTGTTGCTGTAGGTGACAGACACATCAGCGCTAGCGCTTGTCGTCACGGTGCCCGTCTGTGAATACACAGGCAAATTAGCTCTAACTTCTAGCTCTTGAATGCCGACTTGATCACGGTTGCTGGTTGTAGTGACCTCGGCTTTGACCTCAAACGCACGAGCTTTAAACTCAGCGTTATTGAATTTGCGCCAGCTGGTGTACGTCGGGCTGCCAGATGGATCATCCTGTGTCGTCCTGATGTACAGCTCGCATTCAGCGTCCTGCGGAACACTTCCCTCAAAATCAAGGATTGAGTCGAAATCAACAACATCATCAAATCGCGTATCAAGCGGCCTAAATCCACGAATTTTAACAGTTGAATCTAAGCTTACATTTGTCACCCCTGAAAACGTGATTGGGTTGCCGGCAAATAAATAGGTGCCAGATGTGTAAAACAACGTGTCGCCTTCGCGCAGAAATTCACTGGTGTTATCTTCTTGCAAAAGCTTATCCCCAGTCTCAAGCAGAATTGAACCAATCCCCGCGCTTGAGCTTTCCTGTCTTAGCTGCAATTCATTTGTAATGGCATTGACAACCAGATTAGTTTTAGTGCCGTTGAAGCTTGAGTGTTCAGTTGTTGTGCTTTGCGTAAACAGATTTAGCAGATCAGGCTTAAGAAATTCGATTAAAGAAGCTGTTAAACTTTGCCGACCGCCTGAATCAACAAACTTGATTGAATAGGTGCCTTCTTTTAAATCAACGTAAGCCTCAGTGCTGCTGCCAGAAATCTCCTTTGCAATCGTTGTTGAGTTTGCCCATGTCACGCCAGACGTTAACGGTGAGTGCCTAATCAGCACATGCCCACCAACACGCACATCCAAGTCAATCGCTCGATCCCATGTCAAACGCGCTTGACCATTCACAGGGATCATGCTGAAATTGCTTACATCAGCCGGCGCAGCAGTAAGGCCGCTGACAGTAACCGTAGCCTCCGCAGGTACTGACTGCTTTCCAATTGCAGAATTAGCAGTTACGCGGAAAGTAAACAGGCCGCTTTCATTGGTCGTGAATGTAAGGCTGTTGTAAGGGGTGTCACCGATAGTAAAAAAGCTTAGGGTGTTTTCAGTCTTAACTGATACCTTGTAACCCGTTGCGTTTTTTACATTGCGCCACGAAATTTCCAACTCTGTCGTGACAGCATTATTGACCTCAATCAGCCTTTCGTCAATGCTTAGGTTTTTAGGCGACTCAGGTGTTTCATTTAGGTTTGTAATATCACGCGGTTGAAGTGCTAACCCTTCCTCAACGAAAGCATATTTATCAGGGTTGTGCTCAAGCGCTGTAATCGAGAACAGTTCGCCATTTTCTGTGACGCTGATCACCCGAAATGTTTGCGCAACAATATCCGTTGACTCGACAATATATATGCTTTCTGCTGCAGGCGCCTCGCTGAATGCAGAGCTAACGTTAACCTGTTTGGCATCAAAATTACTTGTCAACACAGTTCGCTGCTCTACTCTCCCGTCAGGCAGCACAACCGTAATCGTGTCCCCCGGCGACATTGCAACGCTATTATCTAAAATCAATTGCGTGGTTGTTGCTGACGCAATCCGCCCACCCTTGCGTGAGCCCGCACGCATCTGATCGGCTACCTTGATGATCTGCCCAGGTCGTACAATCGCGCCATCAAGCCCAACTTGAAAGGTGCAGGTTCCTGACTCATTCTGCTCAGAGTAGAGCAACCATCGCCCGACTCTATTGGCTTGGCCGCGACTGGTACAGCCAAAGGCCACAACCTGCGTTTCAATCACCCCATACTTGGCAATGGCCGCCTCATCTGACACATACTCAATCCGCTGCTCATAGGCATTGGCAGGGTCATTCCATGTGACCAGCGCCACCGTGTGACGTGACTTTAAGGAACTGCCCTCATAAATAAAGTCGCCATTAACAACGTTGCTATTGCTGAACAGGGCAATAGGGTCACTTGGTCGATCTTGGGAGAACGCAATCTGCCCAGCAGACCAATACGCCATCCCACGAAAAACTGACGCAAAATCTTGAATTACGTTGTAAGCATCATCGCGACTTTGCAGGTAGACGTTACACAAGAACCTAGGCTCCTCGCCGCCTTCGCCGTCGCTAACAAGCTCATTGCAATACTTGCTCACCTCATAAAGTGACCACTTGTCTACTTCTGTGCTATTAACAAAACGTCCCAACCCATAACGCGATGAAACAATCAGATCACGCAAGATCCAAGCAGGATCAGCACACCATGCGATCTGAAATGCCCCATCCCACACGCCAGCGTAAGTTAACCGTCCGTTTGAAGAATCAACGGTTGCGTTGCTTGGGATTTGTACTTTAATTCCCTTGATGTCATATGAACGAGTTGGAATTTGTTGAAATTGAGAGGCGTCAAATCGCAACCCAACAACAGCAGATAACGGATAACGCAACTTGCCCTCAATGATTGAGGTAATGCTGCTAATCGCAAGCTTGCGAAAATTCGTTGTCCCATCGTGAATGCCGGTTTTTCGCGTCAAGCGAACATTCCAAGGAGCAGAACCAGTTAGTTCAATGCGATGAGAACGCTCATAGGGGCTTGTGCATTTGCCTCGGACTGTTCCTTGCACTTTGTTTTCATAGATGCCACCGCTTGGTTGAACATCAATGTCATAGGTCAATGCCGTTGCTTTTAAACCATTGCCAACCACAAACAGCTGAGAAATGAGTACGTTAACAACGATTGTATCTGTGTCTGCATCAGTAATAGTTGTGACTTGGGCATCGTCTACATTGTCACCAACCTCAAGGTTTACTTGCGCAACACTTTCTGAGCTGCTGAATCCTGGTACATACTGTTGATTTTGAGTGCCTTCCCTAAATTGGAAATTTTCATAGACAAAGTTATCAGTGCCATCAGCATTGCGTACGGGCGTTTCGTCAAAATAAACCGACTTGGCCGCATCCGTATTTACAAACCCTTCAATCTCGCCTTCGCTAATCAGATCAATGATGCGTACACTGCTTTTGCTAAACAGTGAATTGCTGTCATCAACTGCTTGAGGCGCAACAACTGTCTGCTGAACTACAACCGTTTGCTGGACTGGCGGTTGCGACCTGGGGGCTGATTTCTTTTTCTTGCCACCGCCAGCGCCTTGAATGTATGTCATCAGATGTCTTCTGTGCTCAATCCGGCTGATACAACTACACTACCAACTTTCATCCGTCCGTAACAGATTGGGACTGGGTTACCTTGTGCCGTCAAATTAACAGCACCGTTGAAGACATAACTTGAGCGGTTGTCGGCCGGTTCATTGTTGCGCGGCGAGAATGATTCACGCGCTGGGGCACGACTAGCAGACGCTCCAAAGCTGCTAGAGGTATTTGCCGAAAGTGTTGGCGATAGCAATTGAGCTGTGCCACCTAAGATCATTGCAGCGCCGACATAGCCAATCGCAGTGGCTATACCCGTTCCCGCTGCAAATAGGGGGGCAGAGGTGAGACCAATCGCGGCCCCAATCGGCCCCAACACAATCGCCGCAGCAATCAGACCAATCCCTGCAAAAATCTTACCTACTCCACCGCCACCTGCACCCTGCAAAACAGGCGTGATGCTGATCTCCTCGCTTCTGCCGCTGGGGTAGTCAATCTCATCTAACGATTGCATGGCATCCTTCCCAATATGCACCATATACCCAACCCCTCGCTCTGCAGCACCTGCAAGCTCATGAGCAAATTCAGCAAAGTTTGCCGATAATGCACGAATTGCCTCAGCGGGTGTATTTAAATCAAACCAGTGCGTACGCCCGAACTTCTTGCCAAGCTCACCACGTAAAACAATCTTTTTCATAGCTTGGACCTATGGCGAAGGATGTGAGTTGTATTTTTCATATAGTAACCACTAAGAGCATCTCGGCTTGAAAGCCGATTGCGCATGTGATGCACAATTACATCATCGCCAAGATAGATTGCAACATGTGATGGCACTGGGGATTGCAATTGCATCAACAACGCATCACCCCATTGCAACTCCGCTTCAGGTTCTAACCGCGTAAAACCTTCGCTTTGAAAGTTATCAACAAACGTATTCATTCCTTTGTTCCACCATTCCCCATGCCGCTCATAATTTGACAGCTCTAAGCCCATGTTTTCTTTATACCAATCACGCGCAAGCGCATAGCAATCCAGCACCCCATAACACCATTCACGCCCAACAAACGGCGGCTTGTATCCAGTTGGGGCGCGAGACTCCCAGACATTTAGCGGCAATGCGTAGATATACCATGGCAAGCCTGATGCTTCCATTGCAACAAGATCCGCCATGCTTGCCTTTGCACTGATGTTGGGGTGTGAATGCACAACGGCAACGATCTCACCTGCATCATCAGCGGCTGCATAATCTTGCGGATCTAAGACAAATTGGTCTTCCTCTGTGGCGATATTTTTGCAGCGCCAATAACGCTCACGCCCTTTGACAATAACGATCAACCCGCAGCTTTCGCGTGGATATTCCTCACGCGCGTGCAACTCGGCGCCTGCTTTCGTTTGAGTATTCATCAGAACAATCCTGCAGCTGGGAAGCCACCATACGGCAGCTGATCGTTTTCACCAAACCTAGCCTTGCAGCCACTTAGCCTATGAGAACAAACATCAAAAGCTTCAGTCGTTGGGTTGTCGTCAATGTCAAAGTAATTAAGCCCGCCATAACCGCATCCCTCTCCTCTGTAAGTCCACGGACATATGTTTTGAATGATCTGCCGCCTTGGGAGTTGAACCCCCATGATGTCAAATGTAGCGGCAAGCTCAAAGGACACTACCTCGCGGTTTTCAAGTGTCTTGCGGTCAATAATGTAGATTTCACGAGCAAATTCTGCATAAGGGTCAGCAGTGGCGTTTGTGCCTGAAGTGAAATTAACTGCATCCAAGTATTTCTTTAGTGTTTTGATTCTGGTCACTTTGGCCCCAACCAGATCGTTCAAACCAAGGATCAAGGTTGTAGCAAGCCCCAAAGCGTTACTGATGGTAATTGTTGGCCGCGGCAATTGGCCTTGCCCGTCATATTTAAATCCTTCCGCTTGTATCGCATAACGGTTGTAAGTTCTGCCATTCCAAACAATATCCCCGCTGATTTGTTGATTGACGCCTGAATGAAAACGCCGAATAGTTGTATCGCCAATGCTGCTGGCTGTTGCATCAAGCTCAAACAACTCAATGATCGAGCTAGGTGCAAGCTTGTTTAGCTCCTCCCCAACAGCGCTAACGGCCTCCCAAGTGACGGTGCCATCTTCAATCGTCAAGCCGCGAACAACTGGCCACGGGCCAGGTTCAGACGCGCCACTGGTACCAGCAACAGTGCAGCGAAAAACGAGGCCGCTGCTTTGTTCTGATGCCGCACGCCGCACATCACCAACGGAAAACGCGGTGCTAGATGTCCAAGCAACAAAAGCCATTACGGTTCAATTACTTGGCGAAACGTTGCCGTAATCGTAGCTCTGCCAATCGTTGGCATTACCTTTGACCACTCGTCACAAATAAATTTCGCAGGAGCTGACTCACCTGGCGGGGTGAAATCAAAAGGCAGCGCATCATCCGCCCGAGCATCCAGAAACGTTTCAATAGTGTCCGAATCTGTTTCCGAAACGTTAAACGTGAGGTTGTAGGTTTTGAGGTTTTGATTCAAGCCAAAGACAACACGCTGCTCATAGCCATCACCAAACTGAACCACCCGCTTAGCGGGCTGGCTGTTCTTCGTTGTCCCATAGGTGGGAGTGATTGACGGGAATGTGGCCATTATGCGAGCAAGCCTCCGGGGCGTCGTTGCTTCAGCAGCTCAATCCGAACTGCTGCGCCGATTGCATCGCCAAGCTGCTTAGCTTCGGCGCCATCGCCTTGCACGTTAGTTCCCTTGGCATCCACATTCACCACGACATTGCCAACCCCACCAATTGCGTTGTTTGGGGCGATGCTGCCGGTGCGATTTGGTGTAAACAGCTCAGGGCCACGCTCACCGACAACATAAGAGCGCCCACCCATGACGGTGCCGCCATTAGCCCTGCCAAACAGCTTGCCCATCAAGCCACCGCTTGCGCCTAAAGCGCCAAACGCGGACTCAATGCCAAGCTTGAGCAATGTATTGGCCAAACTGCGCAGCGTGTTGCTCGCCACTTCAGCAAGTGATTTCGTCTGATCAACAGCAGCCATCAAGGTGTCAACAACACCCGTCTTGATTGCATCGCCGATCGTTCGGTACGTTTGCGCAATGCGTTCTGCCGCTTTCTTCTGTGCGTCTTCAAGCTCCTTTTGTTTTTTCTGCTGCTCTTGCAGCGCGTCAATCTCTTGATACCTGACCTGCAGAAAGTGAGCGAGCGCACCGGCTTGCTTGTCATTTAACCCCCTTGTCAATTCAGACAATTGAAACGCGCGTTCAATCGCCTTGCGGTCCTCCTCTGTCTTTGCTTGCGATAACGCCAACTGTTTATCAAGCTGCATCACCTGCCGATTTAACGACTCCTCCCGCTGTTCCTGCTGCCGTAATGCTTGCGCATCAGTCGCAATTGCTTGCTCACGCAAGCGCTGTAATTTTTCCTGCAGCAGCTCTTCCGGGCTTTTCTCTTTCCGCTTACGCCTACTACCAGCTCCCGCTGACTCCATCAAGCCAGGCAGCGTC
>Ga0208019_1000128_pt1 | contig 39576 bp, 56 predicted proteins | sample CB_VirMetaG_5_FD_184540 | JGI IMG/M metagenome (GOLD analysis project Ga0208019, IMG submission 184540) | Freshwater to marine saline gradient viral communities from Chesapeake Bay - CB_1508_1D Viral MetaG (SPAdes) (version 4) | ecosystem: Environmental > Aquatic > Marine > Coastal | place: USA... | reverse complement strand
GATTCAAAGCTAGAGAAAGATACAGCTTCGGTTGGTCTGACCCTAGAGGAATCTTCGGATCTCCAGGAGCGTAAGGTTAATTATTATGATGGGGCGTACTTTACGCCCCATCTTTTTTAATGTAAAATGGAGTTACTATGGCAGCAAAAGGTGACGTAAAAGCAGTACAGATTACAGCAGCAGGTTCGGTGTTCGGTGGCCGTACTAGATTAAGAGGAATTATTTTAACTAATATAACTACAACTACAGACACAGGTTCAGTTGTATTACAAGATGAAGAAGGTACTCAGTTCACAACTGAAGTTTTACCAGCAGATGTATTAACACTTAATATTCCTGAAGATGGAATTCTATTTAAAGGTTTTATGACTTGTAATGCTATTACAAGTGCTAAGTGTACAGTATTAATCGATAAGTAGAGGTTATCATGGACGATACCATGGATTATCAAGAATCAGTTTTACAACTTGTTAATTCCATGAAAAAAGGTGGTATGCCTTCTAGAAAGAAAAGCAAAGGCTACTATCGTTCTACTAAATCAGGTGCAGGTATGACTGCAAAAGGTGTTGCAGCATACAGAAGAGCAAATCCTGGATCAAAATTAAAAACAGCAGTTACAGGTAAAGTTAAACCTGGATCAGCAGCTGCAAAAAGAAGAAAATCATATTGTGCTAGATCATTAGGACAATTAAAAAGAGCATCCGCAGAAACTAGAAACGATCCAAATTCAAGAATTAGACAAGCTAGAAGACGTTGGAAGTGTAGATAATGAAAAATAATTTGTTGGTGCACAAACACCTAATCGTTCGTGCAGAAGCCGACAATCCTCCTACAGATGAGAACTATTTAAAAAGTTGGTTAAATAATTTTATTATGGATATAAACATGAAAGTGTTTATGGGTCCTTATGTTAAATATTGTAATATGCCTGGTAACAGAGGTATTACAGCAGTGGCTATTATTGAAACATCACATATTGCTATGCATGTTTGGGATGAACCAAAACCTGCATTAATACAATTTGATGTGTATAGTTGTGGCGAGTTTGACCATGAGCAGATATGTAACAAGATAAAAGAAGATTTTAGAACATCAAAAATTGAATATAAATACTTGAATAGAGAAACAGGTCTTATAGACTTGAATTAAATACAACTTGTACTATATACTAGTTAAGGTGCACAATAATGTGGCCTATAAACTTTGCTTATAATAAGGAGGTTAATATGACAAGTTTAGATTTAATTAATAAATTCAACAAAGACGTCTGGAATTATTCTGATGATTTATTTGGATCATCTTTCAGAACTATGTTTGATAACTTAGCAAAAGCTCAATCTTTTCCATTTTATAATGTAGTAAAATATGGAAACAGTGAATATGGCATTGAACTAGGACTTGCAGGATTCAATAAGAAAAATGTTAAAGTTCAATATAAAGGTGGTGTATTAACTGTGTCTGGTCAAGTCGATGATAAAGAAAAAGAGTATATCGAAAAAGGACTAGCAGCTAGAAAGTTTTTCAAACAATTTGAATTACACAAAGACGTAGTTGTGAATGAAGCTGAAATGGAAGATGGTGTTTTAACTATTAAATTTGGAGTTAAAGAACCAAAAGAAATTGAAGGTCAAGAAATAAAAGTCAAATAACAATTTGAGTTATATGGCAAGTTATGTTAGCTTGCCATATGGCTTATCTAAATGCTAACATACCACCAATATATTGCAAAGTAAAAAAGGAGTATCTTTATGATCTTAAAGAACATCATGGGGAAAGTGAAGAATGTGTTATCTTCGCTACCACATCAATACCAGGTCGTTCAATCTTGTTTAACATCATGTTACCCAATGGTGCGTGCTTTTGGCGTTTGCCTATCTCAGCGTTTTTCCAAAAATCGTATGATAGAGCCGATGTGCCGAATATGCAGACGCACGAATTGGAATTGTGGAACAGTCTCAGTTATTATCCTAGTGTTACTGCTTTTAGTTTTTTAGAAGGTAAGAATGGCAAATATTTGGGGCTTGATAAAAAGTTTTATCACGGACAGTATTTATTTACTATTGATTGGGCTCATCCTGATCCCTCCACTTTGGATGTTGAACATTCTGAAATACCTCAAGAACATAAGTGTGCACATATATTGGCTCTTGATAACGGGAATTATGCAGCTCAGCCTAATAATCGTATTCTGTGGCATGTTGCTCACTACACTACTGATACATCTTGGCCTGACTATAAAGTCCAAAATACTTACTGGGATGCGGAAAATAAAAATTTTGTAGCAGAGGATACTGACAAGATGTTTTATGATATACTTACCAAAAAGGAGTAAATATGAATTTTAAATGGGATTTAAAAAAAGAGATAGACAGTAAAAGAAAACAGGAATCTGCATTAGCTATTCTTAGAAAAAGAAGCAAAGAATCTGTTGCTAGACCTAAAGCTGTTAAAAATATTACTTCTACAGACCCACGTCTACAGGGGATTTAATGTCAAAGATATATTGTAAGATATGTGGACATAGATGCCACTGTGTCGGACAAGGATACTTTGTCAGTAGTAATCAATGTGGCACTTGTATTTGTGATAAATGCGATCACAAAGGAATATTAGTTTTAAATAAGGAGGTTAAAATGAAAAAGTGGTGGAAAAAATTTGTAGATTGGCTATTTAAAATATGAAAAATTGTAAACAGTGTGAAAAAGAGTTTCAACCAAAAGATGATCTAGATCAATTCTGTAGTCAGGATTGTAAAGAGGAGGCATTAGCTGAATTAGATTCTAGCTCTGATGAGTGCCTATCATGTCAATAAAAATAAATGAAAACACCAGTATCGGTCTCCCGTTAAGGAACTTAATTGGTCTGATCGCAGCCATAGTTATCGGAGCATGGTTTGCTTTCGGTGTTATCGAAAGACTTAATAAACTAGAAACTAAAAATCAGTTGTTTGAAAAAGATTTACTTGAGGCTAGTGTTCAAAAACCAATCGATCAGGAGCAGTTCATGATCCTAGAATGGCAGGCAACACAAATAGAGAAGATGCAAAAACAATTAGAAGAAAATTTACACACAGGCGTTATGTTAGATAACCATGAAAAAGAAATAGAAAAATTAAAAAAAGATATTGAAAAATTAAAGGATGCAACAAGAGATATTAAATTTGCAAATGGAAATGGAGCACATTAACGAAGGTACTTTTCAAGAGTACGATTATAATAATGAATATGAGGAATGTGAATGGCGAAATTAGTTATTGCTTTATGTTTATTTGTAAATGGAGAACTTCTTGAACATAGAATTCAAAAATCAATGAGCGATTGTTTAAAGCATAAAAGAGAAGCTCAAAGGCATATAAATCAAGAAGATCAACAGTTGATGTGTGGTGAAGTTAAGGCTAATATAGGTAAGAATATTGATGGTAGCTTATATATAGAAAATATTATACAATCTAAATAATGAACCTTTCCAGAAATTTTACTCTTCAAGAACTAATTAAATCAGATACTGCAATCAGAAAGGGTATTGATAATAATCCTAATGCAGATCAAATAGAAAAATTAAAATTATTATGTGAAAGAGTTCTACAGCCAGTACGTGATCAATTCGGTAGGGTAAAGGTGACTAGCGGATACCGTTCCCCTGAATTATGTTTAGCTATTGGAAGCTCTGTTAATTCACAGCATACCAAAGCTGAAGCCGCAGATTTCGAAGTAATAGGTGTAGATAATGCGGAACTAGCAGATTGGGTGTATAAATACTGTGAAACAGATCAACTAATTCTTGAATATTATACTCCAGGTGAACCAAATAGTGGATGGGTACATGCATCTTATGTTGAATTTAATCCAAGAAGACAGTATATGAGAGCTTATAGAGAAGATAAAAAAACTAAATATAAACCAATAATAGGAAAGGCAGTTGATTTAGTATGACAATATCACGATCTCAAATGACTCAACAAATTGATGGTAAATTACGTGGGGCAAAGAAACAAAAGAAAAAGAAATTACAAGTTAAAAAATCCAATAAGAAGAATACTCTCTCTAGGACATTTACTGTTTAAGCCAAAAGTGATACAATCTAAGAAGTTGTACAACCGTAAGAGGCTTAAAAATGACGAAACTATGTAGTCGAGGCAAAGCGGCCGCTAAAAGAAAATTTAAGGTATACCCTAGTGCGTATGCTAACGCTTATGCTTCAAAAATATGTGCTGGTAAAATTAAAGACCCATCTGGAAAGAAAAGAAAAGACTGGGGTCCTAAAAAAGCTAATAAAGGTCTTCATGCAGAAGTAGAAAAGAAAAAAGCAACAATGCCTGCTGATAGAGAAGGCAGAAAAAAATATTTAAAAAGTATTCAAAACCCTAAATCAGAATATGACGAAAAGGGTAAACTAGTTTATACTGAAGCTTATCAAGGTAAGTTTGTTAAAGTAGAAATGGATGGTCAATCTTACAGTAATCCGTCTCTTGTAAATTACTACGGAGACTTGATAGATGAGTAAGAATGGTTTAAAAAAATGGTTTTCAGAAAAATGGGTAGATATTGGAGCGAGAAAAAAAGATGGTTCTTATCAAGAGTGTGGACGAAAGTCTGCGAGCTCTTCAAAAAGGAAGTACCCAAAGTGCGTACCACTTGCAAAAGCCACTCGGATGACAAAGTCGCAAAAGGCATCTGCTGTCAAACGAAAACGTGCCGCCCCGAACACTGGCCCTAAGCCAAGTAATGTTAGAACAGCTTTCGTGGGAGGAATAATACCTGTGAATCCTGCTCAAGCAATAGCTGCAGCACAACAATCAACACCACAGGACTATATTAATTACAAAATGACAGGTAATATACAACCTATAGATAAAGTAACTCAACCTGTTGAAACTGTAGAAAAAGAAGAAGTAGAAGAAAAAAATTCAGGGGGTTTAGTATTTACTAAATCTATACAACAAAATTATTATAAAGATTTAATATAGGAGGATAAATATGATGAAAACTATGCCAGGTGGCGGAAATGCTTACGCAAGAATGTCTTCTCTTAAAACCGAAAAAGCTAAATACGGTAAAGAGATGAAGAAGAAAAAAGATAAGAAGAAAAAGAAAAAAGATAAATAATGGCTACAAGCGGCACAACATCTTTTGATTTATCTATCGATGAGATAGTAGAAGATGCCTATGAAAGAATAGGTATGAGAATTAATTCTGGTCATGATATTAAATCAGCTAGAAGAAGTTTAAATATCTTATTCTCAGAATGGGGTAATAGAGGTGTGCATTTATGGAAAGTAGCTTTAAATGAAGTTGCTTTAGTTGCAGGACAAGCAAACTATACAGTACCAACTAATGTTAGTGATGTATTAGAGGCTTATATATCTAGTACAGCGGGAACCCCTGCAATATCAACAACTGATTTAACACTTTCTAAAATTGACAGATCAGCTTATGCCGCTTTACCAAACAAAGGTGTTCAAGGACAGCCTTCACAATACTATGTAGACAGACAAACAACACCAGTTATTTATTTATATCAAACTCCAGATTTATCTACTTATACTTATTTAAAATACTATTCAATTAACAGAATAGAAGATGCAGGTGCATATACAAATACTGCAGACGTATCTTACAGATTTATTCCATGTATGGTTTCTGGACTAGCTTATTATTTATCTATGAAAAGAGCACCTGATAGATTACAGCTTCTTAAGTTAGCTTATGAAGACGAAATGAAAAGAGCATTAGATGAAGATGGTTCTAGAACAAGTTTATTTATAACTCCAGAGAGTTATTTTCCACAGGGGTAAATTATGGGAAGATTTGCAAAAGGCAGTAGAGCATTATCGATATCAGATAGATCAGGGATGCAATTTCCATATCAAGAAATGGTAAAAGAATGGAATGGTTCCATTGTCCATTATTCGGAGTTCGAGAAAAAACATCCACAGTTAGATCCTAAATATCATGCTGCCGATCCTCAAGCTTTAAAAAAAGCTAGACCTGATACATCAAGAGGGACTAGTATTACTGCATCACTTGATTTACAATACTGGCCTGGACAATACTTATCTAATGGTATGCAACCTGGTACATCGCCAGATGAAGAAAATATTAAAAGACAGGCAGGAATTTTAACAGGAGAGGTTACAATAGTAATTACATAATATGACATTTGCAGAATTATTACAAAAAGTTAGAGACTATACAGAAGTTGACTCAAACGTATTAACAGACTCTATTATTGAAGATTTTATTAGAGATACTGAATTAAAAATATTTAGAGAAGTAGATGCAGACTACGCTAGAGAATATGCATCAGCTTCACTTATAGCAAATACACCTTATTTAGATTTACCAAATGCTACATCTAGTTCTGGACTAACCTCAACTAGAAGAGCAATTATTGTTAGATCATTTTTAGTAGAAGATTCTAATCAATCTCCTACAACCAAAGAATACGTAGAACCAAAGGATACTAGCTTCATATTTGAATATAACTCAACAGGAGCTACAGGAGTGCCTAAATATTATGCAATGTGGAAGGAGACTACTATTTTAATGGCTCCTACCCCAGACCAAGCTTATAATGTACAATTGAGTTACATTTACACTCCAGATCATTTATCAGCTACAAATACGACTACCTATCTATCAGATAACGCCCCAGAATTACTATTGTATGGAACTTTAGTAGAGGCTTATGGTTTTTTAAAAGGACCCTTAGATATGTACAAATTGTATTCAGACAAGTATAATGTAGCTATGCAAGGTTTTGCGTTGGAGCAAGTAGGCAGAAGACGTAGAGACGAATATCAGGACGGAACACCTAGAATAATAGTTCAGGCACCCTCTCCTGATAAAGGTAATTAAAATTATTTATAAGGAGTAATAATTATGGCAATAGCACAAGCAGTTTGTAATTCATTCAAACAAGAAATATTAGAAGGTATCCACGATTTTGAAAGTGGTGGAGATGAATTTAAGTTAGCGTTATATGATGATACAGCAAATTTATCAGCAGCAACAACAGCATATCCTGGAGACAGTACAGGTGGACAAGTTGGTGATTCAGGAGAATATTCTCAAGGTGGAGGAGTTCTACAATCACAACAAGTAGGTTTAGACACAGGTGTAGCAATTGTTGATTTTGATGATTTATCTTTTACAGGTGTTACATTAACAGCTAGAGGAGCATTAATTTACAATACAAGTGAATCTAATAAAGCGGTATGTGTATTAGATTTTGGATCAAATAAAACTGCAACAAGTGGAACTTTCACTATTCAGTTTCCAGCGTTCACATCTACAGCCGCAATATTAAGAATTGCTTAATAACGGTTAGGATTATGAATGGCCACATGGGGTTCGCAGACTTGGGGATTTGCTAGCTGGGGTGTACTCGGCGACCAAACTGTTGAACTCAGTGGCCTTTCAACTACTACAAATTCAGGATCAGTAACTATTGAGCAAAACCCTGGTTGGGGAACTCAATATTGGGGTGCGGGTGAATGGGGAGATTTATCTTCCCCTGAAGCACTTGTAACTGGAATATCTTTAACTACAAATATTACATCAGTTACAATAAATGCTGACGCAAATTTAACTTTAGATACTTTAGAATTAACTTCTACTGTAGGTGATGAACTTGCTGGAACATCTATTGAAGTAATTCCTACAGGAGAAGAATTAAATTCAACAGTAAATTCAGTTTTTGGTGGAGAAGTTGTTAGTGTACAAGTAACTTCTGCTTCTAACGAAGCATGGGGAGAAAATGCTTGGAGTGATGGTGGTTGGGGAGTCGGAGATGGAAATACAATTTCTACTGGAAATACTTCTATTGCTATTGGTCAACAAGTTAATGTAACAGGTCAAGAAGTAACCTCTAATGTAAATGATGTATTAGCAGGTATATCTATAATTGCAGAACCTGCAGGTGAAGAACTTACACCAGATTTAGGTTCTTTATCATTTGAATCTAAATACTTAATTGGAAGTGCAGAGGCAACTACAACTGTTAATTCAGTAGATGTTCAAGCTAATGCAGATGTAGAAGTTTCAACAAATATTATTAATGGAGATACAGGACAATTAGAATATGAAGCGATATATTCTTTTGATGGCTCACAAGCAGATGTAACTGCAGGAAATGCTTTTGGTGGAGAAGTTGTCGAAATACAAGTAACTACAGCTTCAGCACAGCCTTGGGGTGAAACAGCTTGGGGAGATGGAGAATGGGGTCAATCTGTAGGTACAGATATAGCAATAGGAGCTGATGCTGTATTAATACCATCAATCGATGTTCCTGTAACAGGAGAACAGTTAGATTGGACTATTGGAGTTGAAACTGTAACAGGGGACGCAAATGTATCAGTAACTGGTCAACAAATAGAATTATTACAAGGCGATGAAAATGCTTTTAGTGATGTAACTGTAGAGCCTACAGGACAAGAATTAGGGCCAATTGTAATAGGTGATTTCTTAGCTGGAATCAGTCAATTAGTTGTACCTACAGGCGTGACAGCGACCACAACTACTGGTACAATGGGTATAAATGCATGGGCAGTAGTTGAAACTAGCTCAAATACAACATGGACCGTTGTTGACAAAGCAGCGGCATAACAGTAAAATTAGGAATTATTAGGAGTTATATATGGCATCAAGTTATTCTACAGATTTAAAACTCGAACTAATGGTAACAGGGGAAAACTCTGGTACGTGGGGCGATAAAACAAATACAAATTTAAACTTAATTCAACAAGCAATTGCAGGTTATGAAGCTATCGATGTTGCATCAGCAGATGTAACTTTAGCTATGACAAACGCTACTATTTCTAACGCAAGAAATATGGTGTTAAATTTAACAGGTACTTTAGCTGCAAACAGAAATGTAAATGTTCCAGATGGAATTGAAAAAACTTATATTGTTGCAGATTCTACAACTAGAGCAGGATTTACTCTAACTATTAAAACAGTATCAGGAAATGGTGTAACTATTCCAGCAGGAAAAACTGTTTTAGTTTACTCAGATGGTACAGATGTTAAAGATGTATTTTTCTTAAAAGATGTTGTTGAAGATACTACACCTCAATTAGGTGGAGATTTAGATGCCAATGGAAACAACATTTTAATTGATGGTGGAAATTCTATTAATGATGAAAATGATTTAGAACAAATTAAATTTGCAACTACTGCTTCTGCAGTAAACGAGTTTACTATAACAAATGCGGCAACAGGAAATGCTCCTGAAGTGTCAGCAACAGGTGACGATACAAATATTGATATAAATTTAACTCCAAAAGGAATTGGTAGAGCAACTTTTAACGGTGGTGGAAAAATACAACAAGTAGCTGAAAAAGTTACTTCAGAAGCAACTGCTGCTACAGGCACAGTTAACTATGATGTTTTAACTCAAGCTGTATGGAACTTCACTACAGATGCTTCAGGAAACTGGACATTAAATATTAGAGGTGATGGATCAAATACATTAAATTCAATTATGGATACTGGAGAATCAATAACAGTAGCACACATCGTAAAACAAGGTGGAACTGCATATTACAATTCAGCTGTACAAATTGATGGTTCAAGTGTTACTCCTGAATGGCAAGGGGGTACAGCACCAACAGGTGGTAACGCAAACTCATTGGATACGTATTCATATACAATTATAAAAACAGCCGATGCTACATTTACAGTGTTGGCTTCACTAACTCAATTTGCTTAGAAAGGAAATTGAATGCCATTATTAGGTACAAGAGGAGCAATAAGTATCAAAGGATATGGATTAACTGCTGGAGCAGGTTTTGGAGCTCCTTATAATATTGACTATCTAATTCTCGGCGGCGGCGGTGGCGGCGGATCATTAGGCGGCGGCGGAGGCGCTGGAGGCCAAAGATCAGGCACTGTAGAAGTTTTAACAAATGCAGTTTACACAATTACTGTCGGAATAGGTGGACCAGGTGGTCCAACTCCATCTAGTACAGCTAGACAAGGAGGAGACGGCGGTGATTCAATTATCGCAGGACAAAACCCTACCTTTAACACAAGTGGAACTTTAGAAACTACTGGAGGCGGTGGTGGAGGAGGACACACAGGTAACGTAGGTAGACCAGGTGGTTCTGGTGGAGGAGCAGGTAATCAGCAAAATACAGGTCCAGCTGGTTCTGGTAATGCAGGGGGATATTCTCCGCCTGAAGGAAACAATGGTGGACTTGCTGGATTTAATCCAGGTATTGGACCTCAAGCTTCTGGAGGAGGCGGTGGTGGTTCAGGTTCAAATGGTAACAATGGATCAGCTGGAGGACCTGGAGGACCTGGAGGATCGGGAGCTGCTAATTCAATTACAGGATCATCTGTCACAAGAGGCGGCGGTGGCGGAGGATCTACAAGAGAAACTGGAAGAGCAGGAGGTTCAGGAGGCTCTGGTGGCGGAGGTAATGGTACAAATAACGGCACTGTGGCTGGAGCAGGTGGAGTTAATTTAGGTGGCGGCGGAGGTGGAACAGGATTTCCTCCTTTTGCTGACGGAGGTCCTGGAGGAGCAGGAGTTGTTATACTAAAAATATTAACTAGCGATTATTCAGGAGTAACAACAGGTTCTCCTAGTGTTTCAGTATCGGGATCTTATACAATTTTACAATATAACTCAGATGGGTCTTATAAAGCGTAGGTAATAATATGGCATATTTTGCAAAATTAGATGAAAATAATGTGGTTGTAAAAGTACATAAAGTAGAAAATTCAGTTATTACAGATGCTAATGGAGTTGAACAGGAATCTTTAGGTCAAGATTTTTTACAAAAACTATACAAAAATCAAAGTATTTATAAAAAGTGTTCTTTTAATACAAGAAAAAATAAATATTATACACCACCTTCAAGTAATGAACTTGACCCAGATCAATCTAAAGCTTTTAGAGGATGGTTTCCTTCTATAGGATTTACTTATGATTCTGAAAATGATAGATTTATTCCAAGTAAACCTCATAATGATGCTATATTAAATGAAGAAAACTTAGTATGGGAACCTTCTTTAGTAGATTATCCTAGTGTAGTAACTTATGGAGATGGAACATCAGAATATTATATTCTATTTGATTGGGATTTATATAAGTATATAGGGTATGATGCTTTAGAAAATATTTTTCATTGGGATCCTGAAACTTCTAGTTGGATATCTACATCTAATTAATTTTAAACATTAATATATTGTTTTAAATATAAAATATTTATATATATTGTATTTAAAATATGAAAAAAAATATAGAATACAATTTTTTCTATTCAGGTCCTTTGTTATTTAAAACAAGTTTGATTAAAAAAGATATAAATATCATTAAATCTTTATGTGAAAAAAATGAAACTAAAAGGTGTGATGAAAAATTAGCAGGAATTAATTGTGATCAATTTAATATTGATAGTGATAAATATGATCAAATTATAAAAAAATATTTAGACGCACATGCTATTGCATTTGAGAATTGGTATGGAGAAAAAATGGCAACCAAATTAAAAACAAAAGTTTCTTGGGTCAATTATATGAGAGCAGGTTCTTCTAATCCAACTCATGTTCATGAAAATTGTAAGTTTTCTTCAGTTTTATTTTTAGAGTTACCTAAAAACTATGACGAAGAAGTAAACTTTTTTAAAGGAACAGCTTCAGCTCCTGGTTTTATCGTATTTGATTTTGGCTCTATTTCTGATTTAAGTATTTATAAAAAATGTTTTAAACCAAAAGTAGGGGATTTATTTATTTTTCCTTGGAATTTAACACACTCTGTAAATCCTTTTTCATCAAAAGGAGAAAGAATAAGTGTTGCAGCTAATTTTGAATAATAAATTATGAAAGAAAATAAAATTTCATCATCTTGGATATTTAATTTAGATCATGTTGAAACTTGGGCATATTGGAAAAATTTGTTTACGAAAGAAGAATGTGAAAAAATAATAAAATTAGCTAATAAAGAAGAAAAAAAACAAGCTACTATTTTTAGTGGAGTAGATAAAAATTATAGAGATAGTAATATTATTTGGTTATATCCAGATAAAGAACTTGAGTGGGTATTCAGAAGAGTAACTGATGCCGTAACAGAACTTAATAGTAAATTTTTTAAATTTGATTTATTTGGAATGTTAGAAGGATTTCAATTTACAAATTATAAAGCTCCAAATGGAAAATATAAAAAACATGTAGATAGGGCTTTTAATAGCCAAGTAAGAAAATTATCTTTAACTATACAATTATCAGATCCAAAAAAGTATAAAGGAGGAGAACTAGTTTTATATGATGGTGAAAAAGGAATTTTTATGGAAAAAGAACAAGGAATGTTAACTGCTTTTCCTAGTTTTGTTTTACATGAAGTAAAACCAGTTACTAAAGGAGAAAGAAATTCATTAGTTTGCTGGATAACAGGTAAACCTTTTAAATAATGTCAATCGTAGTATTTAATGGTAGTCCTATATTTTTTTTAAATACTGGTTTTAAATTAAATAAAGAAGAAGAAGAAAGCATTATAAAATTAAATTATAGAAAAGACAAATTTTTAGATGAACCAGATATTTCTGAAGAAATGTCTTTATTTAAAAATAAAAAATTAAAAAGAATTAAAAATATAATATTTAATTATGTAGAAGAATATAAAAATAATGTCTTACAAATCGAGGATAAATTACGCCTTGTGCATAGTTGGGCTACAGTAAATAATAATACAAATCATAGAATGCATGCTCATAAAAATTCATTAATAAGTTGTTCTTTTTATTTAAAAAGTGAAGGAAATAATAAAATAATATTTAAAAAAGAAAAAACTGTTTTACAAAAATGTCATTATTTAGATTATACAATAAAAGAATATAATGGATATAATTCACAAACTTGGAGTTTCGATACAGAACAAGGCAGCATTGTTATTTTTTTATCTGATTTACATCATGAATCTATTAACAAAGGAAATAAAGTTATGATTGGGACTAATTATTTCATAACAGGGAAAATAGGAAATAAAAAAAATTACACTTATTTGGAAATTTAATTAAATGAATTTAAAAACAATAGGGATTATTGGGGGAGGAACAGCTGGCTTAATAAGTGCTTTAATTTTAAAATCAAAATTTCCAAGATTAAAAATAAAAGTAATTAAATCGAATAAAATAGGAATAATAGGAGTTGGAGAAGGTAGTACAGAACACTGGAAAGAATTTATTGATTTTGCAGAAATAGACGAAAAAGAGTTAATAAAAGAAACAGATGCTACATGTAAATATGGAGTATATTTTAAAGATTGGACTAAGAAAGATTATTTACATCATGTATCATATTTGCATAATTTAACTTTAGGGCAATATAAAGCAGCTTATGCTTTTAAAATAAAAAATAAAGAAAGTTTAATAAATAATTATATTTTAGAAAATAAAATATCTACTTATTATAGGCCGCTTCAATATCACTTTAATACTTTTAAGTTAAATAACTATTTAATTAAAATATGTAAAAATAGAAATATTAAAATAATAGAAGATGAAATTAATGATGTTGAAATTAATAACAAATCTATTTTAAAACTTAAAGGTATAAAGAATAATTATTCTTTTGATTTTTACATAGATGCAACTGGATTTAAAAAAGTATTAATTAAAAAGTTAGGAGCAAAATGGATTTCTTATTTAAAATACTTACCTATGAATGAGGCCATTGCTTTTCCTACAGAAGATACAGAAGAATATACTCCTTATACTTTATCTAAAGCAATGTCTTCTGGTTGGATGTGGAGAATCCCTACTTATGGAAGGTGGGGAAATGGTTATGTATTTAATAATAATTACATTAATGCAAATCAAGCAAAAAAAGAATGTGAAGGTTATTTACAAAAAAATATAGAAATTAGTAAAAACATTAAGTTTGAAGCAGGTACATTAGATAAATTTTGGATTAATAATTGTTGTGCTATTGGATTATCTTCTAGTTTTATTGAACCATTAGAAGCAACTTCCATAGGCACTTCTATACAACAGTCTTTTTTATTAATGCATTTATTATTTAATTATAATCAAAGTCAAATTGATTTGTATAACAAAACAATCAAGGGAGTAATAGAAAATACTAGGGATTTTGTAATACTTCATTATTTGGTAAATAAAAAAGATTCTAAGTTTTGGAAAGAATTAAAAATAAACATACCTGAATCATTACAAAGTAAATTAGATTTATGGAAATATAGACTACCTATTAAAGAAGATTTTAAACAAGGGTATTTATTATTTTATGAAAGTAATTTTATAGTTATTTTATATGAACTGGGCTTAATAAATATTGATTCAATAAAAAAAGAATTTATTAATTTGCCAAAAAATTACAAAACTAATATTAATGATTGGCTTATACAAAGAAAAAAAGAAGAAAATAATTATATAAAACATAAATTATATTTAGAACAAATTAGAAATGAATCATAAAATAATAGATAATTTTTTACCAAAAAAAGATTTTTTAAAAATAAAGGAGACAATGTTAAACTTAGATTTTCCCTGGTATTATCAACCAGTTATAAATGATTTACATGAAGAAAATAAAAATGACTTAACTTGTTATTTTACTCATCTTGTCTATGATGATAAAATTAATAGTTCTTTTTTTGAAATATTGCGGGAATTATTATTGTCTAAACTAAATTATAATTCTTTAATAAGAGTGAAATGTAACTTACATCCACGTACAAATGTTTTAGAAAAACATGAATTTCATGTAGACTTTACCTATCCTCATAAAGGGGCTATATATTATATTAATACAAATGATGGTAAAACTTTATTAAAAAATAATATAGAAATTAATTCTATAGAAAATAGGTTATTATTATTTAACTCATCAATAGAACATGCAAGTACTTCTACAACTAATAAAAAAGCAAGAATTAATATTAATATAAATTATACTTAATTATGAATTTTACTTATAAAATTATTAAAAACGCTATTTCAAAAGAACAAGCTTCTTTTATACATAATTATTTTTTATTAAAAAGAGATGCTGTTAAATTTTTATACGATAACCAATTTATAGATGAAGATAACACATTAGTAATGTTTGGCACATGGAATGATCCTCAAGTTCCAAATGTATATTCTATCTATGCTGATTTTGTAATGGAAACTTTATTAAATCAAATGCTGCCTGTTATGAAAAAAAATACTAAATTAGATTTAATACCTACATATTCTTATGCAAGAATTTATAAAAAAGGATCTATTTTAAAAAGACATAAAGATAGGTCTAGTTGTGAAATATCTACTACACTTAATTTAGGAGGAGATCCTTGGCCGATTTATTTAAAAGTCAATAAAAAAGAAATTAAAGTAAATTTATCCCCTGGAGATATGTTAATGTATACAGGATGCAAATTAGAACATTGGAGAAAAAAATTTAAAGGAAATATTTGCTCTCAAGTATTTTTACATTATATTTTAAAAAATGGAAAACATGACGGTTTTAATAATTTAGATAAAAGACCTATGTTAGGACTACCTCATTGGAGTAAAGTTTCTATTGATTTAGTATGATAATAAATAAAATTATCTCTTGTTTAAAAAATAAAAAAATAAATTTAAAAGAAAAAGATATTCTTAATTTTTTAAAAATTTATAATAGATGGCCTAAAAAATATTCATGGGGACAACCTTCCGTAGAAGTTATAAATGCTTTTGGAGAACCTCATCAATTTAAACTGTTTGACTCTAATCAAAATTTATTATTTGAACAATTTATTAAATATTATAATAATGGTTTTACTTTTGTTTTGTCTAATATATTAGATTTAAATCAAGATTTAAGAGAATTAGAAAATTATGTAGATGATTCAGTCGGATCTAAAATTAATGGTAATTTTTATTTTGGAAAAGGAATTTTAAATGGTTTACCTAGTTTTCCAGCTCATCATCATACATATCACGTTATTGTTAAACAGATATATGGAGAATGTATTTGGGAGATAGATGGGGAAAAAATACAACTTAAAGAAAATGACATTTTACATATAGAGTCATTTAAAAAACATCAAGTTGTTGAAAGTAAGGGTCCTAAATTATCTTTAACCTTGAACATAAATTTAGGATAAATATCAATTTTAACTACTTATAAACTATTTAAGCAATCTTTATAGGTATACGTTTATAGTGTATAATCCAAGTATGCCGCTTAGAAAAGTACAATTTACACCAGGATTTAATAAACAAGCCACAGATTCACAAGCCGAAGGACAATGGGTGGATGGAGATAATGTGCGTTTTCGATATGGTTCACCTGAAAAAATAGGTGGATGGGAACAAGTTTTAACAGATACATTAGTGGGTGCCGCTAGAGCTATACATACTTGGGCAGATTTAGGTGGTAGAAGATATGCTGCTATTGGTACAAATAAAATTTTATATGTTTACGATGGTAATGATTTTTATGATATTACTCCTACAGATTCCTCTATAGCCGTGGCTGGTGGTGACATAACCACGACTAACGGATCACGAACAGTTACTATTACAACACCTTCTGCACACAGTTTAGAAATAGGAGATATTACAACTTTTGAGAATGCAGGTTCCTTTACAGCTGGTCAAACAGATTATGTAGCATCTGACTTTGATAATGTATTGTATGAAGTACAATCAATACCCTCTACAACTACATTTACTATCCAAATGGCAACTGCGGAAACAGGCACAGGAGCAACGAATGATGGGACACTGGACACTTTACCTTATTACAAAATTGGTCCTTTACTTCAAGCTTATGGATATGGATGGGGTACAGGTACATGGTCAGCATCTACATGGGGAACACCACGAACATCTTCTAATGCAGTTTTAGATCCTGGATCATGGTCGTTGGATAATTATGGAGAATTATTAATAGCAACTGTAAAAAACGGTAAAACTTTTCAATGGGATCCTCAAGATGGGACAGGTGTCACTACAAGAGCATCTATTGTTACTAATGCACCTACAAAAACAGTTATGACTTTAGTGTCTGATCGAGATAGACATTTAATATTTTTAGGCACAGAAACAACAATTGGCACTCCAGGAACACAGGATAAAATGTTTATTAGGTTTTCTGATCAAGAAAACATTAATGATTATACACCAACATCCACCAATACCGCAGGTACATTTAGAATAGATTCTGGTACTAAAATTGTTGGTGCTGCAAAAGGTAAAGATTATGTTTTAATTTTAACCGATACCTCAGCATATTTGATGCAGTTTATAGGAGCTCCTTATACTTTTAGTATTAGACAAGTAGGCTCTAATTGTGGCTGTGTAGGACAACATTCTATTATTTATGCTAATGGTGCAATATTTTGGATGGGTGACTCAGGTGGTTTCTTTATGTTTGATGGTACGGTTAAATCAATGGGTTCTTTAGTTGAAGATTTTGTGTTTACTACAACAGCAGACAATCAAGGTTTTAATTTTGCAAATGGGTCTGAATTAACTTATGGCTCTCACAATAGTTTATATCAAGAAATAACTTGGTTTTATGCAACAGCTAATTCTAGTGTTATAAACAGAAGCGTTACTTATAACTATGGAGATCAAGTGTGGACTACAGGATCACTAGCAAGAACTACTTATGCAGATGCTCATGTTTTTGATGATCCTATGGCAACTAAATTTGACACAAACACAACTCCGACATCACCAGTTGTACAAGGAGTTTCTAACGGAGCTTCTTATTTATTTAATCACGAGGTAGGAGTCAATGAAGTATTAGACAACGGTAATACTGTTAATGCTATTTCTGCTTACATTGAATCAGGAGATTTTGATTTAGATGAAGGTGGAGATGGTGAATACTTTATGAAAATAAGAAGATTTATACCTGACTTTAAAGATTTGCAAGGTAATGCTAAAGTAACCATATTATTAAGAAGGTATCCTGCAGATACTCAAACAAGCTCTACTCTAGGACCATTTACAGTAACTTCGTCTACTGATAAAGTAGATACAAGAGCACGTTCTAGATTAGCATCTGTAAAAATTGAAAACGATGCTATTAATGAAAGATGGCGTTATGGAGTGTTTAGAGTAGACATACAACAAGATGGAAGAAGATAATGGCTAAAGTACAAGTGTTTTTACCTGAACCGCCGCAGGAATATACTCCTGATGCATTTAGACAAATTCAATTAGCTTTAGAAAGCATACAGAATCAATTAAATACTAACTATCAAAAAGAAACAAAAGAGGAGGATCAGGCATTTGCTTGGTTTAATAGTTAATGGCACTACAATATAAAAATCAAGGTTTTATTTTAAACACTACAAATTTAACAACAGTGCTTACTATTGCAGCTGATTCAAGAGCACTTGTTAAAAGTATTTCAGTAACTAATGAACACAACAGTAATAATTTAGTGGAAATGTATTTAGTGGATAATTCTGCTGCTACCGACTATGAGTTTTATCACAGAAACATGACCGCAGATGAAACAGCTCAAGCTGCAGGACAAGTTCTAGTATTAGAAGAAAGCGATGGAATTAAAATGCAAGCAGATGTATCAAATGTTGTTAAAGGTGTAATATCGTATGCACTATTAAACAGATCAGACGAAAATGGCTAAACAAAAGTTTACACATTTTGTACCTAGAGCAAAACCTAAGAAGCGTCCTAGACGTCACACGAAGAGGTTGAACAAACATAAAAAACGTAGTATAAAGAAGTATAACCGACAAGGAAGAGCATGAGTGTAAAAGAACGACCAAAGACAGTTGTTATAAACGGACAAGAAGTACCTGTGTTACCAGCAGAGGTAACTGAAACCATTAAAAATAAAAGAACAGGTAAAGTATATGATAGCAAAGCTCATTTTGATTCTGATGTTGCTGATCCCAATACTGATACTGTGGCTGATGATTTTAGACAAGACGTAGGTATTAGGGTTGCATCTTTGACAGTTTTTGGTAAAACTAAGTAATAATGCAATTACCGAAAGGTGGGACGGAGATACAAGAAGCGTATCTGCGTAAACACGTTAAAAAAGAATTACTAGATAAAATAAACTTAACCACTTCTATTCCAGAGAAGACTCCCGTAGTTATAGATCGTACTAATGTGTTATGGGTACATAATAGTTATGACCAAGCTAATTTAGCTCCTTGGTTTAAGAATAAACTTAATCACGGAAAATATGACTGGTATGTATTTAATAGTCATTGGACATACGAAAAATATAGATACTTTTTTGATATACCTACTGAAAGATCATTAGTTATAGCAAATGGTTTTGATGATGAATTAGTTATTAAAAAGAACTTTGACCCACATCCTAAAATTAAAATGGTATACACTTCTACACCGTGGAGAGGTTTAGATGTTTTACTAGCCGCAATGGAATCTATACAAAAAAATGAACATGTAGAATTAGATGTTTATTCAAGTACACAGATATATGGTGACCAATTTAAACAACATAATGATAATGCGTTTAAACCTTTATATGAAAAAGCAGAAAAATTACCTAATGTAAATTATAAAGGTTATATAGATCATTCCGAATTAATGAAAAAACTACATACCTACGATGTGTATGTGCATCCTTCTACATTTGAAGAAACTTTTTGTTTAGCTGCAATGGAATCTTTAGCTGCAGGTTTAATTGTAGTAACGACTGATTTAGGTGCATTACCTGAAGTTTGTGCAGGATTTCCAGTTTATGTTCCTTACATGAAAGATAAAAAACAATTAGCTCAAAAATTTGCATACACAATAAATCAAATGCCTATGTTTGTTAATGCAGCTAACCCCGATGCCTTGAGGTTTCAACAAGATTACTACAGAAACTTTTATCATTGGGATATTATAAAAGGATATTGGGAGAATTTTTTAAATGGCATCAAATAATATAAGACTATTTGTAGCGACACCAGTTCATTCAGAAGTATCAGTACATTATTTTAAAGCTTGTCTAGAGTTTCAAAAAGAATGTTTTGTAAGAAAGATACCTGTAATGTTTCAAGTAATGAAATCATCTTTAGTCACACAAGGTAGAAACTTATGTGTATCTGGTTTCTTAGATTCAGATTGCACACACATGTTATTCATAGATTCAGATATTACTTTTAATTTTAAGATGATTGAAAGAATGCTTAACTATGACAAAGAAGTTACTTTAGTACCTTATCCTGTAAAAACGTTTGATAATGATAAAATAACTGAAGCAATCAAAGCAGGAGTAAACTTAAAACCACAAATGCTAGGTAATCAATATACTTTAAACGTAGACGATCCTAGTAATGTTAAAGTAGACAATGGTTTTATTGAACTTAATAGAGGTCCTACAGGATGCATGCTAATTAGAAGAGATGTATTTGATAAACTTAAGAAAGAATACCCTGAGTTTGAAATAAAACAAAAAACATTAATTGATGGTAAATTAGTAGATAGAACTAACTTCTATAATTACTTTGATACCTATTGGAATAAGAATGATAAAACCTATACAGGAGAAGACTTTTTCTTCTGCAAACTATGTAAACATGCAGGTATTAAAATGTACGGATTAATTGATCAATATATTGAACATTATGGAGAGTTTGCCTACACAGGAAGATTAATAGACGAATTTGAGATAAAAAAAGCTACAGGAAAAGTAGTACCTGGCGTATTGAATTCTGACTAGAAAGCCTTTAAAATAGGTATATTATTATAATAATGGAGTTATGTAACATATGCCTTTACCCGCTTATTTAGTACCTGCTTTAACAGGTTTTGCAATTAGTAAATTAACAGGAGCTAGTACAAAATCAGCATTGAGAAATGCTTTATTAGCAGGAATAACTGGTGGTATCACTGAAAGTGCTACAGCAGCAAACGCTGCTCAAAATGTAACTAAAGAATCAGTAATGGCTCAATTAAGAAATGCACCCGTAGGTACATCTCAATTACCTCCACCAACTGGTGTAGTTACAGCGGGAATAGAGTCAGCTAAACAAAATTTACAAAAACCTTTGTTTAATATGTTTGGTAAAGAAGTTACAGGAGGATCGTTATTGAAATACGGATTACCTGCAGCGGCAATTTATAAATCATATGCAGATGCAGCTAAAGCTCCAAAAGAAACAATGTTCTATGGTGCAAACTTAGGTTATGCAAATCCAGCTATTTATTCTCAAGTAGGTCCAACATCTTTTAAGGTAGGTGAATACGATGATCAAGGTCAAATGACAACAACTGGTATTGAAGGTGCAGAAGACTATGTACCACCTGAAGAGGTATATAGATCAGGCGGAGAAAAACCAATGCCTTATGCAGTAGGTAAACAATTAATTAGTGCTAGCACAGGTGGACTAGCTACGTTAAGAGGAATTCAAAAGTACAATGCAGGTGGTCAAGTGCTACCAAGTAAACTGAACTATGATGAAAATGATGCTAATAATTATGTTAGAGCAAATGGTCATATCATGGATCAATCAAGCATTGCTGATAAAGATGAAGATACAGTTTTAGCTCAACTTGCAGATGGTGAATTTGTAACTAGAGCAGATGGCGTGTTAGGAGCAGGAATACTAGCAGGAGCAAACCCTGGCAACAGAGAAGAAATGAGAAAAAAGGGTGCTAAGTTTTTCTACGAACAACAAGCTCAGTATAAGAGAATTTTTGATCTGTTGCAGAAGAAAAAACAAGAGGCTAATTAATGCATCTAATTCAGTTTAAAGCTGAAGAAATAAATAAAGTTTGGCCACTTGTTAAAGACAAAGTTCAAGCTGCATTAGATCGAAACCACAATTTTCGAGACAATCAACATGTCAAAGAAAATTGTAAAAAAGGAATAGAACAACTATGGGTAATTGTAGATAACAAAGATAATATCCACGGTGTTTGCATAACTCAAATTGTGCAACATCCTAACTATAATATAGGCACTGTTAGGATGGCTACAGGACATGATTTACCTTTATGGTATGATCAAGTCAAACACTTTGAAAAGTGGGCACACGATAATTATGGATGTAAAAAAATTGAAATCTATGGAAGACCAGGTTGGAAGAAGATTTTAAAACCATTAGGATATGAGTTTACTCATGTTCAAATGGACAAATTTATAGGAGGAAACTAATATGTCATCAGGTGGTGGTGGAGGCGGATCAGCTCCCGCAGTACAAACACAGATAGTTAGAGAAGCACCAGGTATCGAAGAACGTAAACTGGGTTTGATGGATATTGGTCTACAATTAGGTCAACAACCTGTTAACATACCTCAAGTTCAAGTAGCAGGGCCAACGGCTCTTGAACAAGCTGCGTTTCAACAAGCAGGAACTACAGGTGTAGGTGCAACAACTCAACAACAAGGTATAAATGCTTTACTAGGTGCACAGCAAGCAGCTGCTGCTGGACCAAATATTCAACAATTTTATAATCCTTATCAACAATACGTATTAGATGAAATTAATAGACAAGCACAACAAGGTGTTGTTAGAACACAAGGTGAAGCAGTACAAGCAGGTGCTTTTGGTGGCGGAAGAGAAGGTGTTCAATTAGCAGAACAAGAAAGAGCTAGACTAGGTTTAATTGGTCAAGCTCAAGCTTCAGGATTCCAACAAGCTTTAGGGGCTGCTCAATCACAACAACAGCTAGCAGCTCAAACAGGAGTAAATGTTGGTCAACAATTAGGACAAGCAGCTTTAACACAACAAGGAATGCAGCAAGCTGATATTCAAAGTCAGTTAATGGCAGGTGGTGCACAAAGAGCATTACAACAACAGCAATTAGATGCAGCTAGAGCTACTGAATTACAAAGAGCTTATGAGCCATTCCAACGAGCAGAGTTTATTAAAAATATTTACGCAGCGGGTCCTACTTCACAGTCAGGTATTACTGCAGCTACAACACCAACAGTAAACCCATTAGCTCAAACAGTAGGAACAGGTATTGCTGCTTACCAAGCTTATGCAGCATCACAACCTAAAACAATTGTAAAATAGGAGGCCTGAGTGGACGATCCAGTACTACATAGAAAGATGTTCAGGCACACAGCACTACGTGTTGGTAAGTTAAAGCCTAAAAAATATAATGTAGGTGCTCCTGGATATGGTGTATCTCCATATGGTCCTTTTTTAACAAACGAATCACAGGGCATTTCTAACATTGCTTTAGAGAATCAACCAGGTAACAGAGTTGTTATTAAAGATGGTAGAAGAATAATTGTAGACCGATTTGGTAATGTAGTTAAAACAGAATACATGCCTGCTAAATATAAACCAGGCATAGGTCAAAGAATGAGTCAATCATTTTTTAATTTTGCTTCAAGAATTCCAGGAGTAGGAACTCCTGAAGGTATGCAAAAAAATGTAGAAGCTATAAAACGATTTGGTCAAAAAGCAGTAGATCCCCAAACATATATAAGAGGTGCAAAAACTGTTGGTAAAGGTATTGCAGGTATTGCTAAAACAACTCCTATGGCAATAGCTACTGAACAAGCTTTATCGAAAACAGGTTTAAATCCTGTTGATCGAGCTATAGGTATGGATGACATGGGTTTTGCTACGTTGCTTACCTCAGAAGGATTTAGAGCAGCGGGTAAAAGACTAACTCAAAGTCCAAATGCACTTAAAAGAGGTATTGGTTATGCAATGAGAATACCTGGTGTTGCGGGTTCAGTTAGAGCAGTCGGACAAAGAGCTTTAATGAGTCCAGCAGGTATAGCAACAATGGCTGTTGGTGGTGCTGGTTATGGTATGAAAAAATTAGAAGACTATTTAAGAGCTAATTATCCTGATTACAAAGCAGCGGCAGAACAAGCTCAAGAAGAATCTAAAACATTTATGTCACCAGATGATATGTTTAATTCAATGACTAGTGAGCAAATAGATGCTTTACGAAGTTCTGTACCTAATAAAGGAATAGAAGGACCAATGAGTAAATCAGATTTAGAAACTAAAGGTGAAATTGCACAGATAGACAAGAAAACACAAGAGCAAGCAACTGGTGGTGGCGGAGAAATTCCAACAACAGGAACTCCAAGTCCAGGAGACACAGGTGGTCCTGGTGGCGGCGTAAATGATAATAAAACATTAGAACAAAATATTGCAGCGGGTGCTGAAACTAAAACAGACTTAGACGGTAAGATTAAAACTAAAGAAATAAAACTAACAGGTATTGATGCAAAGATACCAGGACCATCTATCTTTGATAAATTAGGAAATTTTGCAAGAACAACAGCAGGTAATATGTTTATGCTTAAGTTTGCAGCGGGACTATTATCAGGTAAAGGTAATTTTGGTGAAGTGGTAGGTAATGCATTAAATCCTGCAGTAGATTTATTAGCAGCATATAGACTAAAAGAAGATGAAAATGCTTATAAACAAATGAAACTTTTAATGGACTCTAGAGGTAAAGTAGAGAATGAAAGAGGTATGCTTAGAATTGTAGAAGATGGAACAGTCAGAGCTGTACCTGCAATTAGAGATAAGAAAACTTTAGTAACATATAGAATAATGCCAGACGGTAGTAGACAAGCTATTGATGATGAAAATGTTTCTTCAGGTTTTAGAACATATAATGCATCAAAAGCAACAGACGTGGTAGACGCTTTAAGTGCTTACAGTAACGTATCTACTGCAAGAGCTTTAGCTCAATTCGTTGCTAACACAGATACAGCATTACTTGGTACATCTGGTTTCTCTAAACGTTTATTTGACAGAATAATTGGTGCTGGTAAAGGTTACTTTGAGGCTTTCAAAAAAGCAGACCTTACTCCACCTTCGTTTACAGATGCTCAAGGTAATGCATTAACAGGTGATGCACTAAAACAAGCTGAACAACAATGGAGTCAAGTAACAGCAGGATCTAAGAAAATTTTTGAAAATGCAGATGCTACAACTAGAAAAAGATTAGAACAATTAGGACTAACAGAAACAACTTTAAGATATTTCTTAGCTAATGCATTTAAACAAAAAGACAGATTAACAAACGTTGACTTACAATTAATTAACGAACTTGTACAAACTATGGGTGCTAGTATATCTGGTGAACAAGTACAAGAAAGAATGAATGCACTTATTAAGATTCTAGATGAGAAAATGAATACTTATAAAGAAAACGTTAGAGAATACGGTATTGATGATTACCAATTTGCTACAAGATTCTATCAAACACCAGGTGCTAAGATTACATTTGGTTTAATATCAGACCAAGGTGAAAAAACAGATTTTAGTAAAATGGGAGGAAAAGACCTAGATACATTCTTAAAAGGTAAAGGATTTCAGTAATGGCTATCGTTGATAAATTACAAGAACAAATTACTAATAAATCATTTAACCCTAGAGATTACAATGATGAACAACTAACTATCATTGATGATATGTTAAAACAGGGCGTAATCAAAGGCCCAAGAATGCAAGAAATAGTTACTGAGTTTGAAGGAACTGCAGGACAATTAGCAAAAGAAGCTGAGTTTTCTAAAGACCCATTAGGTTTTGCTTTAAAAGATAAATCTATAATGTCTGGAGAACTAACAGGTTTAATACCAACAAGAGCAGGATCAGAATTAATAGGTGACTTAACAGGATCATTGATACCTTATGTAAGAAACCATAAAGCACTTGTGCAATCACTATCAATGCCTAAAGGTGCACAATCAAAACAATTTGCAAAAGCAGCATTAGGCTTAGCTAATCAATTAGAAAAGATTCCTAGAATAGGTAAGTTTTTTAAATTTACAAAACCACTATTATATAGAATGGGTAAAGCTACTGATATTGCAACATCAGGAAGAATGGCTCCTTTAATAAAAACAGAAGCACAATCATTAGCTCTTGGAGCTGGAGGTGCTGGATTAGGAACAGTAGGTTATGATTTAGTTAATCAAACAGTGGGCAGAGATTTAGCAGTGGCTATTAATAATGATTTAGCTGACATGCCAGAACAAGATGTTAAAACAGATACGACCGCATCAGCTTTAGAAGCGATGAAGAACTCATTAATGTGGGGAGCTGCAGGTACAGCCATGATGCCTATACTAGGTATAATAGGTAAAGGTGGTAGAACTCTATTTGGTTTAAAAGGTGATAAAGCAAAAGAACTATCTGAGTATGCTTTAAGAAAAGGTTTACCTGTTCCTTTATTAGGAGCAATGGATAAAACACAGAAGAATGCATATCTTGCAAACTTAGGTAAAACTTATTTTAAAACAATTGGTCTATTTCCATTTATAGCACCAACAGGAGAAAAAGCTGTTCAAGCTGCAGAAAGAGCTGGAACAACTGCATTTTTAGATGACATACTAAACATAGCTCCATTAACTAAAACATCTGCACTAGCTGTGGGTTCTTTAAATGCTATCAAAGACAACTTTCAAAAATACGGTGAGTTAATTCAAAATGGATATAAAGCATTAGATAATGAAATTGCTGATATAGGTAATCCAGCTATTATAAATTTAACAAAGACTCAAGAATTTGCACAACAAATAGCAAAAGATTTTGGTGAAGAAATACCTTTAATAGGTAAGTATACTGGTATGGTAGGTAATGAATATAATCAAAGACTTATAACAGGTGCTGAACGATTAGCTGATGAAGCCTTAGATAAAACTTTAATTGGTGACTTATCAGATCGAGCAGATCCACTAGTACAGTTAATGGCTAACTTAGCTATAACAAAAAATAAACCAATGACTATTAAAGAATACATTGGGTTGCAAAAGATCGCTACAAAAGCTTACCAACAAACAAGTTTAAAAATGCCAAAAGAAATGGTCTTAGGTTTAAAGATGGCTTTGGATGATGACTTTGCTCAATCTATTCCGTTGTTAACTAAAGATACTATGCTACAAGACCCTGCTTTAAAAGCATTGTATGATACAACAGCTGAAGTACAAGGTAAGAAAGCTGCTGATAATTTACTTAAATTAAGAATGGCAGGGGCTCAATCAATAAACGATAAATTAAAAGAAGCTAATACAGCTTTTGCAAGATTATTAAGACCGTTTGAATATGGTGCAGTTGCTCAAGCTATGAAATCTGCAGATAGAAATTTATTTACTAATAAACAAATAATGGGGATAACAGGTAGAGAATCTGTACCTGCTGATTTGTTATTTGAAGGAATTGAAAAAGCTACGTTTAGACAAGGTAGTCCAATAGCAGTTAAACAACTTAAAGTATTATATGGTCAAGACGCACCTGGTAAAGAAATGTTTAACAGAGCTTTTACTAGATATATGTATGATTCATACTTAGGAGCTTTCAGCGAAAAATCTATTGATGATTCTTCAGTATTTAATTTTATTAAAAAGAAAATGGATGAAAGTCCAAGAAGTAAAATGATTACCGATGTATTACAAAGAGGTGGTATGGAAGACCTAGATGCTGCTTATGGTACAACTGTAAAAGACATTGTATCAGGACAAGCTGATGAAGCAATTAGTGTTAAGTTTGGACAAGGAGATTTCGCACAATTTGATGCCGATGTGTTTGCAAGAAACTTAGGTTTAACAGGTGCCAAGTCTGCACAAAGAAGAGAAATGTTAGTTGAAGCTTTTGGTGGAGGAGCTAAAGGTCAAGCAGCATTAAAAGATTTAGATGATTTTCTTAAATATTCAAAAATGATTTCAGACATACCTATTTCAGAACCTTCTGCTTTCTTACAAAGACGTATCACATTAGGTGGATTTGGTTCAGCACTTGGAGGTGTTGTAATGGGAGGAACTTTATTTGCAGCTAATCCATTAGCCCCAGTTATTATGTTGGCAGCTGGATTAAAAATTGGTGACATTCTTACTAACCCTAAATCTTTAAGATACATGATGGATGCATTGGGTCCTGAAGAAAGACTAAAAGCAGCTAAAGAAGCTGTTGGAATTAAGAAAACATTAGGAGTACCAACAACCTATGGTGAAACAGAAGCTAGAGCTTTTGCTAGATTTATGAATTATTTAAATGAAGAAGACAATGATTTTCCAAAAGTAGATCCAAACAACATTAATGAACAAGAAATTATAAATAGACTACAACAAATGTCTATGGTGATTCCTAAAAGAGGATTTAAATACGAAAAACTTCCAGCAGATCAAAAGAAAAGAATGTTCCCTGAAAGAGAACTTCAAGATAAAGCACCTACTGAAATGATAGCTGAAGCAGATGGATTTGGAAAAGGTTATGAAATGGGACAAGATGCTGACTTAAGAGCTTTAAATGTAGACTTTGGTATAGAGCAAGAAGAAGGACAAGAAGGTCAACAGGCAGCTATACCTGGTGCATCTCAGATACCTACATTACAAGCACCAACAGTGGCTACTCCTGAAACACCACAAGTTAGAGCACAAAAATATTCTAAACTATTTCCATTTGATATAACTGGACAAAGTATAGCGGAGAGTTAAAATGATATGCAACGATTGTGGAAACGAAGCACATTGTGGAGAGATACTAAAAGATGAGATCAATGGCGTTCAAACAATCGAGTGTAAAAGATGTAAATGTACCGAGTGTAAACAGTACGAAGAAACACCTGAGGATTTATTCAATGGAGCCTAAAACTACAAGAGAAGAGATTCTTAGTTTAAAAGGACACGTGACAGGTGTTAAAAGAGAGATGTATTATATTAAGAAACAACAAGAACATACTCACCAAGATATAGAAAAAACTTCAAAAAAAATTGATTGGATCCTAGGGCTTATAATTGCTGGTTTAGCATTTTTAGCCTCAAAATCATTCGAACTGCTTTAAAAAAACGCTCTGAGATCGCTCAGAATTAACGTTTGACATCCTTTTGGTACTAGGATACCCCTAGATTTTTATGAAAATTATAAGAACTAGTGAAGGTTTTGAGATTACAGGATTTGCTTGGAACCGTAATAAATATAACTATAGAAAGTTTACCAGACAAGAAGACGAGATTAGCGGACAACGGACATACAACGTTGATAGCAAAAAGATACCATCCGTAACTACTATACTATCTGCAACTAAATCTAAAGAAGACATGGAAGGTTTACAAAGATGGAGAGATAGAGTTGGCGAAGCAGAAGCTAAACGAATAATGATTGAAGCATCTACACGTGGGACTGAGATGCATTACGTATTAGAAAATTACATTGAAGGTAAAGGTTATATTAATCTAAGTGAAAAAGGTAATAAAGCTAGATTGATGGCACATAAAATTGTAGAAAATTTAGGTGCATTAGAAATAGTATATGGTAGTGAAGTATCTTTATACTATGAAGAATTATATGCAGGTGCTACAGATTTAGTAGGAGTTCATGGTAATAAACCAACTATTATAGACTTTAAACAAGCAAACAAATTAAAGAAAAGAGAATACGTAGAAGACTACTATTATCAAATTGCTGCTTATGCATTAGCACATGAAAGATACCATGGCCCTATTAATAAAGGTTTGATTTGTATTTGTACTAAAGACTTACAGTATCAAGAATTTATGTTAGATCAAGATGATCTAAATAGGTATAAAGATAAATGGATTAATAGAGTAGAGCAGTTTAATAGAGGAATGCTCTAACATCTTCTCCTAAAGTTTTAGCAGATAATTTAATTTTACTTTGTAAAGTTCTTAATATGTATTGGTCTATAGTTTTCGGTGAGATAAGATCGATATAAGTAACATCAGATTTTTGACCGATTCTGTGAGCTCTGTCTTCACTTTGTTGTCGGACTTCCAAGTTGAAAGTATTACTAAAGTATACCACGTAACTAGCAGCGGTAAGAGTAAGACCAAAACCACCAGTGGTAGGATTACCAACAAAGAACCTACAGTTAGGATCTTCTTGAAAAGATTTGACTGCTGCTTGACGGTCTTCCCTGGATACCTCACCAAAAATAGCCACAGTGCTGCCTTGCCCATACTTAGCCTCCAACTTATTCATAATATTTTTGATATTATACACGTAGTTTGCCCATATAATAACCTTACTATCTGTTTCATCAATGATGTTCATGAGTTCTTCTGTTTTAGGACACTTCTTAAAAGGCTGAACTAAACCACTATCCCCTTTAACAAAACCACAAGTTACCTGGTGTAACCTAAGTAATTCTGTAAGTTTATTATTAAAACTAACTTGGTCATCTTCGACAATAGCTAGTGCTCTTTGTTTTAATTCATCATATGTTTTTTGTTGTTCGGCTGTTAAATCTATTTCTCTAATATACCTGTTCTTTTTAGGTAATTGTAAACAATCATCTTTCCTAACACGATAAGAGAACTCAGCTAATTTAGCCTCTAGTTCATCAAGGTTTGTGTAGTATTTAGGTGCAAGAATATACCTATCATTACCTACACGAATCTGATCCATAACAGCATATCTAGCCCTGAAAGTATAAAAACTAGTAAACCCTAAAAGTTCTGGACTTAAGAAAGCACATTGTGTATAGAGATCCAATGGTGATTTTGTTACTGGTGATCCTGTTAGTACTCTCCTGTATTTGGATTGTGGGGCTATTTTTAAAATTGATTTTGTTCGCATCGCTCCTTGGTTCTTTATTGTGGTTGATTCATCTACAATAAACATACTATTTCTGTAACGTAACAATAATTCTTTAACAAACTTAACACCACTTTTATGAGACAAAGCTTCAATGTTAATTAAATATATACCAAGCTTACCATCTAAGATTGCATCATCAATTGGTTTTTTATCACGTTGCCATGCAAAAATTTTATAAGATATTTGATCAGATAAGTGAGTTTCTATTTCAGTTTCCCAGTTAATATATACAGATTTAGGTGCAGCGATAATTACAATGTCTATTTCATCTTGTAGTTTAAGTATACCAATATTATCAATTGCAACTTTAGTTTTACCTGTACCCATCTCCATGAAGTAGGCAAAGTTTTTCTTCTTCCAGGATAAGTCCAAAGCTTTTTTCTGGTGATCAAAAGGTTTTGTCTTAAAGGTATACTTTTTCATTTGACAAATTCTATACACTAATCTAAATACGAATCAACTTAAATAAAGGAGGATCTATGGATCTAGAAGAAATATCACTTTCAATGAAAGTTGATGATAAAGAACTAGACTCCCTATCTTCACTTTGTAAGGAAATGCTAGAGCAACAAGAGATGATTGCTAATCTAGAGGAACAGTTAAAAACGGCTAAAGAAAAAGAACGTAAGCTCTCCGAAGAACGCATTCCAAACAAAATGAATGAATTGGGATATAGTAACATCGAACTAAAAACTGGTGAGAAAATACAAATCAAACCATTTTATAGTGCGAAGATTCCTGCAGACCGAGTCGATGCTGCCTTTCAATGGCTCAGGGACAACGGACAAGGGGATCTAATAAAAAACAATGTGTCTTTAACATTTGGTAGAAGTCAGGACAATGAGGCGAAAGCAATTGTTGACGAATTACGAAATAAAGGGCATAATGTTAAGCAAGTCGAAAAGGTGGAACCGATGACTTTAAAAGCTTTCGTAAGAGAGCAAACTGAAAAAGGTCAAAGCATTCCGTCTGATTTATTCGGCGTATACATAGCGAACAAAACAACAATTAAAAAGTAATAGGAGGAAAAATGCAAACTAAAGAAAATGCAGTCGCTAAGAAAAAAGAAACACCATTGTCTATGGATGTTTCATCACTTGAAAATCTAGCAGGTATGGGTACAGAGAATGTAGGGCAAAGAGATTTGCAACTACCATTCTTAAAAATCCTATCTCAGTTATCACCACAAGTAACACAAGGTGATTCTAAATTCATAGCAGATGCTAGACCTGGTATGATATACAACTCGGTATCCGATCAATGCTACAATGGACAAGAAGGTATTAGAGTAATACCTTGTTTCTATAAGCTTGAGTACCTTGAGTGGAAAGATAGAGGACAAGAAGGTAGTGGTGCACCTGTAAATATTTACGATGGTACATCAGACATCTTAACTCAAACTAATAGAGGCCCAGATAAAAAAGATAGATTACCAAACGGTAATTATATCGAAGAGACAGCTTCTCATTATGTGTTGTTAGTTGATGATAATGATCAACCAACTGAAACAGCTTTGATTACTATGAAAGCTACACAGAGAAAAAAGTCTAGAAAATGGAACTCTATGATCATGACTCAAAGAGTAAAAGGTAAGAATGGTTTTTTTCAGCCACCTTCATTTGCTCAAATCTATAGACTTAAAACTATTTTAGAAAAAAATAGTTTAGGTTCATGGTATGGTTGGGATATTGATTTTGATAAAAATGTTCCTAATCAAACTCTACTTACTGCAGCACAGGACTTCTATAACACTTGTAAACAAGGTGAAGTTAATGTGAAGCATGGAGAAGAGGAAGCTCCAAAACAAGTCGAATCTGATTCTACTCCATACTAATTATGGATCTTAGTAGATTTCCAGAATTATTCGATGGATCTAAGAAAAGATACGGTACCTTCAAGCCTTCGGGCTTGAAGCGTGCTGACGGTAAAGTCGAAGGTAGATACGATTGGGAATCGTTTCCTGCAAATGGGGACGAATCTCAGATGTGGTTAGACCACGTAAACGGAATTCAATCGATTGGTATTGTACCAATTAGAGAAGATAGCACCGTAAGTTTTGGTGTTATTGATGTAGACCAAGTAAAATCAGAAGATGAAGCTAATCAAATATTAGATAAAATGAGGTCTTGGAACCTCCCATTAGTGCCATTTAGATCAAAATCTGGGGGTATACACGCATATTTATTCATAGATGGGTCTGCACCAGCCAAAGAAGTCAAAAGAAGGCTTACAGCCCTATCTTTGAAGCTTGGGAGACCTAAAAGCAGTATAGATATATTTCCTGTTCAAACTAAACTTAATGCAGATGGCACAGGTAATCAGATAAATACACCTTATTTTAATTACAAAGACCAAGAGACAAAACGTTGGGCCATTAGAAATTACAATATAAAAGACTTGATCCCTCTAAAAGAGTTTTTAACCATGAAGATTACTAGAGTTACATTAAAAGAACTAGAATCAATTGGTATTAAAAAAGTTTCAGACTATCCACCATGTATGGATTACTATTTTGAAAACAAAGTCCATGAAGGTGAAAGAGATAAAGCATTATTACAGTTTGGTTGTGTAGCTAGAAAGATGCACGGTAATGACGAGGATAAGATTAGAGAAGAAATGGATAACTTTGTAACTAAATTTTTTGCTTCAGAAGAAGGTTTTGACAAAAATCAATTTGCTAAAAAAGTATCTCAAGTTATGAAGAAGCGAGATAAAGCAGATCAAAAAGATGAAAACGATATTTGGTACGTAAGAAATAATTGTAGACAAATAGCTGACCTTGGTAGATGCGATAAGGTTGGATGTAGAACTCGTAAGTTTGGATTAGTAGAACGATCAGTAATGGTTACAGACTATAGAATGATCATGACTAATCCTAGAAGACACTTACTTACAATGGTAAGTGAATCAGGTGAAGAGGTTATCATATCAATGACCACGGACCAGTTATGGACACAAAATCAGATTGCCAAAAGATGTTGGGAAGAACAAATTAAATGGACATGGGTTGAGAAGGATGAGTTTGAAACCATGAAAGAGAACTGGTTCAAAGACATGAAAGTTATTGATTCTTATAACGAAGGTGAGGAAAGATTGTCTGAGTTTAGCACGATCCTACACTCATTTATTGATGAGAAAAAAGGTGCAAACGATATTACTCAAATAGATTATGGTTATGTGTATCGATGTGACAAACTAAAAAGATATTTTTGGAACGCTACATCATTTAAACATTATGCAAAAAGTAAATACAATAAATCATATGAAATGACTTTAGGTGAAATGTTAGCTCGAATGTGTGAGGAAGAGAAAGTTAAGTATCCAGATAAAAAAGATACACACAAGAGATTAATACAATTACATAAAGGTTATCAGAAATATAGTAAGCGATGTTACTCATCAATTATATTATCTGAAATAGAAAAAAGAGATAACGAATCAAGTATAAATAACTTTAAACAAAAGATAGGTAGCAATGAGTTCAGTGCAAACGAATAAACCAAACAAAGCAGACTTAATCAGAAATAATCCAGAAGAGTTACAAAAGATAAAAGATAAGACTTGGAAAATATATGGTCCTCCAGGTACAGGTAAAACTTGGACATTACTGAATATAATTAAATATGGAATTGGTAAAAAACATATTGTACCTGAATATATAGCGTACTGTTCTTTTACTAGAGCTGCAGCCAAAGAAGGTATGGATAGAATTTTAAAAGCTTTTCCTGGTAAGTATAAAGAAGATTCATTTGAATTATTTAAAACAATACATGCAATGTGTTTGTCCAGGACAAGAGATTCAGCACTAGAGATTATAGATGAAAATAAACATTTACCTGCATTCAGTTATCTAGAACGTGGGGAAGAAGTAAATTTACAAGTAGGTAAAGATGAAGACGGTAAGATTGCAATTAAAAATTATCCAATTGAAATATATGAAAGAGCTAGGAACTGTAAGCTTAGTTTAAAACAAGCTTACGAAGCTGACAACTCCATGAATAAAACGAAACATTGGGGAGACTTAGTAGATATAGTTGATAACTGGGTTAAGTTTAAAGAAGGTTTCTTTATGGACTTTACTGATATGATTGAAGATTTTTTAATTAAAGATTATTCATTTAAAGTAGATTATTTTATTGTAGATGAAGCACAAGACTTAACACCTTTACAATGGGACTTTGTATATTTAATGGCTAGTAAAGCTGACAAAGTATTTATTGCAGGGGATGATGACCAGGCCATACATGAATGGAATGGAGCTAGTGTAGAAGAGTTTTTAAACTTTCCTGGTAAGTCTAAAGTATTACATAAGTCTAGAAGACTGCCTAAAAAAGTATTAGAGTTTTCTAAAAATATAACTAATCAAATAAAATTAAGACAACCAAAAGATTACATAGCTACAGGTTCTAAAGGTTATATACAAACAAATAACTTTGCACTTAGACATATAAATTTTAATGAACACATCGATGATACTTGGATGGTATTAGTCAGAACTGTTAAAGAGCTAAAAGAGATAAGAGCAGAAGCTAAAGCTATAGGTTTATTCTTTAAAACATCTTCAGGTTACCCATCAGTAAATGCTACTCATTGGAAAGCGATAGAAGTATGGGATAAATTAATGAAAGACGAAGAGATTAGTTTACAAGAAGTTGGTTTAGTTTATGCTTATGTTAGAAATATCCAACATGGTTGGAGAAAAACAGACAATAAAAAGTGGTCAAAGATAACTAAAGACAAATTTAATTACCAATTCTTACATGTTAATTGTGGATTACAAGAGGAGCAGGGATCATGGACAACGGCCCTGGATATAGACATTCACAACAAGAACTACATAAATAAGCTTATTGAAAGAGGGATTAAGTCCGATAGTGTACCTAAAATTATAATTGATAAAATACATCAAGTTAAAGGAAAAGAAGCAGATCACGTGGTTATTTGGGAACAATGTCCACAAATATGTACTTTACCAGATAAGAATAGTAGAGAAAGAGATGCAGAATTAAGAGTTTGGTATGTAGCTGTAACAAGAGCTAAAAAAGGTGTACACATAATACAACCAAATAAACCATATGGACATCACATGCCATTAACAGCAATAGGTAACGGGAGATATAGGATATGACAGACAAAAGTATATTTGATGATATAAAAACTGCAAAAGAAAAACAAATCGGAGGATCACATTACAAAAAACATTTGATCCAACCTTATACATTTATAACAAAAAATAATCTTAGCTTCTTCCAGGGGAACGTGATAAAATATGTTTGTAGATATAAAGATAAGAATGGTATAGAAGATTTAAAAAAGATTATACATTATTGTGAATTAGAAATTGAGGAGATAAAAGATGGTAAAAATAAGTAAAGAAGATTTTTCTAGATTAGCTGGAGATAATGATGGGACTAGATTCCCTGGTGAGCCTGCCATGACAATATTATCATTAGGAGCTGGTGTGCAATCAAGCACAATGGCCTTAATGGCTGAAGAAGGAGCTTTTGGTAAAAAACCAGACGCAGCAATCTTCGCTGATACGGGATGGGAACCTAAACCTGTAATAGAACATTTAAAATGGCTACAAACAAAACTATCTTTTCCTGTGCATATTTGTAGTAAAGGTAATATTAGAGAAGATATAATTAAAGCTATGGGACCTGAAGGTTCTAGATTTGCATCTGCACCATTCTTTACTAAAAACCCTGACTCTAATAAAAAAGGAATGCTCAGAAGACAATGTACAAGAGAATATAAAATTACTCCATTAACAAAAAAGATGAGAGAACTTATGGGTATATTACCTAGAAAAAGATTTCCTAAAGACAAATGGATTGAAGTATGGATTGGTATATCAACTGATGAGATACAAAGAATTAAACCATCAAGAGAAAGATGGCAAAAAAATAGATGGCCTTTGATTGAAATGGATATGAATAGAAACCAATGTCTAGATTGGTATAAAACAAGAGAACAGTACAAGGTACCTGCTAAGTCTGCATGTATTGGTTGTCCCTTTCATGATGATGCATTTTGGTTAGATATGAAAAAGAATAGACCAGAAGAGTTTAAAGATGCATGTGAAATTGATGAAGTAATTCGTAAAGGTAATGATAAAGTAAAAGACCAGTTGTTTATGCATAGATCATGTGTACCTTTGAAAGATGCAAAATTTAAAGGTGAAGAAGAATTAGACATGTTCCAAATGGAATGTGAGGGTATGTGCGGCCTCTAACCGAAGCAGTCATAGATGTAGGATCTGGACTTATATTAGCTATACTTATACAGTTATTTATATTTCCATTTTTTGACTTGCATCCTACAATTTTTGATAGTATTCATATTGCTTTAATTTTTACAATAGCATCTATGATTCGTTCATGGCTGTGGAGGATATATTTTAAACGATGTCGTACCAAATCAATGTAGTTATGAAGAATACTGAATGGGTTACACCAAATGAATTTCCTGATTTATCTGAAGAATCAGAAATAGCAATAGACTTAGAAACAAGAGATGAGAACATGAAAAAGCTTGGCACAGGCTGGGCTAGACGTGATGGAGAGATTGTAGGTATTGCTGTAGCTGCAGGTTCTTTTAAAGGTTACTATCCTATTAATCATCAAGGTGGAGGTAACTTACCTAGGGGTAAAGTTATTGCCTGGTTTCAATCTGTTTTAAAGACAAATGCAGATAAAATATTTCATAATGCACAATACGATTTAGGTTGGATTAGAGCACAGGGTTGGCAGGTCAATGGTCGTATCATTGATACCATGATTGCTGCTGCATTAATTGATGAGAATAGATTTAGTTATTCATTAAATGCATTAGGTTTTGACTATCTTGGAGAAATAAAAGCAGAAGACGAACTAAAAGAGGCTGCTGCTCAAAGAGGATTAGATGCTAAAGCAGAATTATGGAAATTACCTGCAATGGACGTAGGTTTTTACGCAGAGCAGGATGCTGCACTTACACTTAAACTATGGAATTACTTTAAACCTACATTAGTAAAAGAGAATTTATTAAACGTATGGCAACTAGAAATGGAGCTGTTGCCTATCTTAATACAGATGAGGGAGACAGGAATTAGGGTTGATATAGATAAAGCTGAGACTCTTAAAAAAGAACTTTTATCTAGAGAAATGAAATTAATGAGTAAAATCAAAGATATGACAGGACAAGATGTTGAGATTTGGGCAGCACGATCCGTGGCTAAAGCCTTTGATCAACAGAAAATTAAATATGAAGTTACAGAAAAGTCTAAGTCACCTTCTTTTACAACTAATTGGTTAGAGAATTGCAATCACCCCCTAGCTAGGTGTATAAAGGACGCCAGAGAAATAAATAAACTACATTCAACGTTTATTGATTCCATATTAAAATACGAACACAAAGGTAGAATACATGCAGAAATTAATCAACTTCGCTCTGACATGGGTGGGACTGTCTCTGGCCGTCTGTCTATGGCTAATCCTAATCTTCAACAAGTACCTGCCAGGAGCAAGGAGTATGGCAGACTTATTAGAGGACTCTTCTTACCCGAACAAGGTTGTAAGTGGGGAAGTTTTGACTACTCACAGCAAGAGCCAAGACTTGTTGTACACTACGCAGCTACAACAGATAAAGCATTAGGTGGTTTACAAGGATCACAACAACTAATAGAAGCTTATCAAAACGAAGACGCAGACTTCCATCAAACAGTTGCAACGATGGCAGGAATACCAAGATCACAAGCTAAAACAATTAATTTAGGTATATTTTATGGTATGGGTTCAGGTAAATTGTCTAAACAACTGGGTATATCATTTGAAGAAGCTAAAAAGCTATTACAAGAATACGATGCTAAAGTACCATTTGTTAAACAGTTAGCTAATAGGGTTATGCAACAAGCAGAGAAAAGTGGTTCAATTAAAACTTTATTAGGTCGTAAGTGTAGGTTTGATAAGTGGGAACCTAAGTCATTTGGATTACACAAAGCTATGACAGAAAAAGAATACATAGCTGAATACGGTAGTTTGAATTCTGCTAAAAGAGCATTTACATACAAAGCATTAAATAGATTAATTCAAGGTAGTGCAGCGGACCAGGTAAAAGCAGCTATGATTAATTGCGATAAAAATGGTTATGTGCCGATGTTACAAATACATGATGAACTATGTTTTAGTGTAGAAACAGAAGAAGATGAAGCTAATATAGAAAAAGCAATGGTTAATGACTCTGCTGTTAATTTAATAGTACCATCTAAAGTAGATAAAGCTATTGGTGATGATTGGGGTGAAGCAACGTAATGTTTGAGAAAAAAATTGCATGGCCTAAGTATCAGATCATTGCAAAAAGAATTAAAGTATTTCCGTTTAATCAAATTACAACACACACTTTACATAACGAACATAAACAAATAATTAGAAACAGTATTGAAAAGCACGGTTTTTTAAATCCACCAGTCATAGACATGAGTTTGACTTGTTGTAGTGGTAATCATTCATTTAAATTAATGGAGAATAAGAGATATACGCATATTATTTGTTATCAAGGTATAACTGATGATGAAGTAAAATTTTTATCTAGAATGAATAAAATAGTTTGGGAAAAAATAATAAAGGGCGAAGAAGTCCGTGACTTTGCCTTCATTTTTGAAGACGAAAAGTTAAGTGCACTTATTAACTCGTGCAGAGTTTTGCTAGAACCTTAATTATCCAGCAAAAGAATGGTTTTCACCGTTCTTTAAATTAACGTGAGCATATCTCACGCTATCTTCTTTTAACTGTCTGACAACTGTTTTCAATTGGTCTTGAATTGAAGCCATCTCTACAGTTACATATCCGCCGTTCTCTAAGAACTTTCTATTCCAAGAATTTTCAAGCTCAAGCTTCTTGGCGAACAGTTTGTTGGGTTGTAACATTAGCTACCTCCTCATATGTTATAAAGCAGTAATCAGGCCTATATAAAGGTTCATCACTTACAGGATGAATTGACCCTGCTTTAACTTTATTAACGAAGTCCATACCTGCCGCATCTACGTCTGCTGCTGAGATTGTGTTATCCCAGTACTTTCCAGCATATCTGACTTGGATACGATATGTCTTCATAAGATAT
>Ga0208019_1000127_pt1 | contig 39701 bp, 46 predicted proteins | sample CB_VirMetaG_5_FD_184540 | JGI IMG/M metagenome (GOLD analysis project Ga0208019, IMG submission 184540) | Freshwater to marine saline gradient viral communities from Chesapeake Bay - CB_1508_1D Viral MetaG (SPAdes) (version 4) | ecosystem: Environmental > Aquatic > Marine > Coastal | place: USA... | reverse complement strand
CTTTCAGCAATAAGCGTTGGTTGCACTTCTTTATGCTTTTCGTTCCTGTCATGGGACTTTGGACAAGTTCTATTGGTATCATCGGTCTCGCACTCAATCTTCGTGCATACGATTTTGTGAGTCAGGAAGTTAGAGCAGCAGAGGATCCAGAGTTTGAAACGTTCTATACGAAAAACATCCTCCTCAATGAAGGACTCCGTGCCTGGATGTCTCCAGTAGACCAACCACATGAGAACTTTGTGTTCCCAGAAGAAGTCTTGCCAAGAGGCAATGCTCTTTGATAATCAAGACCCTTCGGGGTCTTTTTTTTTGTGCTATAATGGTTCTTTGCAAACATTAAACAATGCTGAAAAAAATTATTGCCACCCTTCGTTGGGGTAAACTTTCAAAAGAACAAAAAGAAGAATTGAAAACTCTTACTTTGAAACAAGTTTTTAGTCGTCCATATCTTGCACCGAAACTTTATCATCATTGGTAAATATGAAAAGAAGAAAAGATCCTCTTAAAGATGGATTCTACTGTGTTGATTATGTCTATCAAGGCAAAGATAAAGTTGCTGTTTACTTTGATATGATCTCTGCACAAGAATCAATGATGTCAATGTTCAGACGTGGAGTTGAATGTAAAGGAATGAGAGAGATGAAGGTAGATGAGAAATAATAAATTTTGGAGAGTATGGGCAAAAGCATTGGGCAGTAAGGATGGACGAACGGACAGAGAAGCAGATCTTGTTGCTGGCATACGCACCCTTATTTTTGTTTCTTACTTGGTCACTAACGTTGCCATCGTTGCTAATGCCGTGAGACATTGGAATGACATAGACTATCAACAAACTTCTTGTGTAAAGTGATTAGTTCGGAAACACCAGACAAACTTAGGGAAATCATTCAGGATACATGGCCCCAATTGTTTCGTCCTGGTGTAAAATGTGCTGACGAACTGGGTGAGATGGTAAATGAGGAAGTCAAAACAAACCCACGCTATAAGTAGAAACACTTATAGATAGTGGTAGTTGCTAGAACTTAATGAAGTTTCTTCTCGCACTGTTCGCTACACTGTTTTTTGCCCTTCCTGCTTGGGCGGTAGATATTACAATGGGTGCTAACGGTAACTTGATTTTTGACCCAGCAGATGTTACAATATCTGCAGGAGACACGGTTCACTTTGTGAATGGTATGCTCCCACCCCATAATGTGATCGTTGAAGATCACCCTGAACTCTCACATACGGGACTTGCTTTTGCTCCTGGTGAGAGTTTTGATATCGCCTTCCCCGAAGCAGGAGACTACACCTTCTGGTGTGATCCTCATAAGGGTGCTGGTATGATTGGAACACTACATGTCTCATAACCACAACTATGAACCTATGCCTGCTTGGGTTGCCTGGGCAGGTGTAGGACTGATGATCTTTACGGTCATGATTTTTGTTATCTTCACACTTTCTGTAATTTACTTTGGATAACATGATTAGCACAATATTTGTTTTTAGTTTTACACTGCTCTTATGTTGGGCAATGGAGACTACATTCCCTACAGGCACTAAAGGAATCAAACGTTACTGACAATGAACCACGCTGATCACACAACCTACGAACACATTATTCACATGTTTCTTTGCTGTATTGCTGGTCTAGGTATCGGCACCCTGGCAGTCTGGGGATATCAAAAAATTAAAGAAAACAAGAACCACAACCCATGAAAATTTTTCTAGATACTGCTGATGTTGCCGAAATTGCAAAGGCACATGAAACTGGATTGATCAATGGGGTTACCACAAATCCAACTCTAATTAAGAAGAGTGGTCGTGATCCTGTTGAAGTTATTAAGGAGATCTCTTCTTCTTTTGCAAGTCTTGAATCAATCTCTGCCGAGGTTGTTGCCGATACTGCAGAAGAAATGGTTGATCAGGCACAAGAATTCAATGGACTCTGGAATGTCACCATTAAAGTTCCTTGCACTGTAGAGGGTCTTAAGGCATGTACTGCTCTTGCAATGACCAACTACAAAGTCAATGTGACCCTTGTGTTCTCTGTTGCTCAAGCAATTCTGGCAGAGAAGGCAGGTGCTGCATATGTCTCACCATTCGTTGGTCGTTGGGTGGACAATGGAATTGATGGTGTTGAACTTATCAAAAACATTCGTCAGGTGTATACTGGCAATGGACAGTTCACAACAACTCAAATCCTGAGTGCATCTCTTCGTGATGTTCGTCAAGTTGAGCAATGTGCTTTGGTCGGCACTGATGTGGTTACAATTCCATCTAAAGTTTTTTGGGGAATGTATAGTAATGTACTCACCGATAAAGGATTAGAACAATTTCAAAAAGATTGGGATCAAGTAAAGAAATGACTTTCACACAAACGTCCGATAAACCCTATGATAGGCACCAGTATAAGGTGGTTCTGAATCATGAAAAAGTTTTCATCTTTGATAGTTGGGAAGAAGCAAACCAATTTTGGTGGAACAGTCCAAACAAAATGAATAGTCACATTGAGGTGATAGACAGATCAGAAACTGACTCTGGTAGGGGATTTGGTAGTTGACTTTGTGGTATAATACCTAAGTCAACACAAAGGCACATGACCAACTTCCAAGCAGAAAGTAAAAAATCTGGCGATCAGTTTGAAACTATCGTCGAGGAAAACCTCAAAGAACTTGGATACGATATTACAGGAACGAATGTCAAACTCAATGACATTGGCGTAAATGTTGACTATATTGCAGTTAAAGATGGCATCATTGAGTATGGTGAAGCGAAAGGTGGTAACCCTGGAGGAAAGAAACGTCCTGGTGCTCAGAGGACTGATAACGTAAAGAAAGCGATCTGCAACGGCGCTCTTCTTAAGCACTCTAATCCCGATGCACGGTATGTAATTTATTTTTCTGCTCGTCCCAAAGAAGGTAATTCTTCTGATGAGATGATAAAGACTGCTCTCTCTGCTGGATATGTCGATGAAGTTCGATACATTGAACTTTGACACTCTAATTTAATTCTGTTATAATGGGAGGAGTAATCCTCCTTTTTTTATGAACGGAAATTTGGAACCAGAAGAAAGAGTAATGAATGAAGATCATTGGTTACATGATTTTTATGATGCACTACGGAAATTGGGATGGGAAGCAAAGGATGACATCCAAGTAGATATTGGTGGCACTGTCGTTTCTGGTATTCATCAAGGAGAAAATTACAATGAGAAGTGGGCAACTCCTTATGGTGTTCGTAAATACAATAATGATGCGTTCATTGTAATTAAGAATCTCACCCGTAGTCCATTTGAACCCTCTAAACCCTTTCAAGGAGAATTTAAACAAGCACACCCATACGAAAAGAAATGAAGTTTACAGTTTATTCCAAATATGGTTGTCCATATTGTACAAAAACAATTCAGGTTTTAGAAAAATTAAACTTAGAGTATGTTGAATATAAACTTGGAGATGATTTTACCAGAGAAGAATTCTATGGTGAGTTCGGTAATGGTACAACTTTCCCCCAAGTTCTTGCAGATCAAACTAAACTAGGAGGATGCAGTGACACAATCAGATACCTCCAAGAAAAAAAGATCCTTTGATCTTGAAATAAATAGAGGGGTAGAACTAATGTTGGGAGGGAGATCAAAACCCCAAAGAGGCATTTTTCATGTAAAAATTGCCAAAATGATCTCCCTTTTTCGAAGAGAGATACATTTTACATTTGAATCCTCTTTTTCAATTAAGAAAAAATCTCTCGGAGAAGAACTATGACTGCTGCAACTATAACGATCTTTTCATTAATGACGTTTCTCTTTCTTGTTGTGGGACTCATAGGTGGTTGGGTTGCCAGAGAATACATGATGAACTACAGGGAAATTCCAAGACCACACCCTGAAATGTTTGATGGACAAGGCAATCTCATACCTGACGAAGTAATTGCATTTAATTTTGAGAACTATCATGACTACGAAGACAACAGCGACGAAGAAGACTACGACTAAGCGAAACACTACTCAGACTACGCAGTCTGTTCAGACAACCCTCAACCTTCCTGCAAATCCATTTGCATTTGAAGTTCTTACACTCGCATCAAAGCAAAGAACGAAAGCAAAGAAAATTGAAGTGCTGAAAAAATATGAGCATGAATCACTCAAAGCATTGTTCATCTGGAACTTTGATGAGAGTGTAATCTCTTTGCTTCCTCCTGGCGAAGTTCCATACTCTAGTTTGAAAGACGAACAAGTTTCAAATGGAACTCTCAGCACAAAGATCAACCAGTTGGTTGGTACTATGGATTATTTTGATACCGTTTCTCTTGGTAATGCTGCTGACTTGAAACAAGGTAAGACAACCATCCGAAAGGAGTGGAGAAGGTTTTATAATTTCATCAAGGGTGGTAATGATCAATTGAAGTCTCTTCGTAGGGAGACAATGTTTATTCAGATTCTTGAGGGTCTTCATCCACTTGATGCTGAAATTCTTTGCCTGGTTAAGGATAAGAATCTGGAAAGCAGGTATAGTATTTCTAAAGAAGTAGTATCAGAAGCATATCCAGATATTCAGTGGGGTGGTAGAAGTTGAGTTCTAAGATTAGAATTATACAAAGAGACTGTGATCCTGAAGCGGCAAATGATAGATCTCTACCTTGTACAAGTTACTTGGTAGAGTATATCCTGGATGGTGTAACTAAATGGGATCTAGTTATTTGTAGTAAAAAAGTAGATATTTTTGATCATTACTGGGATTTGTATCGTGAAGATTTGATTGGATTTAAACAATCGGAGGGAAGAACAAACCCCAAACTATGGAATCCTCCTGGAGCTAAGAAAAAGAAATGACAGAAGATAACAATTTAAACATTGGAATTGACCTTGATGCAATTCAAAGTGTAAAGAAGAAGTACAAAAAATTAAAGAAGTACATGCGCTCTGGCATCTATCAAGTTAAGACCATGGATGGAACAGAGAGAGTCGTGTCTCAATTATTAAAAGACAATGAAACTGTAACATAAGTTACAAAATAAACTTGCTATATACACTATCAGGGGTTATAATACCCTTACGTTCATCCCATGTTATCACTAGCACTCATCTTTTTTAGTCATGTCTCACCCGAGAATTATCTTAGGTGTGAAGACCTCAACTGGTTGAGAGAGGGATTAGAGGAGACAACTCTTTTCACTCCCCTTGAGAAGTCTGATATTCTCATCCATTGGATGGAACATACGGACCCCCAATGCTTTGATAACTAGGACGCAAGTAGGACGGCGGAACGGAACGTTCATTCGCTATTCGCAAATAGCGAACGCAAACCGCCCGAAGGAACGGGATTTAACCATCTCATTTCTTTGGAGTAAACCAATGTCTAAAGTCGTTTATCGTGGTCAAGCATACGACACTGTAGAGCGTCGTCAGCAACAATCACAAGCACAACAGCAACCTCAACAGCATAACGAAGCCTATCGTGGCATTAAGTTTGTCAAGGAGGACAAGTGATGCAGAAACTCAATTTCCTTCAACTCATTAAAGAGAAGAAGCAAAAAGAAGATCGTCGTCACAAAGCAGAACTCTGCATGGCAGGTAACTGTCAGGTAGGCAAAAAGTGATTAGTTTAATCGGTGGAATCGTTTTAGGTTCTACTGCATTCATGCTCTTAATTTATGCTGAAGTATTATTGCTAAGTAAGTAATGCAAAATTACACATATCATCATGATGATATGGATAAAGATAACAGACCACCTGCCTGTTATCAGTTAAAGTACAGAGGTTGCAACTACTGGTCATGCTATCTCATTCATTTGGATGAGTGGTTTGATAAACTACTAAAGTTTGAGGGGGATTGACTCTCCCTCTTTTTTTGTGTATAATGTGTAAAGAGAACTCTATTTTATGGACAGAGACAAACTAAAATTAATGATTCGGAATCTGGAGTTGTTAGTAGATTCTCTCAAAGCAGAAATCTATTCCGATATTGATGCATACAAACGTAAGTCTGATTACAAAGAAGTAGCATCGTATTTCCATGATTATGATGAAGTATTTGAAGATAGCGATTTGAACGAGGACTTTTGATGACTGTTAAACTTATAAGTGTGACTCCTGACGCAGAGCAGACAATGGCATATGTTGCCAGGGTTTCTAATCCTGCCAATCAAGAGAATGACAACTATGCAGGACTTTTGCGTTACTGTATTAAGCACAATCACTGGAGTGTCTTTGAACAAAGTTTCATGACTCTTGAGATTGAAACTACTCGTGCCATCGCAGCTCAAATTTTGCGTCACCGTAGTTTCACCTTTCAAGAATTTTCACAACGGTATGCTGATAGTTCCCTACTCTCGAAGGCGATCCCTCTTCCAGAACTCCGTCGTCAGGACACCAAGAATCGTCAGAACAGTATTGATGACTTGGATCCGCTCATCATTGATAGGTTGGAGAAGCAGATGAATACTCTGTTTGATTCTGCAATGGCACTCTATCAACAGATGCTTGAGTCTGGTGTTGCAAAAGAGTGTGCCCGTAACGTTCTTCCTCTGTGTACTCCCACTCGTATCTATATGAGTGGTTCATGTCGCTCATGGATTCATTATATCAATCTGCGTTCTGCAAACGGAACCCAAGCAGAACACATGAAGGTCGCAGAAGCATGTAGGGAAGTATTCAAAGAACAGTTTCCTACAGTTGCAGAAGCCCTTGAGTGGGTCTAAATAAATTATCTTGAATTTATAACAATGGCAACATACCCTGTAGTGAATAAAACCACTGGCGAACAAAAAGAAGTTGTGATGAGTATTCACGATTGGAATCAGTGGTTAGAGGATAACCCAGACTGGATTAGGGATTGGTCAGATCCTTCTACTTGTCCTTCTCCTGGAGAAGTCGGTGAGTGGAAAGATAAACTGATCAACCGCAATCCTGGTTGGAATGATGTTTTACATAGGGCATCTAAAATGCCTGGTTCACGAGTAAAGAAAATCTAAGTATGCCTGCAAGAAAAAGAAAGAACGACTCCAATAGCGGTATTGGTAGCATGAGTTCACGACAAATGAAGAGAAAGAAACCGATTAACTCGGATATAATGGTTGACATCAAACCGTTGACCGATAACCAAAAAAAGTTTTTTGATGCATACAAAGCAGGTAAGAACCTATTTGCATATGGAGCAGCAGGAACTGGTAAGACATTCATTGCACTCTACCTTGCACTCAAAGATGTGTTGAATGTAATGACTCCATATGAAAAAGTTTATGTGGTTCGTTCTCTAGTTGCAACTCGTGAGATTGGTTTCCTTCCAGGAGACCATGAAGATAAGTCTTCTCTCTATCAGATTCCATACAAGAATATGGTTAAGTACATGTTTGAGATGCAAGATGATAATGAGTTTGAAATGCTTTACGGTGCATTGAAAGCACAAGAGACGATTCGTTTCTGGTCTACTTCTTTCCTTCGTGGAACTACGATGGATAACTGCATCATTATTGTTGATGAAATGCAGAACCTGAACTTCCACGAACTTGATTCTATTATCACTCGTGTGGGTGAGAATTGTAAGATCGTTTTCTGTGGTGATGCCGCACAGTCTGACCTTGTGAAGACTAATGAAAGAAATGGTATTCTTGATTTCAAAAAGATTATCATGGCAATGACAGAAGACTTTGAGACTGTTGAGTATGATGTTAATGATATTGTTCGCTCTGGATTCGTCCGTAATTACATTATGACTAAAATTGCACTGGGTATTTGATGTTTGTTCATTTAGATTATTTGAAAGAAGAAGTTGATCTGGAAGCAACGAATATAGATGGGACTCGTTTTTATAAAGTCCCATCTGGAAAGATGTATCCATCAATTACTTCGGTCACAAGTTTTTACAACCGTGAAGTCTTCGTTCAATGGAGAAAGAAAGTCGGTGAAGAAAAGGCAAACAAGATTACCAGGGAATCTACTTTTCGTGGAACAAAGTTTCATGATTGTGTAGAACTTTATATGAAGAATACTCCAATCAGTGAGATTGAGATGCTTCCTTCAACAAAGTTTCTCCTCCTTGCGGCTAAACCTTATTTGGACCGTATAAATAATATACATGCTTTAGAGAAGTCACTGTATAGTGACTACCTTGGTCTTGCAGGTAGAGTTGACTGTATTGCAGAGTACGATGGCGAACTTGCAGTCATTGACTTTAAGACGGCAACAAAAATAAAACCAGAGGAATGGATTCAAAATTATTTTGTGCAAGAAACTGCATACGCTTGCATGTACTATGAAATGACTGGTATACCAGTGAAAAAACTTATTACTATTATGGTAGCTGAAAATGGAGAATGTGTCGTCTACGAAAAGCGCAACAAGGGTCACTATATTAAACTTCTCACAGAGTACATCAGAAAATTTGTTGACTACAAAACAGGAACCTATGGAGAATCAGGTTGAAGATCTCATCAAAGAAAAATTTCTATGCCAAGCAAAGTTTGCCCAGGAAATTGAAAGTCTCGTAAAGAACAATGGTTTCAATTACATTGATGCAATTCTTACATTCTGTGAAGAAAACAAGATTGAAATGGAATCCGTGTCTAAACTGATTTCAAAACCATTGAAAGAGAAGTTAAAGTATGATGCAATTCAACTGAACTTCTTAAAGAAAACTACAAGAGCAAAACTTCCGCTATGATTTCCAAAAGTGAATTGATACATTATAAAATTCAGGCAGCAATGCGTGAAAATGCATTTATTGATTCTGAATTAAAATATCTTGGAGAACGTTCTGGTCACCACTGGTATCTCATTGCAGGAGAACACGAAGTGATGGCGGAACAAATTGAAGAATTTGAAAATGTTTACGATGACACCGATTGATGTTTACAAGACTTATCTTGCATTTAAGAATCACTTCACTAAAGTAAGTTATAATTACTTTAAGTATTCTGGTAAGTCCAGAGCATCTGTTGAAGCATATAACAATCGTAAGGATCGTTATTTCTTTGAGAGAATGTCTCGGAAGAAAACAGATGAAGAGATTAAAGAATTCTTTCTCGCCAATTTCATAGAGTGTGATGATCCCGATCGCTTATGGATTGGCGAGATCATTCAGACTGGTAATGACAGTCACTCCTCCTGGTTGAAGAGGTTTCAAGGACTTACCTACCTGTTCAAGACAGAGGTAGAAGTCTTTGTGCATAAAGAAACCTTTCAAGAATTATTCACAATCAAAGGTCAATCGCATCCTGAGATATTGAAGAAGTATCTCCAGGGTGCTTTGTCTATTGAAACAATGGTTATCCTTGACATGATTCTTGATTATGTTAAAGACTTTGATGTAAAACTGAATGATCCAGTGTGGGAAACCGTCAGTTTTAAAATTAAAAAGTATAAACCATTTCTAAATATTGATGTGGACAAATACAAAACAATTCTCAAAGAGCAAGTAGCATGAGCAGATTTTTTGATTCTGAAGTAGTAAGAGAGTCAGTTCTTGAACTGGAAGAACTTCAACAAAAACTCTACAGTGAGATGATGAACATGCACACATTTTCCACTGAAGAAAAGAGAGAACACTTAGAAACTCTAAAAACATTTTTAGAGAAGCAAAAGATTTTCTTCTTCCGTATTTCTCTTTCTGATGATCCAGATGCACTGGAGATTAAGCAAAGAGTTATGGACGCAGCAAAAATGTTTGGTTACAATGAAATTGATGGCATGGACAAGTTCTTTGAGCACCTTGATTACACCATCAAAAAACTGGAGAAATCCCTTGACAGGTAAGGGCACTTGCCCTATAATAGACCTGTCGTCAAATCCGACACATCCTAATCTATCCTAATTAATCCGTATGTCTTTCGCAAATCTCAAGAAGCAGTCTCGCTCTGGTTCCCTCACCGACAAACTGATCAAGTCTGTTGAAAAACTCAACGACAAGGGAAGCAGTGGTGTAGATGAGCGCATCTGGAAACCAGCAGTTGATAAGTCTGGCAATGGTTATGCCATCATTCGTTTCCTCCCCGAACCTGAGGGTTGCGATCTTCCTTGGGCACGAGTCTATACTCATGCCTTCCAAGGTCCTGGTGGTTGGTTGATTGACCAATGTCTCACCACCAAAGATCAAAAGTGTCCTGTCTGTGAGCACAACTCCACTCTGTGGAACAATGGTACTGACTCTGGCAAAGAGCAGGCACGTAAGCAAAAGCGTAAACTGTCATATTACTCCAACATCTACGTTGTCGCTGATCCCGCAAATCCTGACAACGAAGGTAAGGTCTTCCTGTTTAAGTTCGGTAAGAAGATCTTTGACAAGATCATGGAAGCAATGAAACCCGAGTTCGCTGATGAAGAACCCATCAACCCCTTTGACTTCTGGCAGGGTGCAAACTTCAAACTGAAGATCCGTAAGGTTGAAGGTTATCAGAACTACGACAAGTCTGAGTTTGATCGTCCTTCTGCTCTGTTTGATGACGATGACAAACTGGAGAAAGTGTACAATAATCTCCATGACCTGAATGAGTTCCTTGATCCTAAGAACTTCAAGTCCTATGATGACCTGAAGAAGCGTCTTGATTACACTCTTGGTGTCCGTGGCGTTCCTAAGTCCATGGATCCTGAGGTTCAAGAAGAGGAAGCACAGTGGGAGCGTGAGCGTCGTGGTGACTACTCTGAACCAACTGTCTCTCGTTCTGAACCTGAACTGCCGAGTTATGATTCTGAAAACTCGGAAGAAGAAGATGATTCCCTCAACTACTTCGCCCGACTGGTCAACTCCTGATTCAGCAACCCTCCGAAAGGAGGGTTTTTTTATACCCCAGAATCCTTAGGATTGTAAGACCTCTTCATAGTTCTACTTACATACTGTGAGGAGGTTTGATGTCTCATCATATTTCTCATGTCACTTACAAATGCCGCCAAGTATTCTGGTTTTAATATTCTTATAACTCTCTTTGCTTCATTTATTCTGGTTTCATATTCATAATTTGTAACTGGTCCAACTGGATTTACAGTTTGAATTGTTCCACCAAAAGTTGTATATGTAAATTGGAAATCTGAATCTACTTCTAAACCACCTTCCAGAATAGTTCTGTTGTACTCATCTCTAATTTCAAATGTTTCATAGTGATGAACAGAGTAGATGTTTTCGGTAGAACCATACTTATCAAGCAGGTAATTCTCCAGATCATTATGACTCAAAGGCCATTGATCTCTAATGCTGGTGATATTATTTGTGATGAGTATTACCCAATCCAATTCGGGATCGTCATAAACATTTTGTGCAACTATATCTGGTCTTGCACCTTCTGGAATCGTTCCAAATTTAAATGCAGTGATTGCACTTTCTATATCAGATCTAAGTTTTGCTCTCTTGAAAATATTTTTGACTTCAATTCTTTCATCACTTCTATTTGCACCAGGCAAACGAGAAACGTAAGATATGTTGGGTAGTTCTCTAAAGTATGACATTTTAGTAACCTACGTCATTTGGACTAATGGAATCTAAATCTCCAGTGGATCCTGCTGGGCCAGTGAATAATCTATCTCCAGTGACCTCTTGGTAATCGGTATCATAGATAGGTTCAAGTTCCTGAACTGTTAATGAAATCTGAATACTTACTGGTTGACCTCTTTCATATGATGCCCAGATTTGTTCTGGAGTATAATTGACACTGCATGACTTGATAGCACATGCTTTTATCTTATTTACTCCAGATATATCGTTTCCACCTTGAGTTTTGAAATTCAATTTGAATATATTTGGGGTTCCTAGGAATAAAGAATTTCCACCAGCAGCACCACCACTGGTCCCTGTTTGTTTTTTAACTGCCATCCCTTGTTTAAAGAATCTGACAATTTTATTTACTTCCATTGCTTCATTTGAATCTCTAGGACTTAACTTCCAGGAAAATTGGAATGACCTTAGAGTTGGTGAATTGAACAGTAATTCCATGTTACTGTTAGGAACTACTCCAAATCCTCTTGATAATATAGATTCTGGCGAAACTTGTATACCTGCCATTGCTAAAATTCTAGAAGAGATAGCAGTTTTCACTAAAGCACCAGAATTTTGATTTCCCAATATTGTTTGAATTCCTTTTGCTCCTCCAGCATTGTTAAGTAGTGCGAGAAAAGTAGCAAGTCTTCCCATTCCACCAAGTCCAAATGCAGAAGCTGCACCACCTAGAGCGGCAGACTTAAGAACATCCCTTGGATTACTAGCAAATGCATTTAATACTGCAGCATTCAAATCATTCATTTGATCCTCACCCCAGTTTACGGAGTTGGAGTCAGAAATACTATTTGGCATTGGAAGTTTTGCCATTCCGATATATTTTTTAAGTGGAGTTTTTCGTGTACTTCCTGATGTTAATATATTTACTGACCCGCCCTTTTTGAATATATTATCTTTATATGGAGGTTTATAACTGTATTGAACTATTTGGATATAGTCTTGGGTAAATTGTGTATTGTCATAAATTGCATCTTTTGGATAACTAAAAGGTCCCTTTAATATACTTTCTAATTTGTCAGAACCAAATTCTACATTCAAATCTCCACTAATAAGAAGATTAGCAAAATCTATCTTTGTTTGTTGTTGAAGAAAATCTATTCCAGCTTCAATCCATTCATCTGCTTTCTCTGTAATTGCACTGAACAAATTATTTGGTGCTGTTGTGATTCCTGGACCAGGTGCTGTTGTGATTCCTGAAGATGCTTGCACCTTTCCATCCGTTCCAACTCCAGTTGCATTTTGTAGAACTGCATTTACTTTTGGCGGACTTTTAGTTCCGTTACTTGCTTTTGCTTCAGCTGTCCATTTATTAGTAGCAAAAGTAGATTCATTCCTAATTACACCTAAAACATCATCTGCAGTTAGTGTTTTTTGTGCAGTGCCTATACCTACATTTAGGTCTCCATTTTTTATGAGTGTCAATCCTTTTTGGGTGAAATTTGTTGATCCCCCTGGTACAGATTGGAATAGAACGGTAGAACTAGTTGGTTCAACTAATACAACTGTACCATTATTTTGATTATATCTAATCTCAAGGGGAAACGCTCCAAGAGTTCCTCTTGAGTCAGTTGTTGTTCCACTATTATCATAAAAATAATTTTTAGTACCAATTCTTACTGTTCCCTCAGTTAGTCCACCATTACCCAATTGTAATATATTTCCAGGACCAATGTCTATGTTTAGTTTTTCTGCCATTTAACTATCCCAGACCATTTGGAGTTCTACTTTAGTGCCATCACGATCTACGAATCTTTCTGTCACCAATCTAGCAACACCTTCTAGTTCTTTATCTGGTATAATAAAAATATTATCCATGTTGCTAATGAAGTAACTATGCAATGTTTTCTTCGGTACATATGCTGATCCACCTTTATTTAGAAGGGAAGTTGCAACAGAATCACGATAACTTGGATTCAGATAATGTACATTTGCACCAAGAATTTTGTCTTCTTGATATTCTAATATGTATGATAGTGGTCTTTGATCATAAAAACGATAGTCTTGAGGATAAGCAGCACTATATCCAAAGAAACAAAACTCACCTATTGATGGAAATCTTTGTTCTGCCACACGTTCTAATTCTAAGTACAATTGATTTGCATACCAATCTGCATCTGTATTTGGTTGACCAATTGCTTTTTCTTTGATTCTTTCTTCAATGGTTGTATAATCAAGAAGATCTTCTAGTTCATCTTCTTCATCTTCATACCCAGAAACATAATCTTCCAGATAACTATCTGGAGATTTGACTCTTGGTGGTTTTACTCTTATTACTGATTTTGGATGATAACTCTTTTCATACTTAGGATTTAACTTGATGATTAAAAGTAAGTCTTCTTTGTTTAATTTGCTGTATCCCCGAAGACCAATATACTTTGCTATTGCTTTTAACTCATCCGTGTCATGACGCTCTAATGGAATACGATTTTTTCCATACTTAATCGTAACAGCAAGTTTATCTATGAATGATTGTGACTTTGCCATTATACTCCTAAGTCGTCTTCTGTCATGATCTTGAATTCATAATTACGATCAGCACAGAACTCTCTTGCTGCTTTCCACTTTGCTTGATTAACTACCCAAGTCTTTACAGAATTGGCCCATGCCTTTGTTCTTCTCTTGGGGTTTTGCGGTGGCATTTCTACTTGTCTTTTGGGTTTGATTTCAACAACTACTGTTCTGTACTTTCCAGTTTTATCTTTGTACTTGATAAAAAAGTCTGGGAAGTAACGGTGAACTCTATTATCAACAGGTGAGACATAAGGAATCCAAAATTCTTCTGATTGCCATTGATCAACTTCTTCCGTTAGATCACAATACCTCATGAACTTTCTTTCCCACAAAGAACGATAAACGATGTTTGTGGGGTCACCTTTATACTTTGTTGGGTTCTCTGGAAGATAGCGTCCATGATATGACATACATATAATATAAGTAGTTTCCAAGTATTTAGATGGCAGAGTCCGCCGAACTCTATTATGCAAAGATGTCTCAAGTTTCCGCTATCATTGGGAAACTGTCTCAAACATCTCAGTTCATGGTAAATCTAAACTTGGCAGCAAATGGTCAAGGTGTTAATCAACATTTAACAAATTCTGGATTACTTACTAACCCAAAGTCTTATGACTTTCTTTGTTCTGACGTGACTCTTCCTGGTTCATCATTTGATATGAGTGAAGAGAGTGGTAGTCGCCAAGGTATGATTGAAAGATTTGCGACGAGAAGAATATATACAGATTTTGATTTGACTTTCTATGTTGATGATAATTACAACTCACTTCGTCTTTTGGAAGAGTGGATGAATTATATTGATCCAATCCATTCATCTGCTGGTGCATATCAAGGATCTGGTAATGGACAAACTGGATTTAATGGTAGTAATAATTTTTACAGAATGAAGTATCCAAATGAATATAAAAAAGATATATCAGTAGTTAAGTTTGAAAGAAACTTCCTGGCAAATCCAAGTATTAGTGATTCTGGTTTTAGACCACAATCATTAGTAAAGTATACATTCATTGATGCGTTCCCAATGAATATTGTTGCCATTCCATTTTCTTATGAGTCTAGTACTATCACAAAGGTTACTGCCTCATTTAATTATACTAGGTACATTGTAGAGAAGACTAGATTTGATACGCCAACCACAACTCCTAGCGGAGCACCCACAACGAATCCAGCAAATCCAGATCAACCAGTTAGGGGACAAACTAGTCCACAATCTATTACTGATTCTGTTAGTGAAATTAGAGAAATGATAATCAGATCCCAAAATAGAATTAGAGAACAGGGTGGAACTCCTGCTACTGCAGAAATAGCAGGACCACCTTCACCAATGAACTAAATAATCATACCTGAAAACTCTATAGGATATTATGCCTTTACCAAAGATCTCCACACCAACATATGAGTTGGAATTGCCTTCATCTGGAAAGAAGATTAAATACAGACCATTTTTAGTTAGAGAAGAAAAGATTCTGATTCTTGCATTAGAGAGTGAGAATGTGGATCAGATTACAAATGCAATCAAGACAACGCTGAAAGATTGCATTCAAACTAGAGGAATTAAAGTAGAAGAACTTCCTACGTTTGATATTGAATATGTTTTCTTGAATGTACGTGGTAAGTCAGTTGGAGAATCAATTGATCTGGTTGTAACCTGTCCTGATGATGGAGAGACTACGGTTCCAGTCAAGATTTATATTGACGAAATTTCTGTACAGAAAGATCCAAAGCACACCACAGATATTAATCTTGATGGAAAACTTACACTGCGTATGAAGTATCCATCTCTGAATCAATTTATTCAGAACAACTTTGATTTTAATACTGATGATGAGTCTTCACTTGAGAAGTCATTTGAAATCATTGCATCCTGTATTGATATGATCTTTGATGCAGATGAGTGCTGGTCTGCTGCAGATAGTACCAAGAAAGAATTGATGTCCTGGTTAGATGGACTGAACTCAAGTCAGTTCAAGCAGATTGAAGACTTCTTTGCCACTATGCCAAAACTTTCTCATACGTTTAAGGTTACCAATCCAAATACTGAGGTTGAAAGTGAAGTAACTCTGGAGGGACTGTCAAGTTTTTTCGGTTGATTATGGCTCATATTGACCTTGAGTCATATTATAAATTGAATTTTGCCTTGATGCAGCATCATAAATACAGCTTAACAGAGATTGAAAATATGATGCCATGGGAGCGAGATATCTATCTTGCACTTCTGAATCAACACATTGAAGAGGAAAATCTAAAAGCACAGCAGCAGGCAAACTTATAAATGTTTGAATCCATCTTTCCTTTTAAAAAACTTGGTAGCAAAATTAAATCGCTAAAGAAAAAGAAAGCGATGGATTTTGTCACTGGTGGACAAGCACCAGGTGCATCCATAGTGTCTGGTGCAAAAAATAATATTGTCAGTTTTCAAAGGAATAATATATCTCCACCTAGTCAGAATAATCTTGGTTCTGTAATTAATAATATTTCAAATACTCAGACTTATGGTAGAGCAACTGGTTATGATATTTTAGATTTCTTTGGGTCTAAGAAAACAGAAAGAAGACTACGAAAGAGTGTACAAAGACTTAGGAATTCTCTGGCAGAGACTTTTGAGATTGCTAAGTTTTTGAGAATCACAATCAATAGAATTGCCAAGCAGTTAAAAGATATCCCATCCATCTCTGGTGGAGGTGGTGGGGGTGGTGCCTTAGGTTTAATAATGGGTCTTATTGGTGGAGTTGTAAAATTAATAGGATCTGTAATCGGACAACTTGCTGGTTGGGTCATTTCATTATTTGCTAGAATAGGATTAGGTGGAGTAGCAAAAAGTCTTTTACCAAAGATTGCTCTTGGTGGTATGGGAGTGCTTGGTGTTCTTGGACTTGGCGATACATTTATGAATAAAGTTCAAGCACAAGAAAATGAACTTGACATTCAAAGAAATACAGAAAAAAATACAGTAGAAAAGCAAACTAAATCTGCAGACACATTTGAAAAAATTATTAATAAGTTCAAACAAGCAGTAGATTTATTATTGTCTGGTGGAAAAGCAAAGAGGAATGGTGATGAAGGTGTGAGTCCAAGCGGTGGATTGATGGGAGAAGAGAGAACCACTCAATCAAATGCAGCATCCACTAGTGCATCACAAAAACAAGTTGCAGACGTTCTTACTGGTGAATTTAAACGTCAGGGATTGTCAGAGGAAGGGGCGAGACTTGCTACTGCAGAAATAGGTAGAGAGAATAGTTTACGCAAAGATTTAATACTTGGCACTCACATGGACAATGGTGTTAAGGCTTATGGTGCAGTGAGTTGGCAAGGTGGCAGAGAAAAAGTCCTTATGGATGAATTGAGAGCAAGAGGTATTGATCCAAGTGAAGCGGGACTAAAAGAAAGTGGTGATGAAGGAATTAAAGCAAATGCCGCTGCAATGATTAAGGAGATTCAATCAAGAGGTCATACTGAACTCTTGAGTCTCCTTCAGAAACAAACACTTAATGATGCAGAAAGGGACAAAGTTCGTCAATTATTCAAAGATAAGTATTTTGTTTATAATCAAAGTATACCATTACAAAGATCAAGAAACTGGTTTGATACAATCCAGGGAATGTATGGTGTAAATCCGAGTTCAACTCAAGTACGACAACCAGGAAGAATACCATCAAATCCAGAAGTATCAGTAATACAAGTACCTGGTGATTCTGGCGGAGTTCAGGCGGCATCTTCATCTGGAGGAGCACCATTAATACCTTCTCAAGTTAAGGGTCCATCAATTGCATTCTTACCTTCTAATAATTTTGATAGTTATGCTGGGTTGAGTGCAAAGATGATATACAACATTGTTGAGGCATAAGGGACATGATCACTCTCATAAAGTCTCCACTCAAAAATTCAGCAAATAATATTGTTGCCTCGCCCCAGACTAGAATGGTCAAGGCACTAGACTTTGACAAGAAGTCTGAGTATAAAAAATTTATCAAATGGATAGACTCTAGTACTAAAGATCTAGAGAAGATAAAAATTCCATCAAAGAAAGAAATCAAGAAACTAGAAAAACTAGTTCTTGAGATGGACAGAGGAGGCGGTGGCCTTGGTGGATTACTTGGGTTACTTGGTGGGATTCCAGGTATGTTTCTTCCTGGTCTTGGTGGTCCTGATATCCCATTCATTAGAAGACCAAAACCACCAAGAGGTAAACCCAAACCAAATTCATCCAAAGGTGGAGGACCAAAAATACCAAGGTTGAATCCTAAGCAACTGGGTAGAATGAACGATTCATTCTCCAGATATATTGCTGGCAAATCAAATATTGGTGATCGTTTCAGACTTTTTAAAGGAGGAAGAATTGGTCTGCCTGGATTGTTCACTAAGGGTGGATTCAACGCACAGGGAGCATTAAAGGGTCAAGGATTCAAACTTCCAGGATTTGGAGGTGGACAGACTGCTACTGGAGGAGCACCCAAACTTGGTGGTGGAAGCACTAAAATGGGCGGCGCTCTTAAAAATGCAGGAGGTTTTGCTAGGAGAGCATCTGGACCAGCAAGTCTTTTGTTTGCTGGACTAGATTATCAAGATAGAAAAACAGAAGGACAAACCGAGACACAAGCAATTAGTGGTGCAACGTCAAGTGCAGTTGGTGGAGCAGTTGCTGGATCTCTTGCGACTGCGATTGCATTAACAGTAATACCAGAACCATCTACTACGGTGGCAGGTTTGATTATGCTCGGTTCACTTGCTGCATCATATTTTGGTGGTAAGGCAGCAGGAAGTCTATCAGATAAAATAACTGGGGCAAATAAAACAATAGATGCTAACAAAAAAATAACAGAAGAAAAGCAAAAAAGTGAAAATCAATTTTCTTCTGTACTTAAAACATTTAATGAAGCAGTTGATGGTCTTCTGACATTCGCACAAAGTGGAAAAAAAGTTGTAGATGGAGATACTGATGATAATATTCCGTTGAATCAAAGATTATACGGAACACCAAAAGAAGGTGGTGGTTATGAATATACAGATCCAGATACTAACATAACTCTAACACCATCAGGTTCTTATGGACAACTTCGTGGAGATCGTATCCACAAAGGAGAGGACATTGCAACAACGGTTGGGACTCCATTGAGAGCAATTAGTGATGGTGAAATTGTTGATTCTGACTATGAAAAAGGATGGGGTAACTTCTTAGTTTTTAGAGATGATAGAGGAACTCACCACCTTTATGGTCACATGCAAGAGGGTTACAAAAGAGGTGGACCAGTTAAGAAAGGAGATATTATTGGAAAAGTCGGACTTACTGGAAGAACAGATGGACCTCACCTACATTGGGAAACTGGAACTGGGTGGAATGGGGGACAGATAACGGGTCGTTTTGATCCTATGAGTGCATATAAAATATCAGATCCATTCTTTACTTCTAAATCTAAACCTGGAGAAGAACCAAGCAGACCATTATCTGCACCATCAGTCCCAAGAGTACAACCAACACCAGAAGCAAGATCTCGGGTGGAAGTTCCAATGACTAGATCAGGTGGAGGGCAAACTGTAATTATCACGCAGGGACAAGGTGGAGGACCACAAGTAATACCACAACAAATTCCAATCCCAATTCCAATGGGTGGTGGAGGTGGTGGTGTCGCAGTAGCATCAATACCTGAAGTTGTCCTATTAAATAGTTTGTGGAATACTCTACTCTTAACTAAACTTTCCTCAACGTAATGGCAGAAGCAGTATCGGGTTTACAATATAGATCAGTCGTCTTGCAATCTCTTGATGGAGATAATGCATTTGATATTTCTAATGCTGTATTGTCAGTAGATTATTTTGAAGATATTCTTGAACCATGTGTAACAATGACAATGCAAATCACTAATGCATATGGATTGTTCAATGGACTTCCTATTCGTGGCGGAGAGAGATTGTTCCTAGAAGCAGAGACGGCATCGGGAGAGTTCGCTGTTGACCAGATGTATGTCTACAAAGTGAGCGGACTTGAAGCAGAAAAGACATCCGAGAACTTTACTTTACATTTAGTCTCTAGAGAGTTTCTTACAAATGAAACTGCAAGATGTGCTACCAAGTATTCGGGAAAAGTCAATCAATCTGTAATAAAAATTCTTAGAGAAGATTTAAAGACAACTAACTTTAAGTCTGAGAATATAGAAGAGACCTCAAATACTTTTAGTTTCATTGGAAACATGAAGAAACCTTTGCATGTTTTGCAATGGTTGGGTCCAAAGTCTGTATCTGCTGTCACAAAGAAAACTGGAACTGACGGAAAAGATAAAACAGAACAAGGACTTGCAAAGGGAACTGCGGGATTTTTATTCTATGAAAATAAAGATGGATTCAACTTTAGAAGTATTGACAAAATTGTAACAAAAACAGAAAGTAAGTACAGTTACAAGTATAATGGAAAAGTAATTGAAGCAGGAAACATTGAAAATAATTTCTCAATTTTGAATTACTTCTTTGAAAAGAATATTGATTTAAGAAAAGCATTGCGTGTTGGAATGTACGCCAACAAAACATACTTTTATAATAGAGAGAATCATACATTCTCAATCTATGATTACTATCTCCAGGATGAAATTAAAAATGCTTCTCAACTTGGTAATCAAGAAAGTATTGTTGTGTCTGAAGCATTAGGAAAATCATTCTCTAGAATCATGGTTAGGACTTCTGATCATGGTGTACTATCACCTGCTGGTGGTACTGCACAATCGGGAAGAGATATTTCAGATCAAGCAAAAGCATATTCTAGATACAATTTGCTGTTCACACAGGCACTAAATATTCTTATACCATGTAACATAAATCTAAAAGTAGGAGACATAATTTATTGTGAATTCCCCGAAATGAATTCTGGAAAAACAAGAGAAATTGATTCAGAAACAAGCGGCAATTATGTTATACGGGAGTTGAGACATCATTTTTCTGCTCAACAAAACACAACATCTCTCAAACTAATGAGAGATTCTTATGGAGTTTATGGACCAAATCAATAGGGAGGAACATGGAAAACATTGATCAGCACATTAGAAAGGATGAGGATCTTCTGAGTGATCCCACTATTTCTGCACAGTCAAGAAGACATACGGAAGAAGAATTAGAAGCACTGAAAGCATATAAAGAGAACCATCCAGGGGAAACTCATGACCCCACACCATTAGAACTCTATTGTGATACACATCCTGATGCGTCCGAATGTAGAGTTTACGACGACTGATGATTGAAGAATCTCTATTAAAATCTAACCTTCTTGGTAGAGATGGTTTTGTCTGGTGGATTGGCAGAGTTGCCCATCCAGATTATTGGAAGGCCATCAATACCGTAATGGATCAATCTGGCGAAAAAGGTCAGAGATGTAAGGTTAGGATCATTGGTTACCATCCATTTGACAGCACACTTAAGGAGGAAGATCTTCCTTGGGCAGATGTGTTGATGGATCCAATAAGTGGAAGTGGTCAAGGTGGAATAGGACAGACACTTTCACTTCAAGGTGGAGAAACCTGCGTTGGTTTCTTCATGGATGGGGAAGAAGCACAACAACCAGTTATCTTTGGTCTTCTTCATCGCAATGAAAATGTAGAGAATAGTTTCTCAAACGCAGAATTAAAGTTAGAGAAAAGTTCTAGATTCCAACCATTCACAGGCAATAGAGCAAACAAACCAACTAACGCAAAGAAAATAGAAACAGAACCAGTTTCTCCAGGACAACAAGGAAAGATAACAAAACCTTCTATTGATTCAACTAAAACAGAACAATCAAACACTGTTATTGGTGGTTCCTGTAGTGCTGCGGCAAGAGCATTTGAAATAAAAGCAACTAAGACTGAAATAGTTCCAAGTAACTGTGGTGATGATGCGATTGGCAAACTGACACAAATACTTACGGACTTTATCGCATTCACCAACATGCTAGATTTTGCTGCTGGTGCATTTGTAGATCCACTTCTTAATAAGATTGTGGATATGCCAGCAAAGATCAAAAAGATTGTAAGGACAACACAATCTGTGGTCAAGAGTGTGATGAATAATGTTAGAGATGGACTATTTGGAAAATTGACAGTTACCTTTAGTACATGGTTGGGTAATATAAATTTAAAAAATCCAGCATCTTACTTAACTGATCCTGCAGCACAAAAGGGTTTTATGAAAACCCTTGCAACCATATATTGTATTTTTGAAAAGTTAATTCAAGATATTATTGGATTCTTGACTAACTTGTTCCAGACTATGATTGGTAATATTATCAACGGACCAGTTTGTGCAGCAGAACAATTTGTATCTGCAATTTTTGCAAAGATATTTGATCTTTTAGAGAAGGCACTGGAACCAATTATGTCTGGATTGAATTGGTTAATGGGTGGATTCGGAAAGGTGAGAGATGTGTTGAGAAAAGTAAGCAGCGTTGCATCTGCAATCTACAGTTTCATTGGATGTGATGGATTGAAGTGTACCACCCCAAGCAAGTGGGTCTCTTCAGCAAATGCAGCACTTAAGCAGGCTGCTACAAAGTGGCAAAAGCAACTAGATCAGATTGATATCTTTGATAATATTGCAAAAGACCTTGATCAATTTGGCAAAACAGCAGAGAAAGATATTGCTAACTTCTTTGGGACAGATGAAGATAATAAAATACCAGAATATAATGGTATGAGAGTTGGAAATATCTTAAGCACTGTTGATGGATTGACTGGAGGGAATTCTGCTGGTTCACTTAATAGGGGACTTGGATCTATTGAAAGTGCAGTTGCAACCTCTAGTCTATTTGGTGGAGATAACTCAATCTTCAATGCATGTAATCAAAAGATCAACAACCCAACAAGTCAACTTGATTTGATTCCAATGCCACTTGGGTACAGATATAATAGGTGTATCCCACCAGAGATGGAGGTATTCGGTGATGGTGTTGGTGCATCATTGAGACCAATTGTTTCTAGATTTGGTTCTATACTTTCAGTACAAGTTCTTAATGGTGGAACTGGATATGATAATGATACATCAGTTGCAGTTATTGATAATACTGGACATGGAACTGGGGCAAGAGTTCAATTAATATTAAAGGATGGATCTATTGATAAAGTAGCAGTTATAAATCCAGGACTTGGTTATTGTTCTGGTTCCGACCAGGGTATTGTTGATGAAAATGTTAGGGCGACTGTAGAAGATATATTCATTGAAGCGCCAGGTGTCGGGTACGATAGTACTAATGATACGGCATCTATTGGTGATGTTCAGTTCCCATTACTGACAACTCCAAATGGATCTATCATTAATATTCAAATTCCAAATGGATTTGATTTTGAGTTTGATGACTATCCAGAGATCACCATAAATACAAACACTGGACAAGGAGCATCCTTGATTCCAATTATGGCATACAAGCCACTATCCAATACGGATAATCTTGCTGATACAAGAAGAACTCTGGTTGGTATTACAAGTGTTATTGATTGTATATGACAGAAGAAGAAGTAAAAAAACTAATAAAAGAAGAACTGAAATCTTTTAGTAAAGATTATTATAGGGAGACACATCCTGGGTTTGAAGTGACTTCTGGTAATAAGACAGTTGGTCATGGTGAAGGTGATTACTGTTTAACAACCGATAGTCTACAAGGATTTCATTTTTATAAGGATGGTGTTTATAAAATACTTTCTAATAAGTCAATGGAATTTCGCTCTGGTGAAAAATCCAATGATAAAGAAATTTGCATGACAATTAACGCAGATAACGGAAAAATTAAAATTGTTGCGGAATCTGGAGACCTAATTCTTCAGGGTGCCAACGTATTAATTGAATCTACAGATGCTGATGGTGGAGTATCAATTAATTCTAAGAAGATTGTTTATGTTAGATGCCCAGAATATGTTGTAGATAGTACAACGTTTACTGCCAGTGCTACTTTAGATATGCTTTTATCTGGGGGTAACTTATCTTTATATTCTGAAGCGGCACCAGTACAATCTTCAACTGGAGTTGATTCTATTCTTGGACCAACCATTTTTGATACGGTTTTTAATGTTCTCACTAAAGCAAGAACATTTTTCAAGAGGTGATTAGATGAGACTATCATATCTTCAAGCAGCGAAACTTGCTATTGGTGCTTATGATGGATCGGTATTTACCTTTGCTGGGTATACAAGTGCTGGATTACTAACTAACCCTGGAGTTAGTATTTTCGGCGCATCAACTCAGATTGGAACAGTTAGAGCAGGAGTTACTATTGCTCCGCCTGCTGCAATTCCAGGTATCGCTGCATTACCTTTCTCATTAGAAGTTACTGGTGTATCTAATTTTGTTGGAAATACCAATCAGTTGGGACTTTATACTTGCAGTGGTGCGTCAATATTTAATGGCACTCAAACAACTAATGGTATTAATACTGTTAATGCTGCAAGTGTTTTCAATGGAGCAGTATCAATTAATGGAGCACTTGTTGTTAATGGTGCAACTCATATCAACGGATTTTTATCATTTACTTCATCCATCGTTGGCATAACAAAAGAGTTTGACATCCCTCACCCATCAAAAGAAAACTATAGATTGGCACATGGTTGCATAGAAGGACCTGAGTTTGGAGTTTATTTCCGTGGCAAGTCTAAAACCAATGTCGTTGCTCTGCCCGACTACTGGAAAGATTTGGTTCATGAAGATACAATCACAGTGAATTTAACTCCTATTGGAGAAAACCAAAACCTTTATGTGGAATGCATCAAAGATAATCAGATCAAAGTGGGTGGTGGGATTGTAGTCCAGGGAGAAAAACAGTTCAATTACCATTACACTGTTTTTGCAGAGAGAAAGGATGTTAATAAATTAATATCAGAGTATGAAGGAACAGAGATTATTCATCAGGGAGGTGCAAAATAATGTCTAAGGATAATATTATAAAGTTTACAAGCGAAGAATACGATATACAGGCACAACAAATTAGAGATCTTCCAACATTAGTTACTCCAATTCAGGATAAGATTGATGATCTGATTGTTCCTGCAGCAAAGTATGACCAAAAGATTGCTGAGTTGACGGTTGCAATCAATCAAAAGATGTATGAGATTGATGTAAAGTCTGACGAAATCATCTATTGTGGATGTGCAACTACTGTTGCTGGTGCTGGAGGAACTGCAATTGCTCTTGGTACTACTTCATATTACGAAAGAGTACAGGCACCAAGACAAGACTCGGAAGATCCAACTTTTACTGGTGTAAATCCATATGGAACTGATAACTTAGGAACGGCAAATCTTACAACTGGAATTGGATCTGATACTGCAACTGCATCAACGTATTATGGTGTTGGAGTTGATACTCAAATTGTAACATTAAGTGGTGTTGGCAATTCAATCTTCACTGTTGATGCAGATGCCAGTGGAATTGCTACCTGTCCTGGTAAAACCTGTTCGGCATTAAGTGCGGAGTTGGATGTCCTCACAGGACAATTGGCAGAGTTGAGAGCAGAAAGAGTCGGACTGACCACATTCAGAGTTGGGATTCTAAAAAGTGAACTCAAAGAGCAGTACACAAGGAGACATGCGTACAACTACGCAAAGATCAAAACTCAGGAAAGAGCAGACGCATTGGAGCAACTCAAGAACTTTGTGAGTGATCCATCCAACAAGTCCTACTTTGACTGACGCTTGACACCAGGACTCAGACCTGTTATAATATGCAGGTAATCAATCAAACGAGACCATGCGTATCAACCGAGAAGATTTAATTCCTCTCCGTGAATTGCAAGAAGACATGGCAGAGTACTTCTGCGATGAAAATTGCATCAGTGGTCAAGCATACTGGACTTGTGTTCAGACTCTCGCAGAGATCAAACTCGCTGAACTGCGTGGCGATGTTATGTTGATTGATTGAAATGATCCAATACTCACACAAACACTACCAAGAAATCTTAAGGTACTATTCACATGCGCCCAGAAACAAGGGAATCTATGCAAATGCTGTTCGCAGCAAAATGGAATGTTCCGAAAGCAGCGGAGAATTGTGGACTGACTTGGAAGGAGATGAAGATTACTTTCAATGAATATTGTAGAATGAATCCATCTACTTATAAACCTGAATAGGTTTTTATGGGACGGTGGCGGAAGTGGTAGACGCACCAGACTTAAAATCTGTTGGGAGTATTCCCGTGGGGGTTCAAGTCCCCCTCGTCCTATAGAGATTTTCTTAATCTCTAAATAAACAAAAGTACGGAACAGGAATGAAATACCGTATTGACACCAGATACGTTTGGTACAATAAAGAATCAATGTTGGTTCTTATGTATTTCATAAACCAAGTTCCATTTACTTTTGATGAAGTTCCTGAAAGTTTGTATTACGATAGGGAAATTCTAGCAATCGCAGATAATGAAAAAAGATTTGAACCAGAAGAGTTATACTATTCATCATTCTATTTGATTGATGAACTTTGTCATCCTCTTATGTTTGAATTAGATCTGGAGAACCCAGAACTATTACCTGCTGATTAAATGCCAACTTAGCTCAGCTGGATAGAGCAGGGTTTTTGTAAAGCTCAGGTCAACGGTTCAAGTCCGTTAGTTGGCTCTTGGCGATACTGCCGAACCATCCCCTTCCGTGTGCGTCAGAACCTCTCCGAAAGGAGAGGTTTTGTTGTATTTGAAAATGCAACTTTAAATCCATTTTTGGTGGAAAAAAAATTCCGCCAAAAATTTGCCCCAAAACCTTTTTCAATACAGAAGAGATTTGATGCTCCTAAATAAAGCAGAAGAAAAATTAGTGTGCTGATACAATGCCTCTTTCCAGGTTAGAAAATTTTCTAATTAACACAGATGGTAATATTCTTTATGTAAATCCATCAGATCTAGATGCTACTGATAGTTTTGATAATAAGGGAAATTCATTAACGAGACCCTTTAGAACTATCCAAAGAGCGTTAATCGAAGCAGCAAGATTTGCTTATCAAAGTGGTGCGAATAACGATAGATTTGATAAGACAACAATCTTACTTTATCCTGGAACTCATCTAATTGATAATAGACCTGGATATTATATAAAAAATAATGGTGGTAGTGCTCAATATTTGGATGTTAATGGTAATAATGTACCCTCACCAGATATTGAATTATCAAGTAGCACTATTTTTGATTTAAATAATTCATCGAATGTCCTTTACAAACTCAATTCCGTTGATGGTGGTGTAGTTGTACCAAAAGGAACCTCAATCGTTGGTCTCGACTTAAGAAAAACAAAAGTTAGACCTTTATATGTTCCTGATCCATCAAATCCATCAATTGATAGATCTGCATTATTCCGTGTAACTGGTGGTTGCTATTTTTGGCAATTTACAATGTTTGATGCGGATAGAGAAGTCTTCTATAATAAGAATTTTTCGCAAAAAGCAAATCCAAATTTCTCACACCATAAACTCACCTGCTTTGAATATGCAGATGGGATTAATGCAAAAGATCTGACTGGTCTTACAGATCTTGATATGTATTATTTCAAATTAATGAATGCATATGGAGATGATACTGGAAATAGAGAAATTTTAGACTATCCAAACGTAAGTGATTTTGAACCAAACAGTCCAGAATTTAAGATTGTAGGAGATCTTTCCGCTAATGACTTTAATATTATATCATTGTCATCTTCTGGAACTGTCGCCACTGTTGAAACTGAAATAGTACACAATTTGAACGTTGATGATTCGTTCCGTATAACTGGAGTTGGATCGGATCTCTATAATGGAAGTTATAAAGTTGCTGGAGTAACAAGCACAACGTCATTTAATTATGTTCTTTTAGATACACCAATTGATAGTATTATCACTATTGGCGGAAATGAAAGAGTTGTTATCGAAGCAGACAATGTAACAGGTGCTTCGCCATATATCTTTAATTGCTCATTGAGATCCACCTATGGAATGTGTGGATTACATGCTGATGGTGCCAAGGCGACTGGATTTAAGTCCATGGTTGTCGCACAGTTCACTGGAATTGGTCTCCAGAAAGATACAAATGCATTTGTGATTTATAATGACACAACTGGTCTTTATGATACGAATGAAACTGCTCCGACTGGAACATTAAAACCACTTTACATTAATCAAGATGCTGTTTATAAAACAGATTATGAAAGTTTCCACATTAAAGCATCTAATGATGCAGTAATTCAAGCAGTTTCAGTTTTTGCAATTGGTTTTTCCAATCATTTCTTATCTGAAGATGGTGCAGATCAATCAATTACAAACTCCAACTCAAACTTTGGTGCAAAGTCTCTGATCTCTAAAGGATTCAGAAAGCAGTCATTTGATCGTGACGATACTGGTTATATTACACACATTGTTCCACCAAAAGATCTCCAAGAATCAGATTTCAACGTTCTGTGGAGAGTTTTAGATCCAACTACCACACTTTCAGTTGGAAATACATCAAGAATTTATTTACTCGGTGAAACTGATCAAGACAACCCACCGTCTAATATTACAAATGGTTTTAGAGTTGGTTCCAAAGATAATGAAATTTTATACATTGACTTAAATCTTGGTGGATTAAACGTTACATATAGTTCACCAATTCTAATGCAAGTTCCATCTGGAGATGGACCTTCTGCTAAAAAATCATATACAGTAACTAGAGTTGCAGGTTTAAATTCAATTGATACAGCAAATGACATTCTGAATTTAGATTCCGATCATGGTTTATATACTGGAGAAACAATTCGAATTTATAGTGATGATGCAACCGTTCCTGGGGGACTGGAAAACGGACAACTTTATTACGCAATTACTGGAGGTTCTTTAAGTTCAAATCAAATTAAGTTAGCAAAATCATTAAATAATGCTAACAATGGGGCAGCAGTAGATATTAAAAACACAAGTGGTGGAATTATCACCATCATAAGTAGAGTTACAGACAAGCTTCCAGGAGAATTTGGACATCCAGTTCAATATGATTCAAATCAAAATAACTGGTACATACTGGCAGGATCATCAACATCGACTAATAAAATTTATGAGGGATTTGTTGGATTTTCCACTCAAATTTCAGATAATAACTCTGCAACTTATATTAGAAGAACAAATGAATCTCGTGATTCTAATAATAGAATTTATAGATTACGTTATGTTGTTCCTAAAGAATTTAGAAATGCAAAGGCACCTACAGAAAACTTCGTTCTTCAGGAATCAAAGACAGTCATTGAAGAATCATCTATCACTAGTGTAAATTCAAATCGTAATCCTAGAATTATTGCAGGAATTACCACAAGTGGTTCCACTGTCACTGTTACGACCGAAAAACCCCACAAGTTGTCGGTTAATGATAGAGTTCACATTAAAAATGTAAAGAGTTCCACTAATATAAATGCAGATGAAGAAGCAGGATTTAATGGTTATTACTATGTTGATTCTGTAGAAGATACAAAAGTATTTACATATACAAATGCAAATAATGGTGGATCATTTATAGATAACATTTCAGACAGAGGTTCTTTACTTCCTGCATTTGAAAAAAATGAATATGATACGACATATACAATTAAAGGTGTCGAGACTGTTCAAGAATATGTTTCAGAAATTCAAGATGGAATTTATTACTTGACATGTTTGATTGGAAATATTTCACCAACAGTATCCGAGTTTTCTAATTTAAAATTCCCACAAAATATTAACTATCTTTATCCAACCATTGACAAAGATAATCAAGTTAATGATCCAGAGCAGTCCATTTCTGCATCATCAAACAAGTTACTTGGAAAGGTTGTAATTGATGATCCTCTTAATAGTATTACTAAAGAATCTACAGTTTCATACATCAAAGATAATAGAATTGGATTTGCGGTTACAAATGCAACATCAAACAATACTGGAATAACCACAATCTATAGTGAGTTTGACCATAACTTAAATAGTGTCCTGCAGGTTTCAATTGCAAACGAAGGTTCTGGGTATGGATCTGGCATTGTAACCACATTATATAATGTTCCTCTCAGTGGGGGATCGGGAAACAATGTAACTGCTAATATTACTGTAAGTGCAGCAGGAACAATTACAGATGCATCTATTGTTGATGGTGGATCTGCATATACTGTAGGAAACACGTTAACTGTTCCCAACGGAACATCTGGTCAACTTTCCGTAAGTTCAATTAATGATAGTGTAGGAAAAGTTATTCAAGTAGTTGGTATTGGAACTACCCAAAATAGAAAAACCAGCGGTTACAATGGTCTTTATAAAATTACTGATGTTCCAACTTCGAAATCAGTAACTTACAATACAGGAAGTTATTCTGGTATTCATACAACATCAGATGGAATTTTCTATATTGTTGACAATTCATTGTCAATTACTTCCATTGCTGGTGCGGCATCAACAACTATTGCAGGAATAGTCACAGTTACAACCTCCACTTCACATGGATTGCAAGTTGGTAATAAAATAAAAATTTCTGGAGTTAGTGGATCATCTGCTGACATCTATAATTCAGATTTTATTGTACAGGAAAGAGTAAATCAATTTATCTTTACAATTCAACCAACAATAGGAATAACAACAACTGGAGTAGCATCAGCAGAGGTCTATAAGTATGGAATAGGCGCATTTGGTGAAGATACATCATTACAAAGTGAAAAAATTGGTGGTAATCTTATTAGTATGAATTCTGGCATTACCACTACAATGTCATCTTCTATTGATACGACTAGTCAAAATCTTTATTTGGCAAATACAACTCCAATTAAACAAGGAGTATTTTTACAAATTGATGATGAAATTTTAAGAGTATCTTCAGTTGTAGATCAAACTCAAGTAAATGTCTATAGAGGAGTTCTTGGAACTTTATCAAAACCACATGATAATTATTCTTTAGTGAGAGTAATTAATATTATTCCATCGGAAGTCAGAAGATTTTCAAGTATTCGTGCTTCTGGTCATACCTTTGAATATATTGGTTATGGTCCTGGTAACTATTCTACTTCTCTTCCACAGAGAATACAAAGAACTCTCACTTTAGAAGAGGAGTTATTATCTGTAACTAAAGAAGAAAAGGGAGGAATTGTATTCTTCTCTGGAATGAATGATCGTGGAGATTTCTTCACTGGCGAAAGAACTACACCGAGACAAACATTCCTTGGTGAAATTTCTTCAGACGCTACAGTAAGTTTTGATGATGTCTTTATTAGAAATACTCTTCGTGTTGGCGGTGGACCAAACAGAAACCTTCCATCGGAATTTAGAGGACCAGTAAACTTCACGAACAAACTGACATCGACTGATAGCATAGATGGAATCAATGCTATTAAACTTCAAATCAAAGGAAATAATTTAATTAATCCATTTTTCCAGGTTGGTCCAGATACCAACCCATCACTGGTTGTTGATCAATTAAGTGAATTTGTAGGAATTAAAACAGCATCACCAAATCATGAACTGGATGTAAACGGAACTATTCGTGCAACTACATACGAAAATTTCAAGTTCTCCGATTTACCAAATAATTCTACAGAAGAATCAACATTCAAAGCTGATCGTGTTCTAAAAACAAATTCACAGGGAACTGGGTATGAACTTGTTGATGTTCATACATTGGATTCTTATACACTAAGAAGTTATGGAATCAGTAATGATCCTACAATTTATACTGGTACTGGTGCTAATGTAAATGGTAAACTTCAAATTTCTGGAATATCAACAGCAAGATTTGATGTTGGACAAAAGGTAAAACTTTTTGGTGTAACGCTTACATCAGACTCAGATGTTGTTCCAGATCCAGTTGCTGGAGGTGTAATTTCAAGAGTTGGAGCGACTTCTGGTCCTAACTACTATCGTTATTGGATTGCAGAATATGATTATAGAACTGGGAAAGTTGGTGCTGCTGCTCAAATTACTCCAACTACTGGAGTTGATACAGTACCAATCGAAAGTTTCAATGACATTGATCATCTTTCCTTGACTTTCTCTAGAAGTTCTACTAGTAATGGTGTTCTAGTTTATCGACAAGAAACAGTTGGTGCTGGAACAGCTAATATCAATGATGCTAAACTGGTTGCAATTCTTGGAGATAAAGAATTATCAAATAACACTTCAGTTCTTTGGAAGGATTATGGTGTTTATGAACAACCTACTTGGTCAACCAAAGGAACCAAAAATGAATTTGATTCTGATCAAATTCATTTCCCAAATACAGCATCAACTCAAAAGAGAAGGGGATGGGATATTGATGAAATTATTTCTATTGGAGTTAATAGTATCACTGTAAATAATGCATATAGTTTAAATGGAACTTACTCTGCTACCGATCAGGTAAAAGTTGTTCATGATAATACTTATGCACTATCGCAAGCAATCGATGATACTGTAACTGCTGGTGGATCTTATCTGAATTTACCAAGTGGAACTTTCTTAGCAACTAAAGTTGTTATTCCAACCTCATTTACTTTAAATGGAAATGGAAAGAATACAATTCTCAAACAACAATACTTTGCACTTGATTCTACTGATGGTGGTGGTAATAATCTACCATTTGATGGTAATTTCATTGGAGCAGACGTTGCAAATCCTACAGATGTTACTATTCGTGATATGACAATCGATGGTAATAGTTCAAATAATATCACATTCGAAACTGAAGAGAACAGTTTTTTGGTTAATATGAGAGGGATTAGATCAAGTCTCTTCAAATCTATGGAAATCAGGAATAGTCCTGCAGATGGACTTAATATTGAAGATTCTAGTAGAATTTCAATAGAAAACTGTTCTTTTGTTGATGGATCCTTAACCGATAGAGAAGCATATCAACCACTTTTGGCACAAAATGCCCAAGTTCTAAGAATTAATGATTCTTTGTTTGAAAATTATCCTGGACCTGTAGATCTTTCCGCTACTTCCGTAGTATCTACTGGAGGAAATATTATTCGTAATTGTGGAGCAGGACTGAGAGTTTATGCAAGTGGTAAGATTACAACAACTAATAACATTATTCTTGGACCATCAGATGAATATATCCCATCACCAGATATTTACGATAGTGATTTTAATTCTATCAATGTTACAATTGATAGATCGACTGATTTCTTAGGTCCAGAATTACTTTATCTCGAAAATGGTGATGTTAAGGACATTAGCAGTGATAGTGTTGCAATTATTTCCCAAGGAATTGGAAATATTGTTGGTGAGGGAACCACAAATGAAACTTTAGGAACACCTTTCCTGAACTTTGATATATACACATCAGAAACTGGCAGACAGAATGGATACATTCAACTGTACATGCCACAATCGAGAACAAGTCAACTTGGTCTGAGTAGTGCTCTTGGTTATGATATTGTTGCCCAAGAATATTTGGATAAACCAATTGGTTATTCAACTTATATTGGAATTGGAACAGGTGTCTGGAATACAATTGGTTCAGGCGCAACCACTTACACAGTGACACTTAAAGATCTTGACCAGGCAGCTGGAATTTCCACTGGTGATGTTGTGAAACTTGTTAATCACTCAGTATCTCCAAGTCTTGCTAGTTATGAACTTACTGTTCAGACTAAAACCGTTGTTGGTTTTAGCAGCGTTGAACTTGGATTAACTGGATTTAACATCACATCTTTAAATAATGGTAATGAGAGTGGATATATATCTATAAGGAGAACATTCACAATCGCCAAAGGAAGAGTCGGAGTCATCTAAATGCCAGACAATACTAACGTAAATAATAATTCAGCAGTAACTGTTGTAGGTAGAACTGCTCCTGTTCCTCCTGGTCAACAGACTTCTGATAAATCAATTCCAGTTGTTATTGCAGTTGATCAATCAACAATTCCAGTTGAAGAACAAAACAAAGTCCAATCTGAAGTTGCTTTATCTCTTCTTGGAATTCCCAGATCAGAAGTTGCTCTTGGTATTTTTGCTGACGTTAATACTTATGATGTAAACCCAAGTGAGTGGACATCAACACCAGAACAGTTTGCTACTGTTGGTAACGATGGCAACTATGTTGGTGTTGCTCAGACTATGGGGTGGGGACTTACGCACGTCCCAGAAGAATCTGGTGCTCTTCTTGAGGCTCCTGCAGATAAGACTGCAATTCTTACTTCAAAGAGATTCTTCAGATATCAACCTGGTCGTGTTTCTTCTGCTACCTTTGGTGTAAAGACAACTCTAATCGCTTCTAATGGTGCTGGAATATATAATCCATGTGTTCGTAAATATGGAATCTTTGACAACTATGATGGATATTACTGGGAATCAAGAAATAATGGTGAAGGAGATAACTTCTGTGTAGTTAGAAGAACTCAATCAATTACTTTTAAAAACCCAGTAGAGTTTAGTAATACTGCAAATCCTGGACAAACTTCTGATTATGGGACAACTAATCCATATGATCCTTTAGAAGCAAGAGGTTCCGAATCTGTTGGTGTTGGTGCAACTTCAGTTCCTAGTGGGTATAGTAATGCAAAACTGGGAGATTTAGTCATAGTAAGGGATAACCTTATGATGACTCATGCTGCCGTATATGATGAGTCACTGCTACAACCAAGATATGAAGTTGGAATTTCTTCCATTTACAATGGAAATACCATTTCATTAACAGGATTAGCAAAGAGTATAACCAATGCCGTCTACAATATCGAAAACGGTTTAATGACCGTTACTACTTCTGGTGAGCATGGATTTAAAAATGGAAAATATATTACATTAACTGGGATCGCCATGACATGTGATGTTGGTAGTTTTACCAACGAGCAAAAAATATATCCAAATAGAACTCATGGTTATAATATTGTAAGAGTAGATTCCCCAACTTCATTCACCGTTAATGTTGGTGTTTCTACTGTGCCAACTTACTATCAAAGTGGTGGTCATGCAGTAGGTTTATCCACTGGCCAATATGTTTCATATAGCAAGGGAACTAGTTCTACTGTTATTACTAATTTGGTTGATGATCAAATTTATAAAGTAACTAGCGTTGCAGTCGATACATCAAATAGTAATACTGCGATCACATTGAATACACTTAACAATAACACAGTAACTGGACTTCCAAATGTAAATGGTTACGCTGGAATTTCATCACATGTTCTGGTGACTCCTGTTCCATTTATTCAACCTGTTCTTGGAACTCTTGTTAATGGTGATAGAACTGCTTACACAACTGTAAAACCAACGGGAATGTTCCCCTATATGTATTTTGATGCAGATGGGAACGATGAAGGATATATTGATACTACTTTACCTGTTGGAAATACTTCTGATCTCAAGACTCAAATTGACCAACTGAATGCATATTACGATAAATGGGTAAATCAGAACGTTGATATCCAGTATTTTGGTGTTTATGAGTATCGTATCCCAAGATCTAGATTTAGTGGTGACCGATTAGATGGTGATACTGATAGACTTTTATACAGTGATGTTGTATCAGACAAGAGAGCAGGTCAAGTTGTTACCGATACTGACACTGGTGAACAACTGACTGATACAAGTATTTGGGACCTTGATCTAACCAAGGTTACCATGTACAAGGTTGAGTACTCATGGTATGGTGCTGTTGGTGCTCTGTTCCTCGCATATGTCCCTGTAAGCAATGGTGAGGCACGTTGGGTACGAGTACACCACCTGAGAGCATCAAACCAGTTGAAGGTCTCCTCACTGGGCAATGCGACCCTTCCTATTACCTACATGGTCTATGGTGGGGGTGGTCCAAATAGAGAGGGTTATGCAAATTCACTTAGAACCCAAACTGAATTTGGATATGGATCTTCTTCCGAACATATTGTCAAGTATGGTGCTTCATACTATATTGATGGTGGTGACCGTGGTACAGTAAAACTCTTTAGTTATGGTTCTCCAACAAGCACCAATGTTTATGGATTGAGAAGAACTTATGGAGTTGGAACTGGGTCAACTCAAGTTTCACTTAATAGTGCTACTGATTCTTCAGATCCATACATGACCGCAGGCGCAACTTCTGGATTATCCTCTTCGTATTATGTTGGTGCAAGAGTTATTACTTCTAATCCACTAGATCAAAATATTAAAATTAATTACTATAATCCACAAAACGATCGACTTCATCTGAATGCACCATTAAGTTCAAGTTCAATATCAACCATTGATATTATTCCAGAACGTGTTACTCCTCTAATTGGTATTAAATGCAGAGACTTCATTCAAAGTAGTACTGGTAGAAGTGTAAGAAATAGGACACAAGTTTATCCAACAAGACTTTCTACTGGTTCAACTGGTGTCATCAAGTTAGATCTCTTAAAAACACCCATCTTCCAAACAGACGCTGTTATTGTTGAACCAAATGATGGGATTCCTTCATTAACATCTTCAGTAAATATCGGAAAAAGGGGAAAACCAACCAGAGTTGAATTACCTCTAGTAGTTTATACTGGTAATCATAATTTTAGTTCTGGAACTGCTGGCGCAATCTCAATTCAAACTGGTACTGCAGCAGGTGGAACATTAACTGCAACAACTGGAACTGATTATGATGGATCATCTGGAGTTTTGACTGTTGTAACTACCGCTACTCATGGGATGACAACGGGAGATACAGTTGCTATTGCAAATGGTGCAATTACACTTACATGCTCTTTGGATAATTACGCAACCACACATTCATATCCAAGATCAACTGACCCAACTTCTGGACAAAATTTAACAGTAACTCGTATAGATGATACATCATTTTCAGTTAATGTGGGTCAGGCGCAGGCAGAATATATCAGAGATATTGGCACAGGAACTTACGGTTACTTTAGAGGATACTTTGAAAGTGATGCATCACAAAGACCAATTTCAGTTCTTGGATATCTTGAGAACAGGGGTTCAGATAGAACTAAAGGTATTGAAACAGATGGTTATTATTTCTATGCTTTAGAATCAACACTAGATAATATTATTCTCACCACTGCTGAACCATTTTTAAGAGAAGAAAATTCAACGCCAATTGGAGAAGGAACATCATCAACCACATCTGAATTTACTTTAGATCAACTGTCTTCAGTAAAAGTGAATCCACAAACCAGAAGTCCTATTCCAGGAACTGGAACAATCGTGGCAAGTCTTTTTGTTCCTGCTTCTGGTGAAGAATATGATCTTTCTCCATACTTTGACTACAATAAAGAATATCTATCATTCCCATTAACAAATAAAGTTGAAAGTCTATACCTTTGTGGTTCTTCTCAATCTTCTTATAACCCTAGCAGTCCGTCAGCAGAAATATCAGCAAGTTTAACTTGGGAGGAGCAGTGATTCATGAATGGGGGAAAAGACGTAAAATTTGGGGATGATAAACGTAGAGTTTCAATCATTCCCTCAAATGAACAAAGTCTCTACAATATTGCTAATGGTGAAATCTTAACCGATGAATTTGGAACTCCTCTAATTACAGAAGTTGATGAATATTATGTTCCAGATGCATCAATAGATAGATCAACTTCTATTACTTTTTCTAGTGAACCTTATGACACTTACACAAGAGTAGATCATTCCAGAATTGCTGCTTTAACTGGAACATATGGAGTCGATCTTGATGCATATGTATCAACTACAGTGCTAACTGTGGGAAGCGGTTCTGTTAGTTTTGGCGAGACAGTATCTCTGCAATCTGGTGGTACAGTTACAGTAGATGACTATCCATATGTCATAGTCAAGACAGTTGAGGATATTGGAGTAGATTATAATAAAATATATTTTGAAGAAAATATTTCAAGTTATAATATTCAAGTCTTCGATAAAATCTCTGGTGGTGGAATACCAGATGATACATTTATATCAAAGTCTAACTCAGCAAAATTAGTTTTATCAAAAGAAACCACTATTTCTGGGTCTCCTTATACTGCTGAGGTAGGAATAGATAGATCAACAAGTAATTTAAGAAGATCAGATAACGTATGGAAAATTGCAGAACAATTCAAAGAGACCAGTCAAGTTAGTTCTAGTCTTTTGGGAGTTCCTCGTGCAGAAACTCAATTAAGTTTATTCTCTAATGTTTCATCTTATGGATTAGATCCAGATGAATTCGAGTTCTATACTTATAATGCAGGTACTAGTTTCGGTAGTTGGGATAATAGAGCGAATAATTTATATGGAAATCGCTACCTTGCTACAAGAACAGAAGAAATACAAGAATCTGGAATAAAAATACAAGCATTTCCACCACCATATTCTTATCCATTTGGTCCGAAATTCGTAAATGTTGGATTGTATGATGAGACACTATTTAATCAATACATATCATTCATTCAGTTGGGAAATGATTTGTACGAATACTATGATACTGGAGACGGTTCATCTCTAGGATATCCTGCAGATTGGAAAGATAGATTTTTGGATCCATCTAAAGTGTATGTCAAAACTGGAGATGTTGTTTACTCTGTTGGAATTTCCGAATCTTTTGGATTAGTTGACACTTGGACTGACACTTGGAGAGATATAAAAGACAGTCTTTTAACAGATCCTGTAACTGGACTTACGTTTAATTTTAGTACAGTTGATTCAATTTTAGATGGATCATTTGACTCAACAAATACTAGGCCTGGTTATAACGCAAACTTTCAAAGGTACGCTTTTTTACAATCTAGAAGAGTTTTTAGATATCAATCGGGAAGAATTAGTGGATTTACTTTTGGTTTAAGATCTTCGTCTGAACCAGTTAGTGGTTTGACTTTGGAATGGGGCATTTCAAACCCAACGGATCAATATGTTTTTCAAATTAATGCTGGACAACTTAAAATTATTCGCAGAAGTACTATTCCATTAGAATTATCTGCACTTAGAAGAAGTAATTTGGAAAATGCAGATCAAATTAGAAAGCAATCTGGTGACCCATTTGATGGTACTGAATATTGGACAATTGAAATTCCCAGAGATAAATTTAATGGCGATCCACTGAATGGTAATGGACCTTCTGGTTATCTAATTCAACCAGAAAAAGTTACCATGTATAAGATTGAGTTTGGTTGGTATGGTGCTATTGGTGCCAGATTCTATGCGTATATTCCAGCGGGACCTGGAGAAGCGAGATGGGTTGTTATTCACACTTTAGTCATCGAAAACTCACTTGGAAGTCCATGTTTACAGGATTCTTATTTTAGATTAAAGTATTCATTAAATATCGAAAATACATCTGACGTAAGAACACCACAATTCTTATATAAGTACGGTGCTTCTTACTATATTGATGGTGGCGATGAAGGAACTACTCAGATTTACTCCAAATCATCACCACTAAAAGCAACAAATCCAGTAGATTATAGATCCATTTTTGGCATCGTACCAAAAAATTACATACTTAATAGTGTAGGAACGGAAATACAAAATAAAAAACTAATTATTCCATCAAGACTCAGTGTAACTTCAGATTCCTTAACAGAAATCAAAGTTATAACTTGCAAAGGTTGCCCTGGATTTGGACATGTATACACACCAGGACTTGCATCAACCTCGGTGGGTAGAACTGTTGAATTTGAATTTGTTGGACCAAATGACATTGCTGCAATTAATGATACTTATTTTTATGAGTCTGATATTGGAGCAAAACTTATTTCCCCTACAATTTACAATGCATATATTGTAAGTGTTGATGGTCCTGTTGGAGCGGCAGGTTCATTTGAATCTGCACTTGTTAAGGGGTATGGTCCTGGTCTCGATGGATATCCCGATTATGGAGATAGACCAATATCAGGAATTGAAACTTTAGATAGAATTACAGGACTCACAACAAGTTTTGGCAATGGACCATACCCATATGGCGTTAGATT
>Ga0208019_1000126_pt1 | contig 39768 bp, 54 predicted proteins | sample CB_VirMetaG_5_FD_184540 | JGI IMG/M metagenome (GOLD analysis project Ga0208019, IMG submission 184540) | Freshwater to marine saline gradient viral communities from Chesapeake Bay - CB_1508_1D Viral MetaG (SPAdes) (version 4) | ecosystem: Environmental > Aquatic > Marine > Coastal | place: USA... | reverse complement strand
CAGGGCCAACGCCCGTTTTTTCGCTAGGCGCAATTTTTTTAGGTAACCTTCGTTTGAACGGATACAACTAATGCATGACAACCACAAATCAGATACTTGTTAACCAAGCCGCAATCTGTGCGGCTCTAAGCTTGTCTCACACACAAGTACAAGATTTGTGCAAAAAGGGAATAATAATAAAACCAGAAAGAAACGCATACGATCTAATAAAAAGCGTTAATAATTATATCCAAATGCTTAAAGGGAATATAAGCAGCGGCGACTCAGAGACGGATTACTATGCGGAGCGAGCACGATTAACAAAAGCACAAGCAGACGAAAGAGAATTAAAAGTAATGCGAGGGCGCGGCGAATTGGTTTTAATAGAAACCGCAGAGCGAGTATGGTGCAATGCAGCGATAACACTACGCAACAACATACTAGCACTGCCAGCAAAGTTATCAAAAATATTAGCGCCGATTGATGACCCAAGAAAAATAGAATCAGAGTTAAAAAAAGAATTTACCGCAACGCTTGATAGTGTAACGGTTGAAACAGAGAGCTATTACGATGAGTGAATCAAAAAGTTATGATGAATTAGGACAGGAACAAAACTGTCGAATGAATCCCGACTATGTGAAGCTTTACAAGTATCAGAGGCAATTTTATTACTGTGTTAAAACACTAAAAAGCCTAGGGCTAAGGCTTGAGTTTGAAAATGAATATTACTATGAAGTCTTAGAAAGAGAAAGCGGTAAATGCGTAATCGTATTTCATGACTTCAAAACGTTATTTGGTTATTGCCTAGGAATAAAAGAAAAAGAAAAAACAAAAAGTGAATAACCCACGCCTAAAAAAAGCAACTTCAAAGCTATACAATTCATTTAAACCCCCACCTGACATACCCGTTTCAGAATGGGCAGACACCTACCGAGTTTTATCACGCGAAGCCAGCGCAGAGGCTGGACTATGGCGCACGAGTCGCGCTCCGTATTTCCGCGAAATAATGAACGCCTGCAAAAATCCAGAATATAAAAGAGTAGTGGTTAAGTCTGCAAGTCAGGTGGGAAAAACTGAACTTTTGCTTAATATTATAGGATATTACGCACACACCGACCCCGGCCCTATGTTATTAGTACAGCCCACAGAATCAATGGCTGAGGCTTTTTCAAAAGATCGCCTTAGCACAATGATAAGAGATACAAAGGTTTTAAGGGATATATTCAGCAGCGCAAAAAGCAGAACGGCAAATAACACTATTTTACATAAAACATTTGCAGGTGGTCATGTTTCTTTAATCGGTAGCAACAGCCCAGCATCATTAGCAAGCCGACCTATCAGAATTTTATTATGCGACGAAATAAACCGATACAACGAGAGCGCAGGCACTGAAGGCGACCCCGTAGACCTTGCAGAAGCCCGTACAACGACGTTTCACAACAAGCTTATATTTTTAGTCAGCACACCAACTGATAAGCATATATGCCAAATAACAGATCACTACGAAAAGACCAGCATGGGAAAGTATTGCATGTTATGCCCTTCTTGTGACTATCCCAATTGGGTATGCCGTGACACTTTAGTAATCGACGGATTAAATATAAGGGCAACTTGCACCGAGTGCGGTTCAATACACACAGAGCAAGAATGGAAGTCACGAGAAGGTGTTTATATTCACGAGAATCCAGACAACCCAGACAGGGGTTTTTGGTTAAACGGGTACGCTTCAAACTTTGTAACATGGTCAGAAATAGAACAAAAGTTTTTGAAAGCAAAAGGTAATGCCGAAAAGTTAAAGGTTTTTAAAAATACAGTAGAAGCTGAGGTTTGGGAAGAGGCCGGAGAGCGCGCAGACCCGCACACACTGCTCGCACGGCGCGAGAACTACGAGGAAGTCCCACAATCAGCGCTAGCGCTCACTATGGCCGTTGACGTGCAAGACAACCGGCTAGAATATGAGGTTGTAGCGTGGGGTGAGGGCTTAGAATCATGGTCAATGGCCTATGGCGTGATACTTGGCGACCCATCACGAGAACAAGTCTGGAAAGATTTAAAAGATTATTTTTTAAATAACACTTTTATGCATCAAAGCGGCCACAGAATGCGCGCTTCATGTATGGCAATAGATTTAGGCGGCCACCACACGCAACAGGTATATGATTTTGCCGAAAAGATGAGGCCAGAGCGCGTATGGCCCGTGCGAGGCGTGGGCGGCTGGGGGCTTCCGCTCATAAAGCAGGGCACAAGCAAGAACAAAAGAACAGGTAAGAAGGTTTCATTATGGAATATTGCCGTTGATCAGGCTAAGATATGGCTAGAGCGACGATTGAAGCAAACCGAGCCAGGTGCAGGCTATTGCCATTTTAACTTTAAAAATGATGAATTATATTTTGAAGGTTTAACAGCTGAAAAGTTGGTTAATTCTAAAAATAAGGCAGGTTTTCCTGTAAAAAAATGGGTTCTTGAGCCAGGAAAGCGCAACGAGCCGTTAGATATTAGAGTTTATAATTACGCTGCAATAACAATGTTAAACCCTGTTTGGCCTAAACTTAAAAAAGTCTACGAAAGAAATGCCGATGAATCAAGCCCCCCTATTGGGGAGGTTAAGCGCAAAAAACGCAAACGCGGAACAATTAGCAAGGGTATATGATCATGCCGTATGGTTCAGTTATCTGGGTACCCAGCGACCCGACAGGCGCAACAGACATGGCTGTTGAACTTGAGCAGTTTGTCTCAGCAAATCAGGGGAATAGAGTCACCCAAGCGCCGGGTACGCTGGCCCTGCTTAGAAACTTTGGGCAGCGTGGTTCACTGGGCGCAACTGATGATGTTTTGCTTAAAGATTTGAATTTGGCCCAAGACAATGACGCGCGATGCATTGACGTGCGCAACACTGCCAACGCCAGCGCAGAGGTAGTTGCAACTCACGCGCTTGGCAGCGTAGGACGCACAAAAACATCAGAGCTAACGCTAGCAAGCACACTAGGGATAGTCGCTCATGACGTCATAGCAGTGTATAGCGACGACGGAAACCCTTCAAAAAGCGGCGGTTATCTCGGGGAAATTAAGCAAGTAATACAAGATGAAACAAGCCTAGTTGTTAGCACTAACAAGCCATTGGCGCGCCCCTCACTTTGGACAACAAACATCCGAGTTCGTAAATTAGATAAAACCAGAAAATTTGAAATTGATGGCGTCAAAGTAGTGCCAAATGGCGACCCCGACGACACTAATATAACAGTTAGGGAGCGCTGTATTTATTTTGAAGGTTTCTGCCATCCTAGGGTTACTAGGGCATCTTATGATAGACCGTGGGCGATGTTCATAATGCACACGTGCTGTTTTGATGCCCAAGTACACCACTATGCAATGTATAACGCACATAACAATGCTGATTATAACGGCTACTCATACGGCGTTAGCCAGTACGGTATGAACGACAATTGCACCGCTACTCACGCGGTAGTTTTAAATTGCAGGCACCCAGCTTTTACTACAGACGGTAATAATAATAACACTACCACATGGCACCAGCGTGGATATCCAACCAATTTTGTGTGCCGCGGCGTTGATAGTTATTATTCTTATGGGTGCGCAACAGACACACACGAAGAGGGCGCAGACGGTTTAGTATGTGATGTTACCGCTCATTATCCGGTGAGAGACAGAGCAGATACGTTAGGAATAACCCACCAAAGCAGAAGTTATAACGAGACTATCAGCAACATTAGATCAATAGGTGGCGTTGGCGGCATACGAGTATCAAACGTTGATCACGGAAAAGCTTCAGGAATTATTAATAAAGTAAAAATATCTGACTTTCATTCTAGGGATATACAAAACAGCGGTGATAACGCCGAGGTGCTTGATATTGTAGACAGAGCAAGCGCCGACGAGCTTGTTGTGTATCTCGATAATTGCAGCTTTACAGATGCCGACCGTGGAATTGCTGTTGGTAAATATGCAAAACTAATTCACAGTAACGTCACAGTACACGGCGTAAAAATGCCCTTCGACGTTAACGCTGGCGCTGTTGTTATTGGATCAAACACAACATTTGATTTTTCAAATTGCCGACAATCCGGTGCGCATTACTGCGTTAACCTACGGTCAGATGTCGGAGTGTCGCCAACGGTATATTGGCTAGACAATCCGAAAGTCACAAGAAACGGCTCTGATTTTCCACGTCACTTCTGGAACGAAAACGACACCAACGCCACAAAAAACGTATATCACCCCGGCATAACGCTGTTAAACCTTGACGGTGGCGCAAGCGCGTTCGTGGATAAGTCAGCGGGCGAAACAACAATAGATAATTTATCAAACGTTAGCACCGTGGCGCTGGGGGCGTAATATGAAAACGTTAATCTTAGCAATGGTTATGTTATTTTCTCCTATGGCGTTTTCTGAGGATTACACGCAGCCTTGGGAGTTTTGCGGCGGCTTTATAGATGCAAGCCCAGACGAACATGCGTTTTACTCGCAATATCTGTCTGGCTTTCTTGAGGCCATGTCAGGCGAAACAGATGGTAAGTCTCAAGCGTCTTTTTTCGCGGCAGTATGGGATCTGTGCAAAGTAGAGCCGGGCATACCAGTTAGGTCGGCAGCTAGGGCAGTCTATATGTCTGGTGGGTACTGATGAATAAGATTATATGTTTCTGCATTGCGTTTATTGCGTGTTTTGCCCATGCAGCACCACAAGATCATGGTGTTGATTACGACATTATCTACGTGAATTATCCTATAAATCTGAACGAGGGCGACATTCCGCAGGGCGAAAGACCATATAGGATTTTAGGCGGCGCTGATCTTATGAGGCTGAAGCCGGACGGATCAACAGAAACGATTATCGATTGTGATGCCACATGTTCAGTAATGGACCCATACGTCAGTTATGACGGTACAACGGTTTATTATTCAAAAATAATTGATATACCAACGTCCGATGGTCAGATACCAAAGGCAATTGCTGGTAAGTATGCCGCAGGATATATATATAAAGTGGACGTAAGCGGCACAGCGCCATACACAGAGGTTCAGCTAACATTTCCAGGCAATTATAACTCGTCAAAGTATGCCGGCAACACGGACCCAGAAGACGATTTAGTCACGTGTATTAATTTCATAGGGTGCCGGCTTATCCGTGATATGGCCCCGGTTCCGTTATCAAACGGTAAGATACTTTTCACGAGCAACCGTGCGGGCACCATTGGGTTCAAAACTGGCACGACTCATATGGATAGTTCGGTTCAGCATATGTACACGATAGACGACCATGACGGCACAATGAACACGCCGGAACTATCAAACATGCTTCAAATAGAAAAAAGCGGCATGAGCATGATACAGCATCCCATGCAGCTTAAAGACGGCCGGATCATGTTTTCGACATGGCAAGACTTCGCGCATAAGTTTCGGTATGCGATGACAGAGCTTTTTACTATGCACCCGGACGGGTCAAACCTACAGCAGTTTACCGAGCCGCACGACCACGCAAAAAATGTTAATCATTTTATAACACAGTTAGCAAACGAGGACATTGTTGTAAGTTGGTATTATCCGTCTTATGACTTTGGTTTCGGTGCCTTGGTTCGCTATGACGTAGCACCGCACAACGGATCTTTTTTGCCTGGGAATTTTCCACAGCAAAAAGTTAAGAACATAACATCAACATGGAGTAAGCGCTTTCTTGATAGGCCAAACGCAGATAATGTATGGGTCATAACGCCTCACTCAGAAAATGGCGATATGCCAAGCAGAAGCGGTTTAGATGTTCCTTATGGGGATGATAGAGAGGGCAAATATTCCTATCCATCATGGGGGAAAAGCGGGCACATGCTTGTGTCGTACAGCCCCGGCTATGTAAATGTTTTTGATGCAGGGTGTTATGTTTTATGCGATGCCGCAGCAGTTTCCAACCCGCCAGCATGCTCAGGGCAACCAGATGGCACTAGGTTCGGGCTTTCTAATCCGTATCCCAATGGGTCAAGATGCGAAGCGCTAAAGTCGGGGATTTATTTATTCAAAAATGCGGAGACGGCTTCTGTAACAGATCCCGAAGACGCCAACCAGCTTGCAGTAATGATAGACGATCCTTCATACAATGAGATATGGCCGCGTGCATTGGTCCCATATAGTGATGTTTTCGGCCAGTCTGCGCCCGATGTTATCCCTTCCGTCAGAAAAGAAGCCGGTTCGAAACACGTAGCCAAAGGCGAAGCAGCCGCTATGATTGGCACAAGCTCTATGATTAATCGTGAGACATATCACGACCATAGATTTAAAAACAACATTCAAAGAGAGCTTCACGGCGGCGAATGGGCAATATTCGGAACAGAGGTTGGTCTATTTAATGATGAAGACGTTCATGCGGTTCGAATTCTAGCAATCCCTGAGATACCCTTTACTTCCCCCATTCTAACAGGTACATCAAACTCAGGTCTGGGGTTATATCAAGAAGACTCAAGGCAAAACAGAGAGCCAAGAAGATTTGCGGCTGTTCATGATGAGAGCTGGGAAATTCTAGGCGAGTTCCCGCTAACACACAAATCGACTATCGACGGACAGGGCAACAATGATACAAGCTGGTGGGCAAAAATACCGAGTGACACACCAACAACAATTCAGGCATTAGACGCTAACGGCATGACTCTTTATTCAGAGACAGTGTGGCGCAGCCTTCCACCAGGCGAAGAAAGAACGGATTGCGGCGGTTGTCACGTACACAGCACAGACACCACGCAACTTGATTTTGAAACAACACAAGCTGGTAAAGGTATGCCGATAACGGGCGTTTCAGGTTTGTCTGACACAGACGAAATGATCGCTTATTCATATTGGGATTTGACAGGAGATAGGGTGCCGGTTATTTCAGAAAATGGCGGCGTAGATATAAAGACCGGCGGCTCGTGGGATATCGAATATAATCGAGACGTAAAGCCAATAATTGATGCCAAGTGTGTAGCGTGCCACACTGCAGGCGGGTCCGGTTCGGCCCTAATATTGGATGACGGCGACGCAGTATGGCCCCGTCTTACAAAGTCAGGCGGTTACGATTATATAAAGCCACAAGTATCAAAATGGATAAGAAGCCCGCAAGCCCGCATGTCACAGTTTGTGTGGGTGGCGTGGGGTGAGCGCTTGGACGGGAGAACAAACGCCACACGAGGGGATGACGTTGATTACCCAGACGCACACCCAGCATTGTCGCTAACGTTTGAAGAAAAGCGAACTATCGCGAGGTGGGTTGATCTAGGATTACCGATAAATTATCCAGGGGTAAGCACCGACGGTTTTGGTTATGAGGACGATAATCAATTACCAGCGCTTCATATATACAGCCCACAAAACGGTTCAGCGCCGATAAACCAAAAAATAAGGGTAGGCGTCACAGATGCTCAGTCTGGCGTAAATTGGGCCACGTTATCTTTGAGCTATTACGATACGTCAACGCCGGGTACTGTTTTAAATATCACGTCATTTGATAGAGACGAGCGTGGGATTGTTAAGGCTAATATGCCAGCCTTGTCAGTAGGCAATACCTACGTGTTCAGCGTTACTGTTGACGATAATTCTGGCAACACTGAGACAATAACGTCAAGATTCACAGCGCAAGCGCCTATTGTGACCCCATCGCAACCAGCAACCGTGTCAGTGAGTACGCCATGATAAAAAACGCTTTGCTTTTTGCTGGTCTGGTTTTTTCGGTAATTGCTTACGCTTTAGAGGTGACAGATACCGTCACACCAGGAAGGGTTGATAATGGAAATCTTGTTTCTGATGCTGTTGCCGATGGCGAGCAGCCAATATTTGGTGATGTATTCGACCCTATAACCGCGGACACTAACAACGCAACAATAAGATGGTCACCGGTTGTTACGGATTCAAACGGAGATCCAATAACGCTATATGTTTACGAGGTACGGCATAGATTGGTAGGCGATACAGAGTACGAGGTTATAATTGTACCGGCGAACTATGCTGGCGTGACAAGTAACTTTTCTACGGGAAGCCACGAAGGGTATGTCGAGGCGGTGGCCGCTGATGGTTGGATTTCCCCGCGTTCAAATTTCACTTTTGAGGTTCAGTAATGGCTATTACGTTTTCTGATTATACAGTTCGGCGTGGAGATCCGGCTAACGGTGACAGTCTTTACACTGCACCCGCTGGAAGCAATCGAATACTTTTCTTTCTTGTGACTGGACGGGGTGATCAGAGTACTGCTAACCGCTTGACTGGGATATCTTATGGCGCCCAAGCAGCCACGCAGTTAATTTCCCCGGCTTTATATTTAAACAATTACAAAGCAACTCTATATAGTTTATGGTATATAAAAGAAGCTGATATCCCGGCAGGTGCAAACAATATAACTATGACACCGCTGGCAAATGGAAGGCCGGTGATTTGCTTTGCTGCGTTTGGTGCTGATCAGGGTATAAACCCGGATTACAACTTACTTACCCATGCAAACAACGGCGGCGGCGAATCTACGTTAACGCATAATTTTGGCGCCAATTCTGGAAAAACAGCTATCGCTTGGGTTATCACCAACCCGTCTGATAATTCAGGGGGCGACTTTAATTTCAGCCACACTGGCGGTACAAGCCTTTATGCTTTAGTTAATCCACATGCGCATGGCTTAGGGTGGCTCTCGGAGCAAGTAACAACAAAACAATCTGCGTATCACTTTAACCCTTTATTAAATGATTCAACGTCAGTTACTACCACAATAACCTACCCTAACGACGATACAGATACTACAGGTAACAAGGCGGCGGTATCGATCGCTATATTACTAAGCGAAGTATCAAACACGGCATTAACAATTGATCAAGCCGTTATTGTTCCAGGCGGAACAATATCCGGCAGCTATTCAGGATTTACGCCAGGAACAGCGCCCACGTCCCCACTGGTTTTAACTGATGGGACGAACAGCTTAGACGTAACTATAACCATCGATGACTCAGCCGGAGACGGCACGGGAACATTTACGGGCACTGTTCCTAACCTTCCTTCGGCGGGTAGTTCGGGTAATTTTTTATTGTTCGGCAATGTAACGGCCACACTAGACGACGCATAAATAGCAGAGGAACATAATGGCCACAGCTACTAGCTCAGCGTTTACGCTACAAGAAAATATAGGGCGCGACGTTATAACGCTGTCGAGTTATGCCGGTTCTATAACGTGGACAACAACACCGGTTTCTGGCGATCAAATCGAGTACCCTACTGGATTGACTGTCGCTAACGATGGCAGCATAGAAGGCCCGGTTGGGTCTTATACGGTAAGACATATTGTTGCGGCAACTGGCGCCATACAAGCGGTAAGCCATGTTAGGGCAGCAGGCAAGAGTGCTTCCACATCCGTAGAACTAGACACAGATATAACTGACAGCTTTAGCTATGTCACACTTACAAGCTATTCAGGTCCGATGACTTTCACAACAACGCCAGTTGCGGGCGACCAGATAGTTTTTCCTAACACGATTTCAATTGCTCCTGATGGCTCATTTACTGGCGCGAATGCCACTTATACGGTATGGCACATCATTGCCTCCACAGGAGCAATTGAGGGACTCAGTTATACGCAAAGCGGAGCAAACACGGCGCCAGCATTCGGCGGCGTTTCTAATGTGGTTGCTACTGTTGGAGATATTGATCTATTTAGTATTGCAGCAACAGATCCCGACGTGGGAGATACGCTGTCTTATTCTGTAGATGTCTTGCCTTCTGGTATTAATCTCACTGGGTCAAACGTGCAGGGCGTATACTTTTACGAAGAAACGGTAGAATCTACGTTTACTGTAAATGATGGCGCAGGTGGGACAGATACCGCAGTTATTGTTTTTAGTATCGCTCGCTCTGGTTACACTGTAACAACGCTTGATGTTAGTTATGGTGGACTAAACCCAGACTCACCGCTCAATGCCGCTATAACGGATTCTGATTTACTTGCGGGTGATCAAGTTGATTATCCATTAACTGTAACAGATGCCGCAGGAAACACCCGGACAGTATCGTTTGCTTCGGACGGGTTGATGACGGTAAACGGAACACGGTCAGTTAAAGTTGATGGGATTTATATTAGAGACAAGAGCGCCGGATATTCTCGAATAGGCCCCTTTTCTGTAACGCTAACTGGTACAGGTCCAACGCTAACTAGCCCGCTCGAAGTCGTGCCGAATAGCTCGACAACTAGCGGCGGCCAAATGCGGTTCACTTCTGATGAGGGTTCAGAGGTGGCAGGCGCTAATGGTGATTATCGTTTGATTGCAATACCTCGCGGTTTTGGCACGCCGACTAAATCGCAAGTCATGGCGGGACAAGGCCCAGACGGTAACGCAGCGCTTTTTGATTCAGGTCTTCAACAACAAGCCGCGACGGTTGAAGAAATTGTTACGGTAAATGGATTGCCAACAGCGGGCGCCGGTTATTGGATTTTTCTTTGTTTAGAAGATCAACACGGCGGGCGAACGCTCGAAGGCCCCGTGGTGTTATCAACAATAGCGACAGGGACGGCGCCGGTTTGGTCATCAATACCTGATCAAAACGTTTCAACGGGGTCTGCTTTTAGTATTGATTTAAGCGCATTCGCAACTGATGCAAATAGCTATTCAATATCTGGTATTTTGTCAGGTTCCGGGGTTGTTGGTATTAATTCGACAACGGGTGTTTTAACTGGAACGCCAAACACCACTGTAGATTCAACAGGCGCAGCGGGAACTACTCAAACACAATCACTTACGGTAACGGCAACAAATGCCACCGGTTCAAGTTCTATAGCCTTTGACTTGTTGGTTTATAGAATAAATCCTCCAACAATATTGCAAACATTAACTGATAGAAGCTGGCAAGAAAACGTGCCTGTTTCGCTATCTCTTAATGAGTATATAGGCAATAGCACCTCATATGAATTACAAATTGATGGATCAGACGCAACCGCAACGCTTGCAACATACGGAATAACCTTTAACTCAACAACTGGAGCAATAACGGGAACGCCAAACGCGCTATCAGTTACAAATAGCCCTTATTCAATGCGTGCCAGGGGAACAAACGCTGATGGCTCCAGCGCGTGGCAAACATTTACAACAACGATCAGCGCAAGCGCGCCGCCGGTTTTTTCTGGACCGATTACAGGCCAGTCTCTTACAGTAGGGCAAGCATTCACTCTTGACGTTAGCGTATATTTTACTGGCGCCATTAGTTATAGTCTTTTGAATATTCCAATAGGCTCAAACTTAACTATAAACAATTCAGGAATAATAACGGGAACGCCAAACTCCTCTGATTTTAATAGCTCACCGTACACAGTAACAGTAAGAGCTACAAACTCAGACGGAAGTACTGACGGAACATTTATTGCAACAGTAACACAGGCAACAACGCCAACCCTTACCGCTGGCTTTCCCGATTTATCGTTTGCTATAGGTTCCCCGGTAAGCGTAACGTTTTCAAATTATATAAGCGGCGCAACAAGTTATGTTGTATCAGGTTTGCCCGCTGGAACTGGAATAATACAAACAGCAACAGGACTAGGCGGGGTTTTTACAAATACAGACGACGCATCAAGCCCTTTCATTATAACGGTTCAAGGGGTAAACGAAAACGGAAGCGTTAGCGATTCGTTTTTAATTAATACGCTAACAGCAGCAGAAGAACTTGAAGCAATATTTGACCCTTCTGTACAGTTTGTTAAGTTTTATGGTGACCCATATAGAACAAAAACAAAAGCATTAAGCGACAATTGGTCTCAGGTGCAATTTTACAATGACGGCATTGCGTTCGAGCTGAATAATTCAACAAATATAATTTGTACGCTTATAGGGGATTCTACATTTACCCTTAATAAAATTGATAACCCGTTAAGCTTTGACTTAAGCCCTTTGGGTGGAAAGTTTAACGTAAGGCTTTCTGATTCAGGGGCAACTGCCGGTAATTATTTGTTGAACATTGATTACTTTGATACTAAACACCCTGATGGCGTTTGTATGACAGCCGAAAGAGAATTGCAGGTTATAGTTAAATGATAACTATAAACGTAGAAGCAGATATAGATGATGTTATGCGCGGCCTGGATCGCTTTGAGCAGAGAGCGGTTAGGCCGGCGGCACTTAACGCACTACGGGCAGCAACAAAGCGTGTCGAGGTTCTAAGCGTCCGTTATGCTGCCCAAAAGTTGAGGTTAAGAAACAAAGACATAAGACGAAAAAAGGTTGTTTTTTACATTAAGCCTTCAAAAAGAGAGTTAAGCGGATCTGTTTATATAAACGAATATGGCGAGACAATGACACAATCAAGAGGCTACACATACGCTGATGCCACCTCAGCTTCAGCTAAGCCTTGGAAAAATAAAGCGGTACACGGTCAACCCTTTTTATTTAAAGGCCGGAACAGTAGCCAAATGATATGGGGGATGAGGCTTGCAAATAAAAACAGATATGAAAATAGCTGGAATTCTCACGAAGTCGCGAACCTTATATACAGAATAAAAATACAAGGCGCAGAGCGTGTAAGCGCTTGGTATTCTAGGGCGGGCCAGCGTGTTTTTTATAGACGCTTTCAGCAACAGCTTAACTACAGATTGCAGCGAATTAGGATGAGTTAAAATGGCAGGCTTAACGTTAGCGCAGTGTGAGCAAAAGTTAGATGAATACTTGGCGGCAGCGGAAAAGGTAGCAGCTAAGCAGTCTTATAGCATTGATGGCCGATCTCTAACTTATGCGAATATAAAAGAAATACAGGATGCCATAGAATTCTGGGATAAACAGTGCAGAAGATTATCACGAGGCACAAGCGGAAACATCATTGCACGGAGTATAACAGCGCGTGACTAAAAAGACGCTTATAGATAAATATTACGAGTGGCGAGATCCACAAAAAGCGCTTGAGCGAAGGCGTGCAAAAATGGCGATAGGCGCGCTTGATGGGTTTAGCGGTGCTTCAAAGTCACGTAAAAGCCTTTCAAGCTGGCGAACAAGGCCGGCGGATAGTGGCGAGGTTTTGTTAGAGGACTATGAAACATTGGTTGATAGGTCCTATGATTTAGACCGCAATAACCCTATGGCGCATGGTGCTATATCTTCGTTATGTGACAACATAATAGGCACAGGATTAAAACTACAAAGCCAAATAGACGCCGATTTTTTAGGGATGCCAGACGCACAAGCCGAAGAATGGCAACGTGACGCGGAGCGAATTTTTAACTTGTGGGCGCGAACAAAGTTGTGCGACGCAAAGCAAGAGCAAAACTTTTGGGCTATGCAGCAAACAGCTTTTATTTCTACACTTTTAACGGGTGATGCATTCGCGCAAAGACAATTTATAAACCGTGAATTTATAGGAACGTGTTGGCGATTGATAGATCCAAAGCGGGTATCTAATCCTGATCGAAAAATGGATTCAAGAAGGATTGCAGGAGGCATAGAGCGAGATAGTTTTGGCGTTCCTAATTGGTACCACATAAGCAACATAAACCCCGCTAGCTATAAAGAGCCTGTGAAGTGGTCTAGGTATAGACGTCAAAGCGCCGACGGTTACAACACCGATATCCTGCACACGTTCCGTAAGCGCGCAATAGGCGAGCCACGCGGGCGGCCAATACTTGCGCCAGTGATAGAGGCATTTAAACAAATTGGACGCTATACAGAAGCAGAATTGCAGGCGGCGGTTGTGTCTGGTTTGTTTACTGTTTTTGTAAAAAGCCCTGACGGGAATTCTGAGCTGGATTTTTACGAGGGCGACGACGCGAGCCGACCGGGTGACAGTGATTACAGCATGGGGAATGGTGCCATCGTTGGGCTTGCTGAAGGCGAGGACATAAGCACCGCGAACCCCGGCAGACCAAACACCGCTTTTGATGGCTTCGTGCTTGCAGTGGTCCGACAGATTGGCGTAGCTCTAGGGCTTCCCTATGAGCTTATGATTAAGCATTTCACCGCGAGCTATAGCGCAAGCCGCGCAGCATTAAACGAGGCGCAGAGGGCGTTCAGGGAGCGTAGGCAATGGTTTGCTCAAGGATTCTGCCAACCGATTTATGAATCAGTGATTATTGAAGCGGTGGCAACAGGCAGGCTAAACGCACCAGGATTTTTTGCAGATTATGAAACCCGCCAGGCTTATCTTAGATCTATTTGGGTGGGTGATGCTTTCGGAAGCCTTGACCCGCTAAAAGATATTAACGCAGCAGAAAAACGTATATCTTTAGGGTTAACTACGCGAACAAAAGAAACGCTTGAAATAGATGGCGGCGACTACGAAAAGAACTATGCGCAGCGGGCTAAAGAAAATATACTTGAATCATTATTAGGAGCAACACAATATGAGAGCACTGACAAAGATCAGCCGGACCCCGTGGGCGATTCAGACGGAGGCACTGACGAAGATAGCAAAGATAGCGAGCAGGAATAACGAAGACCTAAAAGCGCTCGCAAAAGAAAACGGAGACTTAGACAAAGAAAACAGGACTTTAGAATATAGAGGTAACACCGCTATTATTAATATAAGCGGGCCTGTATTCCGTTATGCGAACCTATTTACAGAAATAAGCGGCGCAACTAGCACGGAAGCAATCGCAAAGGCGATTGGCGATGCTGAGCAAAATGAAAATATTAACAATATAGTTTTCAATTTTGACACTCCAGGCGGCGAAGCAACAGAGATCAGCACGCTTGCGGAAATGATACACACAACGCCAAAACACACTGTAGCCTATGTCGGCGCTATGGCCGCCAGTGCAGGTTATTGGTTAGCAAGTGCTGCAAATGAGGTTATAATAAGTTCAACTGGTTTAGTCGGTAGTATTGGAACAGTTGCAACTATTGATCTAAGCGGCGACGATGGCGAAACAATAGAAATTGTAAGCAGCCAAAGCCCCAAAAAGAGATTAGATCCAGACACAGACGAAGGCCGCGCAGAAGTCCAGGCCATGGTAGATAAAATGGCCGGCGTGTTTATCAATGACGTTGCGACGTATAGAAAAACCACATCAAATTTTGTTGAAAAGTATTTTGGTCAAGGCGGCCTACTGATGGGAGCGGAAGCGGTAGAAGTAGGCATGGCGGATAAAATGGGTTCATTAGAATCATTAATAAAAACGTTGGAGAGCGGCACAATGAGTGAAGAAAAGAAAGGCGTATTTTTCGCGGTTGAAGATTTCAACGCGGAATTCATCAAGGCAAATTACTCTGAATTATATAGCTCTATTTTTGAAGCTGGCGCAGAGCAAGAGCGCGCACGGATTCAAGCAGTAAAAGAGCAGTCTATCCCAGGGCTAGAGACTGAGATTGAATCAATGATGTTTGATGGCAAAACATCAGGAGAGCAAGCTGCTGTAGCAATGCTCAAAGCAATCAAGGAACAAGGCGCACAAGTGGCCGCGCAGATTGCACAAGTTCAGGCGCCAATTCACGACGAGCCAGAAGACACGCGCGATCCTATTGAGAAGGAATGGGACACAAACGCCGGCGGATGCCGAGATCAGTTCTCAAGCTTCGCCAATTTTAAAAGCTATAAGCAGGGCGCGGCTAAGGGTGTAATTAGAATCATTGGCAGACAATAGGTTTCTTTTAAAAAATTAAACATTAACCAAAAAAGGGTAAAAGATCATGGCAACATTAGCAAAAGCAACACCGCGCAAATTCACCACAACCGAATATGAGGATTATGCGGTAGTTGCATCAGATAAAATTTTTGAGGGTTCATTGTTGGGCCTTGCATCAGGTTATGTTCGCCCGCTTCAGGCTGGTGACACTTTCGTTGGTGTAGCCGTTGAAACTGTTGATAACACGTCAGGTTCAGCCGGTGACGTTAAAGTAAAGGCGGCAACAACATTGCCCTTTGTCATGGATGTAACAGGCGTGTCTGATGTAACAAGCATTAGCTTACCTGTTTATGCATCCGATGATAATACGTTAACTCTCACTGAAGGATCAAATAGCCTTATCGGTATTATCTCAAACTGGATCAGCGGAACATCATGCGTGATCTTGCCGATCCTTGGAAGCAAAGAAATTTACACTGATTTAAGCACCTAATAATTTTTAACGCTGCAAACCCTTAAAAACATTTAAAAGGAATCACAACAATGGCAACACAAACAGACGGGTTAAAGTCAACCCAAACGAGAGACATTCTAGGCTATATGTATATGCAACTTGCCCAAGATCCCATGGGGTGGGTTAATGATTTGGGCATGTTTATTCCCACCGATCAGGAGACTGAAAAGCACCGCTGGTTAGGAATGGCGCCAGTTATGCGTTTATGGGAAGGTGGGCGCCAAGCGCACAAGCCTAATGCATACGGGATTGATGTAACGAATGAGCTATACGAAGGCACTGTCGATATCCCGTTAAAGGATATTAAACGCGACAAGACCGGAAAAGTTCAGAATTATATTAATGATCTGGTTAGGCGTGCCAATAATCATTGGAACAAGTTAGCTTCTGATGTTATTAACGCGGCAGAATCGACAGTATGTTACGATGGCCAGTTCTGGGTTGATACGGACCATGCAGAAAGCGGAAGCAATCAAAGTAATGATATTTCTTTTGCCGCTGCAACTGGCACGACCCCAACAGTGACTGAAATGGTTGATGCTATCCTAGATAATATTAAAACAATGTACAGTTTTAAAGACGATCAAGGCGAGCCAATTAATCAGGACGCATCACAATTTTTAATTATGGTGCCTTTGACTTATTGGGCAGTGGCGCAGAAAGCGGTTAAACAAGAGTTAATTGCAAGCGGTGAGACTAACGTTTTAGGAAAGTCTGATTTTAGCTTGTCTGTTGTTATGAATCCCAGATTAAGCTGGACCACAAAGTTTATGACGTTCGCAACCGATACCGGCACAAAGTCAATGATCCTTCAGGAAGAAGAAGGCTTGACGGTTAGCGCTATGTCCTATGGTAGCGAGTACGAGCATGAATACAACCACCATCAGTACGGCGTCAAAGCAGGTAGAGCGGTAGCGCCTGGATTCTGGCAATCGTGCTGCATGACCACGTTCACCTAACCGTTTGGTTAGGTTACCCCCAGGCCAGCTTAGCTTATCCCCGTGGGTTAGGCTGGCCTTTTTTAAGGCTTAAATTATGGCTTTTGAATCAGACATATTAGAATTCTATAGCAATGAGGAGTTCTCAGAAACAATAACGCATAAGGGCGTTGAAATTTCAGTGATGTTTTTTGACGTTCGAGAAGAGTCAGAGCGCGTTTATATTAATCACGTATATTTCACAATCCCAAGATCAAGATTGAACGGAATGGTAAGAGGTGACGAAATAACAAGAGGCACAGCCACATATAAAGTTAAATCAATCACAGACCATAGCAGCGACAAAGTTATAAAGGTTGTTGAGCTAGATTTAATAAGGGACTTATCTTGAGCGTAGAAAGCGAGGCGTTAGAATGGCTGAAAAATTCTCTATATATGAATATAAGGGGAATAGGGCCAAATGTTTACGCTTACAGCGTGGACTATTTAACCGAAGATCTAATGCCCGCGTTAACTATAACTCTAGATTCTGTAGAGGCCACCGAGGCAAGCACCGCCACGAAAAACATAAAACGGGCGACGTTTTCCGTTGGTATTCATGTCGTAAATAAATCAGCGTTTTGGTCAATAAAACTATTGTGCGACATACGCGAAATGGTAACTCAAACGCTTGAAGCAATGGAAACCCCTTCAAGCGTAATAGATTTTAAAGAGGAAGGCGCGGGAGCTTTTGAAGCAAACCAAGAATTGCAATTCCCTATAGTGTCACAGTCAATCACCTATTCATTTTTGCTGTCTGAGGTTGATTATTAATGCACCCATCAGAACTTATATTAAACGACATAAAGGACAGGCTTGAATGGTCGGTTGATGATATAAGGGGCGCATACTGGATAGACAAAAAGCTTGATTTAGATGACTTGCCTTGCGTTGTTGTAAGCGTTGACGGTGAAGATATTCAAGAATATGGAAATCATTATCTGGTGGATTTGAGCGTTAACCTAAAGTTTTTGACAGTCGACAGAGGGTTTAACTTGGGAGACAAGAAGCTTCTAAATATTTTGCACGATTCTAACCTTATAGTTAAAAGAATAAGTGACAGGTTGCAAAATATTATGAAAGTTATAGAGCTTTCAACTAGCGATATAGTCGACCCTATAGATTTAGAGAGATCACTTTTAACTATAGAAAGAGTTTATAAAATAACATATAGGCGAACAAGAGGGTTAGTATAATGCTAGTAAGGCGCGAGGCTATTTTATTTGAGCTTGAGACAACATACAGAGACAGCACAACGGCTGACGCATCCGATGCGGTTTTTGTTTTTGATGCTAACTGGAGCAACGAAGCCAAAACTTTGCAGAGGCAAGGCCCATCCGATACCCTTGCGAGCTTCCAATCAGTTTATGGCGGCAGAACTGCAACGGTTACATTTAAGTGCGAATTAAAAGGCAACGGCACGCCTGGCGGTTCGCCAGAATTTGGAAAATTATTACAAGCTTGCGGAATGGGTAAAGCCACAGTTGCAGACACAAGCGTAACATACAACCCGGAAACCTCAGACCCCGACAGCGGCGTTCTGTATTATTACCAAGACGGTAAATTAAAGAGAATGCGAGGCGTTAGGGGTAACGCTAAGTTTGTTATGGAGGCGCGCGAGTACGGTTATATAGAGTTCACAATGCAAGGGCACCCTGACGCGGAAGTTGATTCAGGAATCATTGACCCAAGCTACAGCACTATTTTACCGCCTCAAGTTGTTAACGGCGCGGTTGCTATTGGTGGCACAGAGATCGAAGTTACAAAAGTAGAAATCGACCTTGGCAACCAGATTGCTAAGCCTTTAAGCATTAATGAGACCAACGGCGTTGGTGAGATACGAATAGCCAGCCGAGACGTTAGCGGTACGATTGACCCTGAATCAGTATTAGTTGCCACACAGCCATTTGAATCAGACTGGACTAGCAGCAACACAAAGGCATTCACAACCGGCGCAATAGGCTCTACAGCAGGAAATATTTACACTATCACGGCGCCTGCAATTTATTACAAAGACCTACAGGAGGGAGAACGAGAAGGGATTAGAACACAAGAGATCCAAACCGGGTTCGCAGAGTCATCTGGTGATGATGAGATCAGCATAGTATTCACATAGAAAAAACCAAAGCGGGGAACTAACAAATGATAAAGATCAGAAAGTCACTGCCAGAATACACACTTGAATTGCAGGAATGCAGCTTTACTTTGAGGCCTCTTTCAGAGGTAGAGCTAGAGCAATGCAACTATATGCTAGTCGAAATGATACAAGCAAACCATACAATACTCCCGCCGAAGGCTGTTAAATTTATCCTGCAAAACTGCCTTATTGATTGGACAGGGGTGCGTGATGAAAACGACAAAGAGTACAAGTATAAACCCGGTAACGAGTCATTCTTGCCAACAAAAATAAGAATGGAATTGGCCAGTGATGTATATGTTAAAAGCCAACTAACAGAAGAAGAAAAAAAAAGTTAATTAAGTCCTACACGGTGGCCTCTAATCCTGATGATTTTGATTGTAACAAATGCAGGTGGGGCCGCCATTGCGACAAAGACAACCCAGCGCCTAATGATATTTTTGAAATAAAGGTTCCAGGTTATGAAATTCGACAAAACACATGTTTTCTTACTGAATATGACCGCGATTCTGATTTTTGGCTTAGGCAGTTCAGCGCTTATAACTCTGGTTTTTTATTGAAGAAAGGTGGCGCAGGTGATCAGCCAGCGCCATATATGCAGGCTATGAGGCTTATCAAATGGCTCGGAACGCAAGAATAACAATTGAAGCTGAAGACCGTACAGCGAGAGCAATCAGGCAGGCGCGCCAGAACTTTCAAGATTTAGCCGGGCATGTAGCGAAAGTTGGAACAGCTGTAGGCGCTGCTGGTATCGCTTTTGGCGCTTTCTCTATTCAACAAGCTAGAGTTATAGAGGAGCAAAAAAAGTTCGCTGATCAGCTAGGTATAAGCACACAAAGCCTGAATGAATTAGCCTACGCATTTGGCCAAGAGGGAAACATAAACGCTGAGCAATTCGCGGATACTTTGCAAGAGTTGAACGTAAGGTTGGGTGAGGCCGCTGTTACTGGTGGCGGGCCATTGGTCGATGCGTTTCAAGAGCTAGGGCTTTCTATTTCTGAAGTTAGATCACTTAAAACTGACGAAATGGTTTTAAAAATTGCGGACGCATTTGAAAAGTTAGATGACAAACAAAGATCACAGTTTTTAACAGAAGAAATATTTGCAGGAGAGGCAGCAAAAATGTCCACCCTTTTGAATAAGGGTAGCGATGCCGTAAAAGAATTAACCGATGAATACAGAAAGTTAAACGGTGTTTTAACGGAAAAGGAAGCGGAAAAAATAGCAGGGCTATCTGAAGCTTTTAAAAAGCTTCAAGTTGCTTTTGACGGTCTAGTTAAAACTATGCTTAAGGTAAGTTCCGAAAGCATGACGGAATGGATAGAAGATTTAACGGATGCGCTATCTGGCTTTTCGTCATGGATAAGTTCTAACCAAGATGCATGGAACTTTATTCTAGGTATGACCCCGATGGGGGGGTTTCAAACATATAGAAATGCTGCTTCTTCTTTAAAGAACGAGCTCCTAGGAATTCCAGACACTATAGAAGAGGTTGAAAAAAGTATTTCCGTATTGGATAACTTGTTTGCTGAGGGACGAATACACCCAGAAAAAGAAGCTGAAGCAATGCAAAGGCTTTTGTCTTTATATCAAAAAAGGAAAGATATACTGTCAGAGCCTTTAATTACAATAACATCAGGAAATGATAAAGACAAAGACAAAACACCCGACAAAAAAAGCACACCTTTATTTTTCAATACAGACGAAGGCCGCAAAGCAATACGCGAGGCAATGTTTAACGCTGAGCTGGAAGCGGCACAAGCGAACGCTGACGCTATAAACGAAATAGAAAACAATTTACAGGCAGAAAGAAAAAGGCGCGCAGAGGAATGGGAAAACGCATGGAAAAGCGCACAAGATACCTTTGCGTCTGGCATGGGTGATGCCGTGGCCTCTGCCATCATTGATCAGGAAAGCTTAGGCAAGGCCATGCAGGCCACTATGAGAATTGTTGCTCGCGAGGTCATCAGTTCATTAGTTAGAATAGGTGTTCAGCGTGCAATCGAGTTTGCAACAACCAGGGGCCAGCAAGCGGCATCAACGGCGGCAGGCGTGGCGCAAGCATCAGCCTTGACAGCGGCATATACACCGGCAGCAATAGCGGCCAACATCGCCTCATTTGGCGCGGCTGGAATAGCAGCGGCGGCCAGTTCAGCAACAGCGGCGGCGGCAACTATTGGAGCTGTCAGCTCTGGAAACTTAGGCATACTACATGATGGGCTAGATTATGTCCCTAGAACAGGCACATACTTGCTAGAAAAAGGCGAGCGCGTAATTAAGAAGGAAGATAATAAAGCAATGGCAATGGGCAACACTTATAACTTTTCAATAAATGCATTAGATACCCAAACTGGCGTTGAATTTTTAATGCGTAATGAAAATGCTATCGTTGAAATGGTTCAAAGCCGATATGAGCAGCGAGGCGAGATGGGCGGGCCGATGAGATGAGCGGACAATTAAGCACAACTTTTGAAATTTCAGAAGTTGAATTAACAAGCGATCACAAGGTTTTCAACTCAATATCTTTGAGCGGTAAGCGATTTGCGCGCCTTGGCGAATATCACCAATGGAAAATGAAAGTTAGTTTCAACATTATGACACCAAACGAAATGCGCCCGCTCATGGCGTTTTTAAATAGCCAGCGCGGCGGTTATGAAACATTTACTTTTATTCCGCCAGGTATGTCTAACCCTAGAGGTAACTGGGGTACAATAACAGTTTCAAGTGTTACTGATGACAACACAATTGTTATGGCTGGATTTTCTAATAACGACAGCAGCGCGGTTAAGGCTGGTGATATATTTACATTGGCAGGTGATACAAAAGTTTATATGGTAAATGCAGACGCGGCCAGCGACGGTTCAGGCAATGCTACTGTGAACTTTGACCCTGACTTAGTGACCACGCCAAGCGGAGGAGCAGCGGTAACGCATACCGGCGTTGCTTTTACTGTGCAGCTAGATAAAAATGATATATCGTGGCGCAGACGCGGCTATAATTATGAATCTTTCACAATTAATTTAGTTGAGGCTATGGTGTGATTAGATCACTAACATCAGCACAACAAACAGAGATATCAGCTAATCAATCAAGGCATTATTGGCTTTTTCGCGTTGATACCGGAACCCCGCTACTTTTAACTACTGCCTACAAAGACGTTACTTACAACAGCGAGACTTATATAAGCGGCGCTTTCTTGCTTCAGATTCCAAACATAGACGACGATTTAGACCTAAAAGTAAGGCGATATAAATTCAAACTATCGGCAGTTAACCAAGCTAATACAGCAGCGTTTTTGCTAACGCCGCCTTATTTTAAAAAGGTTGATCTTTACAAGTTTTGGCTAGATTCAGCAGGCGCGCTTATTGGTGATCCAATACTTAGGTTCAGCGGATATTTTGCAAATTTTAGTAACTCCATGGACCAAAGCAAGGGCACCTCAGTTATGGAAATTGAAGCCGTGAGCGAGTTTGTTGACTTCGAAAGGAAAAACGGAAGGCAAACGAACGACGACAGCCAGCAGAGAGTTTTTGCAGGTGATACGTGCCTACGACATAGCGAGCGCAAATACGAAGATTTAGAGTGGGGGCGGCCATAAATGGCGCTATTTGCAATATTATTAACAGCATTAGTTTTCACTGCGGCTATGGCTATCGAGCCGATACGTGATTTTTTATTCGGAGATCTTGACGACGTAGGTGAATCAAACCCAGGGCGTGGGATAACAATAACAAAGCGCGGAAGCCTTGAGCATATCCCGGTTATATACGGCCAGCGCAGGACCGGTGGGATAGTTAATTTCAAAGGCGTTGAGGGTTCCGATAATGAATATTTGTGGATTGAATTTATATTAGCTGAGGGAGAATGCGAAGATATTGTTATGATGTATTTGGACGGGAACGAATACACAGACAGTAAATATTCAGGACTGGTTACGCTTACAAAATATTTAGGGACAGACGCACAAACATATGATGCTAACCTTGAATCAAAATTTGCAGATTACAGCACAACAGATCACGGCAAGGGATTATGTAAAGCTGTTGTTTCTCTGAAGTACGATCAAGAGAATATGCCGAGAGAGCCTAAGTTTGAATTTTTAATTCAAGGTAAAAAACTATTTGATACACGAGACGACACCACAGCCTACAGCACAAACCCAGCTTTAGCTCTTTATGATTATCTGACAAACTCAAGATATGGCGCAGGTTATAAAATATCAACTAGCCAACTACTTGACGCAGATTTTAACGCGGCTGCAAATTACTGTGAAACTCAGATTGAGATATACAGCGGCGCGGGAACAAACACAGATTACTATCAAATGAACGGTGTTATTGATACAGGTAAAACAGTTATAAAAAACATAAAAGAGATTTTAAATTCTTTTAATGCTCACTTGGTACCTGAAGGTAGCAATTATAGGCTAATAGTTGAAAAAGATGAATCAAGCGCATTAAGCCTTAATAGTGATAACATTATTGAGGATTCGATAACATATGCCATCAATGACGTTAAAGAACGATTCAATGAGATTGTAGTTGATTACCCTAACGAAGAAAACAATTACCTAGATGATCAGTATATATACCAGGACGCGACTCTATTAAGCGCCGACAATGGGAAAGAAAGCCAAAAACGAATAAAGCGATACTTAGACGTTAATCAATACCGCATTACTCACTTTGCAAAAATAGTTCTAAAAAAATCACGGCAAGGCATAGCTGTTGGTTTAACTGCAAGTGAAGAAGCGTTCGAGGTATTGCCAGGGGCTATTGTTGATTTAACGCTAGATGAGCCTGGATGGTCTGCCAAAAAATTTAGGGTTCTTAAAGTTAAGGAGCTTACCGGCGGCAATATTGCCATGAATTTGTTAGAACATGAGTCTACCGTTTATGACCGAACCGTGCCAGTGGCGGCCCCTACTCCGCCAGACACCTATTTACCAAACCCGTTCAGCGTTGCACAGGTCGCGGGATTAAGCGCAGCCAGCGGAATCACACACGTTATAACAGCCTCAAGCGGAGACTATATAGCGCGGGTGCTTTTAAGCTGGACAGCGTTAACTGATGTTTTTGTGACAAATTACGAGATCCGCGCAAAAGTAACAACCGACACAGACTGGATTTACCAAGCGCCAGCGATTGGCAACCAAGCAAACACTCAATATGTAATAGGCTTTGACGATGGCGATTTGATTGAAATGCAGGTTCGCGCCGTAAATTCGCGTGGGGTTGTTGGCGCGTGGTCTCAAAGCTTACAACATTCTGTTGAAGGCGTTAGCGGTCCACCTGATGATGTTGATAACTTCGCAGTGTATGCGGACCCTGACGGAACGCGGGTTGCAACATTTAGCATAGACAGCCCACCGATAGACCTAGCGGGTTATAAGATACGTTACAGCAGCAATCAATCATCAGTGTGGGCAGATATGGACCCGCTGCACGACGGGCTTTTAACGCAATCTCCATTCGAATTTAATTTGCTATCTGAGGGTGATTATCGGTTTGCAATAAAAGCATTTGATCGCGGTGGACGTGAATCTGTTAATGCCGTTTATGTAATCGCTGAGCTTGGCGCTCGCAGGCTTGGAACAATCTTAAGAACTGATAACCCACGCGGGCAAGGCTGGCCAGGCACAATAACCAGCGGGAGAATAGAATCAGGTGATAATAGCCTAGTTGGCGAAACCAATACAACCTGGAACACAGCGACAGGAACATGGGATAGCTATAACGAAAGTTGGTTTTTTGACACTGTAGATAGCTTTGTTTATCAGTATTCTACTATCGATTTAGGGTTATTGCTTTCTATCAATGTTGATGTTCAGACTATAGTTGATTATGGATCCAGTGTTAGCGTTGAGGTTAGGCATAGTGAAGATGATATAACATACACTAGCTGGGTTAATATATCAACATTAGGGCTTATTTCATGTAGATACATTCAAATAAAGGTTACTGTAAGAAATACCGGCGATATACCAAAATTAAATAACATGAATATTTATATTGGTGGCGATTCAATAATTGATTATTTTAGGTTATTGGATTTAAGCACTATAAGCACTGAGCCAGAACAAACAATCGAAGGCACAACTTATAGCGCCGGTGGTGTTAGGCTTCCAATTCGATCTAGTTTTCAGCAAATAACGGACGTAAATTTATCTCTTCAAGGCGTTGGCGCTGGTTACACTTGGGAATTTATAGACCTGGATGCCACAAACGGTCCATGGGTAAAGGTTTGGGATGGTAGCGGCACATTACAATACCCGAGCGTTAGCGCTCAGGTGATAGGAGTTTAATAAATGGTTTGGCCAACTGATGACTTAACAAAAACACACCTGGACGCTGGCACAGACAGCCCAGCAAACGCACGCGCAGAGCTTGAGGCTTTGATTGATAAAGTTAAGCTTATTCTGGCAGAAGTCACAGCGGGCCAATCAATTTGGCACACTGGCAACCATGGGAACGGTAGCGGGCTTCATGCTGACCTTCTGGATGATCAGCACGGCAGTTTTTATAGAGACGCAGGCAACATAAACGCGGGTAAGTTAGATAATGCAAGGTTAAATACAGGATCTGGAAACGGTATTGATTCTGATCTGTTGGATGGGCAGCACGGTAGCCATTACTTAGCATTATCTAATGCGACTGGAACATTGACATCGAATGTTGACACAGACAGCTTGACGGTAAACGGTTCAGCAATAACGAACATTGTTAATATTACAAAAATATACGCTGGGCAAGTTAATTCAGACGGAACAGCAATAAATTTGCCTAGCGGGTGGACTTGCGCAAGGGTCTCTGGTATATCCGTCGGAGCTTATAAGATAACTCATAATTTAGGTACTACAGATTACACAATGATAGTGACTGGGGGGGATGGTGCTGGGTCACCTAGATGCCATTATAAATCAAAGACGTCAAACGATATTGTAGTTTATACAATGGACGCTGGAGGCATAGCGATATCCACCCTGGAGGATTTTGATTTTGATTTTATACTGCTAGTTAATTAGTAGAGATCAGAAAATGACTGACATTTACGACGTAATTATAGCCAGCGTTGGCGCCGCCGGAGTAATTGCAACGGCCTACTTTGGAAGAACTAAAGTTAAGGAGAGACAGCAAAAGCAAAAAGAAGCTGAACACGAGCGCGACCAATACAAAAATGAAATTGCTTTTAAACGAGCCAGCCTTTCGTTTGAGGAATTTTTAACAAATTGGGCTGATATATCGCAAGATATTGATAGCCTTATGCTTTCAACTAACGTTGATAGGTTTTTATTATTGCGCGCGTGGAATGGTTTGCTTGAGCCAAAATACACCACAGCATTTTACCAAATAAGGCAAGGAAACCAAAAGCCTGTGTCATACGTTCATTACGAACTAGACGATGATTACGTGCAAAAGCTAAGGCATATAAGTAAAGCTAACAGAATATATTTAGAAGTTGACAAAATGCCAGACTCAGGAATTAAAAGAATTTACGACGCAGAGAACGTAAAGTTTAGCTACTGGATACACTTAAAAAGCGAAGGGATACCGGGAACTGAATCAAAATCAATAACTTATTGCTCATTTGCTACGCACAGCGAGCATGGAATAGAAATTGACGCCAGAACCCGGTGCGATGTTATATCTTCACGAATGAAAGAGTTTTTTTAATCAAGAAACCTCTGTGAACTTATCCATGCCAAAAGCTGAAATAAAACTTATTTGTTTGTTGTCGTCTATATGCCTCTGGTATTCAATGTGAATGTGAGTGTCGTATTTTATAACATCATAGTCATTACCTAGTTGTTGTGTAAGAATAACAAAGATAACGCTAGCCTGTGATGGTGTTAAGTGCCTTGTTCTAAAATCAAAAGCGAAGCCATCAGGGTGAAGGCTTCGCCCTTCCCTTTTTGCTATAGCATCAGTTATAACTAGATCTATTCCTATAATCTGAAAGATACAATCGAGCAACCTTAATGGTTTCATCATTGGTTGCTTTAAGCCGTGCATTTTAACGCCTTTTTTAATCTTGATCATTTTTAACCGCCTCTATTTTGATTTTGATTTCTTCTATAACGCTTTCTGTTAATTTCTTCTTTTTGTATTTTTTTATAATTGGCATGTATGGCGTTAAGCTTGGTATGCCTGATGGTATTAGTTCCAGTATTTGAAAACGCCTAGCATCATAAGCTTGGTTTTTGTTTGAGTATCTTTCTAAAACAAACGGGTTCTTTTCTTCGGCCATAATATCACCTTATCACTTGATCTGTTGTACTGCAATTTGTTTAAAATGGCCAACTTAATACGCCGATGAAGCAAAGCAAAAAATAAAAAAAGGCAGGAATTAATACCAGGGTGTCAAATATCACAACCTGCCTTTTGTAACCCATTGATGTTAATATAAAACCAAGAATCATGCAGGTTACAAACAATAAAAAGTATGGCCATACACTTATCATAATTTAAATTTCTTTATTGTTCGCCTTCACATAATATATGTTATTTAAAAACTGAATTATGCAACCTTGTGACAATCCCGTTTTCCATTACCCACACGCACCCATGTACAGGGTGAATTTCGGCTTTTACGTTCCTCACCTGATAAGCGCCATGCTTATCGTTATATCTCACCATGGCTTGGCGGCACTGCTCGATCGTCGCACTGTTATCCCGGCTGTTAGCATCTTCCCAAATTCCATAGCCAGCCCACACAGCAACGATTGGCACAGCGATAACTAAGCCTAATATAAAGTCATTAACAATTACCATTATTCACCCCATCTTGTAAGCCCCAACAACTAAATAGGGCTGTTTGTCACATCACAATAATTAAAGGCAACATAATTACTGACACATACCCCATTCTTCTACCCATTTTTCATGATCCCCTTCTTTGTCACATTCGAATTCGTCGTATTCTCCGACATCGCAAGCCACATATCCGGCGCTATCACAAGAGTGTTTGTGATCGTATCCTTTTATTACCTTTTTAACACAATAATTATCAGGTGACGTCTCCCAAAAAAGTGTCAAAACGTGTGGCCCATTGTCTTCACTTGTGTACCCAGCGTGTGTGTACTGAATAAAACAAAAAGAAACTGCTGTAATTAATAGTATTGAAGCTGTCTTTTTCATAATAAAACCCCGTTTAGTTAGTTAACCGCTATGCTTTCTACTGGTACCTTTTTTCTATTGCTTTCTTTGCTTTTCTTTACTCTCTTGCAGTGACCTTTTACACCGTGCTCATTCCATAATTGCCGCTTGCTTGTTGGGCATAAGTGGCACTGAATAACTTTAATTTGACCGAAAGCTACACCGTGATAAGTTTTGTAAAACTCGCACTGCCCCGCTCTTGCCTCGTTTGCTAGTATTGCGAATATTGCGAACGCTAAAAAAACTGGTGAAATGTATTTCATAGTATCCCCGCATTTAGTGATGTTAATTGTTTATGAACAAACACCGTTTTGTTTCAGAATATAATAAATTACCAAACCACCAACCCATGCCAGCATTACGCCGTTAAAAATTGCGCTTAGTGAGTCGGCTATTGGCTGCCTCTTTTTCATACGTGTACCCTCCTTTCCCCTTTATTAATAATCCTTCATCTGCCAGTATTCGAAGATATGCGCCTATATCCTCACGCCTACCTCTTACAATCCTTTGTGAACCGTTACGCTTTGACATCACCGTTTTTATACTTACCCGTTCACCGTCTCTGATCATTTGGGTGACTACTTCGCGGCACTGTTCTAGGTAGTCACCGTTCCCTGAAAATCGGTCACCGTCAAACTTTTCAGCGGTCACCGTCTCTTTTTTTTTATGGTTGAACGGTACAACATTGTTATTAGCGGGTGACTGCTTTTTATGTTTTTGCGGTGACTGTTTTTTGCGAGTAGGGCGCTTAGACATAGTATTATTGTTTTCTGGTTTTTTCGATTTTGGCCTAAATCGCAATATCCATCCAGCAAGATAGCTAAGCCCAAAGTTGACTATAGGGCCACCTATAACGATTGATCCTAAAAACGTTTTTGTTTCTATAGAGTCAGCGTTGGCAGCGGTGGCCGGGCGCCTTTCTATTTCTGCTAGTTCTCGGTTTATCTCAGCGACGCGAGCCTCTTTTGCTGAGCTATCGCACCAGTTTCCTTGTAAGGCGCAGGGTTGGCTTCCATCGCTTGGATTCAAGCTTTCGTTTAGCGTAGACAGCTCAGCGAGTAGGGCAGGGACTCTAGCAGACTGAACGGCTGCCCTATGATCCTTGTCATTTATTCGCCCAGTTTGAGACTGTAGCGTCATTATGCTGCTACAGAAAACAGCAACTATAGCAAACGGCATAAACCTAATGCTGATGCCTGCGGCGTACCCAAAAATGGCAACACTTACAGCAAAAACAGCAGACAGCCCTATAAGTCCAAGATCCCTAAGCCCGAATTGCCCTATGTTGTATAAGCTATCAAGTGATTCAACGTGAACAACTGACGCCGTATTATTTGACCAATCAGCAGTAAATCCAAGAACAACGAGAACTATAGAGCATATGAAAATAAGATACCGCATCAAGAATTGCATCATCATAAATCCCCGTTTAAAAGTTTGTTAATTGCTTCTTCAGCAATACACGTGCTGAATCTTACAGGGTTTCCTGTGCTCATTATCTTTTTTTTTATTTCTTTCAAGGTTAAGATGCAAGCCACTTTCACGGCCGTTCTTGCCTTGCTATTAATTCTTATTATTTTTTTATATTCTTCTATATCCTCTTCGCTAACATCATACATAATCTAATCTCCGCTTATATCTTCAACTAATTCATATTTTTTTATATACTCTTTTATTTTTGGCCTAAGTTCATCAAAACAAATCATTGCATCCTCGAATTTATCCCAGTCCTCAACATCAAAGGCCATTAAAAAACTAAGTTGATGTTTCATTTCAAGCAACATTAATAATTCAGATTCGCTTATAATTCTTTGCATTTTTTTAAACTCCTCGATTTTACTTAACTCATCACCAAAGTTTTTTTTAACTTCAGTTCTATTTTTGCAGGCACCTCTTTGCCGCTTTTCTCAAAGCGCCAGCAACCTTCATGCGCGTGGTATTTAATACAAATAAGGGTTTCTTTTTTAAATAAAGGCTTGGCGTTAAACCAGGCTTTTCCCAATTTGGCGTTGCTTGTTACGTATGTTAATCGCATACGCTTTCACCTTTTGAAATGGGATCGCAGTATGGGGCAGGGGCGGTGGCTTCTTCGGTGTCATAGCCTTGTGCTTGCACTTGGCCACTATATATGTATAATGCAATAATGGCGGCAAAAATAGATAAGCTTGAAACGACCAAGCAAAAAACTTGATTTAATGTTCTTTTCATTTCCCTTTTCTGAATATACATAACAAAATCCTTTTGTTAGTTTAAAACCCGCCCCGTTCACCAACCACAGCAGTCAGTTAAAATAAAGGGGCGGGGTACTGCAACGTCAGCGAGACGTTATCCTGCAAACACTGATTCTGACGATTGCTCTGAAGCGTCAACCATTACTAGCTGTTCTGTTACAATTTCTTTTTTTGCTAGCCCAAAGGTGTTTGGCCAAATATCGCTAATTTCGCATTCAAGTACCGCGCAGATTTTTAAAGCGCCAGACAATCGAAGATCGGCGCCCTCAGAAATCTTTGCCAAGTTACCCACCCCTGACATTTTTTGAACCCAGCCTTTTGTAAGGCCTTTTTGCTCTAAAACCTCATCAAGTTTACAAATCACTTTTATAACTCCCGGTTTGTTGTTTGTTGCGCTTGTTTATCTAAGCGTGTTAATAATATAATTCTTAATTATCGTTATGTAAAGACGTATAAAAAATAAAACTTAAATTAATACAACATAGGTTTACAGTAATGGCAGATAAAAATTGTTTATTAAATATTAGAGTTAACCGCGACGTTAGAGACGCTTTTAAAAAAAAGGCGGCGGAGCAGGGGACAACCTCAAGTGATCTTATATATCAATATATGCTCAAGGTGATATCACAGAGCGATACCAAAAAATAAACGCTTTGTTATTATTTATAGTTATCTCTCTCTCTGACTTGTCTACTGTAGTCAGGCCATAATTAGCCTTATTATATCTTTTGCAGCACAATTTGCATTTTCCCGTGCCATAGCGTTCCGTATTTTTGTCGCATACCTTGCAGTATTTAACAGTTCCCTCAGATACTCTTTTGCCATCTTTTATTAACTGCTCGTTTCGTTTTCTCCCGCGCCGCCTTGAGCATGGCCTGCAATATCCACTAGGGAACCAGTCGGATTGATTGCACTTGCCGCACACCTTTGTTTGTTTGCTTTTGTCCATAAAACCATAGCCTCTACGTAAACTGATTTTGTAGACTTATTTTTAATGCTTCGTTTCGTAGTGCACGGCCTACACTTGCCGCTTTTATAGCGATCAGTGAGGCCGCAAGAAGCGCATGGCTTATTTCTTAATTTGTTCAACATAGTTATTCACTAGCGATTCAAATTCTAACAAGTCCAATTCAAGTTTTTCTATATAATCATTGTCTCTTTCTATTGTGATTATAGTCATATCTTTTTCTATTGATTTAAGAGCAGGGCAGTACAACACAAAATCGCAATATTCAGCTCCAGTTATCCATAGTCCACCTTGTACTTGATCAATACATTCGCCTATATCTCTATTTAAGATAATGTTTTTTATTTTTGATGGTGATAAAAAGCATTTTATTTCAAGCGTTTTTTTATCGCTTATGATGCCATCGAGAGAGCAACCAAACTTTCTATCATCAGTGAGCGCGAGACCTACTTGCTCAACCAAAGTTTTAGTTCTGCTTTCGTATTTCATTCTGGCCTCTGGTTCTAGCTCACGACCGCGACGCGCTTGCCATGAGTCAAACTCAGGATCATCTAACAATTCGCCGCTGATTCGTTCTATAGCGAGTTTAAAGGCATAATCGCGTGCTGCTTTTGTCGGTTCGCCTTTTTCTTTTCCGCTTTTTAGTTTCTTTCTGGCTTCGCCAAACATACTCGCGGTGATAACCCCGGCGCGCGCTTCAAACCATTCTGGCTCGCCCTGTTCGCACTTAACGTGTATTACCATGATTTTTCCCCGTAATTAGTGAATGCCGGTAACCGACCGGCGGCGGTAATATTATTTGGCTAGTGAACTAAGATAATTTTTTGCGCCCTCAAACCTAGCGCTAGGAAATTCTTCTAAACATCCGATAGCTATTTTTGGATCAGCGCAAAATTTTGTTTCATCTATGCCAGCGTTTGCAATAAGCGTTCTAAGCTGTTCAGCTTGCTCATGAGTTATTGTTTCGGGTTCGCTGGACCATTTCCCTTCAATAACTTGCCCTTTGCTGTGATCGATTCTAGGCGCTTCAGATTCTTGTATGCGTTGCGCTTCATCTTCGTCATAGATGCCAGCAAAGCCAAAGGCGAGGCGGGCGCCTTGGATTAGCGTTTTGTGCCTCAGCATTCGCTTTGTGTGAGTTTGCCATGGTCCGTTGATAGTGTATGGTTTGCCGTTTTGCCCTTTACCTGTAAATGCATCCCTATAAACTTCATCTAAAAATTCACGAACAATTACGGGGTGCTCTCGATCTTTTCTATAAATAGTTACTTCACACCAAGCAGGGCACTTTTTGCCGTTAGGCATTTCCTCGCTGTCGTTGCTATATGTAAATGCCATGCCGTTAAATTGTGGATGACTATTTATGATGCGCGTCCAACCGTCCAACCCCACGACCGGCACAATGCCGTTTTGCTTGTCGGGGTAAGCATAAATTTCTTTCAAAAAGGGATTAAGCCCGTATTGGTCTGCAACAATGCACAATGCTTGCATTTGCGCATCTGTAGCAACACCATCTTTTGTTTTAAAAGCCGTGTTTTTTAACGTCGCAATTAATTCTTTTTCGTCACTATTAAAACGCTCTGCTAATTTTGCAATTGCCTTACTCATAAAAAAATACCTTTTTGTTTGCGCGTTATCGCGTGTTTTTATTAAACGTCTTTACCATCGCATCGTCAAATATTTATTTGCAAAAAATAAAGTTTATATAAAACTGGTTTACGGAGTAGTGGCGGGGCGATTGCAATCTATAGAACTGGTTTACAATGCCATCATGGTTGTAAACTAAAGTTGGTTAATTTTTAAATTTTTAGGGGTGGTGGGTTGATTTGGTTAATCGTGCACACTATATTGTAGTTAACTCAGTTAACCAAGGAGTATTTAAAAATGAATGAATCAATTAAAAAGGAAATATTTAGAGACGTTATTTTGTCTAGTGACTTAACTATGGGTAGCAAAATGGTAGCAGCGTTTTTCTATCTTAATGATAACGAGACTATAGCAAATGCATCTTATAACGATATAGCTGAGGCTTTATGCATGAGCAGGTGCGGAGTTATAAAAGCTGTTAAAGATCTAATACAGCATGGCGGTTTAATAAAATTGCAGGATATAAAAAGGAGAAGAAATTACTACAGCATCCCCGACTTATTAAGCGAAGCAGTATAAAAAGCAGGGGGGATGTTTTATGTCTGGTTGGGTAAAATTCTATAGAGATATATTGGATTGGGAGTGGTACAGCGACGCCAACACAAGCCGCGTGTTCATTCATTGTTTACTAAAGGCTAACCATAAGCCTGCAACTTGGCGCGGAAAGGATATAAAAAGAGGGCAATTTATAACCAGCTCTGAAAAGTTGGCGGGTGAATTAGGGCTTACACGGCAAAAAGTGAGGACTGCACTAAACAACCTGCAATCAACCAACGAAATAACCATAACAACAAGCCCGCAACATACTGTAATAACAGTGAATAATTACGAAAACTACCAAGGCGATAACCAGCAAGCTAACCAACCAACTAACCAACCAACTAACCAACGGGATAACCAACCAGATAACCACAAACAAGAAGTACAAGAAGTTAAAGAAGAAAAGAACTTAAAACATATGTCGGGCAAGCCCGACGACGCACATCAAAAGAATGCCAGAAGTAAACCACCAAAGAAAAACAGCGAATGCTCAAAAAACGTGCTGGACTATCTCAATAAGAAAACTGGTCGAAGTTTTGAGGCTGTTGACAGCAATCTGAAATTAATAGATTCAATTTTAAAAATTGATGGCAGAACACCGGAACTGATCAAGCAAGTTATTGATGACCGGGTTAGAGCCTGGGGCAGTGACCCAAAAATGAGTCAGTACCTCAGGCCGCAAACAATTTTTAGGGAAAGTAAATTTTCGCAGTACGTCGGCGCGCTTGGGGCAACGACAGCAAAAGACAACGGCATAGACAACTGGTTAAACGGTAGGGATATTACAAACGGCGACGCAACACACAACATTTACGACGGGGTGTTTACACATGTTAGACAGTGATAAAAGAGAGTTTTACGAGCTGCTTAAAATCGCTCTACTAACAAAAAACGGGAGCTCGGAAGATGAGATAATCATTTTTTGGTTTGATCTATTTGTCGACTATTCCATTGATGCATTCAAAGAAGCTCTGAAACGCGCTGTAATCGAATCTCGCGGGCGTTTAGAGCCAAGCAAGGTCACGGCCTACCTGCCAGATCCGTTAGGACACCCGAGCGCTGAGGAGGCCTGGAACGCATGCCCAAAAACTGAGCAAGATACGGCATATGTAACTGATGAAATAATGGCCGCATTAGCTGCTTGCGACGACAGTTTACAGCGGGGTGATTTAGTAGCGGCGCGTATGGCTTTTACTGAGGTTTACAGACAACAACTTGCTACCGCAAAAGTTTTAAAAAAGCGCGCGCGTTTTTGGATGACATACGCAACTGGGCTAGACGCTGACGAAAAAAGAATGGCAAAAGAGCAGGCAGTTTTTAGCGCTCAAGCGCGGGGATGGATCACAAGCAAACAGGCACAAAGGGAAATTTTACAGTTAACAGACACAAGAAAAGATCAAAAAGCTATAGGAAATTTAACGCAGTCAAAAATAACTGACCCGAAAGTAGCGAGGCGTAGAATCAAAAATATTAAAGACATGCTAAAGGGGTGCGCCGAATGAAAAAAATAGAAATAAAGGAGCCGCAGCATATTGTAGCGGATCGGGCATGGTTTGAAAAAAACATTAGGCTTTTTGAATCTTTAGGCTATCCCTTAGCTTTAGATAAAGGCAATAAATACGGGATATGTCAAGATGACTACGACAACGACGAAAAAATAAAAAAACCCCCAACTGGAGCAAAAAAATAAGGTTTCTTTATTTTTAAATAAATGGCGGGGGGTTGATGATGGATGTTTTAGATTTATTTAGCGGGATAGGAGGATTTAGCTTAGGACTTCATAGGGCAGGGTTTAAAACATTGGCCTTTTGTGAAAGTGACCCTTTTTGTAAAAAAATACTTCGAAAAAACTTCCCAGGTATTAAAATACATAATGACATAAGGGAGCTAGACGGTAATGAATACAAAGGAATTGACGTTATCACCGGCGGCTACCCATGCCAGCCATTCAGCAATGCAGGCAATCGAAATGGACATAAAGACGACCGCCACCTATGGCCGGAAATGTTTAGAGTTGTTAAACAGGCAAGACCCGCTTGGGTCATTGCTGAAAACGTTACTGGTCACGTCACAATGGGGCTCGACAGCGTGTTTCTTGACTTGGAAAGTGAAGGCTACACCGCAAGGGCGCTTGTTATTCCAGCTTGTGCCATCGATGCGCCCCACCGACGAGACAGAGTGTGGATTATTGCCAACGCCAAGCGCCCAAGAGTCGGGACCGATGCCGGAGCTCAGCCACGAACCAAAGAAAAATGCTCGGAACTACTCAAAGAAGACCGGCAAGCATTGCCAGATGACCCTAACACGTTATGCCCAACTATGGCCGACTCCAAGGGCCCGGATGACCGGCGCAGCATCAGCGGAAAGATTAAACGACAAAAACAGAAACTTAGAAAAATCGGTAGCGGAACATGGGAGCCGTGGCCAATTGAACCCGGAGTGGGTCGAGTGGTTGATGGGATACCCAACAGGGTGGACAGAATTAGAGGATTAGGTAATGCAGTAGTCCCCCAAATTGTAGAAAAAATAGGTCTATCTATTAAAGGAGTGTAACCGGTTGGTTTATATTTTTCTGGTGAATTTATATGTCAAGGTGAGGATGTAAATGATAGGTATAAAATCATAGCTGACGACAAATCAATAAAAAGATTAGACATATAAAACTAATGATAGTAGCAACAATAACGCTAGATAATAATAAGATCCAGATAATAGACACCCGGTCCTTTGGCTGTCAAAAAGCTTGGCTGAGAGATTTAAAATATAGGTGGGGGGATCGGGTGTCGCATGTAGAGTTTACTAAGTGTCCTCGCGGGTGGTATAGGACTGCAACTAATAAAGAGGTAAAAAATGGATAGTTCCAAAAAGGAACCAACCATAGCTATTCAGCTAGAGCTAGAAAAGCAGGGTTGGTACAAGAATGAAGATGGCAAGTGGGTTTGCAAGAATGCGTTTATGAAACCCGTATCGTTCGAGGACGCTGTTAAAATAGAGGAAATGATAGGTGAGTGGAAGTCAGAATGATCGATCAATGTATGAGAATCTTTTAGAGGAAATTAAGGTTGTTTGGGATCGAACACTTTCCGAAACAGAAAGACTACAGGAGATACGCATGATATGCATGGAACATGGTTGGTGCCTTGGGTGCAATTGTTTTCATCATGATGGCTTATGTGAGTCTGGGCCGTGGGAGGCTTTCTAACCATATTTACCAACTTGGAAAAATGGTGTGCAATATTATTATGAAAGTATCACTACCTTGGCCCGATAAAAAATGCAGCCCGAACGCGCGCGTTAACTGGCGAGTTCTGCACGAAGCAAGAAAAAAACGCAAACGTGTTGGTTTTATGCTGTCGGCAGGGCTGCCAAAAATTAACACTAAGCGCCTAGCAATGACTGTTATTTTTAACCCGCCAGATAAGAGACACTATGATCTTGATAACTTGCTTGCGAGCATCAAGGGTGAACTTGACGGTATAGCTCAGCGCATAGGGGTGGATGATAAAAACTTTCGGCCTATAACTATAGATTTTGGGCAGGTGGTTAAAGGGGGTAGTGTAGAGATAGAGTATCAATTCATGGAATGTACGATATGCACGTATTTCATAAATATGAAGCCGCCACCGTTGAGGATATAATAGCAAAGTGGCTTGATCATATATCGAAACCGATACCCGCAATTGTGGGTGATAGAGAAGTGGACGACTTAGGGCCAACGTCTTTAACGCCAGCAATTCTATTGTGTGGTGACAAGGAGGTTCGCAGAGTTGGGAAAATGGTACATGTGGAGTATAAAACTAGAAAACCCAAAAATATGCAGGACGTTGAAGAATACAAGAAAGCTCTACTTAAAGACCCCGACATAACAAGGTTATTATTGAAGCAGTATGGAGCTATATAAGCTGGGCGACTAGACGCCACACAACCCCGCACTTTTTAAAGACCAGCCCGCCCAGCGCGGGCTTTTTTGTGCTTGATTGTTTTGTGTGGGTGTGGGATTATTTGTGCACAGCAACGCAATGCATAGCAAAGCAAAGCAATGCAAGGCAGCGCAGGGCAGAGCAAAGATAAGCCTAAACCCCCATTGTAAACCACATTGGGGGTTTTTTATTTTGTTGCGTAGACATTATTATTAATTTATGGGATTATTTGTGCAGTGCATGGCAACGCACAGCATAGCATTGCAATGCAAGGCATAGCACCGCAAAGCACAGCATCGCACCGCAAAGATACGCCACACTCAACACCATATCGGTGTTGTTTTAATAAATTAAATGGAACATTAAAATGATTAAGACTCTTACCTTTAAATACTCCGGTATCAATTCAATAATCTTAAACAATCCTCAGTGTGTAGACCCGCTAAACCACTACAGCAAAGAACTTCAAAAAATAAATAAAAAGCGCACTAAAACCGAGGAAGATATACTTCACCGATATGACCTTGAAGTTTCCGCAAAACTTTATTGGCATGATAACAAGGTTGTAATACCCACCACATGGATCACTGCCTCAGTTTGCAAGGTTTCACACAAGCTGGCAAAAATAGCCAAGGCTGAAATTCGCAGCGGTTTTTTTCCTATTTCCGATTTTGTTGCACTGGAATATCCAGGCAGCAACAAAGTTAAAAATAAGCAGGATATTATCGGGAATAGTGAGTTTAGGTGGCTTTTTCCCACGAAGCAGGGCCAAGTTAAAGTTATGAAAGCGTTTCCAATGTTTGAGAATTGGAGCTTTTCAGTAGGCGTTGAATTTGATGACTCAATAATTGATGAGGAAACTTTGGTGCGTGTTGCTGAATATGGCGCACGTTTTAATGGTTTTGGTGACTTTAGGCCTACATACGGACGGGCTTCACTGGGGGTTACGTGATAGAAATATTTAATGAATTGAAAAATAGAAAAATGCTTGATTATGGCTCAACATTTGATGCCAGCGTTTTAAGAAGTCTTGCCGGTATTGAATTGCCTGAAACTGGAACACGAGAGGACTTTAAAAACGCCGCTCTAAAAGAGCTTAACGTGGCTGATTTTATTCGCGGTCGGCTTATTGGTGAAGGTAAATATTTTGCTTCTGTTGGGGATTCTTACCGGGTGTTATTGCCAAGTGAGAATTCAGAGCAGGTTAAAAAATACATGAAGTCAGCAGACGGTAAGTTAAAGCGAGCAATGCGACTTTATGACAACACGCCAAAAGAGTTCAAAAGCCCTAGTGTTAGCACAAGGGTTCACGTTAAGCAGAGAAGCATTAGGGATGCTTCAGACAGGCATAAAGCGCTTTTTTAGGTTTTAATGCAGCGCAGCGCACCGCAGAGCACTGCATTTCAATGCAACGCATTTCAGCGCAGAGCACGGCACTGTAGGGCAAAGCAAGGCATTGCAAAGATACGCCACACCCAAAGGGCCGATTATGGCCCTTTTTTTGTGTCTGTTGACATAACAGCACTATAGTGCTATAAGCCTCTTATATTTATTTTAAAGTTTTAAAATTGATGGGCGTATAGACATGGCAAACACGACCGGTAAAAAATTCGGCGGGCGCAAGCCTGGCGTGCCTAATAAACGAACGGTTGAAATGATCGAGCGATTAGAGCAATTAGATTGTGATCTGATCGAGGGGCTAGTGCGAATAGCTAAGCAAGCTGAGAACAAAGGCGAGCTAGCACTTGCCGCAGACTGTTATCACAAGCTTATGCCTTACGTTTACCCAAAGCGCAAAGCTGTAGAACACAAACACTCGCACGACCATCAAGTAATTAACTATGTGCCGGATGATCACAGCAAAGACATCACGCCAAAATTTAATCAGATACACACAACACAATAAGAGGTTAACAAATGGAAGACATACAAACTTTAAGCGTTCGCGTGCCGCGCGAGATTATTTTAAAGGTTGCTGAGCTGAAAAAAGGCCGGCGTGTTTTGCGCGAGCAGGTTGTTATTGATGCGATTAATAGCGCTCACGAGGCTTTTAAAAGCGGTCAACAGTCTAAGGATAAGCCTCACTCTGGCGGATCTTTGAATGGATTCAAAAAAAGTTAAGGTACTTTGGTCACTTTGACGCCATGCGCAGGGCCAACG
>Ga0208019_1000125_pt1 | contig 39873 bp, 34 predicted proteins | sample CB_VirMetaG_5_FD_184540 | JGI IMG/M metagenome (GOLD analysis project Ga0208019, IMG submission 184540) | Freshwater to marine saline gradient viral communities from Chesapeake Bay - CB_1508_1D Viral MetaG (SPAdes) (version 4) | ecosystem: Environmental > Aquatic > Marine > Coastal | place: USA... | reverse complement strand
AAGTTGCACTGACCAGAGACGACGACGGATTTTCATACGATTTCTCGGCAAACTCATTTACGCGAGCGAGGCAGAGGTTTACGCCCGAGAACAACCCGAAAGTGTTTACTTTTGATGAAAAAGACGCCGTCAAAAACTTTAGCGTTCCCGTTATTTTCCCCGCCGACGCATCGAGAAAAAGTTACACTTTGAGTATACGAGGAAGCGGCAGGAGTGACGGAACCAACGGATTCGTTTATTACGCAATCACAAATCTATCGTTTGGTCCTCTTGGGGGGTGGAGAACCTATGAATACGACCTAAGCAGTATTGGAAGTTGGTCCTTAAGCTCAATCCCCCGAGCGGGGAGAGAGGAAGGGTTAGTTTTTTCCGCATTAGGGTTTAGTGGTCCTCGCCTCGACACCTTGCCGAACAACGATGAGTATTTCGCGGAAGTTGATAACACAAGGAGCATTAGGAAAAACCAGTTGGTAACAAACTTCGTAGGTCTTGAACCTACAAAAATGTATCGACTAGCACTTAAAGGGGTTACAGATGAGTACCTCCCCCAGTTTCAGGTCGTGCTAAAGGCAAGAAGAAAAGCCGTTTTTAATAGTCAACAAAACATTCTTGGCGGATGGGGAACAGCAGCGGAGAATTCGGTCCCGCGATTCAACCCCTATTCAAACAGTACCGCAGAAGACCTGGAAGTTAAGAGGCGAGTCTACCAGTCAGAAGTGAAGAGCTTCGAAGACCCAACCACAAAACCCACAGACTTCAGCATTCTTCTAGATTCAAGTGGAGGCTCATTCAATAGCGTACACCAGACCACATACGCCAACGAAGGTAGATATTACCTATCCCTCAAAGTATTTAATACCTCGGAACATAACTCCTACTTTGTGTTGAGCAGTACCGCTAACCGGATAGTTAACTGGGAGTTAGGTCGTTGGGAAACTGTGCTTGGGGAAATGCCCTCTTATAGAAGCGATACATCCGGAGCCTATTTCTTACCCCTGCCCTCTGGGAAGAACACTTCCGATTTTACAGAGTTTACTGTGCCTTCTGGGATTTTTATGAACCCGGAAAGACTAATAGGAAACACCGACCTAGACGGAGGGAATTTTGGGCTACGAGGACAGTTTAAAATTGTCGCGGGTCTCTATGGTCCCAACGCCGCAGAAGGAAGCACTTATATCAAGGACATTTCTCTAAGAGGAGAGAGGATAAGCCCCTCCGACACCATTTGGAACGAAAAGTACTACGACTTTGAAAATGGTGATTGGCAGTTCTCCTACACGACCGGAGATACTTCGGGAGCAATCGCATATGATTCTGGGAGTACAAGAAACTTTATCGTTACTCCTAGCCTTATTAAAAACATGTGCTTTCACGGTCTCGAACGAGACACCGAGTACCAGCTAAACCTCATTGATGTTTCTGGGGGTCAGTACGACATTCACGATATTTCTTTGGTGGATACTGCACTGATTTGCAATAAAGGTAGAGACAGATGGATTCGGGATGCGGGTGTATTCACGAGCGAAGCTTATGACAACGAACACCGCGCTGACTACGATGATGGTTTGGTAATCAAAACATCTAGTGCGATTGATTTTGTCGCCCCATCTGATATCGAGGAGTATCGCACACCAAGACTTTATTGTTTCGATACTTTGCACGGAGCCAATGACACCACCGATAGCAACACATCCCGTAGACCCCATTTTGCGGCGTCATCCGTGCAATCCTCGCGACAAGCACAACAACTCTTTGTACGAACATTTGAACCCAAGAAATACGGACTGAAGAGCGGAGACTCGTTTGCCGTAGGTTGGACCGTAGCCAACACGACCAAATCCGCCAGCCTTCTAGGCACCGCAACCATTGAGGCGCAGTACCAGGGTCAGGCTTATCAGTACGATTTCGACAAAGAGGAATGGTCCCCAGGAAAAACAAGGCGGGAGCAGCAGTTCACAGTTAGAAAAGCTACATCCTTTGTTGGAACAGGACCAACGAGTTCAATGACTGACGTTGCAAATGCAACTGAGTATCTGTCCCCGCCAATTAAAACCCCTTCTTTTGAGAATGCGGAAATTATTGTAACGTTAAAAATGGGTGTTGAGGGTCTTACCGACCGGACCCATTCCGCAGCATACGAGTTCAAGCTTTATAGAACCACGCCAAGAGACGGGGTTTATCGTGAGTCTGGAAACACATTCCTGTTCCCAGAGTTCCCGGAACCCACCGATAGAACTCTACAGAGTCGTGGTTTACCTGGAGAGCCTGATGAACTCGGTCACTTCCTGAACAGAATTCCGTACTTTAGCTCCAATATCTTTAGTGGTACAGATTTTAGCTCCATGGAAGTTCGTCAAGGCTCCCTTGGTAATAGTTTTGTATCTCCAACAGGAGAAAGAACTTTCGAGCAAGCGGTTGCTATGGGAGCGTACCTCCCGTCAGGAGGTCTCTTCTTCGGCTCAGGAACCTTCGGCGATGACACCAAATCCACCGGATTCCTTTCAGGAACACTTAACACGATGGGCGTGGTAAACAGCGATGGCTATATCTACCAACATCCAGGAACCGTAACCGACTGGCTTGATGCAAGCGCTGGGTTTGTAACCTCTTCCTATGTTGAATCTGAGTTTGCGTCGTGGACTTACAAGCCAGAGATTCTTCGCTATGTTCTAAGAGTACATAAAGATGACTGGAAGTTTTTGGATTACTATATGGGCGGCGTAGGAGCCATGGGACTGAACACCATAGACTATAAAAAAACCTACGATAAGCTCGGGACCGCATACCAACTTAGTGGCACCGGAGCAGCGTATAGTCAGGGAAGTCGTGTGGGACTATATAATGTGAGCGACCCAGACCGAAACCCCGAATTCAATCTGGTAGCGAAAAAAGTTATGTTCCCACCAGGGCTTCATATTGACTACGATAATACTGATTACCTGACTATAATATGGGATATTAATTTCATGAGTTGATGATATGCAATTTCTAGACTACCAAAACGCAAAAGGTCACCTGGAGGTATGGAAACATTACCCTGACGGCACAAAAGAACTTCACTGGGAAGAGGATAATGTTATTACCAGTGGAATGGGGGTCACCCTTTCGAAGATGTTCTCCGTAGATAAGGATAAGCCAGTAGACGATTTCCAAATTATTTATTTTAAGGTTGGCATGTCTGGAAATGATGTTACTGACCCGAATCAAGCTGGCGCTCTACAAGTCTCTTCAACAGGAGATTTGTCTGGCGCATTGACCGCCGCCCAGTACGGGGACGGGGGACTGAGTTTAGACGTGCATAGTCTTTACAGAAACGGAGCGACAGAAGCGGACAACGTTTTCGGAGTGATTCCCCACGGGTATATTAAGCGGGTAAGCGAAACAAAGTGTCTGTGGCAAATCGTACTTGATGAACAGACGGCTAATGTCACTGACACAATCAGCGATGAACATTACTTAAACGAGATTGGACTGTACTCAAATAACCCATTCTCCTTGACGCCTAAAGCCTCGGCGCTATGCGCGTATCGATATTTCAAGCCAGTATATAAAACAGATGCGTTTATTCTGGTCTTCAGATGGACAATTGATTTCTAATGGTTAGTTTTAAAAATGTTAGTAGTGTCGGAGGAGAGGGGATTATTCCTCTCGGCTTCAATGCAGTTCCTAAGTTTGACCCAAGCTCGTTTTATAATTGGGAGCAAGATAACATCCCTCTCTGGACTTTAGAGCAGAGGGATGATGTGATGTATCGTGCATTGGGTTTCCCTGGTGGCAACCCAGACGGCGTTACTTTTACTTTGTCTTCCGCAGGTAACTTTGATGAGTCCATTGGCGTCTATGATTCCATGGAAGACATTGTTGAGAGAATCCCAAAGCGCCTAAAGTTTCCGGTTCTTGTGGAGATTTGCACTTACGGAAACCTCGGTGCGTTGGACCTCGCCAACATTACCTGTGAAGGCGACGGACGACTGGAAATTAAAAACATGGCGTATTTTGAGGATGTAAACGCCTCAGCCTTCGGCCAAGAATCAGCATCAACCAGTCCCGCAGGAGCAGCAGGTCACCTAAACAGGGTCTACTCTTTGGAAGCAAGTTCCGACATGCTTGGAGTTTCCTCGTCGAGAACCGGAACCGTATTCGGAGGACAAACATCGTGGGACGACAATGCCCATATCTTCTGCATGCAGGGTCCGGACACCGACAGAAAATCCGACAACCTGACTGTCCATATCGCTAGCGCGACGGCTGCTACCATCAACAACGGCGCTGTTGGACAGTTTATTTTGCAGAACTATGATTTGTATCACGACCGAACTATTTCAGCAACAACAGGTGATGCTAGACCCTGGTTCGGCTCCTCCACCGATGATTTCATGGCTGTTCAAAGAACCGCCAACATGACCAGAGGACAAAGCACTCTGTTTGGGTACGGTAACTGGTTTAGTTCTGTATCCTTGAAGGACTGCCAAGGAACGGTTATCCTGAGAAACGTTTTGGTGGACGGTGCGGCTGGAGCAGAGAGCGATGCCAACCCCGCGAGTCCTGTATTACATACAAACGAGAGAGGTTTTGATATCGAAAATTCAGAAGTGATTCTCGATAATACCGCGTCCATCCGAAACTACTCACTAGGCTACTTTGTGAAAAATTCCAGAATCAAAGCTACTGGACATTTCGTTGCCTGGAGAAACTACACAAAAGACGGCGTCGATGCAGCAGACAGAAAGCCGGATGGCGGAGGATTTCTATCCTTGAACTCTGATATCGAGTTTGACCCGACTTACTACGAGGACAGTAGAAAATACCTCAACTGGTTCGGAAAAAGTAAGAGAGGGTTTGAACTACGAAACTCCACAGTTAGAGGGGGTATTTACTCAACTGTTACATCAGCCATCCCGAACGCTGGCTCGACCAGCGGCGCTGGTAGCCCAGTCACAACTCCCCTAGGAACAAGTCTTGTAAACTGCTCTGGTGCTGGTGGAGACTACATGACGACCATTCTTCACGCCGCAGACTGTAACGAGAATGGATTCCATTTCGAAGGGAGTGATGTAGAATTCCTAGGCAGACTAAACAGCTATCTCAACGAAGGCGATGGACTGAAGGCGATTAGGTCACAAATTCGAGTGCCGCAAATGACTCTAAACCATAATTCGAAATATGGTTTGGAACTAGAAGCCTCTCAACTAACTTATGGTTTTGGTATTGACCAAATATCTGACGCGGTGGGGGCAAGCAACTTCCAAAGAATTGACGGCTACTCCCAGGTTTTTAACGGGTTCACCTCTTTCGCGGCAGGTGGACGAGATTCCGCGAATAAGCCGACCAACAGAGCGCAGTTCCACGTCGATTCGAACAACCAAAACATTCTAGTTACGAAATCCTCTTCGATAGCCCCGTACAGAATGAATCATATTCCCTACTTCTTCGGAAGATGGGGAGGTTCCAATTGGACCCAATCTAACATCGGCGCAGCGGGGGCTAGGGCAACGCCAGCTACTCACTTTGGCGCAACCCCTTTCCGAGTAAACAATCTACCGGGAATGGTGGTTACGAATAACTCAGACGCCGAGTTTGTGAACTTCAACTACTGTGTGTCGTCCTCTGATACTGGAAAAGGAAAAGTTGGCGTCGCATCAAATGGCTCTAACCTAACCTTTAGAGGAACCTCTGGATGCACTACCACTATGAACTATTTCCCGGTTTCAACCGAGGAGCAGCAGTTCAGAAGCTGGTTGAGCGCGGCGGTTTTGGCGGAGAACAACTCAACCCTTTTGGTAACCGGACCCACAAAGACCGCAAGATTCGGTATCCCCTTCATGGCGGAGAACAACTCGCAATTCAGAGCGGCTCCCCCAACTCTTGTAGGAACGGACAATATCCTGGATATTTCGGGGTATAACCTGCTGGACGATGCTGACCTAGAAACTTCGGCAAACCACACGTCTCTTGAGGTACACGCAAATAGAGCTTGCTTGGTCGCTAACAAACAATCAAGTATTTCGATGTATGCTCTTGGCGGACGAGTGGTACAACTTGCAGGTACAGAAGTTCTGGACTCCGTAGATGTTTTTGCTACTGGATATTCCGATGCCTACTTGGGAGATTCAAATAATCAATTCTCCAGAGCCACTTCGGGAGGATACGCAAAGTTCTACCCAAATGCGTTCGTAAGTGGTGTTGACGCACAACAAATGGGCGCTCGCTCAACCGCTGGCCTTCCTATCAACGACGACGCCTTCGATGTCACTAAACGATACCTTTACGATATTGGGGAACACGATAGTGGAACGACTGGAGGTATGGTCGCTCGCGCCGTAGGAGACAGTCAAGTAGATGTTAACTTGGTAAACTTCTATGCGTTTATGTCGCCTTCTTCTGTGTCTGGAGCGTTTTATCATCTTGACGGAAGTGGGTGCGAATCTGCTGAGGATGTTTTTGGGGATATCGGAGGCGAAAACGCATCCCCTCCATCGGATGTTGGGGCTGAGAAAGCCCCCGACGCGACAGACGTGGGAGAACCAACTCCGATTGACGGCGACACGCCACCCGGCGAAGACCCCATAGACTCTTATGTAAGTGGTCGTACTCGTGCGGGTCAAAACTCCCAACTCACTAACATTCTTAATGGTACTCAACTTGGCCCGGGTGGAACAGGCGTCGCTGCGACAAATGACCAAGGACTCAATGTGTACAATGGTGCAATCCCCGCAGGAAACAAGGTCACCGCCCTCGGTGGGGGTGCAGGTGCCTTTGCCACAGGAGACAATAACCTAGGCGCACCAGATGTTATTGGTGATGGATTCAGTGGTGCGGCTCCTGGCTTATCCCCCACAAACAGAACTCGTAAGTATGGATACACTTATGAAGATGGTGCATATACTGCAACTACCCTAGAAGCCGATACTTCCTGCATGGGAAGCAGAATTCATATCTGGAACATCGCTGACACCTCAAGAATTCATGCAAGTAACTGCTTAGTTAACGGAGCCGACCCCGAGAAAGGGTCTCTCGGACAGACTGGTTCCGAAGGAACAAACTATCACGGTCCTGCGGGTAAATGGTGGAACGGTGTGTCCTTGGATTATTACGGTAAAGGAGGAAGAAGAACTACTTACGGTTCCCTTGGTAATGCATATCATAACTGCGGAATTTTCCGTCTCATGCTTTCACACAGGGCTGACTTGAAGCACATGTATGATGTAAGCTCTCTAAGCGGTACGGTCGGAGGAAAATACGGACTAACGTCATGGAATGGCACCTCGGTGTCAGGCGGCTCGTTCGTTGACCAAGTGAACTCCGCAGGATACACGCACTGGACGCACCAAACAAACTACTTGACTGGTGCTGATGCGAGAAGAAAAACTAATGGTGATTCTGATATGCCTGGAGGTGTCTACCAACTATCATCGACTCAACGAGTTTTTGGTTGGGGACATCCTACCGCAACTCCAAACCTAGGCGTTGCAACTATGCAAGCCAGAATGACAGGGTTTAGTTCCGTACACACAGTTTCAGATGCTGGTAACTATGACGAAGCATGGCTTTATACTGATGCAATGCCAGCAGTACCTATCGCTCCTCTAAACATGGAGTGGCAAGGTTATCTAAGAAACTTCTTTGACGAAACTGCGTCAAACGTTTGGCAAAACGTCAAGCACATGTCCGAAGACAAGGTGAATGGAGTTTCAATCTACCGTTCGTCGCGAGGTTCCTACGCTGGAGGCGAAGGTCGGGAGAGGGGAACCGGAGAAAATACTACCTCTTACGGCGCGGGTGTTCGCTCGCTCAACCTCTTTGATTTTGATAGGTTAATGTAATGGCAAGAATCAACGAAGATATTCGATTTTACCTCCCAGCAGACCCTTACTACTACCAAGTAGACAATCTGCCGCTAAAAGATTTGTTGGACAATGACATTGCCCTACAAGAACAAATCGATAATTTGTCTTTGGACGATACTGGGGCTGTATTCCGAAATGGTATCAAGGAACTCCAACCCTTCATTGATGTCGCACTTCCCGGACAGGTTTCCGTGCGTTCAGGTAACTTCATCGGCAGAACCAATAGAACTAACGGCACTTTTGGCGGTGACCTAGGAAATACTCAAGCAAAACGAGTCGATAACGGTACCACCGAAATACGTACTCCTCCGACAACCGACGGTCCCGGCAACCTCAGCAACTTCGGAGACTATAACGTAGCCAACCCGATACCTGCGGCTGAACGCAACGAGCCAGCGCAGGGCATGGCTCGAACTTCAGTGTTTAACTTCCATGGGGGTTCTGTCTCCATTGACGGGTTTGACAGCAACGAGTTCGCCACTGCACTTAACCAAGATACCTTCAATACCACCGCACCTCTAGCAAGACTTGACCTTATTGGTATTACAACCATCAACGGCGCGATGGATGACCCCTTCCTTTGGGGAAATGTCGATATTAATTCTCCGGTAGTTTCAGTGGACGGACATCCGAGACTCGCTGTCGTGAAGGGTGCTGGTATTGTACAAAGTTCCGATTCGCACAAACGAGATATTTCAGTTACGAACAGCGACAAAGGCAGAAGGTACATCACCATTGGAACTGCCGCAGAAAACCTGAACGACTACGGAAGAGACTTGGATGGTAATATTATCCTTGGTCCCAAGTTTGGCACGATTCCCATGCCTGACGATGTCGTAAATGTTCTATTTTCTAAGACAGAGGTGGATGAGTCTATGTTCGATTTTGCCGAAAAAAATCTAAACGGTTCATTCTTCCTTCCTCTTGCGTATGTTTATGTCCCACAAACATATGTCGCTGGCGCACCAATTCCACGAAACTATCTAAAGGACATTCGCCCACTATTCAGAACCGCCGAACTGACCCTCGCCGAGAGACAGGCTGTCGCTGCTTCCTTCCAACCCTCTCTAAGCAATCCGCTAACTACGGTTACTCATGCCGACCACCTGATTGACCCTACGAGGACGAAGGCAAACCAAAACGAGGCAGACATCGCAAGTCTTGAAGACACCCTACGGAATACGAAGGTTCGCACGAAACGCTATATAAACGACACAATTATTACGAACCTAAACAATGTACAAGGAACTAGAAACTGGATGAGAGTTGGTCCCGCTAACATGGGTTTTCCAGCAGGACTTCCCGCGAATACAATCGCTGTCCAAGTCAATCTCCGAGGATTCATCAGCACCCCAGATAGCGGAGATATGACCGCTCACGTCCGCGCTGCCGAGTTCGACCCAAATCAAGAGTCCGACCCGAATAAATTCAAAGGCGTTGTTCTTGTAGGAAGGGCGTCAGGAAAAGAAGACGATGTAGCAGTTACGAATACCGTTGAGATTCCTGTGGATGAGACCGGAGCTTTTTACATTAGTATTGAAGAGCCTGCATTCAACAAGGGGCTTTACGCCAGTATCCAAGGATATACAACAGAAACTACGATTTTGTAGGAGTCTTACCTAGATAAGAGTGCTATGTGGAAAACCATTCTTGAACAACTGAACGCTGCTATCGCCCGAAACTGGGATTGGCTCCTCGCTCTAGTCGCGGGGTTCGTCCTTGGTGTTTTTGTTGTATGAGGCTCCTAGCCGCATTTACTCTTCTGTTTGCTAGTTGCTCAATGCTCGCCCCGATTGGCTTCGGTGCTGGCGGAGCAGCAGCAGGAAGTTTAGCGGGTCCAGGAGGAGCAGCAGCAGGAGCAGCAGTAGGAGTCGCGGTAGCCCAAAGCACCTTTCCCGACGACTCTTCTGACCCGGAGCCAATAGGACCAGTAGCTTCTTCCCTTAATGAAGCAGGTGACCTTCTCCAAAAAGTTGGTTATTGGTACCTACTTATCTTTGTTGTAGTACCGCTCCTAAGCAAGAGGGTTAGAACATGGGCAAAAAATAATATGCCTTTACCCACTAACTTCGCAAAAAAAACAACAAAAGACAATTACACCACTAAATAAAAATAGGGTATTACCATGAAGTATCTCATTAATGAAAACAACACCTGCGGCCAAGCTAGCCTTACCGAGTCTCAGCGTAGAAGCCTTCTTGAACAACTAGGCTTCACTACCCCTCAAGAAGAGGAAGAGCAAATCACCGAAGCTGTCGAGGCTCCCGAAGCCGTTGAGACCGAAGAGGTCGTAGCTCAAGAGGAAGACGCCGCTCCCGCTCTCTACGAGTGGGATGGTTCAGTCTTCGCCTTGGACGAAGAGGTCTTTGAGCTAGAAGGCGAACTGTTCGTTCGCGCCTTTGAACTAGACGGCGAAACCACCATGGGACTCGACGAATCTCATGCCGACCTCTTTGTGAACGAGGTTAGCTTCGATTCCGATGACTACGACCTTGGCGACATCTACGATTTCGGTGACGAGACTTTCATTAAGCTCGATGAAGCTTACATGAAAGAAAAGAAGATGAAGAAGGACGAGAAGGAGATGGAAGAGAGCATGGATGACAAAATCAAAGCCATCGTCGCCCGTGACCAGGAACGCAGAAAGAGAGGCGAACCCGCCCCAAAGCCAGCGCCCTCACTTCAAGGAACCATGCCGGATGAGCTTGATAAAAACCCAGAGCTAAAGAAGGATGTAGACAAGGCTACCCAAGGGGTTAAGCCCGCCAAGCCCGCTGCCGCCAAAAAAGCCGCCCAAGCTCATGGCGACGACGAGGACGCCAAGCCCGACGACGAGGACGCCAAGCCCGACGACGCCGCCGCCAAAGCTCGCGATAAAGGGAAAAAAATCTTTACGCCTCCGTGGAAGAAATAAGTCCGCCAAGCGCACCAAATAATGTCTAAATCATACGCTCAACTAGCGGATGAAGTTCTTAATGGCGCTCTAACGAATCCAAGTAAGAACCCATACCATCCAACACAGGGACATCAGGCAGGTATGCCTTCGATGGACCCTAATGATAGGCTAGTTGAGATGAATGATGCACAACGAGCTAGGTTTATTCAAGCCTCGACCTCGGTCCTAACAGAATCCGTAGAGGAAGATTATAATGATGAACATGTTACCGAGAATCAGGGCAGTGTGGATGCTGCTCCGCAGGGGATTAGCATTTCTCAAGAAGACCTTGAAATCCTTAGTGAAGCGAAAGCAATCATAGAGAGAATTCAAGAAGCTACTTGTGTAGGAAACATTGGTGTGAACCTCGCTGGGGGTACACCGCAAATGAGTCCCAAGCAAGTAAAGACCCCTGGAAACAAAAAACCCACAAAAAGAGCTACCAAGAAGCTCGCTCGACCAAAAAGAACCGAGAAGGGAAGTGATTTCCTTGCATATTTGGGAGGACAGAAATAATGGCATTGCTACGCGACTTTAACGACTTTCAACCGCTACAAATTCTCAGTGAAGGGAAAAGTAGCAAGACCATGAGGGTCCGTGGTATTTTCAGCGAAGCCGATAGAAAAAACGGTAACGGAAGAATCTACGAAAGAAACCTTTTGGTGCGGGAAGCGCAGAAGCTACAGCCCATGATTTCGGAGCGTCGTCTTTGTGGTGAGCTAGACCATCCCAGTGATGAAGTCGTCCATCTCGCAAATGTTTCCCACATCATCACTAGTCTCACCATGGAGGGAAACAAACTTATTGGAGAGGCTGAGTTCCTTGATACCCCCTCCGGAAGAATCCTACAAGAACTATGCAAGGCTGGAGTTCGTATCGGAATTTCTTCCCGTGCTACTGGAAGCGTTGAGTTTGACATGAAAGAGGACGCTTACCGCGTACAAGACAATCTTAAGATGATTACTTGGGATATGGTAGCTGACCCCTCTTGCCAAACTGCATTCCCCGAATTGGTAGAACACAAATCGCTTATGGAGAATCGCTCTCATGTAGATGTTGGCGACCCATTAATTTCTGAAAAAATTTATCTTGCTGCTTTACGGCGTCTTTTACGCTAAAAAAACAACTTTTTTTCCGCAGAGCAAGTAGATAACAACACTAGGAGTTTTTTTTATGAAAAACACAATCGAAAAAATTGCAAAGCTTCTTCCAGAAGGGCTTTCCGAGACCGGACTTGAAGAGGTCCGTAGCATGGTCGAGGACGCTATTCAGGAAGGCGTTGCTAAAGAAGTAAAACTTCTTGAGTCCAAGGTAAGCGGCTTCCTTCGCTCCAAGATTAACGAGCTAAAAGATGTGGCTCGTCAAGAGCTTGAAGCCGACGACGAGGTTCTGCGCGGGTATCAGGTATTTGAGACCATTCGCGCCCTTGTCGCCCAGGAAGTGGAATCGGCAGACATCGACTCCGTTGTTGCAAAGCAACAAAGCACTATCGATGAACTGCAAGAGAGTGTAGCCTCCCTGAATCACAAACTAAAGAACACTCTACACGAGAACTCCATGCTGTCAGGCAAAGTGGAGAGTCTCACTGAAAGCAACGAACAGTTGGCTGAGAGCGCGAAACTACCCTTCAAGTCCTCTGAGTCAGCCGTCGTTATTACTAACGAAACCGATTCGAGCCGTTCTCCTCTTGAGGCGGTTAACAATATCTTCCTCACAGAAGATGTCATCAATCTTTCGAAATAAATGTTGAACAACGAACTAAGTCAATCCCTCTGTGAGAAATGGGAGCCACTCCTTGAAGGTATCGCTGATGATAGCATTCGTCAGACCACCGCAGTTCTTCTGGAGAACCAAGCCAAGAGCATTCTAACCGAAAGCGCTCGTGAGACTGGTACGCTCGAAGAGGCAACTACCGTTGGTAACCTAGGTACTTTCCAGAAGTTCGCATTTCCTCTCGTTCGCCGGGTCTTCCCGGAACTAATTGCTAACCGCATCGTTGGTGTCCAGCCCATGCAAGGTCCAGTATCTCAGATTTTCTATCTGGGTTACAACCGCGCTGGTGATGGTGGTACCACTGGTGGCAATCCTGATTCTGAAGTAGTCTACTCCAAGTACCGCATGGTATACGGCGGTCGTATCGCTTCTACCCAGAGCAACCTAGCAAGCCTTGATAGCCAAGCCGCTACCGGAGCCTCCTTCGGTCCTTCCGGCGCTCTTGCTTACTCTGGTATGTCCGGAAGCACTACCCTGCCCTCCGCTACTGTCGGTGGTCAGATTGCTGCGTTCCCGAACCGTCAGTACGTCGGCGCTCAGTACTTTGTGTCCGCTGGTGAAACTCTCACTGGCTCTGGTATTCCTGAGGTTAACTTCACTATCGAGCAACAGGCTGTAACCGCACGTACTCGTAAGTTCCGCGCTCTTTGGACGCTGGAAGCTTCACAAGACCTTCGTGCCTACCACAACCTTGACCTTGAGCGTGAGCTAACTGAGCTTCTGTCAAAGGAAGTTGCTCTGGAAATCGACCGTGAGCTTATCGAGTCTGTTCGTAACATCGCTTACGACTTCCGGAACCAAGGTCAGTTTGCCAACGGTCTAGGTGACTACCAGGACCAAGCTGGTGCTAACAGCTTCGCTGCTGACGGCGCTCCTGCTGGTAACGGTGGACCAATTGCCGGAACTGGCGCTCCTGGAGCCTTCGATTACTCACAGCCCTTCGGCTCTCCTGATGGAACTACTACCGTAGGCGGCTCAAACCCTGGTGATGGCGACGCAATGCCGACCCGCAACTATGGCTCCAATGTCTTCTTCGTAGACTTTGGCACCACTGCTCTGGGTCTCGCTCCTCGTCACGTCGGCGAAGTCTACAGCAACCTGCTTGCTGTAATCAACTTTGCTGCTCAGGACATCTACCGCACTACTCTGCGCGGTGCTGGCAACTACATTGTCTGCTCACCATTCGTCGCTGCTATGCTCTCCTCTGCTGCCAAGCTAGAAGGTGGTCTCCCCTCCGAGTCCGCTGGTCAGCTAGGTGCAACCGTCGAGTATAAAGGCAAGTGGATGGGTCAGTACGATGTTTATGTTGACCCGCTCTATCCTGAAGACGAAATTCTCATGGGTTACAAGGGTTCTTCACCAATGGACGCAGGATTCGTGTACGCTCCGTACATTCCTCTCCAGATGCTCCCAACCATCACTGACCCGGAGACCTTCCAGCCTCGTAAGGGTCTGATTACTCGCTACGCGACTGCTCAGATTAACCCTGCCTCGCGCTTCTACCGCATCATCCGTATCGTTGGCGCTGATAGCCGCTACCTCCTGACTCCGTTCCAGAAGGCTGGCCGATACAACGATGGTACTCTAGCCTACAGCTAATCTTCATAAAGATTAATGTTAAAGAAGCCCAGCTATTTTGGCTGGGCTTCTTCCATATATAAGTATGACATGGCAAGCGCACCAGTAAAGCCGAACTTCACCTGGGGTCCATTTGTAGTGGACCGCTATGGCGATGGCAATAACGCCTCTTCTTTTACGGCTCCCTCTGGAGATATTCCGTATGATACCTTAAACAAAAGATATTTTTCGGACAACGTCGAGTTCAACAGATTTTATGCACTTGTCCGCGACTTCATCAAGTCTAGACTAGGTCATCCAGTAGTTCGTGTAGAGCTTGATGATTTTCAGATTCTCACTGCTATTGACGAAGCTGTAAGCAAACTAGACTACCACGCGCCCGATTGGTGTACTCAGCTTGCTGCCTTTAGAACTCAAGCAAAAGTAAACATGTACGAACTCCCTTCGTTCATGGTAAACAACTTTCGTTATGCCGCATACAAGAAGTCTTTGTTAAGTATTCCCTTGGCAAATCAATCCTTGGAAATGGACTTCTTTATTAAGTATTTCCAGGACAACTTCCTGTTTAATGATTTTGCCGTAAGCGATTTTCTATTGATGAAGATGCACCTAAAGTCGATTCGCAAGATTCTAGGTCGTGAAGGCTCCTTCCAAATCGTGAATGGTAAATACCTGATGGTCTACCCAACTCCAGTGAATAGTGATGCTGAGGATGTAGTGATTGAGTACAAGTGCTTAAACACAGATACTCTACACCATTACTTTATCAACTGGATTCAAAGATACGCTCTTGCGATTTCAAAAGGTATTCTTGGAGAGATTAGAGGTAAGTACGCCACGCTACCGTCCCCGCAAGGTGGCGCACAACTAAACGGTGCCGCTCTAATCGCTGAGTCTGAAAAAGAGATGGAGAAGTTGGAAGAACAACTGCTGTCTGAAATCGAAGAACCTGCCGCATTCACCACTTACTAATGTCACTCGTCTCTGGTCCCCCTTTTGGCTACGAGTACCCACCTTCAATAGATGGTACTCGGCGTCAGTTCTATAACGGAAATAGAATTCCGAATCTTTTCGATATCAAACGACAGATATTCGAAAGAGAGAACGCCAACTTCAGAAGCCTAGGATTTTATAGAAAGACTTCAAAGAGACTTCTCAGCCTGTTTAGTGACGCCCAAATCGTCGGAGATGATGACAAGGTATTTTCCGTTCCAGTATGGTACGGAAACAGTGAAAGAGCGGTCGCAAAAATCTTTGACGACAGAAACCTTATCATTCCCGCGATAACTCTGTCAATCTCGGATATCGACCAAGACGCAGAACGGAGAAGACCAAACACAAACATTGAGTTGTGGACGGTCAAAGACTCAAAAACAAGAAGATATACTCGCGTTGCTTCCTTAGCTCCTCAAGCAGTAAACGTCTCCTTTCAATTGAACTTGTGGACGAAATATGTGGAGGACATGAACCAACTTTTTGAGTACGTCATGAATAAATTTCACCCTCATCTGCGAGTCGAGACCGACTTCAATACCGACGCGAGAGGGTTCATTACCGAAGTATCAGACAATTCTACCTTAGTCGCAGAAGACAAACAAGATAGGGTTATTCGTAAAACCATTACCTTCTCCGTAGAGACTTACTTGCCTTCCCGTAAATACATGATTCAATCCAACGGTGAAATCCAAGAGACTAACATCTCGTTTACTATTGACCCAAATACCGATGTCAGCGCCACCGAAACCTCAGTCATAAACCCATCAGACTACAAAGAACAAGAGCCAATGCCCCGTACCCTCGCTGTATCTGCCGTAGAAGACGAAAAAGTTGTCTTGAGTGACGGCTTTACCATGTTCTATGACCTCTACCTTCCAATGAACGCAATCGATGCGTCCGAAACCGGAACGGTACCCATGGTCATTGTGCATCCATCAACCCGAAGTTGGAGAAAGAGTCCCGCGCCATCACCAGCGTACGTAAGTAACCGAGCAGAACCCGACCCAACAAACACAGCCGACAACTTACTTGAGAATGGTTATGCGGTTATGTCCTTCGATGTAAGAGGACAAGCCACATCTTGGACCCCTAAAGCCGTTGGTGGCGCACAAAACTCGTATTTTAAGCGGGACAACTACCAGTATCGGGAAGCATCCTCTGCTTTTGGAGCAACAAACTTCTGCACACGGGAGTTACTTGATATTTTTGAGATAAAGGACCATGTTGTTGCTTTAAGAAGTGAAATCGAGGATTCCGTGGGTATTGTTGGGGGGTCTCTGGGCGGCGTCGCCGGAACAAACGCTGCGGCGTGGTCAGGGAAAACCGTACCTTACAATGCCATCGTTTCCTCCCAAGACGCCTTCCAACAAGAAGGTGGTGCTTCTGCCTACCCAGAACTTCCGTCTGATTGGGGCTATGCCTCCGACACAAAATTCAGCACTATTAAGGCTGCATCAATTGGCTCTGTGTTCGGAGACCTCGCGGAACTCACGAAGTCGGCTGGCGACGGTCACCCGCGCTCTCCGTACATCAGCGGACCTCTCCGAGCCTACACACTAAACACTTATGCCCCAAAAGAATATGAGTTGATAGATAGTGCTATTCGGGGGGATGATATTGAGACCTACTCGAATGACGTTGCACTAAGAAATCCGGTAGGTAACGAACTCGTTAGTACTACAGTACCTACCTTGGTACAACTATCATTTGATGATAGGCAACGAGGAATCGATATCGCTCTAAGCGCGTTTAACGCGTTGAGCAACGATAGACATATGTTTGTTTCTACCGGGCACCACGATTCCCCGTACAATAAAAATGCTGTTGAGAGAAGAGTAACGAACACGGTAAATTGGTTTAATGAATATGTAAAGGGGGTTGCTGGCTCATTTGATAACACAAACCAGTTTAAGTTTATGATAACCCCGGCAGATGTCCCCACATACAGAGACCCAAACAATCTCAGGGACTACGTAGATTTCAACACTTCCAAACCCGCATCAATTGTACATCAGCCGTATACGCTTACGGCTAGTGGCGCAAACTACATCGCTATTCCCAAAGACCCGAATAGTGCTGAAATGCAAGCGGGTTCAAACGGCACATTAAACATTGCCCATAATATAACTAATCCCCAAGCACCATCCAACACCTCTGAGTTCGCGGATATTCTTATCAGCCAAAGAGAGATTTCGCAGGATTTTCCAGCCACGGATATTTTAAATACGGCTTTCCCGGTTGACCAACAAATTTTCCTCGGTACAGACGCGTTCTCGGAGGATAAGCTTATGGTTGGACCTCCTTCCGGATTCTTTGGCGCACTCGCGGACGCAAGTGGGCAGTTTGGTTATGAGATTCTAGATTACAATCCCGCCTACCCAATACAGGGTGTCCTTAACCCGAGGGTAGTTTCTCAAGGCTCATTTACTTGGCACCAAGACGGTTTCGGGTTGTCCTCGGTGTCCTCCGTAGGAAGATTCCAATGCTACAAGTTTAAAGCTGGACATAGATTGGGGGTCAAAATAAAGAACCACACTTATTACCCCGCACCAATTTCTGACCCCACCAAAATGACCTTTGAAACGGTTCCTTTTTGGACAGACTGTAACACAGGGTTTAGTCTTGCCAATGGACGATGTTCTGTGTATGTGCCATTGATGACCTACTCCGAGAGCTTGTTAGAGTAGCCACAACAAAATACCTAAATAATCACCGTTTTCGAGGGGTGTTCCTCTAAATATACATAGAGGAAGTTTTATGAAATCGGTTACCATAACAAATGTGTCTGGTCAAGGACTGGAAATCGTTATTAAGTCTGGAGGGCTTTTCAAGCATATCTTCATGACCCCAAATAAGACCATTTCCGTCCCGGAAAAAAGCATTACAGACACTTGTTTGGAACTTCAAAGAAGACAGCTTCTTCAAATCATTTAAAAGGTAAGACATGGCAAATTTCGTTTCCCCCGGTGTTTACACCATTGAGAAGGATGTTTCTGATTACGCACCATCAGTAAACCCCTCAATCGTAGGTGTAGTTGGCTTCGCGTCTCGCGGTCCTGTAGACGAGGCGACCCTAGTAACCACTCCCGCTGACCTGATTCGGCGGTTCGGAACTCCTGAACTGGTTACTGGAGGTCAGGGCGTTTATGGCGCTCTACAGATTCTACAAAGAACTAATCAAGTTTACTTTGTTCGGGCTGCAACCGACACTGCGAAAGGTGCTAATAACGTTGTACCTCTCGTAACCAAGCCACATATTGAGTTTGCAACTTCTCAACTTTCATCCAACGTTGTATACCGTCTTGACCTACGCGCTTATGACAGAGACGGTCTTGCTGTTGAGGATGTCGCCACTTCTGTATACATCTACAGGGACCGCCCAGGAGCTAGCGGCACCGGAACCGCTTTCCCAGCAGTAACCAAGACTCAGTGGGACGCCGACAACACCCACAAAACTAACGCCGCCGCCGCAGGTTTCGCAGCGGCTTTCAACGCCACCAACGGTTCCGTTACTTTCGCGCCCAATGTTTACGGTGACGGCAGTGGCATGATTGTCGCCAAGGAAGGGGGTAACGGGTCTTACCTAACTCTTGATACTTATTACGCATCCGGGGTAGATTATGCCGGAACTTACCTTTCAGCCACCCCCATTGACGTAACTGACCTTACCTTCCAAAACCTTAGTACAGCAGAAACTGCTCACTCAGCAGCCCTGTTCGGCGACGGCGCCTACGCTGGCTCTTCTCTCTTTGTTCCGATTAAGTCCGACGAATCCGATGTTGGAACCGCTTCCGGTCTTCTTGGAGCAACCAACACCGCAAGTGGTGTAACCTTCGACATCTCTGGTCAACAGGGAGGATACCAACTAGCTTCACTATACCCAGGAAAAGGATACAACTACTCCGCCATCAACTATCAAGGAGGTCTTCAATTCAGAGGTCTTCAGGCTAGCGTAGGACAACAAAACAACGGAAACTTCTTTGTTAATATTAACTCAGACGGCGGACTTGAAGAGACCTATCTGATGGGCGTTGAAAAACCAACCTCCTATGAGTCTAGCACCGTTACTGTCTGGCCAGAAGATATTCTCTCGCAGAGTCTTGCCAACGCTAACTCTAACTATGTGAAAGGTAACTTCTACACCTTTGGGGCTGATGGTGCCGGGTTTACTAATGCCGAAGCCTACAATGCTACTGTGTCCGGTATCCCCACCTGGACTCCGCCAACATCCGCGTACGACGACGCTTCAATCGTAGGTTCTTATGTTCACGGTCCTGGCAACACCTACAAGAAAGACCAGACCAAAACCTTCCGCACTTTGAGTCTTGCCGCTGGCACTTACGACTTTAAAGCCGGAAACAACGGCGATGCCGAGGATGTTGGCGGAGATATGTCAGACCCAACTGTTCGCGGCGCTCTTATTGGAACTGCCGCTCGCAAGGACGGTCTAAACGCCCTTGACGCGGAAGATGTACCCATCTCCATGGCTGTTGTTCCAGGGGTCTCCGACCAAGCTGTACAAAACGCTCTAATTACTCTCGCCGAAAGCACCCAAAACTTCTTGGCGGTAGTATCACCTCCAGTCGGTTTGCGTGGCGCACAACAAGCCATTGATTGGACTAACGGTCAAGCAACCGGAAGAACCGCTTCCATTAACAGTAGCTACGCCGCAGTATATTGGCCATGGGTAAAACAGTTCAACGCCTTCAACGGAACTGACCAGTTCTACGACCCAGCCATCTACGCGATTCGTCAGATGTGCTTTACTGACGGGGTAGCCGACCCCTGGTTCGCTCCCGCTGGTCTTATTCGCGGTCGCCTAACTCAGCCCACCGATGTTGAGGTCAAACTCAACCTCGGAGACAGGGACGCACTGTACGGTCCAGGAAACATCGTAAACCCAATTACCAAGTTTACTACTGACGGCATTGTCATCTACGGTCAAAGAACTGGTCAAAGAGCGCCTACTGCTCTAGACAGAATCAATGTACGCCGACTGATGATTTATCTTCGCAGATTGGTACTACAGGCAACTCGCCGATTCGTCTTCGAGCCAAACGACCCCATCACTTGGGAAGCCATACGAAATGTTCTTACCCCCGCTCTGGGCGACATTCAACAGAGACGAGGTATTACTCAGTTCAAGGTCATCTGTGATGAGACCACTAACACCCCTATTCGCGTGGACCGAAACGAGCTTTGGTGTAAGGTAATGATTAAGCCCACCAAGACTGCTGAAATTCTGGTCTTCGAACTCAACCTGACAAATCAGTCAGCCGCACTATAACCACTATATAATACTGAGGTAAAACTTAAATGGCTAATGGTTCCTACTATGTAGACAGAGCAGCGTCCCTCGTTGCTGATACTCCAAGACTATCTCATGCACTTGAGTCCTTCCGTTCTTACTCTTGGGAGATTCAAATCCCTAAGTTCGCTGGCTCACTTGGCAATGTTCCTGGTCTCGATAACCAAGATAGACTTACTCTTGCATGCAAGCAAATCACCCAACCAGGATTTGCGGTTGAAGATGTGGAAGTCCATCGTGTAAACGAGAAGTTCTACTATCCAGGCAAGCCTTCTCCCGACGAAATCACGGTTACCTTTGACAACCTAATCAAAGGCGATATTGCCGATGCTCTTTTCGCGTGGATGAGAAGCGTCTATGACCCGGTCTACGGTGTTCACTATGGCGGTATTGGTAACGGCACTAGTGAAGTAAACCAAAGCCCTGAGGGACTCGCAGGACTTACCGAAGCTCCTATCTTTAAGAAGACTGTAACTATCTTCCAGTTGGATGCTCACCGTAACCCACGAACTCATGTCAACCTTTATGGCTGCTACCCCAAAGGATGGAAACTTGGTGAGTATAACTACGCCACTAGCGATTTCCATACTATCGAGATGACTCTGCGCTACGACTTCGCTGTACAGTTCACCGAGAACTCTGACATCGACACCGTACTCTCCCCAGTAGCCATCTAGTGTAAAATCACACTTTTTGTAGGCTTCTCTGGTAAATACTAGGGGAGCCTACTATCATATACTATGGACAAGTCCGAGTTCTTGAAAGCGTATTACGACAGCTGTGAGACTGTGGTCGAGGGTCGTGGTGGACCCGCTGCCAAAAACCCCCAGGACTTCATCGGCATGCTCGCACCGCTGGCTCCAGCAGACCTTCCTCCTGGAATAGAAACCCCCGCACAGAAGAACGACGCAGCCGAAGCCGCGAAATTCGCTCGTGAGCAGACCGGAAAAGCTGCCGCCTCCTACAAGACCGGAGAGGGCGTTGAGGTCGTTCGTTATGCTGGGGGAGACAAACCGCAAGGCGAGTCCTTCCAGTTATCGGATTGGCAAGCTCTGGTAAATCTTTATAAGCAACAAAAGGACCAGCTAGGGGCTGAGAAACCCGACATGGGAGACCAAGCGAAAGCTGATGCCGAACAGGAACAGCCCCAGCAGCTAAACCCGGAACTTCCCGTAACAGGACAAGAACAGTTCGTTCAGGCTGTCGCAGATGAGAATCAAGCAGAGCTTACAGCAGCTTTTGACGCTTATGGGCTTAGGTATGACCCTAGCAAACTAAAAGCATTCTCCCGACAAGCCCTTGGCATGGGCGGCGTCACAAAACTACGAAAAGTCGCAGAAAGATTCGGTCTCGCGAAACCAGCACAAGAAACAATTGAAGGGGCAAAAGAACTAAACCAAAATGTTATTCGTGCGCTGGACATCGCAGACCGCGTAAAGAGAGGTGAGTCTATTCGCCCCGATGATGTTGATTTTGTACAAAAGTGTTTTAAGTTTAGAGGCACTGGAAAGGATGTAGGGCTGTGGACCAAGTGCGGCGCTCTCGCAGATGACGCCGCTACAGACGAAGAAGTGTACGGTCTCAAGATAGGAACAGAGAAAAGCCCGATTTACGAAGCCCTTACCATTCTTGAAGAGAACGAAGCCCCTAACGGGAAACCATTCATTATCCGAGGTCGCGCAGACTCCTCAGAAACAAACGCTTTCAATGCTATTGTCAACGATTTGCAGGAGTCGATGGTAAATGTAGCCCATGTGCTTTACGTGGAGAAAGACTCGAAGAAAGCAGCCAAGGAACTTAAACGTATCGCAGGGGAAATGGGTTCGAAGTTTAATACTGCTCTATTCACCAGAGTAATGACAGAAAGGCTCGGTGGAGACCTGGACGAGTTAGAGGTTGCAACATTTGCCGAAGAAGGTATGAACCGTTACGTAAACGCTCTTTTGAGCGGAATTGAAAACCCAGACGAACAGAAAGTTGTTGCGACCATGTTGGCGCAGTCGCTTCAGCAGTTTAAAAATCTAGTTGAGGCTTTCCCTGACTGCAAAAACTTCAAGAAAGTGGGGGGTGTTACGGGACGCAGAGGCGGCAAGAAAGTTACCGCTGATGTTCAAGCTGAATGCATAGGTATTGAAGCCTACGATGACATTCTCACGGATAAAAAGTACGATGTTCCCGGAAGGGAGCATGAGTCTGGAGAACTAAGAATATCCCTTAAACAGGACTCTGGAGGCAAAGTTATTTATAACGGAAAGATGGGTCTGGCGCTCGCCAGAGACTTAGCCAACGAGGATGTACGAATGGTAAGAGAGGACCATTCAAGACTGCTTGAAAAGATTGATAAAAGCGGAAGGTCAGCAGAAGATATTCTAAAAGCTGCGGACAAAGCCAGAGAGGAAGAAGTAAAAAGCGTTGATGCGTTTATTGCCAATATTGCGGCTGCTGAACCCGGAGCTATTCGCGACGTCGCCCTAGAGCGTCTCAGCCAACTAGGATATGAAGACTCTGTTCGACAAAGAAGATTCTTTGATAGATTAGAAGAGTTTAACAAGATTAAAGACCCTGACGCGAAAGAATCAGCCAGAAAGGAGCTACTTCCTATCGTTACTCAAGCCTGGAGACAAAGCAACCAAAACACTCCAGGGTTCAGGGAGAACATGGCTCTAGAGTATCTCTCTACCGCAGCGTCAAGTGAGCGACAAGCATTAGCTCTGAACAGTGGGGGCGAAACCTACATGGCTATGGAGACCGATGTCCTTGGTCCCGTTTACGACCAAATTCTTAACGGAGGCACTCTACGATTTACAGAAACTCAAATGTCTGTCGAGGGAGAAGAAGGCGATACGCTAGGCACTATTGGTCTCCGTCTCAAAGAAGGAACCCCCATTCAAGACGCGACCACGAATAAGAAGTCCGCGATGTCCCGCATGAAGAAAATGGAAGCTCTCAAAAAGACCGAGTCCCTAAGAGCAGAAGACTTCGTTCGGCAGCTTCAGGAACTCATGCAACGGATAGATAAAGTACGTGTCGTTTAGAACTAACTCTGGCGTTGCCCTGTAACGCTTAGGAACGATTACCAGCGCCATTCGACGAGTTTTCTGGTATACAACCATCCATTCCTTGTTAGCGCCCTGAGCGTCCCTCTGTGCTTGTTTGATGAAAGACCAGAAGTCGCTTTTCCTTTTGAACAAATCATCAATCTGTAGGTCATATCCGTTCTTACACTCAACCACGAACTTGAACCAGTCAGGAGTGATAAGGTCTCCCTGGATACGCAAGTTCTCAGGCAGGTTTTTGTGGGTGGTAGCGAAAGCGCCCGACCCTGGAGTTCGACTAAACTCTTTGGTGTGAAACCTCTCGTTCAACATAGTGGCGATTTTCCGTTCAAAGGTCGCCCCTTTGCGCTTACTGTTGACTCGCTTCTTCTTGGAGAACTCGCCAACCCCTAAAACATCTTCGATATTATCAGACATGGGTACTATAATAGGTCATGAACGCCGACACTCAAACAATCAACTTTAAGGTTGATGGAGAAAATTTTGGCAACTTTAAACTCAAACAAAATAACAGACGAATGAAGTTATATATTAAACTGAACCAGGAAGAGACGAAGCAGTGGGGAGACCTAAAAGCTGCTCTTACTGGGGATACCATGGGAGACGACCTCCTTGCACGAATTCTTTTCTTTAAGGGCATCCACTCCATTACCGAGGAACTTAACCAGCGTGTGGCGAATATGACCGAAGAGGAAAGGGAGGCTGTGCTGTCACAGGTAAGTGAGGAGCAAGTTGCTGCCGCTACCAAGCTGGCTGAACAGGAGCTTGCTGCCGAGGAAGAAGATGAGACTGCTGAGAACTCTAACGACTGAGCCTGAGCTAAACGAGGTTCTGAAGCGAAGAAAAACTGAAACCTTTTCTGTGCTTTACGTGTCCCCGTGGTGCAAATACTGCGATAGGATTCTAGAGCTTGCAGAAGAATGGGGGGAACAGGAGGGGACTGAGGAAATGTACATCGTTGATAGCTGGAATCTTCCAGCCGCGTTCGCCACTTTCTCAATTTCTTCTGCTCCATCACTGGTTCACTTCTCCAAAGGTAAGACTTCGGTGGATGTTGAATACCCGAAGGTTTACGACTACTTTAAAGTTCTTCATCCAGAAACGTCTTGATTTTTTTGTCACGGTACTCTTGAACCTTCTCGTAATACTTTTTGTTTTTAGTATAGATAAGCTTCAAGTTGTTCACGATGACAGTCGTAAAGTAGTTGAACGCGGACCCCTTTTCTCGGCTAAAGTTTTTTAGGACTTTTAAAGATAGAAGAAAGCACTCCTGCTTTGCGTCGTCAAAATCAACCTTAAACTTAAAGGATGTAAGAATACTAGAAATTAAGAGGTCGAGTTGAGAAATCAACTCGTCCTCATATTCTTGAGGGTTGTCTAAGTAATTAAAAATAGTTTCCTCAAACTTCTTGTTATTGATATAATGTTTCTTTTTGCCTTTAGGCATACCGTATAATATACTATGGACCTAGAAAAACTTATTGAATCTTTTGGAGAAACCGAAAAATCCAAAGATTATTCGGCATTTCCCGTAGGAACCGAAAAGATTGTCTTCGTTACTCCGTGCCAGTATCGTGAGCGTGGGTCGTTGTATGATTTTAGTGACAACGAATACGCCATCATCATGAAGCTACTCAAAAACACTTCTGTTCCCGAAGGTAGCTACCAATTCATTCCGGCTATCCGCGAGCCAAACACAAAAGAGGATGACTTGACGACTGCGGACTACGAGCGTCACCGCCCATTCCTGTATGAAGATATTCGTGAAGTAGAACCGGACCTAATCATCCCGCTCGGTAATGTGGCGATGAAGACCCTTCTCAAGAAGTCCGGTCTGTACAATAAGCGCGGGAAAGAGTTTGATTTCGAAGGGTACAAAGTCGTCCCCACCTACGACGCAGAGGTGCTGTTCCTTGAACCAAAGGTACGCAAGCTGTTTGTTCAGGATGTGGATAATGCTTACGATAAGTTTATCCTAAACAAGAACAAGTTTGATGGGACAAACTATAAGCTATGCAAAACCATCCAAGAAGTCCATGAAATGATGGATATAGCCGAACAGCATTCTGTGCTTGGGGTGGACATCGAAACTACGGGACTGGACTTCAAGAAGGATAAAATGTCTACCATCGCTTTTGCGTATGACGAAAACAAAGCATTCACTATCCCGATTTATCACCGAGAGTCCCCCTTTATCGACTCAGATATTGAGATTGTAAAAGACCGACTAAGTTCGCTCATGGCGAACAAGAACATCGAAAAGGTTTTCCATAATTGCCAATTCGACATTAAATTCCTGCTCACTTTTGGAATTTCCGACTTTAATAACATCGGTGATACGAAGATTATGCACTCTCTCATCGATGAAAACCTACCCCATGGTTTGATGGACTTGGTGAAGGAGTTCTTCCCACAAGAACTAGAAAGATACTAGACCTATGAAAACTGTAGAATACATTTGGTTGGATGGTTCCGACGACATGCCCCAGATTCGCTCGAAGGTACGCATCGTAGAAGGTGATACCATTCCTGATTGGAGCTTTGATGGTGGAAGCACTATGCAAGGCACTGAAGACAACTCTGACCGTCTGCTGAAGCCTGTAAGAGTTTATATGAACCCGTTCAAAGAGCAGGGCTATCTCGCTCTATGCGAAGTTTACAATCCTGACGGTACTCCACACGAAACCAACACGAGAGCAAAGCTGCGTGAAATGGACGAAGGCGATGTGTGGTTCGGCTTTGAGCAAGAGTACACCGTAACTGACCCGATGCAGAACCCGCTAGTACCGGAGGACGCAATGACTCAAGGAGAGTTCTATTGCGGTAATGGGTCTGGCCGAGTTGTCGGGCGATTGATTGCGGAGGAGCATCTTCAGAAGTGCCATGACGCTGGAATCAAACTATTCGGAATGAACGCCGAGGTGATGATTTCTCAGTGGGAATATCAAACGCTTCCCAAGACAGCACTTGAGGCGAGCGACGACCTTTGGATTTCTCGCTTTATTAACGAAAGAAACTCGGAGAAGTTCAACATGCGTATTTCGTACCACCCCAAGATTTATTCTACGATGAATGGTGCGGGGTGTCATGTGAATATTTCAACTCCGGAAACTCGGGAAAGCCTGAAAGGTCTGCCTAAGATTATGGCGAAGTTCAAAAAAACTCACGACAAGCACATTGAAGTATATGGTCCGGGAAACGAGCTAAGATTGGTGGGGGATTGCGAGACCTCAGACTATAATAAGTTCTCCTGGGCGGTAGCTAACCGCTCTACAAGCGTTCGCGTCCCGGCTCATGTGGACCGCGAAGGCAGTGGGTACTTTGAAGACCGCCGACCTGCCGCGTCATGCGACCCTTACCTTGTAACCGCTAGAATCCTAGAAACACTTTCATGCTAACTGTAACGAACGGAGGAACCCATGATTGGGAGAATATGCCTTTGGATGATATGTCCGTAGGCAATTCGATGGACGCTGATTTCACTCTACGAGCGCATCGTCTTATGACCCCAACAATGAGAAGCAAAGGAGTGGTTCATGTTTATGAAAAGCTTCTCAAGGAGATTCTTGTTATTGCTGCTCAAGTAGAACACAGAGGTATTCTTGTAGATAACCAATGTGTTTCAAGATTTGATGAGATTCTGCAAAAAGAAATACAAGAGCTTGAAGATAGATTGAGGGAACTGTCACCAATTGACGGTATCAACCCAAGGTCTAATGCGGATATGGGTATTCTGTTGTTTTCGAAAGAGGGCTTTGGTATAAGAGCCACCGAGTTCTCTAAAAAGACCAAAGCCCCCGCTATCACTGAAGCACATCTCACGAGTGTAGCCGCCTCCGCAAAGGGTGACGCAAAGGAGTACATTGAGCTTTTGCTTCGGCACAAGGCTCGCGTAAAGCAACACAAAACCTATGTGAAGGGTGTTGAGAAGGCGATTGAGTACAACGAGGATAATCGCGTGTACTCAAGCTACAACTTCGGAAATGTTGTTACTGGTCGCCTAAGCTGCTCCACCTATCAGGTGTCCCCGAAACACAAGAAAGGAATCTCCTTTCACACCTTGCCACGACCCGAAGAGGACGACGAAGTTAATCTTCGCAGTATGATGAGGGCTGATGAAGGCAAAGTGTTTCTCGCCGCCGACTTCTCTCAAGCAGAGCTTCGTGTGCTGGCACAGTGCTGCCGAGACAAGAACCTCATCGAAGCGTTCAACTCAGGGCAAGACCTTCACAGGTTTACTGCGTCCCTCGTGTTTGACAAGCCAGCAGAGGAAGTAACCAAAGAGGAACGACAAATCGCAAAGAGCGTGAGCTTCCTCATTGTGTATGGAGGAGGTCCGCATAAGCTATCTCAACAGATTGGTAAGGATGTAGGCTACTGCAAAAATATTTTTAAGGCATACCAAACCTCTTTCCCAAACGTATTCAAGTGGATTGATTTTGTCCATAAGTTCGTTCGCGAAAATGGGTACGCGGTAAGTTTGTTTGGTCGGCGACGCCACCTTGATAATGTGAACAGCCCAAACAGAAAGTATCAGTACCGTGCGTTGAGACAAGGTATGAACTTTGTGATTCAAAGTTCTGCCTCCGATTTGATGTTGCATTCGATTCTTCGTCTGCAAAAGTATCTAACTAAGACAGGTCTAGATGCCGAGATTCTTGCAACCGTTCACGACTCTGTAGAGGTTCAAGTGTCTCCCAAAGATATGAAAAAGACCGTGGAGTTGATGAAGTACGTACTACAAAGTACCGACGACTTCAAAGGTTTTTATGGTCTAGATTTTGTTGTACCCTTCGTTGTTGATGTTGAAGCAGGAAGCTCCTTTGGTAACCTGATAGAAGCCGAATTTGATACTGACGGCAGACTCATCAACGAAGAAGAAATTACTGAATATGTCCAGAACCAGTAGAGTTGTTATTCTCACGGACCTTCACCTAAGGTCAGACTATATGCCTGGGTTTCTTGAAAAGCAAATTGAGACCCTGCTACACCTAACCAACAGTAAGCCGTGTCAGTACGTTGTTATCAACGGAGATGTTTTCGAAAGACGAAACCCCAGAAGTGAAGAGCTTCTCGCATTTCGCCACATACTAGAAAACATTACATGTAAAAACATTATTGTTAATAGAGGCAATCACGATACTCTTCGAAAAGATGGAACCTCTGACACAGTTCTGTCCCTGTTTTCCGACCTTGCACATATTGTAAAGGACACGGAAACAATTCGGCTTGGGGACGTGAATTTTGATTTCATTCCTCATTACGAGGATGAAGACAGAATCATCGCAGACCTAAAAGCTACGAAAAATCCTGTGTTCGGTCACTTCGGCTTTGATGGCTGTGTGTCGAACGGACACTACGCATATGAGGCTAGAGTAAAGAAGTGGCATTTTAAGAAAAAGCCTATGGCGTTTTTGGGGCATATCCACAAGCCAAAAATCTATGATAATGTCGTCGTGCTTGGAACACAATACTCCAATACATTTGGTGAGGCGAACGCACAGAAATTTGTTCACGAGTTGTATATTCGGGACGGTAAAATCGACATGGTAAAAAAGCCTATCGGAAAAGGCATCCGTCATGTCGTAGGAACCATTGACGAGATAGAGGAGTTATCGAAGAAGCACAAGTTCGGAGACTTCTTCACCATTCTCCGCGTGAAAGTGGACAAGCTAGATTCGTACACGGAGAACAAGTTGCGAGAAGAAATTTTCGCGCAGTACCCAATTCAACACCTAGAGCTTGTGTTTGAAGATGTGCTTCCGAAGATTGAATCTTCTTACTCTCCAAAGGGCGAAGTGTTTACTTTGGACGATAAGGTTATCAACCAATACATTGCTGAGAGCGAAACCATTTTTAAGAAAGACGAACTTCTGGAGGCTCTGAAGGAGATTAGAGATGCAACTGAATAAACTGGAGATTTATAACTTCTTGTCGGTTAAGGAGGCTGTTGTTAACTTCGATGAATGCGAAAACCTCGTCCGCATCGTAGGAAAGAACTACGACACGAAACCCGCAGGGTCCAACGGCGCAGGAAAAAGCACTATCATCGAAGCGATTATGTTCGCTTTGTTTGGTAAGACGATTCGAAAAACAAACGATAAGAGCCTGAAAAACTACCACACTCGTGGCAAGTGCCGCGTCGTTCTTACTATTAACGGGAACACCGTCATCGAACGAGTCAAACGCGCACCAATGCTGACCGTTCATGTTGGCGATGAAAACTGCACCCAAGACTCCATTCAGTCAACGCAGAAGTATCTTGAGCAGATACTCAACATTAACCATAATGTTTTCCTCGCGTCTATCGTGTTCGGTCAGTCGAACAACACAGATTTCCTTACGGCAACGCCCGAGGAAAAGAGAGCGATTATCCAAAACTTTCTGTCGGTAGGCGACCTCTTCAAGAACCGCTCAACCATTAAGTCCTTGAAGTCTAAGTACTTAAACGAGAAGAAAGTAAACTTAGCACTGCACAATGACGCAACAAGTAAGGTGACCAAGCTCTCTGGGCGTGTGTCTACTTTGCAAAACCTCAAGAAGAAGTCTACAAGCTACTTTTCTTCTGAGAAACTCAAGTTTATCGCACACAAGTCTTTGAGCGAAATACAAGACTTAGAACGACAGCACCACGAGAAAGATGTCGAGTGCGAGCGAGCGCTCGGAAAGTTAGGCAGCCTTCGTGAGCGGGTTTCTCAAGCACACAGCACTCTTAAAGCTCTCAGCGGAACTAGCTGTGAGCATTGCGGCAAGCTCTCAGAGTCCAATTGGTATAAGTCAAAGGAGCTAGAAGAGCAAGCGAAAGCATGGTCCGCAGAAGAGCGAACCCTGTGCAGGGAGGTCAACAAGCTGAAGAAAGAGGTGGACTCGTTATGGATTCCTGTAACTTCTTCTGATTTTGAGACAATTGAGAAGTTCAAAGAAATTGATACGGAAATCAAAATCACGAAAAACCAGATTAGGTCCGAGAAGCGCCTAGCCAAGAAGTACGGAGAGCTTTCCACACAAGCGCAAAAGGAATACGACCTGATGAGGTTTTGGGAGCATGCCTTCTCCGAGGCGGGGCTGATTCGCTATGTTATACGCAACATCCTCGACTATTTGAACGAAAGATGCAACTCCTACCTCAGCACCCTCACCAAGGGCGGATTCGTCATAAAATTCGACGACTCATTGACCGAAACCATCTATAATGATGGGGTCGAGTGCCACTACGAGTCCCTCTCTGGTGGAGAGAAGAAACGAGTTTCCCTTGCTGTAATGCTTGGGCTAAACGACCTTCTTCTGCTCACAGGAAAAGATAGGTCGAACATTGTCTTCTTTGACGAAGTAGCGGATTCTCTCGATGCGGATGGTGTAAAAGGTTTGATTGAACTAATTCATCAAATCACGAAACACAAAAAGCTTTTCTTAATTACACATAACGAATATCTCTCTTCGCTTTTGGAGGAATATTCTCAAACATTAACTGTCAAAAAGCGCAACAATCTGACCAAAATCACTATATAAAAGTCCATAAAATGAACTACACGCCAAACGGAAAACGATTAATTATTACGCGGAAAAAGCATAAGACCGAATCCAAAGGAGGTATTTTGCTGCCCGAAACTATTACCGAGAAGAAGCTGAGTGAAGGATATATTGTTCGTGCTGGAGAAGGCTGCGAAGGAACCCATTGGAAAGAGGGTTTGCATGTCATTTTCGCTCAGTTCGCAGGACAGGAGATTCAGTTCGACGACGAGGTTTACCTTGTTATGCCTGAAGAGGATGTTTTGGTTTATGGAGAAGAGGACTAATGCCTTATGAGATTCCAGAGAACAGCCTAGCTGAAACTATCTTCCTCGACAAGTACGCTTACCCAGGAGAAACTCAATGGAAAGAGTGCGCTCGCAGAGTAGCGAAAGCCGCCTCCGACCCTGAGTTCCCCGAGGACCGCCAGAAGTTCGAACAGAAGTTCTTCGACGCGATTAATAGCGGGGACTTTATGCCTGGAGGCAGAATCCTGTTCGGCTCTGGTCGTAGTGACCAGAACCTGCTGAACTGTTATGTCCTTGACCCAGAGGACTCCGTTGAAAGTATTGGAAAGGTTATTTCCGATATGTACAAGATTTCTTGTGGTGGCGGTGGCATTGGGTTCAACTTCTCTAAGATTAGACCAAAAGGCGATAACATTCAGAATATCCCTAACTCAGCCCCAGGTTCTCTCTCAGTCATGAGAATGATTAACGAAATTGGTAATCATGTTCGTGCTGGTAAGAACCGTAGAACGGCTCTAATGTCTATTCTTGAAGTTACTCATCCAGATTTCCTTGAGTTTTTGCATGTTAAACTGGATAGAAAAGAACTAACTAACTTCAACATCTCAGTCGGCGTAACTAAACGGTTCATCGCCGCAGTAGAGAATGATGAGGAGTGGCATTTCACTTTCGGCGGTAGACAAAACAAGTATTTTGTCTATCAAATTGAACGCAAATCAGAGCTTGGGGATGACATTGTTGAAGTCGTCGCCAAGGATGAATCAGATGCCATCGGCAGAGCCAAGCTGCACCACCTGAAACACTATGGTGATACTTTTGGAGAAGTAACCAAGAAAGCGCTTCGTGCCCGTGAAATCTGGGAACGCATTGTAGACAATGCTGTTGAGTCAGGAGAACCGGGTATCTTTAATATCGATTTTGCTAACGAATACACCAACGTATCTTACTTCGAACGTATGCCTAGCACCAACCCGTGTGGCGAAGAGGTTCTTCCTGCATACGGTAACTGTTGCCTGGGTCATGTTAATCTTGCTAACATGGTTGACATGGATGGCACTATCGACTGGCGCAGACTGGCTCGTGCGATTCGCACAGGTGTTCGCTTCCTTGACAATATTCTTACCGCAAACCATTTCCCAATTCCGGAATGCGAAGAAGGAGGAATGCGTTCCCGTCGAATCGGACTGGGCGTTACCGGACTACACTACTTCCTTATCAAGGCGGGGTACAGGTACGGGTCGGAAGACTGCCTGGAGTTTCTGGAACGGCTATTCTCAACGATAAGAAATGAGGCATACAAAGCTTCCGCGAAACTCGGAAAGGAGAAAGGAAGCTTCGCTGCGTATGACTGGAATAAGCTGAAGAACGAAGTCTTCTTTAAGACTCTCCCTTCTCGTATTCGCACTCTTATTCGCGATAATGGTCTTCGGAACGCTATTCTGCTTACCGTAGCACCTACTGGAACTATTAGCATGGTTCTAGGTGTTTCAACTGGCTTGGAGCCTATCTTCGCTCCTGTCTACAAGAGAAGGTGGAGAACTGGCACAGAAGGAGTTTGGAACGAAACCTATGTTGTAGACCCTCTGTTCAAGGAGCTTTATCTTCGTGGTCGAGATGTGTCTCACTGTGTCGGAGCCTATGATGTCACCCCGGAGGAACATATTAAAGTTCAAGCAGTTGTACAGGCTTACATCGATTCAGCAGTATCAAAGACTTGTAATCTTCCTGCGGACTTCAAACCAGAAACTTTGTACGACGACCTGCTAATGTATGCGAATGACCTAAAAGGCTCAACATTCTACAGAGCGTCGAGTCGAGGTAACGAGCCTCTGGAAGCCGTCGATATCAGCACTATCAATCTCGACAAGCTAATCGTAGATGGTACTGTTGAAGAGCAAGTAGATTCTGTGGATACCTGCAAATCAGGCGTCTGTGAACTCTAACTGAAAATACTTTCGAAACTCCCCCATCCCGCATAATAAACGGGGTGGGGGTTTTCTCTTCAAAATACGCTGTCGAGTCCTATAATATCGTATGGGTATGCAATGGCCAGGAGATGAAAATCTGGACGAAGAGGTCCGCTTTCGCTTTGTGTGCGAAGGTGAACCAGACTGTCCAGGATTCAACAAGTTTCACATTCGATACGAAGAACCTCCAACCCATGTACCGTCGTCGATTCAATGTCCCTATGGGAACGACCATGAATCTGTTTGGTGCATGGAGGGAGTAGCGAACTCTTTTATTCGCGGTCAAACTATGGCTGGAGTGAAGAACGAGCATTACACCCGAGCTTTGGCTGACGCGGAACACAAGTGGATGGAGCTTCAAATCGAAGAAACCAAAAAAGCTGTGAACGCCGAAGACCAAATCGAAGGAACCGCTGCTTCCCCATACTCAAAGAAAGTTCTTAATGTGGAAAAGGCTCTTGAGACTGGTATGATTAAGAAACTGGACGAGGAGACTGCCGCTGAAAAGAAACGAATTACTGATGAACGGGCACGAATTGTGGCCGACCAAGCTAAAGATAAAATCACTAGAGAAATTGACAAGAAACACGTAGGGCGTCGTCATGACGGATAACAACCAACTAACCAAAGTGGACAAAATTTTTATTTTAAACAAGTCCTCCAACCCTAACCCGGAGTACAAAACGGAAGGGTCTGCTGGATTTGATATTGCCTCAAACGAGAGCATTCTGATTCCTCCCCACACAACCGTTCTGGTAGGCACAGGACTGTACTTCTCCATGATGGATGGGTACGAAGCCCAGCTTCGCTTGCGTAGCTCCTGGGGCTTTAAAGGGCTTCTGATGCCAAACGCTCCAGCAACCATTGACTCGGATTATCGAGGCGAGATTAAGCTGTGTCTGCGTAACCTGAACATTGAGTCTGTTCGGGTACAAGCAGGAGACAGAGTAGCCCAAGTGGTTTGCTCCCCAGTTTTCTGCCCAAAAATCCACATCATGGACTCTGATGAATGGAACAGCCCCCTTAACAAAACCCTACGCGGCGAAGGAGGCTTCGGTTCAACCGGAGAACAATAATAATGGTATATCAGTTTCAGGAATCTATTCAGAGAGGTATTCTGTACCTCGCCAAGTCCGATGAGAATTTTCTCATACAGGCAATGCCGATGGTTAAGGAAGGGTACTTTGATTTCCCTTCCCACCAAAAAATCTGGCGAGCGATAAAGGATTACTATATCTCCTACAAAACTTCTCCATCGGACGAACAAATCCTTGAGTGTATTCGTTCCGTGAAGTCGGACAACGAGCTTCTGTCAGACTACAAAGATGAGCTAAATCTTATCAATGCTGTTGACGAGAAGTCCATCGCGAACGAGGATTTCTACCTTGATAAGGTAGAGGAGTTTGCAAAAGAGCAGTCCCTTAAAGACGCCATTATGGGGTCCATTGAGCTTCTCAAAGAAAAGAAGTTCGGCAAGATTGAGGAGTCTATTCGTGAGGCTCTCTCCGTCAGTCGGGATGTAGACCTGGGTGCAGACTACTTCAGCGATGTTGAAGGTCGATACGAAAGGCTTACTAGCAACTCCATTGACGCCCAGTTCCGCACTCCTTTCGAAACTATCAACCAAGAACTAGAAGGTGGTATGGCTAGCAAGGAACTTGCGATGGTGGTCGCTCCTCCTGGTGTTGGTAAGTCTTTGTTCCTAGCGAACCAAGCCGCACGGTCGGTGCTTGACGGTAAGAATGTTCTGTACATCTCGCTTGAGATGTCGGAGGACCGCGTAGCGCAGCGTCTTGATAGTATCTTTACCTACATCAAGCAAAGTGATTTGAAGGCGAATGTGAAGGAGTTGGAGACGCGCCTAGAAAAAATCCAAAACCATGCTTCCTCTGTTGGAGGGCTTAAGATTAAAGAGTTCCCTACGAAAAGGCTAACGGTAACTGGTCTTCGGGCGTACCTCAACCAGCTACGCAACTACGAAAACTTTACGCCGGATGTTATTATCGTGGACTACCTAGAGTTGATGACCAACGCCGATAACACCATGTCGGAGTATATGGCACAGGAGCGCATCGCACAAGAGCTACGAGGTATTGCGGTTGAGTACAAGTGTTTGGTTTGGACCGCAACTCAGACCAACCGCAAAGGAAAAGAGGTTGATGTAATTACTGATGCGGAGCTTGCTGATTCATACGGTAAGATTCGTGTGTGCGACCTCGCGTTCTCAATCAACCAAAAGGAACAGGAGTTTGACGAAGGCAAAGCTCGTATGTTCGTAATGAAAAGCCGAAACGGGAGAGCGCGGTACATCGTACCGATTAGAATTGACTATGGAAGACTAGTAATCCGACAACAATGAGTCCCGCAAAAAAATCACAATACGAGCATGCAATGCATGTATACACAGGAATCAAAACTTTTGACATCGTACAAAAAACTTTGACCAAAGATAATCTTTATGGGTATGTCGATTTTCCAAAAGCAGAGCTAACGATTGACCCGAACCAAAGTGTTGAAGATTATAAAAGCACTCTTCTCCACGAAATTTGCCACATTGGGTTTGAGGTTTTTGGGCTGAACAACGATGACGAAATGCCCACAATAGGTAACGAGTACCTCACGACAGTAACATCAAACATGCTTTTCCAGCTTGCGGGTCTAAACCCAGAACTATTTGAGTTTATTTTTACGAATAATGAGTAATGTAATAGAGATTTATGAACAGATTGAAAGTTCTTACCTAGACATCATCAAAAAGTATGTCGCCGTAGACGAACATAACTTTCAGGACGCCATGGCAAAGCACCCGTCAACCTTCGCTTTCTTTGCTGGCGTAATGGCGTATGCCAAGAAAGAGCTAGAGAAAGCAAATGTAGTGCTTGATGACCGAGAAGCCGAGCTTCGCGAAGAACGCCGAGCAGAGCTTCTCTCAAAAGGACAGAAAGCCACCGACAGAGCATTAGACGCTTATGTGCGCTGCGTACCCGAACTCCAGACAATGAGAAAAGGAATCGTCTCAAAGTCCCATCGGTTTAACCTTTGCAAAAATATAGTCAGTAGCCTAGACCACCAAAAAGATGTCATTATTCAGCTTTCCGCGAATAGGCGAGCCGAGGCAAAACTTATCGATAATTTGGGCTGACCCGACTATTATACTAATGCCCGTGGGAGCCTCCCACGCGCACCAACTACTAACCCCACAAAATACTAACGAATATGGTCAACATTGACGAACTAAGAAAAAAGTACCAGGAGATTAACAATCCTGGTGGCGCTAAGAAAGACAACAAAGAGTTTCTGGAAAAGTTCTTTATGATGGAAGAAGGTACCTCTCTGGTGCGTATTCTTCCAGGTAAGAATGACCAGGAGTTTTACGCTGAGACTGCGATTCACCGCATCAACGATAAGAATTATCACTGCCCTCGTGTGAAAGGAGATAAGTGTCCTGTGTGCGATACTTACTTCAACATGTGGAAAGAGATTAACGCTATCGGCAAAGATACCCCAAAAGGTCAGGAACTGGCTGGACTCGCTCGACAGATTAAGTCCTACAAGCGATTCTACATGAATATCGTGGACCGTCGCTCTGAGAGTGTGAAAATCCTGTCGGTCGGGCAAAAGCTCTTTGGTAAAATCCTGGACTGCTTCTTCGATGAGGACTTTGGCGATTTGACGGACCTGAAAGAAGGTTGGGACTTCAAGATTGTGAAGGAGCAACAGAATCAGCAGTGGCCGAATTACGACAAGTCTTCGCCTAAGCCCAAGCAGACTGCTGCTGGGTCCGATAAGGAGATTGCCGAGTGGATGGATGAGCAGCACGACATTCACGGTCTTGTGAAAGTTGCTGAGTATGAGGAGCTAAAGACCCTGATGGAAGAATTCACCGCAATTACTCGCGGCACTTCTCTCTCACAGGAGTCGGATAGTGACTCTGGTTCGGACGACGATGACGGGTATCTGTCCCATCTAAAGTCCCTCAAAATCGACTAAGAATACTTTGTAAACCGCAGTTGCTTGTTCTATAATGGATAAGCAACTGCTTTTATTTTAACAGTAAAAAATATGGGTGACACTAAAAAACTAAGAATTCTGGCATGTCCGTCTAACCACGGGGGATGCGCTTACTACCGAATCCTATTGCCGATGCAAAAGCTAGAAGAGCTTCACGGGGATGAGGTAGAAATCCGATTCGATGACAACCCGTTGGGGTGGTGTAAGGAGACAGGAAAGACTACACCTGAAAACTTTGAGTACGAAAACTTGAAGTGGGCTGATGTTGTCTTTACTCAAAACATTCACAACTTCGGCGGAAACTATACCATTGAGGTTATGAGGAAGGCGCACGAGCTTGGGAAGTTTACCCACTTTGATACCGATGACCTACTAACGAATCTGTACAAAGGGCATCGCCTTTATGGTGTGTATGAAGACCAACAGCTTGACGAGGTTACAAAGTATATTTACAACAATGTAGACCTTGTTTCCGTCACCCAAAGAAAGTTCGCACAAAGGATTGCCCCTTTTGTAAACGGCGCTCTTGTCGTTATTAAGAATGCAATCGACTACAGACTCCCCTGCTGGAACTCAAAGAAGTTGCCCAAGCCGAAAAAACTTACTCGTGTGGGCTGGGTAGGTGGAATTCATCACGATGTGGATATTAAGCATTTCTCCCTAATCCCCTATCTTGTTAACCAGAAAGTGGGTCCGCAAAAGGTACACTGGGGGTTTTACGGAAAGCCACAGCAACCTCCGGGCGAAAGAGATTGGCAGTGGGATGTGTGGGAAGGCTACGAGCAGCAGGTTAAGAAAGGTCTCAGAGGTCAGTCCAACTACACTATTTATCCTGCGATGCCCCCCAACACTTACGGCGAAATGTACAGGAACATCGACGTGAATATCGCAGTACTCGACAACAATGAGTTCAACGACTCAAAATCAGAAATCAAAGCGATGGAATGTGGTCGTTACGGAATCCCTCTTGTCGCAACCAATGTTGGGTGCTATGATGAAATTATTGTAAATGGTCAGACTGGCTATCTTATTGACCCATCCAATCCAAAGAAGGAGTGGGTTAAAGCTCTGTCTAAGTGTATCAATGACCCGAAACACGTCCAGGAAATGGGCATGGCTCTGAAGACACTTTGCGATGAGCTATATGATATTAATAAAATTGTCGGCGGCAGACTCGCTCTGTACCGCCAAATGATGGACCTAAAGAAACAGGCGCTCAGTGACGCCTTGATGGAACAAAAAGAAAAGAACATCGTGGAGGATGTTACAGCATGACAACCAAACGACATTACCTGAGTGTAGTCGCCGTAATGAAAGACGAAGGCAAGAACCTTCAGGAGTGGCTCCAGTTTCACAGAGGCGTTGGGGTAGAACATTTCTATCTCTACGACAACGGCAGCACCGACAACACAAAAAAACTGTGCGAAGGTCAGAAAGACATTTCGTATTTCTACACGGACATGGACATGTGCCAGATGGCTTGTTATTACAATGCGCTCACCGCGTTTCGTGACCAGTCTAGATGGATGGCGTTCATTGACCTAGACGAGTTCCTGTTTGCCCCTGGAGGCGACCTCAAGGACCGTCTAAAGGACTTTGAACAGTACCCAGGAGTCGCGGTGAACGAGGTGTTCTACGGCTCCAACGGCTTCCAGAAGCGCCCTGCTGGCGGCGTACTACGCAACTATGTTCTTCGTGGGGAAAGACCAGACGCCCACATCAAGTCTATCGTTCAGCCCATGGCGACCCTCTGCCCTGCGGGTAACCCGCACTCCTTTGTTTACACCCAAGGTGTTCCTGTGAATGAACAGAAGGTTCCGTGCCCCGGTCCTTTTAATGAAGCCAGAACCGTAGACCTCTTTCGAATCAATCATTACTGGGTGAAATCCAAAGAGGAGTATGAGAAAAAGATTACGAGAGGTCGAGCGGATGTCCCGTCTCGTGACCCAATGTTCCGTTATAGTACAGGCATTGGAAGAAAGGTAGATGAGGTTATCCAAGTAGACAACGAAGTCTACGACACCGCAATCTGGGAGTTTTTGGAGCGGGACCATGGGTAAGAAAATAAAGATTCTTAGTGGGTGGTCGGCTCCCGGCGGTTCAACGGTAGCTTTTATTAACCTGTGCAACTTGTTTAATGAGCGAGGGCACGACTGCACTTTTTACGGTCCTCACGAATGGCACTTGGACAAGTGCAAGGCAGGACATCTTTCCGAGTGTCCTATCGACTATAACTCAGAGGAAGGCGAAAATCTTATCGTTCACTACCTTAAGTTCCCGCCAAACCTACCACCACAAAACAAAGTGATTTTGGCTTGCCACGAGAAGGATGTCTTCCCTGTAAAAGAGCAAACTCCCTTCTGGACTGACATCGTGTATGTTTCCAACGCACAGATGTTTTGGCAGGGGGTTCCCGGCAAGGTAATTCCAAATGTAGTATCGCCTCTGTCCCCAACCAAAAACCCTGTTCTCGGGGTGGCTGGCGTGATTGGCAGTATTGATGAGAACAAACAAACTCATCTATCGATTGAAAGAGCGTTGAAGGACGGATACAATAAGGTTGTTCTTTATGGAAAAATTACGGACCAGCCATACTATGATGCTTATGTAAAGAAGTACGTTGACGAAGACAAAGCCGTTGTGAA
>Ga0208019_1000124_pt1 | contig 40000 bp, 46 predicted proteins | sample CB_VirMetaG_5_FD_184540 | JGI IMG/M metagenome (GOLD analysis project Ga0208019, IMG submission 184540) | Freshwater to marine saline gradient viral communities from Chesapeake Bay - CB_1508_1D Viral MetaG (SPAdes) (version 4) | ecosystem: Environmental > Aquatic > Marine > Coastal | place: USA... | reverse complement strand
TACCAATGATAGCCACTGAGGACGCTGAGTTCGGCGAAGAAGAAGAGCCAAAGAAAGGGAGACCATGGAACTAATTGCATTAGTAGGGAAGAAGAGGAGCGGCAAAACAACTGCGGCTACATTCATCAGGAACAATCACCCAGGGCTGGCCTACAGGGACAGTTTTGCCAGACCCATCAAGGAGCATGTGGAGCGCATATTCGGGCCGTTGGACGAGACACCCAAGGAGGTTCTCAGGCCAGTCATGCAAGCCCTGGGAGAGTCTCTCAAGGCTAAGTTTGGGAGGTATGTGTTCATTGATCAACTCAAGGACCGTGTGAGGGACATGGAACACGCAGCAGACCTGGTCATCATCGATGATCTGCGGTTCCCGTTCGAGGCTGACTGGGTTCGTTCCCAGGGTGGAAAGGTCATCAGAATTATTAGGCCAGAGCTGGATGGAGTGGTGGACAACCACATCTCAGAGACCTCAGTTGATGAGGTCCTGGCAGATGCCACCATCATCAATAGCGATGGCTTAGAAACACTTTTCCTCAAGGTGACTGACACCCTGGGGAGAATGCGTGGCAATGATTACCATAACACTGAGCCGATCAGAGCTGGCACTAGCCAGGCACTTAGCGCATGAGCGCATAGCAGTCACTGGCCCAACCAGGACCAATGACCAGATGGGGCACCTGGACAAGTCTCCAGGTGCCAGAGAAACAGCCGACATCAATGGGGTAGCAGGAGAACTGGCCTTTGCTAAGGCCTTCAACCTGTGGCCTGACCTGGACAGTTCAGGGCCATGCGTAGTTGATGTGACACTGCCAGATGGCAGGACAGTTGACATCAAGACTACCCCAGTGATCGGAGGCAACCTGATAGCGAACCTGAAGGCCCATAAGACGGACTTTCTAGCCCTGGTGGAGTGTCAGGACCACACGTTCACCATCGTGGGCATAGCGCCCACATCAGAGGTCGAGAAACCCGAATACATGGAGCCCATACAGGGTCGCATTGTCTACCTATACCCCAGAGATCAATTAACAGACGTCCAATGGATGATGAACCAACACCCAAAGCCGACTTTGAAGGCTGTGGTTACTACTTTGAGCTAGGTTTCTTCACGAAACTAGACAAGGCCTGTGACCGTTTCTTCAGAAAGCGAGGTATGCCCACAAGCTACACCTGGCGCAACCCCAACCCTAAACAGAAAGGAACTAATAATGATGCTGAAACCAACAGTTCTCCTGAAGCATGAATCAGGAGTCACGGCTCAATGGTATGACGAGCCTAACAACCGCATGATGATGGCCATCTACAGCCCGGTAGGTGACCGAGGTAAGTATGCCCTGAGTCAGATAGCAGGCCCCTGGTCAGGCGTGGTCAAAGTAGACGAGAATGACCCCAAGACTTGGGCTCCATACATAATACCAGGGTTTGAACGTGAACGAACCTATGTCCTGGACCAGGCTGAACTACTGCTTCTCTGTATCAACGCAGACTACGGTGGTATGGCAGCTCTGAAGAGCATCTTCCCAGGGCCCATCATAGGGTTTGACCAATGATCTGCCCAATCTGTCACGGCAGAGGCTACGTCCTGAAGCCTGAACCAACCCACTGCCCAGCATGTGGTGGTTGGGGCTACAGGCAGCCCTCTTGTCAAGCCCCAAAGAAAACCCTACAAACAGGGGACCGTGAACGATTGTCCAGACGTAAATATAGACTCGGAGGTGTCAGTCACCCTTGACAGACGACCTCTAGACACAGATAATTGGGAGGGCGGTTGGAAGACGATAGTCTCCAGCCGTCTTTCTATTTACCACCATGCCTAAAGGCTCCCTGACCCAGTTCAATCAGAGAATGCCTGACCAGGGTCTCAGGAACTATGATGGCACCCAGATCAAGGCTAAAGACCCGAAACGATACGACTGTATCGTGAGGGCAATAAGAGAGGGAGTAGGGCATGAGAGCATAGCTAAGATATTCGGTATTGGTCAGCAGACCGTCCAGGGTATCAGCTCTAAGGAGAACCTGCCTGCTCACTCTCAAGAGGCTCTGATTAATAATCTTAGGCAGACAAGGGACCTGTGCCTGACCAAGTTCAAAGAGGCAGTAGAGGCCAATGAAGTGAAGGCTGATAAGTTACCCGTCGCCATCGGCATCTTGACCGACAAAGAGGTGCAGGTTCAGGGCTTACCCAGCGCCATTGTGGCTCATACATCAACCACCATTGATGCGTTAGCACTCAAACAACTCATTGCCAATGCCAGGAAGGATGAAGAAGTCATTGATGCAGAGGTGGTAACAGAAGAAAAGAACCCCTGATGCAATTGGAACATAATTGATATTGTGCGAAGAATGGGCCCAACAAGGGGGCGGGGGGGTCAATAATCTCCCAGGAGTGGCGATATGGAAACGCATCCCCCCAACCACACCAAATGACAAAAGGCCCCTCTTGGGCCCCTCTCTTTGACATTTAAGAAGGGGCGCTAAATGTCAAAAACAGACTAACCATGAAAGACCATAAACACATCTCATGTAACTCCTGTGGAGACTCTGAAACCTACCTGGCAGCCGAGGCTGATGGTTGGCTCATTCAGAAGCCTGCTGATGCCCCCTGGGAGGTTCTTTGCTCCTACTGTTGGGACAGGTTTGATGAAGCGATGGCAAAGGACTGACCATGGAAGACCAGGACAACCAACCCAAGAAACGAACCAGAGGCAAACCGGCCAAACGTAGGACCATGCTAGAGACGCCTGACCTCCGATGGAAGGCAGGCAGGGAGAGTAAAGTGGGCAAGGTCATTGGTCACCCTCTCAACAGCAGGCTTATAGAGACCGATCTAGGCCTGGTCCATGTCAGTGATGCCAGATGGTTCCAGAAAGGCCTCCAGGTGCCTGTCTGGTGCGAACCAGGGGGCAAGAGAATGTATTGCAAGGGAAGGCCTAGACAGTTGAGCAGGTGGTGACATGAAGTGGACTAAGCACCCTATCTACCCGGTCCCTACTCAGTCAGAGGCGATGGCCATGGCTGCCCAGGGCACCCTGGAAGAGTTCTACAACAAGAGGGAGGAACTCATCAGGTTAGAGGAGGCTGACCCTTACTTGTATGGGGCAGACCACCACAACACTGAGGGCATCTTTGATCATTGGAAGGACGTGGACAAGGCCCTGGAGGACCCCACTGTAGACGTGATCTACATCTTTGGTGGTAACAGGGCAGGGAAGTCCAGATACATGGCTTCTAGGGTCATTAGAGCGATGGTGAACAACCCTAAATACGCAGTCTGGTGTTGTCATAGTTCTAATGACTCCAGCATCCAGGTTCAGCAACCCTATTTGAATGCCTATTTGCCACAGCAATGGAAGGCACAGAGAAGGAATGTGAGGTCTGTTCAGAACATTGCTTTCAGTCAGAAGAACGGTTTCTCCAACAGGACCTTTGTGGGGGTCAACCACAGCCAAGCCTGGTTCAAAAATTACACCCAGGACTTGGGCACATTGGAAGGGACAGAGCTAGACTTGATCTGGATGGACGAGCTAGTGCCCCTAGCCTGGGTGCAGACCCTGAAATATAGATTGGTCTCACGTAGGGGCAAAATGGTCATCACTTTCACTCCGATAGAAGGTTACACACCGACCGTAAAAGACGCCTGTGAGGGTGCCATCATCGAGGAGACTAAACCTGGGAAGCTGATAGACCCCAAAGCGCCATCAACCATACCAGGGGTGCCCAAGGGGCACATGCCATACAGAGCAAGGACAAGACAAGGCAATGGACAGATATTCTGGTTCTTCAGTGAATTCAACCCCTACTCACCATTCGATGCCATGGAGAAAACCCTCCAGGGTAGGACCAGGGAGGAAATTGAGATCAGGGCATACGGCTATGTTTCCAACCCTATTGTTGGCAAGTTCCCCAGATTTACAGACAGGAATATTGTCAAGGCAGACCAGGTTCCAAAGAGTGGAACAAACTATATGGTGGTGGACCCAACGCCTGGGGACCGCAATTGGTTTATGCTTTGGCTTCGCGTTGACGACCTTGGTCGCGTGTTTGTTTATCGTGAGTGGCCTGACTTTGATAACCATGGCGAGTGGGCTCTACCATCTGCGAAGATGGACGGTAAGAAGGGCCCGGCACAGACCGCAGACTGTGGTAGGAACTTGCAGCAGTATAAGACCCTGATCAGGGAACTAGAGAGAACAGACGGTGGCATCCAGGAGAGGTTCATTGACCCCAGGGCAGGAAGAACTGCTGTTCTCAGCCAGAGAGAACACAACCAGAGCTTGATTGATCTCCTGGCTCAACCTGACAGAGGGGCAGGGGGTGAAGTTACCAAGGACGGCTTACTTTTCACGGCTGCCCCAATGACGCACATCGACGAGAGCTGTGCCCTTGTCAACAATTTGTTTTCCTATAACTTGAGCGAGGAAGTGTCGGTTCTGAACGAGCCGAAACTCTACGTGTCGGAGGTGTGTAAAAATCTAATCTACTCTCTGAGAACCTGGACCAATGCCGACGGAGACAAGGGGGCCAGCAAGGACCCTGTTGACTGTCTCAGATACGGCATACTCATGGACCCCATCTACGTCCCCAGGAACCAAGAATACAGCACACAACCCGGCAGCTATTGATGCACACCCTAGACAAACTGGTTTCGACAACGGAACCTAACATTTCTGAATTACGGAGAGACTTCCGTAGGGCTCACACCGACAGGCGAATGACCAACAGGGTCAAGGACGCTGACAACACTCGGTTTGCCTTCTGGAACGGTCAGAGTTCTGATGGCAAAAAACATGCCTCGGACATTGGCCAACAGCCATTCCCGTGGGAAGGTGCCAGTGACACTCGAATCAGACTGGCCGATGAAGTGTGCAACTTCATGGTCAACTTGAGCACCTCCAGCATCGCTAGGGCTGCCCTGAACGTCGATGGCATTGAAAGCAGCGACGTCAAGACATCTGGTGCAGTAGGCCTGTATCTGAGGTGGATGCTAAAGACTTTGATGCAGCCAGACTTTGAGGAAGAACTGGAACTGCACTCTGAATATGCAGCGCAATATGGTTGGAGCGTCCTTCATGTAACCTGGGAGCGTTGCTACGCCCAGGTGCCCCGCGAGATTAACCTCCAAACACTCACCGGCTATCTAGGGGCCGACAACCCGCCTAGTATTGACGCTCTAACCGCTGCCCTGCAAAACGAACAAGAATACCTGGCTGACCTCCTGGTCGCAGGCAACAAAGGGTTAACCAGGACCAAAGCCCTGAAACACATCAGGGAGATTGTTGAGACTGGCAAGACAGTGTTTGAGGTTCCTGAGATGACTCGGAACCAACCAAGTATTGTTGCCCTTCGTCCCTACTACGAGGTCTTGTTCCCGCCCGAAACAACCGATTGGCAACGTGCCAGGGCAATTTTCAGAAGAGACTTCTACACAGTTGCCGAGATTGAAGAGAAGGCAGCATCAGGGGAGTGGGACAAGAAGTTCTGCGAAGAGGTTAAGAAGACTGCTGGCACCAATGCTTCAAGCTACGAATACGGTCTTTCCCCGGTGGTTGGCACTAGCGACCACATGGACGATAAGTCCAACCTGGTCGAGATCATTCATGCTTACTCAAGGCGAACCACCGACAGTGGCATGCCCGGCATCTACCTCACCATCTTCTCGCCTTACCTAGAAAAGAACACCAAGGGCGATGAACTCTTTGGTGAACACAAACTGGTGACTGAAGCAGGGGACACCTACCCGTTTGAATGTTTCACCAGGGAGAAGACACGTAGGTCACCTATCGAGAGCCGAGGTGTTTCTGAGATTGTTAAGACCTGGCAGAACGAGATCAAAGTTCAGTCTGACAGTCTTACGGACAGATCAAGCTTCGAGATACTTCCTCCACTCAAGGTGCCCTTGAGGTATGGCCAGAGAATCAAAGTGGGCCCTGGTGTTCAGGTAGCCGAGCAAAGACCAAACGACATCTCCTGGATGGAACCTCCTCGTCGAGGTTCTGAGCTGGCCTTCCAGCTCATCAACGATATTACCGTTCGGACAGATCGGTATTTCGGCAGGCCTAACGCAGTCATTCCACCTGTAGAAACCCAGCTCAACCAACAGGCATACGTGCATCGATGGCTACGTCACATGTCATCTGTAGTAGGCAGAATGTGGGAACTCACTCAGAAGTTTGATTCTGACGAACGCTTTGCCCAGGTCACAGGGACCAACATGGGTATTCCCAGGGACCCTAACAAATACAACTTCTCACTGCACTTCGACATTCGCGAATTGGACAACGAGTTTGTTCAAAAGAAGCTCCAGGCTATCTCACAGTTTGTCTTACCAGAAGACACCATGGGCATCGTTGACAGGACCAAACTCATTCGTAAGAAGCTGCAAGTCATCGACCCAACATTGGCCACAGAACTGGTCACAGAAGAGGCTGAAGCTACCAAGAAGATGTTTGACGACGTCAACAACCAGGTAGCACTGATGGCCCTGGGTAACCAACCTAGCTTTGTCGAGAACGACCCAAGTGCAGGCATCAAGTTACAGTTCATGCAGCAAATCATTGCCTCCAACCCCAAATACCAACAACTGCTCCAGGGTGATGAACAGTTCCAACAACTGGTCCAGGCGTTTTCTCAGAACCTGAACATGTCCATGATGCAGCAGCAGAACAAACAAATTGGCAGAATAGGAGTCAACCCCAATGGATGATTACAGGTTCGGGGGCTACCCCGATGAACTATTACAGGCATTCACAATGCCTGAAGAACACCCTGTCAGGCAGGGTTTGCTCTACATTCTCAACGAAGCCATGAAGGGCGAAGCCTTCAGTGTGGCTGCAACAGACCTGAACGACTCTCAGAGGCACTATCAAGCAGGCCGCCTGGCAATGATTCAGGACATGTATTTCGGCTTTGAGAACCTGTTCCAGGACGCCCTGGGAGAGAAAGAATCTGACCCTACCCCTTGACGCGAAAACTGAAACTTCTACTTTTCGCCTTGGGTGACTGACACCCAGGTCCCTTGGGCACCTAAAGACCCATGTGAAGGGTTACTTGCGACCCGTTCCAAACAGCATGTCTGAAGAAACAGTGATGACCGCAGCACACCAGGCTGCGGAGGAAGCCCTACCTAATGCTGGTGCAATGGACGCAGTCAGAGAAGCGATCAAGGGAAGCCTTGGCCCTGCTCCAGAACCTGCCTCCGAAAAGACAACGGAAACACCTCCTGTCCCTGAACCTGAAGCAGACTCAACGCCGCAGTCTGACGAGGGCGAAGGGGAACCAGAGAGCAACACGAACAGTGACTACTCCTGGCGTAAGCGAGTGGACAAACTGACATGGCAGAAGAACGAACTCCAACGAGAGATCGAAGAGCTGCGTGAGAAACAGTTTGAGCTACAGAAACAATCGCGACAACCAGAGGAAAAGTCACAATCTGGCATTTCAGACCTTATTCAGGACGCCTCAACAATTGAGGCACTGGAGAGGCTTGAGGACGAAGCCATGGAAGCGGAAAGGTGGGCGAAACGTGCCCTCAGTCGCTACAGGCGAGACCCAGATTCGGTAGAAAACGAGATTCGCAATCGCACTGGGCAAGACCTGCCCGACGATGTCGAAGCCTGGCTAGAAGACCTCAGTCTAAACGCTGAGTTCTCCAGGGAGAGCGACATACCTAAGCGACGGAAACAGATACTCGCAGAACACCGATCATTTGAGTTCGCAGCCGAGAAATACCCATGGTTGAAGGACCCCAAAAACCCTGCAAGGGCTTGGGTTGATCAGGTAAAGCAGGCGAACCCTGCAATTAAGCACCTGCCCGATGTGGACCTCTATCTTGCGCGAGCCCTAGTGGGCTTTTACTTGGAGCAAGAGCAGGCCAATCAGGCAAAAGCACCGACAAGAACACCTGACCCAACGCCCCAACCAGGAAGGCCTTCAGCTCAGAAGAGTGTCTCTTCAAGCGAAGACTCAATTGCCAGAGCCAAGAAACGTGTGATGCAAACCGGTTCCAAGGACGGTCTCAGAGACTTCATCACTGCGGCATTCTTGAAAGGCTAAAAATTATGGCAATGCTATTGGAAAAAGATCAGGTCGCAAAACGCGAGGACCTGCTTGATTTGTTAACACGGGTGGACGAGAAAGCCACCCCATTCATGTCCCTTGTCAACAAGGGGACCACACCACAGAACACCTACCTAGAGTGGCCTGTTGACACCTACGGTGCAGCAACGCTCGGTGGAACTGTCGATGGCACCGATGTCACATCCTACGAGAACGCTGCCGCGAACCGTGCCATCATCTCCACCTACCTACAGACCTTCCGTCGTAGCGCCCAGGTTTCCCGCCTGGCCCAGGACGTTTCGGTTGTTGCTGGTGTGAGTGATGAAATCGCAAACAGCATCTCCGTCAAAGGCGTTGAGCTGATTCGCGACATCGAGGCTACCTGCTTGAGCGATCAAGAACACCAGGTTGACAACGGTTCCAACGCTTACTTGACCCGTGGTCTGGGCGTCTGGATACGTGACACCGCAAACCTGACCACCGCTGGTGCTGGTTCTGTTGGTGGACAGTCTCTGCTTGCAGTGCCTGCCGCCTTCCGTCCTGCCGCTGGTCAGATCATCGGAACTGCAACCGCTTCCATCACTGAGTCTGACATCCAGGCTCTTCTCCAGACCATCTGGAGCGCCACTGGCATGATGGGCGACTACAAGCTGTTCTGCGACGCAACCCTGCGCCGTGCCTTCACTGACTTCACCCGCACGATTGCAACTGCTGGCTACACCGCTCGCAATTTCAACATCGACGGTGATAGCAAGAAGGTCACGAACTCCACCACGATCTTCGAGGGCGACTTCGGAACCATCGAGGTCATCGCTGACAACTTCATCGGGTTCCAGGACGCAGCAGTTGGCTCCTCTCAGGAAGCTGGCCGTGGCTACCTGCTCGACATGGACAAGATCGACCTGCGTATGCAGAAGCAACCAACGGTCGAGAAATTCGAGGACCGAGGTGCTGGTGATCGCTTCCTGATCGAAGCTCGCGCAGCCCTCCAGGTTCGCAACCCAATCGGGTTGGGGCAATTCAGCCCTGCTCTCTAAGAGTTGTTGCAACAACTCTAGAACAATTCCAGGTGTGGGTCACCTGGTCACGCAACACACACCTCCTGGGGGAGAGGGGAAACCCTCTCTCCCTACGGGGTGACCAAATTTATGGCAGACATCACAGACCAAGTTCGAGAGAAGCTCGCCAACCGCCACATCGACTCCTACGACCAACGTCATGCAGAGGCGATCAAACGGCAGGCCGAAATCGCCAAGCAAAACAGAGGCGGTAAACGATCTGTCGAAGGCCTTGGCCGAGCCACCATGGAGATTGACTCCAAGGTCTACAACGAGTGGACCCGCCGAGAAGGCAAGGAAATCTGGAAGGACCCTGATTTCCGAAAATACATGGCCAAGAACAACCCTGAACTTCGAGTGAAGTCACAGGGCACTGGCAAGATTCAGGTGGGGTATGGCTCATAAGCCACTCAACTATAGAACTGTCCTGAAACAGGTCTGCAACCTGGCGGGTATCGATCACGACACCCTCGCCACAACCGAGTGGCGTCTTATCAGGGACCTGATTAGTCGTCGTATTCGGTTCGGATGGGAAGCTGCCAAGTGGCCAGAAACCTGCGCCACTGAACAACGCACTGTTACCCAGAGTGGAGGGGACGAGGGAAACTACATAGCCCTTGATCAACCGGGCCAGACCGAGATGTCAGAAGTATTCACGGTCTGGAACAAGTCGCCCAAGGCCAACACAGACGTCCAGAGCCTGGCGTTCTATCTCTCTGAGAATGGTGTTCAGATTTCGGCCAACTACACTCAGGTCTATGTGTTGTTCCGAAAGTTAGCTCCAGAGTTTGCTGGAGAGCTTTACAGCCAGAGCAAGTCCTACCTGATCGGAGATCACGTATACGACAACACTCACGGCAACTTTTACATCGCCACCCAGGACGTCCCTTCTGGGGCTGATTACAGCCCATACACCCAGGGCAGCTACTGGTCACTGGTAAGCGTTCCAAACATCTTCTCTGACTACCTGATCAGGGGAGCCTACGCAGACTATCTGCGACACAACGGAGAACTCGACAGGGCCAGGGTAGCCGAGTCAGACGCAAGAGGAGCCCTGGACCATGAACTTCTGAAACTTCACACCCAGCAGGGCCAAACAACCCGGCTGGAAGTAATGACCTACTAATTTTTTTAACCTGGGTGACTGACACCCACTCACACTATGCCAGCACTAATTACCGGAGTAGATAACAACGACAAATATCGCACTGTCAGAGTGGGTGACGATGGTCACTTTGGCTCCAGCACTGGGACCTACCAGAACGGGGCAGGGACACTGAACGGAAGCTTCAGTTACATCTTCGCTCACACCTCAACCATCTTGTCCAGTGTCACCAGCCCTAATCTGACTGGCACACTGACCAACATATCTCTCCAGGCAGGTAGCACCTGGCGTTGCTGTTCAGCGACCCAGATTGTGGTCAGCACTGGAGCTATTACGGCATACGACGCATGAACAATGCGGGTCTAGGAACTGGGTTCGGGTTTAGCCCAACGACTAACAGTGACGTCATCGTCAATGAGTATTTCCTGACCTTTGATGATGGAGACAACTTTATTACTGAGGCGAACGAGTTCCTGGTGATAGCAGACTATTCAGATAATTAACGACCATGGCCAACACACGCATTAAAGACATTTCAACTGCCGCAACCACTCTCAATAGCGATGACTTTATCGCGGTTGATGGCAGCACAGCAGGCACCAGAAAAATGGCCAAGGCCGATCTCATCAATGAGGTCAGCTCTGGCGTATCGGGCACCTACCTAGAGGAGAGCAACAACCTGAGTGATGTCGCCAGCCTGGACACCTCCAAGCTCAACATGGAGATACCTGACGTTGGGAGTGCAGGTAACGAGGTCAGTTTGAACTCCATGCTTGGAACAATGGCGTTTCAAGACGCAGACGGAGTGTCAGCCGCTAAGCTTGAGGTCGAGTCCACCACAGGCACGGCTACCACTCAGGCACTGACTGTCACTGATGGGAGCAGCACAAATTTTGTGGTTCAAGAAGACGGCAACGTCGGCATCGGGAACAACTCTCCGAGTAGCTACCACCCATCTGCCGACGACCTAGTTGTAGGTGACACATCAGGCCATCGGGGCATGACGATTGTCAGCGGAAGCGGCAATTCTGGGAGCATTTATTTCGCAGATGGCACGTCCGGTGACGCGCTCTATCGGGGTTACATAGGTTACAATCAAGGTTCCAACTTGCTCAATTTCGGAACCGCCGCAACCACGCAGTGGCAGATTAATAACTCTGGAAATCTGGTGGCCTACGCGGCTGGGGTGGGAATAGATTTCGGGTCAACGACTACGGGTGTAAATACTCCAACCGTCGAATCTGGCTTACTTGATGACTACGAAGAAGGACGCCTAGTTGTCACCGCAACTCCGGCAGCGAGTGGGACAATGACTGTGGACACTGGCAACGATAACCTGAGCTACACCAAAGTGGGGCGCAAAGTTAGCATTACTGGTGTAATGGTTCTCAGCAGTGTTTCAAGCCCGGTTGGTAACTACATAACTGTGCCGCTTCCGTTTGAGGTCGCAAACGAATACAAAGGCAGTGCCAACGCCTCAGGGTCTTGCTTCATCTACAACGCTGCTGGTAACTCTGGTGATTACTCCATACTGGCGCTCGAAGGGCAAACGTATTTCCGAATCTACAAAAACACCGCAGCAAGTTCGGTTGCTACCGCCGCAGATTTTAGCGGCGATGAAATTATCTACATCGGCCTAACCTACTTTGCCGCATAACCAATTTACCCCGGCTGGATGCTGGGACGGACCAAAACACAAATACAATTATGGCATTAGAAGAAATCACCATTTGCGACAAAATCGAAGTGTTGGCTACTGGCACACTTCAAGTTCGCCAACGTCATCAAATCATTAAAGACGGCAACGAGGTAGCGGCAAATTTCAGCCGCTATTGCCTCTGCCCCGGCGATGACCTGACGGGGCAGCCCGACAAAGTTGTCGCAATCGCAAACGCAACTTGGACTGATGAGGTGATTGCTGCCTATCAGGCATCGCTGCCAGCCGAGCCAGTGGCAACTGATGGAGCATCAGACGTTACTGAAACCCCAACCGAGGCATAAGCATGTCGTATTCGGAAAGCTTCCCTACCCAGCGACCAATATTCACCCTAGACGCTGCAAATGCTGGTAGGCTGGATTCTCGCATCAGCTACAGTCGCAGCACCACTGGGACGTATTTCGGCACGGACAAACACCTCTCCAGCGAAAACCTGTTTCTTCAGTCAAGCGACTTTGACACGACTTGGTATAATCAGGGGCTTTCAGCAAAAACTGGTGGCCAGACTGACCCCTCTGGAGGCACTGATGGTTTCACGCTGGTTGAAGATGGGGCTGCGGCTTTCCATCGGCTTTCTCAGTCACCTACCGCCACTGGCGAACTGGCTTTGACGGTATACGCAAAACGCAACTCAGGGACACGCTACCTGAACCTGACATTCGGGTCGTCTGGTGGCGGTTCGCTTGGCGGCGCTTTGGCCACATTTGATTTAGCTGGAGGGGCGACTCACACTGATAACGGTTCCAACAGCACTCTGACAAATCTGTCAGCCACGCAAACCGCATCGGGTAACGGGTATTACAAATGCGTTTTCAAAGCCACTGCATCGGCTTCCATTACCACGGCTCAAATATCGTTGAGCAACACGGCAACGCCAGCGGCAAACAACTATGGTTTGGTTTATTACACGGGCGATGGCACTAGCTCAATCGACCTAGCATTTGCATCGCTGACTTCCACTGGCGCTACGGACTATCAAGCCACGACAACCCAAATTCACCGTGAGTATGCGCCCACGTTACAAACAGCCGCAATCAATGCGCCGAGGTTTGAGCATTCAGCGTCTGACTCAGCGTCTATGGGTTTGTTGGTTGAAAGCCAATTCGAGCAGCACATGCTTCGAAGCGAGGAGCTTGATAATGCGAGTTGGACTGTAAGTAACGGCACGGTTCAAGCTAATGCTGGCGTTGCTCCTGATGGTACGTTGTCCGCCGACCTATTGGTCGAAGCTGCTGAAACTAGCCCAACAACAAACACCCACAACGTCCGTCAACAGCCTCTGGCATCTGTTTCCGCAAGCACAAGCTACACCTCAACGATTTTCGCTAAAGCTGCCGGACGCAGCCACGCGATGATTTATACCAATATCGGAGGAGCTAACACCTACGGAATTTTTAGCCTGTCTGACGGGTCCGTGACAACTACTTCAGGTGGAGGCTCGTTTTCAAGCACTAGTTGCGGCAACGGTTGGTATCGTCTGCAAATGACGTTTACCACCTCAAACACAAACAACGGCCCGGTGTATTTCTACACATGCGAGGACGGTAGCACGTTTACTTACACCGGCAATGGCTACGGGTCAGTCTTACTCTGGGGCGCGAACCTGACTCAAAGCAGTCACGCATACAGCTACCTCAAAGCCGAGGGGTCAGCGACCACGAAAGCAGCTGATTCTGCCTCTGTGACCATGGCCGCAATCGGCCAAAACCAGATAGGCAACGCAGTCAGTGCGGTGGCTGAGTTTGATACCAACGCCAACGATGCACAATATCGCAGAGTGATGGTCCTCAAGTCTGGTGACACTGGACTTCGCATTGACCCTCAAGTCTACTCTGGCACAGGCTACGTCTGGGTGGCTAATACCAGCGGCGGCACAACCGAGTTGACCAGCAAATCTGGGGCTGGAACTGGGTTCCACAAAGTAGCTATCGGACTCGACGGAACAACTGCCAACGCATCGTTCGACGGAGCCACCGCCGCAACAATGAGCAATGCCGACACTGCAAGTGTTCAGTTTGATAAGCTTCAAATTGGCAGCTACTCAGCGTCACAACTCCACCTAGATGGCCACATCCGAAATGTCTCGCTCTACAATGTAGGGCTTTCGGCAGCTAATGTCTCAGCCCTCACGAAGTAACAACAGACCACCAATCACAAGATATGCATTACCAAGACTTAATGTTGAAGTTCGCCAGTGAAGAAGAGGCGAAGCAAAACCTCTACGATAAAGTCGCGATAGCTTGGGAGCCAAACGACGACCCCGAGGCCGAGCGCGTGGCCACCGATTGGGAATACCGGCCCAAATTCCGAAACATCGACACGCTCGGTGTGATCTACACCGGGGGCTCTTGGGATGCCGAGGGCAATGAGGTGGAAGCCCCGGTGGCTCAACCCGGTTGGCATGTGAACGTGAGGTGTTTAGAGGGTGAGACCTCAGAACACTTAGATGCCTTCCTTGTAGACCCAACCCCAGCGACCCCTAGAAGGGTCTGGGCCTGATGGCTAAGTCACCTAAAGCATCGATGAAGTGTGGCCAGGTTAAGGCCAGCTCTCGACCAGGCAAAAAGATAATGAAGTTATACTGCCTTCCTGGGGGAGAGAAGAAACTGGTTCATGCTGGGGCCAAAGGCTATGGCAACAACTATTCCAAGGCAGCTCGTTCATCGTTTAAAGCACGTCACAAGTGCAGTTCAGCCAAGCCTGGAACTGCTCGACACTTAGCCTGCACTGAACTCTGGAAGTCTGGTGGCAGGAAGACTAGCAACCCTAAAGGAAGACAAGGGAAATACTAATGGGCAAGGGAACTAAAAAAGGGGGAAAGAAGGGTGGCAAACGAGGCTACTGATGCAATCAGGTTTCTGTGCATTGGGGCAATCGGTTGGACAGTGTCCTGGACAGAAGGAATGGAAGGCTGGGCCAGGCTTGGCATAGCCCTAGCCACTGCTGGCTACATGCTTGGTAAGTGTGTGGTCGTCTGGACCAAAATTATCAAAGGCGAAAAGCACGATGAAAAAAGCGATTGAAATGGCAGCCCTCCTATCGGCTGCCTGGTTCTTGTCTGGATGCCAGATGCCAGAGGCTATTGGCAACGCACTCTACGACCCTGTCACCACCACTAACATCATCACCAGCCCTGAAGGGGCCCAGATGGAAGTGGTCAGCACAAACGGTTGGACAATTCGACCAGTGGTATCAAGCAGCATTCAGGTTGCTGGAGACGTTGCCCCATTCCCCTGGTCTGGAGCTGTGGCCACAGCAGCACTGGGCCTACTCACAGCAGGCGCTCACTGGCGCTCACGTAAGTGGAAGGAAGCTGCCAAGTCAGGCATTCTGACTGCCCAGAAGTTCAAGGCAGAACTAGCCAAGCTAGACCCCAACAAAGCTCAGGCTATTAAGACGGAGGCCAAGACCCAACAAAAACTGGCCAACACTGAGCGACTGGTTCAAGCGATTCTCAACGAGCTGAACCGATGACAATTTATGGCAAAACGGTGTGTGATACGTGGAGTAGTCGATGGCTACTCAAGCTACAGCCTGCACTGCTTTAGAGTAGTCGAAGGCATGACCAACCTGGGAAGAGACGTTGCACTCTTCCCGATAACGGTAGAACGAGGCAAGGGCCCGATACCCAAAGTTGTCTACGAAAGCCTGGTGAACAAACACCAGCAGGAGGACTGGGAGATGATCATTCATTGTCCGTCCTTCAAGCCAACAGGGAACAAAAGGCTTGTCTATAACACTATGTGGGAAACCTCCAGGCTGCACAAAGAGGGAGTCATTAACCTCAACCAAGCAGACCTGATTGTGGCACCTAGTAACTGGAACATTGGTCACTGGAACGCCCAGGGCGTTAAGAAGCCAATGACCAAAGTCCCCCTTGGTATTGACACCAGTGTGTTCCACTACAGGCCGCCTATACAGAAGGAGGTCTTTGTTTTTGGAACAGCAGGGAGAACGTCTGCTGGAGGTTGCAGAAAGGGCTTTAAAGACGTCCTGGAGGCCTGGAAGAAGGCTTTCCCTAAACGAATCAAGGACGTCAGGTTGCTCGTTAAAATGCACCCTGATGACCCAGACATCGACATCGATGACGACCGAGTCTTGGTGAAGAAAGAGTTCTGGACCAGGGCCCAGTTGGCTTCTTGGTATGAGGGGCTAGACTGCCTGGTCAGCGCCTCCTATGGTGAGGGCTGGGGGCTGCATCAGCAGGAAGCAGCAGCAACTGGCAGGAGCGTGATCTGCGTTCCCTTTGGGGGCATCTCAGAGTGGTTCAACGATGAGATAGGTTACCCGGTTGACTACGTCATGACCCCTGCTGGTGACCACTACGACAACGGTGGGCTCTGGGCTAAACCCAAGCAAGAGTCACTGGTTGATCGCATGAGAGAGGTATTTCAAACGAGGAGGTGTGAGAAAGCGTTGCGAGCTAGTGAGAGGGCCATGTCCTTCTCCTGGGACAACAGCAACAAACTGCTGAACCAAGTTCTGGTCAAGGCAGGGTTCTATCAATGAGGCAACACCGAAACTATTCAATCAACGACGACGTCCCACTGACAGATGGGGACAATGGTTTTATCGGTGTTGACATGAGGACCAGTCCTCATCTCCTTCCTCCTGGCTACGTATCAGACGCCAGGAACGCACGTTTCCGATTCGGCATAGCAGAGCCCAGAAAGGGCACCATGCCAGTTGGCTGGACAAACATTAAGTCTAGCTGGGAATGGCCCATCAACTGGAACGAGGGTGACATCAACTTTGACGGTGTTCTCAGGGGTAACTTTGGGGACGTCTACGGAGTAGGTGTGTGGAACGACCCTAACGGTGTTGACTGGGTTCTAGTAGCTTCATCAGTCGATAACACTAACATCGTTATCTACCGGCTTCGTCCTGGCAACACAGCAGTGCCAGTCCGGTGTTCTGTCTCTCTGACAGTTCCAACAACACTCTACCAAGACGCTAATACGGAGGATGTGTATTGGTTCACACAAGCCTTCGATAAGTGCATTCTCTCCAGGGGACACGACGATACCCACCTGGTCCTATCTAATTTTGAAGAAGGCTTTATCGAGGCACCGGAGGCATCCGGGGCTGGTGGAACTGAGAACATACCAAACTCAAAGTCTACCCTCTTTTTCCAAAACCGCCTCCTCGTTCCTCACAAACCTGCTTTGGGTTATAAGGCTGACCATGTCGCGGTGTCAGACATACTTGACTATACGTCGTATGACCCTGTGTATGCTTCGTTCAAAATCAACCAGGGCGACAGTGACAACATAGAGCGACTGTTTAAGTTCAACGACCAGTCTGTCGTTGTCTTCAAATCGACCAGCATCTATGCAGTCAACAATCTGGTTGGCGACTGGGGCACCAATGCTGCCCTTGATCAGGTTACCTCTGAGTTTGGACTGGTTGGGCCAAGGTCTGTGGTCAACACAGGAAGCGACCTGTGGTTCCTTTCGCAACGTGGAGTAGTCTCACTTAGGCAGACTGAACAAAACAAGCTACAGGGCGTTTCTGAGCCCGTTAGCACCCCTATACAACCCATCATTGACCGCATAGACATGTCTGTGGCCAAGGAAACCGCCTGCGGTGCCTACTGGCAGAACAGATACTATCTCAGCGTCCCTCTAGATGGCTCTCAGCAGAACAATGCGGTCTTGGTCTATGATTTTCTCAACAAGGCCTGGGCAGGCTACGACGAGGGTGATGCCATCAAGATTAAGTATTTCTTTGTGGCTGATTTCCAAGGGACAGAAAGCCTGTTTTTTGTCGATTACACTGGGGTCGTAGGTCTCTACGAATACGGTGAGACAGAGATGGTCAAGCAGGAGCAGAACGCTTACTCATGCGACGTCCTCCTGGTAGGCCAGCCTGCCATCGGAAACATGGTTCAGGTCAACAATGGCACCGAGGTCTATGGAACCAGGCAGAACACCCTGATTGAGAGTGATGCTGATGTCTTGACAGACGGTGTTAACCCTCTAGTCGAAGACCCAAGGACAGGCGCTTCAGACACTGACGGTGTTTGGAACATGGGAGATGTAACAGCAGACCCATGCGATAATGCGGCAGACAACCTCTATGCTGGCTACAGCAGTGGCGGTTGGACCCATGGAACCGACACGGTTGAAGCCCTGGACTGTGGTGTCAGGTTCACGAGTTCAACACCGATGCTTATCAAGGCCGATGACCCATACATCACGGTCATCTGTTCTGAGAAGGTCATGGTTAGGGACAGTGAGATTCAGTTCATGGTTCTGACCAGGGGTTACGGTTTTGCCTCTGGTAACAGGAGGCGACTGCAAGACGCCCAGGTGTTCATCTCTACTTGGGACCCTAAATACAGAATCACTGCCATCACTGATGGCGTGAAGGAAGAGTCTGTCCTCCTTGACGACACATCATACACGTTCCAGAGCAGAACCAAATACATGACTTTCGCAGTTGATGACTGGCCAATCACCAACATCAACGACGACCATGAGACAGAGGGCAGGGAAGACTACTCAGTCATTCTCGATGCAACAGAACCAGGAGGAGGAACCGTCCTGGGCTCAACAGGCACCGTCCTAGACCTGCACCAGTATTACACTCACAAGCTCCGAGTGAACCAAAGGGGCTCCTACTTCCAGATCAAGTTCCAAGGCCTGGAAGGCCGAATCAGAATTCATTCAATCACCACCGGCACCACTGACGGTCAACGTCGAGAGGGCCGACACGCTATGCTTTGATATGCCAGACTCAACCAAGAACTTTTCGGTAGACTCAGTGAATGCCCCTGTGGGCAACACTACCGTGACCAGGACAGAGTTCATCGACTCCCTGGAACACCTGAACTACGCAGATGGGAACATTCGCTCCATCGATGAACTGAGTGGCACTGCCGGGTTTGTTCAGCTCGACGGTTCTGGCAGTGCAACCATCAAGAGGTTCCTGTCATCAACAGGTTTAGGTTGGACTAACTTTGACGGTGAAGGAGGCAACCCAACCATCAGGCTCACTGACCCAGTCACGTTCCTGCACAGCCTGTTGAGTGTTGAGACTAACGCAGTCACCAACAATTACGTTGTTAGCATTCTCAACAACTCCACAACGACATACGCACTACCAACACCAACTGTGGGAGTTGCTGGCATCAAGATCATCGTGAACAAGTTGCCATACAACATGAATGCAAGCATCACATCTACGGCATGGGAAGACTACCCGTTTGATTCATCGTTTACCCTGTCATCAGGCAACTTCGCCATCTTCCTCCACGACACAGAGAGCAAGTGGTATGTCCCTGCGGCTCAAGACTCAACCCTGACATAACATGGCTATCACATTTAACGTCCAGCCTGGCTATCAATTCAGTGCCAGTGAGAGAGTCACCTACTCGAAGCTTAATCTGCTTGGAACCCCTGGTATCACCCTGGCGGGAACCGTTGACTCTTCCGAGATCACAGATGGTGCCATCACAACTCAGAAGCTGGCTTCTGGCATCGACATCAACAGCAAGATCAGCGACCACAACCTGGCCCTGACAAAGCTTGCCCAGGGCACACACGGTCAGATTCTTTACTACGACTCTAACGGAGACTTGGTTACTCTAGCCCCAGGGACCAGCGGTTATTTCCTGAAGACTAATGGTGATGCTTCTAACCCAGAGTGGGCTGCCCAAGCTGGCGTTTCCAGCGTTCCAATTAGCCTCCTGGTAACTGATGGGGCTAACAAATACATCTCTACTGATGGTAGCGGGAACATTCAGTGGGAAGCTAAGGACACTGGTTATTTTGGCGGCGCAGCAGTTATGTGGGAGCAGCAGTCAACCAACACTAATGCTGGGGCAACAGACTCAACATTGGACCAAGTTCGTGTTCTTAATCAAAGCACTGACCCATCATCTATTTTAGCTGACTTTGATGCTGCTGCTTATACCTGGGACCTTGATGCTGGAACATACCTGATTGAAGCAAAAGCCCCAGCCGCAGACACCGGGCAATTCATTTGCTGGGTTGAAAACACCACTGACGGCACCATTGCTGTGAACGGCACCTCTGCATCTGGGGGTTCTAGCAAAAACACTGAGACTCAATGGACTTTTGCTAGTGGCATTGTGACCATAGCAGGGACCAAGACGTTTCAGTTAAAGTTCAGAAGCTCAAGCACAAGGGCTACATACGGTCTAGGCAGACCTGCAAACATATCAGGTCACGACGAGGTTTATTCTGTCGTTAAGGTTTTGAAGCTAGCCTGATGCCCAAACCCATCACAGATGCGGTTAAAGAATACGGAAAGCTGTTTGAACAGCAACTGGGCAACTACCTCATTCATGGCTACGTCTACTCAGGTGATGATGCGTTCATCATGGCTAGGCCTATAGAGAAGAAACATGCAGACAAGTTCGATGACTTTAACTTTAAGCACAAGAAACCAGATTGCTGGTTTGTGTTCTACGCATCGGGAAGGAACAAGATCAGACGGTTCCAAGAACTAGCACCCTACAAACTTAAATACGTAGCCTGGCACAGGCTCTTTGGGGACACCCTAAAAATATACGACTGGCACTACTTTCGACGAAAGACAAGCAATGGGAACAAAGGTTAAATACGAGAAGCGTGATGGAGCGCAAGAACTCATCGACAACACAGCAGCACAGGCCGAGGTAGCGCCACAGCTATTTGAGCTTGAGTCTAGCGACGAGTTTGGCCGCCCAGCCTACGCACAACTGGACCTGCAAGTTCTCCGAGAAGTTCTGACAGGCAAAGACGGTCAACCAGGCTTGCTTGACCTCTACGAGACGGACGTTCTTCCAAGGCTTAATGCAGCCGAGGTTGCTGGCAGACGGGTTGGTCGAGAGGGAGACATTAGAGACGTTGAGGAACTCGGTGTCAGGGCCACTGAAGCATTCAAGGCAGCCAACCCAGAACAGGCCGCACTGATGAGCGAGCTAAACCGCCAGGCCATGTCTGACCTCCAAGCTGGCGCAAGCCTGCCACCCGATCTAGCCAGAGAAATGGAGCAGCAAGTCAGGTCCGCCCAGGCAGCCAGAGGAATGGGTTTTGGTGCAGTCGATGTAGGTCAGGAAGCACTGGTTAAAGGCTTGCAAGCAGAACAGCTTCAGAGGCGACGTCAGGCCTTTGCACAGCAGATTGCTGGCATGAACGCAGCCACGGCTCAAGACCCGTTCATGGCCATCCTGGGGCGTCCTGGGGTGAACGTGAACCAAGGAGCAATGATTGCCGGTCAGGGCCAGAGTTTTAACCCTGGTCAACTCTTCAACCCAGAGAGTGCCTACCTGGGGAGTGTTCATGCTTCCAACATGAATGCGGCTAACAACGCTGCCATTCAAAGCGCAAACAATAGGTCTGCCCTTATCGGCGCAGGCATAGGTGCAGCAGGAAGCATATTCGGGGGAATGGCAGAGGGTGGAACTGGCTTCTTCGGAAAATAAAGAGAGATTATGTTTTCAAAGCAAAGTTATTCAGGGCAGGGGATGGTGCAGCCAATGGCTGTGAGTCAATCAGGTCAGAACCTGGCCAGGGGCATTGAGAAGTTTGGCGAAGGCATAGGCCAGGCTTTCAGATCAGCAGGTGAAAGCAGAAAGCTGAGAGCCAAGCTTGCACCGTTTGCTGATGAATTCATGCCAGACAACATCAAAGGAACCCCGCAAGAAAAGCAGTTCACTAAGATGTTTGAAACCAGGCTGGACGACATGGGCCTGAAAGAACTGGAAGGCATGTCTGAGAACCTGCTGCTTAAAAAGTCTCTTCAGTTGTATGACGCGAGAATTAAGCAGGCTGAGTTACAGAACCAGACTGCCCAAAGGGGCATTGACCAAGGTATTGCCTCCGACAAGTTCATGTTCGGAATGAGCCAGGGCATGACACCGAGTCAGTCACTGAGCCAGGTCCAAAGAGAGGGTGGTGTTATGCCTGCTGGTGCTTCCCAGTTTATCACAGGCGATTACAACAGACGCCAAGACCAACAGCAGCAGCAGATTTACAGCAACGCCCTTGGCATTGACGTTGACCCACAGGCGTCCCTAGCAACCGCAGAGAAAATCACTGATGCCAGGTTAGCCCAGGACAAGCTTGATGTCTCCAGGGAGTCAGCAGGAATAGACAAAGACTACAAGACTGCCCTGATTGGTAACCTCAACTTGAAAAGGCAGCAGGCAGCAGCAGAGGTTGGTCAACTGAGCAACGAACAGAAAACCAGAATTGACTCAGTCTACAACTCATACATCAAGGCTGCGCCCATTGATGACTACATCAAGTCAGAGGCTCAATTCCTCCAGCTCCAGGACATTATTCTCAGGCCAGAGTCAACAGGTGCCCAAGGCCTGGCTACAGTGTTTGCTTTCATGAAGTCACTCGACCCAAATTCGGTGGTAAGAGAAGGAGAGCAGCAACAAGCACAACGAACCGGAGGGTTCCTTGATAGTATTGTCAGCACCCTTAACGATGCAGTTGGCAAAGGTAAGCTCACGCCACAGGTCCGCAAAAACATTCTGGAAACATCCAGGACAGCTTTGCAGGGCAGGTTGAAGACCGCAAATGAATACCGTCAATCAACCATCGAAAGACAGCAGTCAATCGAACCAGGTATTGACCCAACCCTCTACGTCTCAAGTGAGTTTAACCCTACTATGTATCAGGTGTTCGACTCTAAGGAGGACCTGCAAAACGCAGTCAAGCGAGGGAAAGTTATGGAGGGAGAAAAAGTCTACTACATGGAAGGCAGTGGCTTTCTGTCAGCAACAGGCAGGTAAGGAATAAAGCTCATGGCAATTGCGACAGGCTTACAATTTGACGATGAACCTGAAGTTTCAACAGGGGTAGCAACCAGTCTGGTGTTTGATGATGAGCCAACTGCTCAATCACAGGACAATGTCGCAACATCAATAGAGTTTGATGACTCAGCCTCCAGGCTCGATGACCTGACGTTTGTCCCTGGTGACACTGACCAGGCCTATGAGCAGTGGAAGGAGTGGCTAGAGACCCAGGAGAAGCAGAGCTTTGGAATGGACGATGCCATTCAGGTTGGCAAGACCATGTTCAAGGAACTCTACGACGGTGGCCGAGCATTTGCTGCCAACCTGGCTGAAGGAGAATTCCAAAGAATAGTCAACTCCCTGGGAGAGGGCGTCCTGAGAGGCACAGCCGACTTGGGCATTCTTACCCAGAAAGCCAAGGACAGATTTACCAGGGACGAAGCCCTGACAAGAGAACGCTTCAGGGGCTGGAGAGAGATCAGGAAGCTGGAAGCTATGCGAGAGAAAGCTCGCCTTGGTCAAGAAGACCTAATTGATCATCTGGCACTCTCGGAAGACCCAGACGCATTCTTTGGCTACAACCAGACTGGAGACGTTGATGTTGACCCAGCCCTGGCAGAGGGTGCCAGCTACGTTGCTGACATCGGGACAGTGGTTGGTGGTGCTGCCTCTGGCCTAGTCAAAAAGGGCTTCGGCAAGCAACTAGCACAGCTTGAGGCCAAGGCCATGAGGGCTGCGGGCAAGAAGGTTGGGGCAGCCATGGTTGCAACGGGAGAAGCCCTGCAATCAACCAAGGACTCGATAAAGGACAAGATAGTCGAGATCACGCCAGACTGGGCGCAGGAACTTGCTGGACGTAATGCCAGCAAACTCACGTATTTCGGGCTAGGTGCAGCACCCGTCCCCACAGCAGTGATTAAGGGAGGTGTAGAGGCCGCCGACCGCATTGGGCCTGCCGGTTCAGCTCTCACCAAGTCTATCGAAGATTTGCCAGAGCTGCCGACAAATATGGGCCCCTTGGAGAGAGCCTCCAAGAACATGAGCCTGCCTGAGAGTGTTAGAATGGCAGCATCCGCAGCCAGCCAGTTCAAGGGAGACGTTGCGCTAGGGCTCGCCAAGGACATTAGCAGGGGTGCTGCTTATGGCTCTGTGGCTGGAGCAACCCTGGGGGGCCTTGCAGAAGGAACCGAGGGCGCCAAGGCTGGTGCCTTTGCAGCAGGCCTTACAGGCGGCCTGGGTGGCCTTGGTGGCTACACTGTAGACACCATCACGGGCCAACGTGATGCAGCAAAGATGCAGGGCAGCATAAACGACTTTGTTGGCCGACATAAGGGCAGCGAGGGCGCAATGAACAGGTTGATTGAGATGTCCAACCTGGAAGTCGTTGACGAGCCATCTGGAAATTTACGCAGCATGGCCAGGAGGGCCATTGAAGACCTGGCCACTGCTTCAGAAGTTCTTCGAGGCAGGGTTGATATTAAACTATTGCCTAGCGACGAGTTCGCCAAAGCCGTTAGAGGGAAAGGTGTAGAAGGCTACTACGACTCTCAAAGCAAAGAGATCATTCTTAACGCTGACAGCACGAAACTGTCCGACACCCTGCTTCACGAAGTAGGTGAGGCCATGTGGGACAGTGGTGTGGTTGACAAAGAGACTGTCGTTAACCAGGTCAAGAATGAGTATGACTTAAACGAAATCAAGCGGTCATACGTAGGGCAGATGCTTCAGGCGGAAAAGCGAAGAACACCAACTCCTGAAGAGGTTGAAAGCAGAGTCAGAGAACTTGATCGTCAGTATCTCAACGACGGGGACCAAGACTGGGTCGTTCGAGAGATGTTCTCAGAGAACTTCATGTCTGTTTCAACCGACCAAGGTCTCCACAACTACGTCAGGAACAACTCTAAGCTAGGCAAACTCAAGACTGCGGTTCAAAGGGCCGCAGCACCGTTTGGTCAAACCCCGATAACTGGACTCGGTATGGCTATCAATGAGGCCAAGGGGACTGCGTTCAGTGTCATTGACGTCATGAAGGGCGGGCTAGGTCTCGATGGCTTAGGCTACAAGAAGGAACCTAAGCAGTCGTCACCTGAGCAGGCCAGCAAGCCAGACAACATTTTCGGTATCAACCTAAAGTTAGACTCTGAACTTTCAAAGTCCTACAAGAAATACGCCAGAGACCTGAACCGACAATACAAGGCTTTTGCCCAGGGCAGAGAGGAACGGACCAACGTCAAAAAGGACGCATCTGACGACAGGGTCAACTGGGACGGTGTTGGCAAAGAATACTTCGACGACGTCAACGACACCCCAAAGAGCCAGGGTGACGACAAAGCATCTAGCAACTCTCAAGGCTCCTCCCAGTCAGGTGGTAGGAAGAAGGCCAAGAACAAGAAGGACATTCAAAAACGCATTCGTCAGAGGCGTAAAGAGGTCAAGGAGGCGCTAGATACCGAGGTGTCAGATGCAACAATGCCAGAGGTCAGCCTCAAGCAGAAATACAACCCTGACGGGACACCTGACCCAAGCAAGCAAGAGTATCGAGGGAAGTTTCTTCAGTCTAAATACTCTGACGCTCCAATGATGGAGAACTTCAGGGGGACCATCGATGAGATCAACCAAGCCATTGCCAGTGGTAGAGCCATTCGCTCATTTTATTTCGGCATCGGCACCAGGGCCCAGGGAGATAGCTGGGTCAACTCTCTAACCGGCAAGAAGGGGGACATTCCTGCGACGGTATACAACTACATCCCCCATGAGTGGTTCATCACTAACAACGGTAATGTCAACGTCAGAGTAATTGACCTAAACTATGTCAGGGGCCGAGTTGCTGCTTGGAGAGACACTTCAAAGCTCCTCCCATGGAACAACGACGTAGATGCGTTCCTGGAGGATGCTAGGAAGTATCTGGAAAACCACCGTAACGACATTTCAGGCAAAACTGGGCTAACAGATGACAAGCACAATATCATCAACGCACTGTTTCAGACCAATAACTACGTCAAGAACCCTCTCTACTCTGCCTGGGACAAGAACAGTGGGAACCGAATCTACAAGAACCTACGCATTGAACGCATAGCTTCCTTGAGAGACACCAGTGCCAACGGGACACCGTTTGGCATGGGCCCATTTGACCACCTCAAGGCCAAACAGATGTTCAGCCCTACCAGGGCACCAGAGGCACCACAACGGGAGCTGGACAACCTGGGAATGTATTCCAAGGCCCAGGAGGCCATCGAGGGAATGCAGCAGAAGAAGGGCACCTCTCAACAGTTCCTGAAAGCCATGGACAAGGCTGGGGTCAAGAAGGAGGAACTTGAGGACATTGGCCTGGACGTCTTCCTGAAAGACAACCCAACCACCACCAAGGAAGATGTCTTGAACTTCATCAAGGCTAACCAGATTGAGATGGTGGAGGTGACGGAGGGCGGAGGAGGTGTTCCAGTTGTGGAAATCACCAACATTGACGGAGACTACATGTCCCAGTCCATGGGACTTCCAACTTTTGAAAGCAACGACGCAGCCTACAAGTTCATAGACGACAACTGGGTTAGGTTTGCTGGGGCTCTGATAGAGAAAAATAGACTTAAAGTGTTTAGCGGGGAAGACCTTAAAAACACTGTTTTCGACGATGTCCCTGAGAACGAATTTGCAATTCTAAGAGAAGGAAGGAACGGCCAGCCTGAGCTAGTTGACTACTCCACTTTGAGCAGAGAGTTCCCTGTCTTTGAAGAATCATACAATAGCTTACAGGAGGCTGACAAAGCCCTTTACGAAGCATTTAAGGGGGAACTCTCTGGAGAATTTTACCCAGAGCTTGTCCCAATTGAAGAGAGAGGAGGCGGCAAGTTCTCTGAATACACAGAACCAGGGGCAGAGCCAGGGACATACACCGAGAGGTTGCTGACCGTTCGTGACTCTCGTTTCGGTCCTTACTCCTCTGGTCACTTCGACCAAGCAAACATCGTTGCCCACGTTCGCCACAACGACCGAATAGGCTCTGACGGTGAGAAGATTCTGTTCCTGGAGGAAATTCAGTCTGATTGGCATCAAGCAGGAAGAGGCAAGGGGTATGGAACTAGGAGGCTGACTCAAGAAGAAGCAAGGGAACTTGATGTTCTTGAGCAGGTAAACGATCTTCAGGTTTTAAAACTGCGATTACAGAAGATTGAGGAGCAAATGTTTCACGACAATGCCCCTGATGCAATGAAAGCTAAAGCTCACGAAGACTTGCGGTTTTTCATGCAAAACCAATACAAGCCAATGACTACAGAAATGAGGCAAAGGCGAAACATGTTGAGGCGCATAAAGTTTGATGAACTAAAAGGAGTCCCCAACGCCCCCTTCAAGAAGTCCTGGCCTGAGTTCTCGATGAAGCGAATGCTCAAGCTTGCTGCTGATGAGGGCTACGATGCTATCGCTTGGACAACCGGTGAAACCCAGAACGCCAGGTATAACCTCGGTGACAAAGTCTCTGGGTTAGATGTTATTGAATACGACGACGGCACTTACGAGCTGATGGCCAGGGTCCCAGATGAGGACGTCTTCAAGACAGTTGAAACTGGCATCACCAAGGACAAGCTTCCTGATTACATCGGAAAGGAACTCACTAAGAGGGCCCTCGACAGTATGGAGGGTGACCTTGAGCAAAACGGAATGAGGTCTGCCCTCCTGGAAGGAGACGACCTCCGTCTGGGTGGTAATGGCATGAGAGGGTTCTACGATGAAATGCTTCCTAGATTAAAGCTCTGGAAGCAGACGAAGGACTCCAAGGGTAGACCGTTACAGGTTGAGCAAAAGACCCTCAGAGACGGCTTACAGGCCAATTACGTGGCACTCAACGAGGACGTTAACTCGAAGGTCTCTGCACAGGGTGTTCCCAGGTATTCACCAGCCAGGACTGTGTCTGAGACTTACAGCAAACTGGTGGACTCTAAGAAGGTCAAGAAGCTTACAGGCAAAGACCTGGTTGGAATGAAGCTATTCCCAATCAAGGCAGACCTCACGGCGGCAGGAGACGTTTACAGTGGCATCGACAGCTCTGACATCCTTGTCCCTATCGAATTAAAGGGTGGACCATACTTCCCACTTCTCAAGGGCATTCAGAAAGCAGGCCTCGCCTGGGCCAACAAGGGCCCTGGTGTCAGCAAGATCAAGTCAAAGATGGCTCAAGACGGGGTCTACGGTGTTGTGGTCTCCATGACTCCTCAGTCTCACAAATCAAACACTGATGTCTCTGACGCTATCAGCCAAACCGTTGTGGCATACATCAAGGGAGGCAGAATATCTGAGGAGAACCTGAAGAGCCTGAATAGTGAGTTTTCAAATTGGGAGAAGTCAGCAGGGAAAGGCAAAGGCAAGACCCTGGTTTTCCCCGACTTCCCAGGGCTGGAGAACCCAGACAAGTTGCTCGCTTACCTAAACAGCCTGCCCTTTGAAAAGAGGGCTATGTTTGCTGAGAGAATTGATCAGGCCAAGTTTGTTGAGGCAGGCTTCCCTAGAGTGTCTCGAATACTAGACGCAACCATTCAGCCAGAGTTTAGGGGGCAGCCTCATGGGCAGGCGTTACTGGTGCTGAAGCTCGACCCTAGAGGCGACGTCGTCAAGCTAGGCGAGAATGGAATTCCAAGCCACAGGTCATACGACTTTGCAGTGAGGGGCAAGTTGGTTGGTGTCCTGGAGAAACCTATTTCAGCAGAGAAACTGTTCCCAGACCACTATAAGCGCCGAGGCAAAGACAGTTACTACACCCTGGACAGGGACTGGCCTGTCACTTCAATCACTGAGCAAGTTGCCAGCAGGTTTGGGGTAGACAAGTTTGAACACGTAAAGAACCCAGCCCAAGCCAAGGCAGTTCTTCAGGGTGCAATTGGTGACTGGTATGAGGTGCCCAGGACAGGAAAGGGAAGCGCAGACTTCTCACTAGCCATCGGAGAGAACTTTGCATCACCCATGCTTGAGCCACTTCCCAAAAAGCAAGTCAAGGACATGGTTAAGTCTGGGGAGATGCGGGTGTTTCAACTGGGCCAAGATCGCAGTTCCAACATTTACTTCGCTCTCAGGGCTACAGGTGATGGCGCTGGGCTTGAGATTCTCAACCCTATTAATAACCAGCCGGGCACATCGGGTGCTGATCTTCCTGCCATCATGCTCAAAGCCATTGAGGAAGGAGCAACAGAGATTAAGACATTCGCAATACCTACAGCTAACAACCCTAGAGGCGCTAGGGTAGACGCCATCGAGACGTTTGGCTTCAAGGAAACAAACCGGGTCAAATTTAACCCAGAAGAGCAGGGGACACCAAACAATCAGCTTGCTGATATGATGAGGGTATGGGAGTCTCAGGGTTGGAACAGAGGTGGCGAAATGCCAGACATTGTTCAGCTCACTTACCAAGGAACACCAGATGATCGAGGAAAAATACGCCAAAGATATCTACAATCGGACCGTTCAGACATGGCAAACTCCTCCCTGGTCCAGCTTGACGAAGCAAGAGCGAACGAGCGTTCTGCTGCAAACCGAAAAGCTGGCAGAGGAGATAGGGCCAGAAGCTCTGACAGACGACAAACTAGCAGGAATAAGAGACGCGATGATGGTGGTATGGACAGGGACAATGCACCCCTACGAAATAGGTTCAACGCAGTCTTAGAAGAACTTCAATCTCTGTCACCAGACGACGCTGATAATCTGAGAATACCAGAGGACCTGCGACAGAAGGCCAGGCAAACTTTCCCTGGGACAAAGTTCTCCCCAGCCCGACAACTGAACAACCGAGGTGGAGCCATCTACCTAGACGGTTACGGCTTCAGGGCAGTTCAGACATCTAGCAGAGCAGGGGTCAGAGTCTACTCTGACAAGGGCAGGAGAGTGGGCCCTGTCTTCAGCTCAGTAGAGAAAGCCCAGGACCACCTGGACAAGTTGAGAAACAATTAAGGACACAAAAAACCCTCCCACCTGAGTATCCAACCGCTGGTGAGAGGGCTTCTCCGTATGTCTAGCAGGTAACCGCTTATAGTTCCCTAACCACAACTAAATTACCCGGTAGTCCCAGGGACAACGTGTCTCTGGGGCCAGGCCCAACTAAGTTGCCATAGGTGACTGACACCTGTCAAGCCACCGTTGGAGCATGGCTAATTTCTTAGAGACACTTCCCTGTTTTTCGTCTGCCATGGTGCAGATTGCATGAAAGCACAAAGCCTTTCCCCTTTCGATCAAGTTCTCGGTCTTTGTGTTGTTATACTCAACTGGCAAGACCTTTACCCGACCCTGGGAGACAGCCCTCAATGCGTTCTGATCGTGACAACTGTGCTGAACCATGTATTCAAGAACTTCTGTCAGCAACCACCTGAATGCCTGGCAATTCTTGGAAGCAATCAAGCCAGCATTTATCTCCATCTGCTCGTTCTCGCACATCGCAAAAACACCGTCTGAAACCTCTTCCGATAGCCTGTTGAAAGCTCCAGGCCTGTAGATTATGTCGAGGTCTGATATGACAACCAGCGAGCCTTCATCGACCATGCTGCACAACTTGAGAGCATTCCTAATTTTCCACAGCACAGCATGTTTCCAGTCTATGTGCATGAAGTTTCCTGTGTTGTCATGAGGTAGCCTTTTCTCAAAATGAACCCACTCAACTGGCTCACATTCAGCCAGTGATGGCTCAAAGAAACCGGTCCGAATAGGAGCGTGAGATACTGTTCCAGATGTGACTAGGTATGTTTCCATGACAGTTCAGGGTCTCCTGGTTCAAACGGAAGGAACGATGGCTGGGGCCCCAGGTTGACGATCTTGTGCATGGGCGAGAAGTCTTTCATCGCCTTGTGCATGTGCCCTAGCAGCACATCGTCTGGTATTCTCTTGGGGTCAGGAGTCCCGCCCTCGTAGAAATGTGTCTTGGGCTGACTGTAGTCGAGGTCACACCCAATCAGGTTCAGCTCCACCGGAGTCTCTCCAACTGTGGCCCTGTTGAGTATGTCGTAGATGGAGTTGAGCAACATGGTTCCGTCATAGGGGCAGTTATACCAATGAGGGGTAGACAGGAAGCTGGCGACGATTCTCAAGCCCAGAATGTGTTCTCCAATTCTCTCCCGCATACCCTGGAAGGTCCACTGCCTGTTGTGCATGAAGTCACTGCTCAGATACCATCTGTGATGTCTGGCACCCACCACCTCAATGGCAGTGTTCATGCAGCTCACTTCTCCAATTTTGTCTTTGTGCAAAGCCCACCATTCCCTGATGTATGGGCCACTACCCACCAATAATACTTTGTGTCTCATGAGATTTTACTGTGGCAAAGGAAGTTCGTAAGGGTGTGGGTGTTCAACCCATGAGCCTTTAACTTTAGCGACATCGCAGCCAGAACACCGAAAAGTCTCCCAGCACAGCACAGGCTTCTGCTGCATTCTGAACCCTTCGTCGAATATATTACCCACTGGTGAGTAGTGAGGGAGGGTGTGCTTTCCAAACATCTTGCTTCGATCAATGGCTGACATGCAGGTGTATGCATCACCAACCGGGTCAATGTTCAGGCGAGTCATTCCAGCAGCACAGTAATGTGGGCTTGTGTCGCCTGGGGCATGTCTTGGTTTACTTGCCAACGCAGGGTTGCTTGCAGGCCTCTTGTTCACGCATTGTCCTGGTGCGGCTGGGTAGATGGTTGGCTGTTGATGGAACACATCGATGTTCAGCGTCCTTAGCCCAAGCTCAGAGTCTAAGTCTCTCAATGGCTGTTCGTATTGTGTTTGCCCAGGGTGCATGACTAACTCCGACCCGGTCTTGCTCCCACCGTAAACACTGACAAAATGACGTAGCTTCCTTGAGTATTCATCGAACGACTGTTGAGTTGGGTGAAAACTGAAAGTAATACAGTCAATCGCATCTGGGCTGACTTCCTTCTCCCAGGCATCGATGTCAAACGAGTTACCGAGATTGCTTGTGATGTTGACGGGGACAACCAGGCCAACTGCCTGAACGATCTTGGTGAAGTTGGGGAGAGTCGTAGGCTCGCCGCCACTGATGTAGACCTCGTTAGGTTGTAATGATAGCAGGGCCCTAGCCCATTCTACAGGCGACCTTTTGGCTGGCTTGTCCTTCCTGTAACTGTCTCTCACTGTCTCCTGCCAGCAGTAGGCGCACTTGTAATTACACCTCCAAGTAGCAAACCACTGAAGGCTGACAGGCATTGCTATGGCTCTCTGCTCGCACTCATTCAGAGCTTCTGTGTGTTCATGCAGGCCTAGAGGTTCATGCCTAGCACTCCTGCTCACGACCTGCCCAAGCTCCATGTTGCCGTCGCATTCGACTTTTACCGAGAGGTCCCTGTGAACCAGGTCATGCGGCAGGGTCGCACAAATCATTCTGATACCACCGTGAAGGGCAGCATATTTCTCTGACCATTCACCAACCGTTATCTGAATGGTCTTGCAGTTAGGTTGTGCCTCATAAGAGACGTCGAGGTGTTGTGAGTGAATTATCATTTGTCTAAGAAGTTCCAGAAGTGGGTTTCCCGTTTGCAGTAGTAGTTCACAAACTGCTTCTCCCTTGGGGTTAGGAAGTCTTGGAGGCAAACCAGGTTTGGACGGTTTTTAGCGAGCAAAATTCCAGCCGATAACACTCCGTGCCACACCGGGTAGAATACTGTTTTTGCTGTGCCCAAAATGTAAATGTCTTCAAACATTTCCAGGGTGTGATTTAACAGCTCTGCTTTAGAAGTAATGCCTCGATCAAGGAGCCTTGTTCGATGAAGGGGGAACAGGCTGTGGCTCATCGTTCGCTCTAGGGTCCTGCAAGTTGGTAATGTTTCCAGGTCTGGCAGGGACCAGTTAGAATCAGCCAGGACTAGGACTGGTTCCTCTGATGTGTTAATTAGATTCTGGTAAACAACTGTGGGTAACACCATCTCCCCGCCATCTATCTTGTCAGTCTCTCTCAGTGATAATACAACGGTAGGGTTGCCTACGCTTTGGAGCTTTTCTTCGCACCTTTTCTTCCATTGATCTGACCATGAGAAATGATTCATGGCTGCGCCTGCGTGTGCTGGCTCATCGAGTGGACACCAACTCAGGCTTTCACATGGACAAACCTCCATGTCTGAAGTGGGCTTTGATTTCCTGTTAAAGATGAGTGGGAAAACGTCCTGGCCATTTACTACCATCTCTGGAACCACCTCGTCTCCTCGAACAGATGCTTTCTGCATCAATGTCGCGGCAGCCCTGATTTGAGAGCCGATGCCTTGGAGTTTGATGCTATCATTCTCCAGGCCGAGCTTTAATTTGTAGCGTTGCACCGCAACAGCCTACCCTGGTGACTGACACCTGTCCAGGGGGGCTATCTCCAGGTTTTTAAATGGAACCATCTAGAACCCAACCCAGAGGTCAAAGAATTCAGTAGACTCCTGCCGGGTCACTAGAGCTTTGTAATGCCGATGCAACATGACAGGTGAGTTGCCCAGGTGAAGTGCGGCAGCCTCGGCTGACCGTAGCCTGTTCAACCAATGTGAGGCTGCGGTGTGCCTCATACAGTTCCTGGGCCATCGAGTCAGACCAGCCTTCAGCCTGAGAGCTTCCATTCGTTTCCTGATGTTGGTCTGAGGCCTGATCAACTGGGTGTAGTGTCCATGGTGTTCAGGGATGTCCAGGATGCGTCTGGTCTTTGTCTTGGCAGCCTGGGCACCGACCACTAGGTGAGTCTCTGTTACTTTCAGATGCTCAACCCTGGATGCTTCAGCGACTCTCAAACCCATGCACAAACAGAGCCAGAGGTGACCTAGTAAGTCTGAGGGACAGGTTTTGATTAGCGAGGCAACCTCGTCGTTGGTCAGGACGTCAACGTCGCCCTTGGGGTAGCTTGGCTTGCCTGGAATGTTGATTGGTTCCTTGATGTAGCCCTGGGCAAGGCACCAGTTCAGGAACACTCCAACCTTCCTTCTAGCAGTGTTTCCAGCCCTCATTGCATCGAGAGAACGCCACCAACTTTTTGTGGTGACCTGACAGAGGGGGCGCTCAGTGTCCATGAACAGATCAAGCTTACGCAGGACCCAGCCAAACTCTTTGCAGTATTGAGGGGACCTACCTGTGTCATGGAGGTGTGTTAAAAATAATTCAACACAAGTATTGACTCCTTGGGGTGAGGCAAGATACAACCGTCGCCAATCATTCCAGACCTGGACAAGGCTTACGCCGTTAGACCAGACCTCGCGAATGATGTCGGCGTCCTGAGTGGACAGTTGAAGGGTTGGTTCCTCCGATGGGAAATTTGGTGGAGCCGAGGGGAGTCGAACCCCTGACCCCCACAATGCCATTGTGGTCAATTGTTCCTCCTGGATGTGGGTGGTAGGACAGTATTTGTCCTACCTGTGTGTTAAAGTTGAATCGTAATCAGATGGAAAAGTTAGAGCCTATCGTTTTCAACGTGCCGAGTGATGTAGCCGAGGGCGTCACCGCCCTTTGCCAGCACCTCGACGTTTCGCCTTCGCAACTCTTGACCGAGTTAGTTCTTGGAAGTCTTGAGTCAGAAGGACTGTCACTCGCTCAGTCATAGTTTGATCTACGTGAGCGCACTCTTTCTGCCAGCCGAGGAACAGGTCCTTGTCAACCCAGCAAGAGATACATCGTTTGTCCGGGTGTCGTGAGTTAGCCATAAGCAGTTAACTCTACTGACTGACACCCTTAACGCCACAGAAAGTTATTAACATTTTGAGCTACCGGGTGTCAGTCACCCCTAGCCAAAACCAACAGTAATCAAACCCATAGAAAGGAAACATGAGTCTATCACCTATAGCCCCGAAACCGATACCTAAACAGGTAACCCACTGGTATTCAAAAACAGCAATGATGCCGTCCCAATACGGCCACGTAAGCCACCTAGTGTGGTGCCAGCTCGACGCTCAACGAATGAATGAGAAGTCGATGCTGACCAACTACGTTGCCGAGAAGGCAGGCTACTGCTGCATCACCAGAAGCAAGCCCTCTGTTCTAGAGGAGCATGGCTGCAAAGTCGTATGACCAACAGCAAGCAAAAGGGAGCCAGGGGAGAGAGAGCCTGGGTGCGGAAGTTGGCCGAGTTCGGCTACGCATCAACCAGGACAGGCTTTCACCAGAGCCAGACAGGCTGTGAGTCACCTGATGTGACTTGCAGTGCCCTGCCGGTCAGGTGGGAAGTCAAGAACGCTGAGAGATGCCTGGTGCGAGATTGGCTCGCCCAGGTTGTAGGGGAGGCAAAGCCCTACGAACTACCTGTGGTCACCTGGAAGTCCAACAACAGGCCCTGGGTGACAATGCTAAGAGCAGATGACCTGCTCACTCTCCTTCAGTGCTGTGATCTGAAGCAATTGGAGGAGTTGTTGCAACAACGCCAGATCAAGAAATAACCGCATGAAACATCTAATCACAACAATGCTCATCATCGCAGCCATTACCGGCTGCAAACAATCAGAGACCAAGCCGGTCATCAAAATCAGTAAGGACATCTATGTCCTGCAACCAGCAGCACCAGCCAAGAAATGTGTGGCCTCATGGTATGGAGAAAAATACCGGGGCAGGTTGACTGCAAACGGGGAGACATTCTCGCCCGATGAATACACGGCTGCACACAAGACGTTGCCCTTTGGAACTAGGCTTCTAGTCAAGCTAGGGCCCAACAAGGTCATCGTTCGAGTAAACGACAGAGGGCCCTTTATTGAGGGCAGAGAGCTGGACCTCTCCAGGGCAGCCTTCGAGGAACTTGCCGAGAAGGAGGCGGGTTTGATCAACGTTAGCTACTCAATTCTTAACTGAGGTGACTGACACCCAAGTGACTTTTTCGGTCGAGGTGACCGAGAAACCGAGTGACCCACACTCAGAAAACAACAACACCAAAACAGAAAGGTAACAAAATGGGACTAACAGTAGGAACAACCGAAACCAACAAGAAACGCACTCTGGTTCCAGAGGGCAACCATGTAGCACGGTGCATCAGTATCATTGATCTGGGCACCGCAGATAGTGAGTGGAAAGGGGAGGTCAAGAAACGCAAGCGAGTGATGTTCACGTTTGAGTTTCCAGACCACACCGCAGTGTTCAGGGAGGAGGACGGACCACAGCCCTTGGGGCGTAGCGTGACCTACACCGCTAGCTTGAGTCAGAAGGCGAAGCTTCGCCAGGACCTCCAGGCATGGAGAGGTCGAGCATTCACCGCTGACGAGCTGATGAAATTCGATCTCCAGAACGTCCTTGGCGTCCCTTGCCTGGCAAATGTCCAGCACAAGGAGAATGCCAATGGAACCACCAGCGACCGCATCGTTGGTCTGTCAGCCCTGCCAAAGGGTTTGCAGTGCCCCGACAGTGCCAACGAGCCCTGGGCCTACTCCATCGACCAGCACCCTAAGAACTGGGACAAGGTCCCATCGTGGGCAAAAGAGGACATTCTGGCCTCTGATGACATGGCTGCGTCCGAGGTGACTGACACCCCTAAACAATCAACCGAGGTGACTGTTGATGAAGTTCCATTCTGATTTCGCAGAAGGCCTATTCAACGGTGTAGCTGAGTCCGTCTACCGGGCGGACTCAGCCCTTTCCACCTCGGACCTCAAGCGCATCTCCAACCCGTATGAGTTCCAGCAGAACATGTCAGGGAACGTCAGAGGCTTCGACACTGAGTCGATGAAGACTGGCCGCCTCTACCACATGTATGCACTGGAGCGAGATCGGTGGGATGCCGAGGTTGCGGTCTGCCCTGATGAGTTCGCTGACCGCAGGAAGAAAGCTTCCAAGGAATGGTGGGCCCGGCAGGCCGAGAAAGACATCACCATTATCAAGGAGGAAGACTTGATAGCTATTCAATCGATGCACGACAACCTGATGGCTTTGCCCTGGGTTGGTGACAGCATCGAGGGAGGTGAGACCGAGGTCAGTGTGTTCGCAAAGAACCTGGTCAAGGGTATCGATGTGAAGTGCCGAATCGACTGCTTGCTCAGCGCAGGCAGAGAGCGCCGGGTTGTTGACATTAAGACGACCAGGAAGGGCGGCAGCAGTCCAAAGGAGTTCACCTACACCTCCAGGCGGTTGAAATACCACTGGCAGCAGGCGAACTACCAGCGCATCTGCCAGAAGGCAGGCTACCCAATCACCGATTGGCTATGGGCAGTGGTTGAGACTGAGGCACCCTACACGGCTGCCGTCTACAGGTTCTCACCTCATGACATGCAGATGGCCAACGTCGAGCTGGACGAGGCTTACAAAAAGCTCGCCTCCTGTGTGGAGCTAGATGTCTGGCCGAGTTACACCCCAAGTGAACCATTAACCCTCAACCTGTTTAATGCAGTTTGAGAAACGAATTCTGGCACGTAATGCCTACCACAAGCTCCCTGGGTTCCTCCAGGAGTTTGCCAGGAGGTTCCAGGTCAAAGAGGTCTGGTTCCCTCCAGCAGGCACCAAGCTGCCAGAGACATGCCCCTGCACGGTCAGCCATGACCCAACAGAGACCCCCCGCTACGTCGCTTATGTCAAAGCCATGATCGATGGCGGGGAAAGGGACCCTGGAAAGCTGAAGAGCTTCCTCCAGGGTCTCAGGTCCTGCGGCAAACCAGGGCAGGAGTTAATTGAAACCATTAAGAAGAAAGTGTTGCGAAAATGAATGCTAAAAAAATTTCTACTAATGATCACGAAGCTGAGTTCCCAGAGCCGGTTAAAATAATTCAGATCATACAGGACTTGGACCCTCAAGGGTTCTACAGCCTTTTTGGGCTAGGTGACGATGGGGTTGTCTACTTCACGCCAGTAGATACCAACCGGTGGCGTGTATACGTGCCTCTTAAGTTTTGCGAGGAGGGCAACAATGAGGCCTGATTGTGCTGAATGCGGGAAACCCTCCGAGCATGACCATCATGTTGTGCCTAAGTCGATGGGTGGAACCACAACGGTGCCTCTCTGCACTGATTGCCACGGTAAAGTTCATGGCAAGGCTATGGCAGCATCGTCCTTAACCAGGCTCGGTATCATGAGGAAGTTTGATGCCGGTGAGTGCTGCATGGTCTTCCATCATTGGTGTGACGGTTACAGCATGGAGGAGATAGCCGGAATCTATGACGAGGCTGAAATGCCCCCAGTCAAGGACCGAGTCTCCTACATTACAAGGAAGCTGAAAAGAATGCGCTCCATTCCAACAAGCTCTCTCCTGGACCTGTTCGAGCCAACTCTCAGGTATGACAGTGAGAACTACGACCGAGAGTTCTACGCACTAGCATGGGAGGGCAGACAATGAAGACCCCATTCATTCCAGCCTGGCTCTTTGAGCAGAAGTTTAACCCACAGGAAGTGTCCCTTTATTGCTACATTGCCATGAGGGGCGACTGCTGGGAGAATAAGAGGTCTATCGCCCAGACCTTGGGCATGTCCAAGGACAGCTTCTACCGCCACCTCAACAGCCTAGTCTCTCACGGCTGGGTGACCATGTCCTGGAAGGGTAGGAAACGATCTCTCAAAGTGACCGATTCAGGTAAACCAATTCAACGGAAGTGTCTCAAATCAGGGACACCTAATGTCTCATCTGAGGGACACGTAGTGTCTCATTTCAGGGACACGAAGTGTCGCACTAGAGGGACACTAACTAATCAAGGAACTAATCAAGAACTTATCAATAGAACTAATAGAATAGGAGAGGCCTACTCTCTGATCTATCAAGCAGGCAAATCTATGAGGGGTTCTGGCCCTACTATGGAGGAGCGTCGTTGGAAGGAGGCCTGCAATGGCTGACATCATTGAAACCGAGAAGGCTACCTGGTTGGCTGAGAAGAAAATCAAAGAGCAGTCAGTGATGGCCCTCCCCCTGGAGATACCCGCTGACGAGAAAGCTGAGAAGGCTTTCATTGGTTGTTGTGTCCTGGGTGCCTATGAGAACGCAGTCAATGCGGGTGCCTCCTTAGACCTGTTCCATTATGAGGTCACCAGAAAGGCCTGGAAGGCCCTTGAGAGCCTCTCTGAGGCATCTTTGGAGATCAATGAGGTCAATGTAGCCAGAGAGGTTGGTGAGGGCCCTATGTGGCTAATGGATGCTATAGATAGGGCACCCACTCACAGCAACTTTAGCTACTGGCTTCCGAGGCTAAAGGACATGGAAGTTCGCAGGCGGGTTTTCCTCCGTTACTACGACGGTATCACTAAAGTGAACGACCCAGATGTTCCCACCCCTGACATTCTGTCGGACATGGAGTCGAAGTTCTTCGAGGTCACAACCAATGCCTCAACTCTGCGTAGCCAGAAAGAGGGTTGGTCAGAGGTCCTGGACACCATGGGCTCTGCCTGGCCAAACGGTTTACCAAATAAAGGGGTGCCAACAGGTATGCCATCGGTGGACCGGCTGTTCAGAATGGAGGAGAACATGCTGGTGACCCTGGCAGCTCGCCCAGGAAGGGGTAAGACGTCCTTTGCCATCTACTTGGCTGTTCAGGCTGCCCTCCAGGGTAAGAGGGTCGTCTACTGGTCATTTGAGATGCCATTCAACCAGATTGCCGGGAAGATCATCAGTGCCAGCAGTGGGCTAGATGTAAGGCAATACATGGAGACCGGAGATGTCCCTGGAGGCATCGAGGTCATGGTTGAGGCAACTAAGAAGGCCATGGCCCTGCCTATCACTATTGAAGACAACGTAGGCCTGACAGTGTCAGCCATCAGGGCCCAGGCCAGGAGACTGGTCAAGGAGCAGAATGTGGACCTGTTCATCGTTGACTACATCCAGCTCATTCACAGCGGGAAACGGTTTGATAGCCGGGTTAACGAGGTAGGGCACATCTCCAGGCAGCTCAAATGTGCAGCCATGGAGACGCAGAGACCGTTCCTGGTTCTCTCACAGCTCAACCGACAGATAGAGACCAGAGGCCCTGACAGTGAGCCCAGGTTGGCAGACCTGAGAGAGTCTGGTTCGATTGAGCAAGACTCCGACATGGTCGCCTTCCTTCATCAGCCAGACATTGAGCAGGCCCCAGACTTGACCAACCTGATTGTCAGGAAGAGCAGGTTTGGGCCAGAGGGCAAAGTAGGCCTGAAGTGGACCAAGTGGAACGGTGTCTTCGAGGCACTGAACAAGGAAGTCACTGTATCTGAACCAGCATTCTGAAATGGAAATCACACTGAAATATCAATCAATCGAGGGAATGAACATCAGGGTCACGTATCAGGCCACAACGGTAGATGAGCTGGGTAAGCTATTGTTTACGCTACCAATGATAGCCACTGAGGACGCTGAGTTCGGCGAAGAAGAAGAGCCAAAGAAAGGGAGACCATGGAACTAATTGCATTAGTAGGGAAGAAGAGGAGCGGCAAAACAACTGCGGCTACATT
>Ga0208019_1000122_pt1 | contig 40274 bp, 62 predicted proteins | sample CB_VirMetaG_5_FD_184540 | JGI IMG/M metagenome (GOLD analysis project Ga0208019, IMG submission 184540) | Freshwater to marine saline gradient viral communities from Chesapeake Bay - CB_1508_1D Viral MetaG (SPAdes) (version 4) | ecosystem: Environmental > Aquatic > Marine > Coastal | place: USA... | reverse complement strand
TATCGTCTATTGAACGAACTTCAAGAGTTGGAACAAGCTTTAGTCTGTCAGCACCAGGTGCAGAATAGTTAGATGCCTCAAGTGCAGGATCAAGAAGAGATGCGTCTTGTGTGCTTGATATAATTTGTTCATCAATATTGAATCCTACACGGCAATTTGCATCTGATGAATATCTGCTAATAATTATTGACTGAGTTGGGAAATAGATAAAGTGCTGCTTTGCAAATATGACACCTTCACGAATTAGAAATCTTGCCGCTTTACCTGTTGCTGAGGAAGAGAGAGCAACAGGATTTACGCCAGAATTTGATGTAAGAACTTCATTTGTTTGAAATACTTTTATATCTGTATTGACAGTTGAACCAGTTTGATAGCGAATATAAAGAGTTTTTGTATTTGAGGAAGTATCTGTACCATTAAGAACATTGACAACATATGCTTTGATGTTGTTTGTTGCACCAGTTAGAGTTGTATTCAGAAGATCATTTACAGTTACTGCATTATTGGAATTATCATTGTCTTTGATCTTTACATAGTCTAGATCAGTTTCAATTGAGAATTCACCAGGAAGAACGATAGAGCCATCTTTAAATATATGCTTACCAAATCTTTCAATCTGCTTCTGAATGATTGTCTGCATCTGTGTAAGTTCGCGGGCTTGCACAGCGTAGCCCGGCTTGTAGAGAATACGATAAAACTGCTTTGATTCATCATAATTATCATAGTATGGTGAAACATTGAAATCGGTAGTTAGCACTGTTCCATTGGCTGTATTTGCCATTTTTTATTCTTCCTCTTAAAATTCAAAAACGATTTTGTAGTCTTCTGTCTGATCAACTGCTCTAACAATTGGCTGTACATAATCAATATATAGCAGTTGCCCTGATTGACTTACCAATTCTTTATCTGTTACTGATTCTACAACTCTTGCTGTTGCAGAAGTATTTCCTGTGATAGTTGCTGATGTAGGTGTACCTGTTGTTTCGGACAGTTTCAGTTGGTTATTTCCGCTATCCCACTCAATTACTATACCTGTAAATGATGCAGTTGAGATTGAGCCGCCTTGATATACGATTTCGTCATGAATATAGTTATCAGAACCGCTGCTGACGGTAAGTGTCAGTAACTGAGAATATACAGATTTGGTTGCTGTATTACCTGTAGATTCTTCCACAGGGTCTTGAATTATAGCAATCTGTCTGAAATCGTTGACGCCTGCAAGTTTACCTTCTTCTAGACTTCTTACTCTAGGATTGAATATCAAATATGAGCCACCAAGTTCTCTCAAAGGATCAGATCCATGACCGCCAGGTGGACTAATCATAACTCTAGCTGCTGCGTTTGTTCCACCGCCGTCTGAAATAGTAACATCAGCAAAAGTATAACTTCTACCTTTATCAACCATAACAATACTTGATATTGTATTTGATGTTGAATTGATACGAGCGATAGCATTAGCACCAGAACCATCACCAGTTACCGTTACTATAAGATTGCTTGAATTTGTGTATCCAGTTCCAGCGTTTGTTATTTTTATTGCCTCAATAGAACCGTCTACAGCATCTTCTTGAACTCTCCACTGTAGAGTATTGTTATCAAGAGATAAAGTCTGAACAGGTATATAACTATCTGTCATAAAACGAATACGCTCTTCAGCAGTCAGTGTATACATGTATTTCCAAATGTATCCATCAGATTCTTCAACTGCTGTGTTTGTCAAAAGCTGTGTTGGCATGACAGTAGATAAACCACCACTATTATTACCAAGACACTTGTAAACATTCCAGTCTGTTGTCAGAACAAAGAATTTTACATTTGGTGTATACATCATGAGTGAACAAGTGCAGTGATCGTAAGCAGCGTATGATGTATTTGCAGTCCAATCGTTTCTAGGTATAGCATGACGAACGTCATTACCACTGATCTGTTTTGCTCCAAGCATTCTGTACCAAACATCATTGAATACAGTTACCGAAGAATTTGCCTGAGGTGGTGCAGCATCATTAGACCAAGGAGTAGACCTTCCAAAAGTCAAATAGATGTTCGTTGGATTTGGATCTAGTAACGATTGCCTAAACTGTTGTGCATTATAAACACGCAAATTTTCAGAAAAAACAGATACCATTTTTGTTCCTTAGTTATTCTTTATATTTATATGCTAGAAAAGAGCAAATTGCCTGTTACATTGTTTACAGTGTTAGATACTGTGCTTTGAAGCGTAACAATCAGATTGGCATTGGCACCGCCTGTACCAAGCGCAAAAACACTCTCTCCTGTAATATACAGAGAACCATTGCTGGTTATAACAATGTTTTCTATACCACCATTGACTGAATTTGCTGTATAAGATGCATTGGCGCCTCTGCCTGATCCACCAGCAAAGTAGATATATCCATTTGAATATCCTGTTCCTGTATTTGCAATGGTTATGCTTGCTACATTTGCTCTTGTCAATGATACCTGGAACATCGTATTGCTGATAGGTGTTACACTGTAAACTGTATTGACAAGATTTCCTGTATCGCCTGACAAGAATTCAATAAACACATTGGTAAGATTTGCTATATTAAGAGTGCTTGCGTCTTGAATGGAAACATTGACGAAAGTTGTCAATGAATTACCATTAGCCTCATATGTTCCTGAATATGTCAAGGTAGAACTATAATCTTCTGCTGCTCTTGTTACACTGACATTTAGATTTGCACCATCATCAATGTATAGATACTCACCAAATAGCTTTAGACCAGCAGGATGAATAAGATCCTTTAGTGCTTTTCTGTACTTTTCAATTGATTGCTTTGCTTTTACAACATAAGAGAATTCTTGATAGTAATCTCTATCTTCCAAGAAGTTATAACCAGACAAATGCCCGTCATCATTCAGATATCTACCAGGATAGGTAAATGTGCCTGTGATGATTGTCGCAACAGCTTGTGCTGTTCCGTCACCTATTGAACTTAGATTAAGCGTTGGTGCAGTATCATAACCAGAACCTCTGTTCAGAATAGTTAGATCTGAAATAGCACCAATACTGCTTGTGCCAGCAGGTATATTTTCACCGTCTCCAAGAATTGCGGTGACTGTAATGATTGCACCATTACCTGTTCCTGATATCACATTTGCTGTTGGCAGCTTATCTTGGCTATATCCCATACCACCTATAGGATATCCTTCTATAGTACTAGATATGAATGTAACCTCAGTTATTTTACCATTTGCTGCAACATTGAATACATTTGCTCTTGCGCCTGAACCGTAACCTCCAAGAACATTGATAAATTCTATTTCATCATCAACTTGATAGTTTAGACCACCGTCATCAATACGCATTCTACCTAGAATACCTAGATTGAGTACTCTTGTATTGGCTACAGCAGAAACATTTGGTGTTGTACTATAGTTCTCACCGGCATTTATCAATAGAACGGACTGAATAGGTCCTGTATTTGCAAAGATAAATGATAATATTGTATTTGCTATTGTTGTATTTGCATTTGATCCAGAAGTTACATTACCACTAAATGTAAAATAGTCAGCAACGTTTATCGCTACATTTGCAAGAGATCCTATTGTTGTGTATGAAATGTTATATGAATTAGGATGAACTGTGCCACTTGTATCTACTGTTAGTACATTTGCTCTAGCATTGGTACCGCCGCCGCCAGAAATAAGAATTGAGTTGTTTACTCTAAATCCGGCGCCGCCGTTTAACACAGATATACCAGAAATATTACCAGAACTCACAGATGAAACAATGATCGATCCACCTGTACCTCCGCCACCTTCAATCTGAACAACATCACCTACAAAATAACCAGTACCTGAATTTGTCACTGTTACAGTGTTCAGCAAACCTGAGAACAGATTTGCCGTGATAGAGTGTGTACTTCCATCCTCTTTTGTAAAAGTGGCAAATAGAATTTCACCATCAGAAAAACTTTTTGTCTGCTGAGAAATTTTAAGTTCTTTTACAAGAGTGCTTCCTTCATAATACACATCAACTCGTTCTACAATTGCTGTAGCGAGAGAAGTGTTACCCTTGATTTGTCTCTTGGCAAAATCTTGGACTGCTGCAATGTCATTGTTTGCTACACCATCAACAGATATGTCTGTAACTTTCAATGATTTTTCAATAAACCATTTACCGTCAGAAGCACGAAGAATGTCGCGTTTTGGATAGTAAAACTCAGTATCTTCTTCACCAAACATAATTCGAAGAAGGAATTCAATTGATTTTTCGGTTCCTCTTGATGCGTAAAATTCTTTAGCGTGTTTGAGAATTAGATTTTTATCTGCAATGATGTTTCTTGGTATAAGTTTTAGATATGTATCATAAAACTTTTCCGCAAACAAATCTATTGATTGGTCAATATCAAGATTGTTGGGTAAAGACTTGGCCATATCAACAGTATTACCAATACCTGTTATGGTATTAGACTGTTCCAGATATTCATAGTATGCTTCAATGAATCTGATAAAGTTCTGATGATCGTTCCTAACAAAAAACGGTACCTGAGTAGAAATCAGATTTGATATTTTAGAGTTAGATGACATTACTGTTATTTTTCCGAATCTACATCAATTTGAATAGATAAAGGATCGTTCTCGTCTATTTCTAAAATACGATTACGCAAGGGAGTAATCACTTCACTATCGATAGGCAAGTTAAATACCAGTTCATTTGTATCATAGAAACTGTTTGTTACAGTACCTGTTGTAGCAAGGGATCTTAGAACAATTTCACCAGTTTGATAGTTAATTGTTCCAGCATTATTGTTTACGATAACTTTTTCACCGTTTGTTCGGAAATAGTATGTTCTCAAAGAACCAATGGTTGTTTCCAGTCGCGCGACTGCTGTTGCTTGTGAACCGCCACCGCCTGTAATAGAAACAGTCGCTCTTGTATAGTTAGAACCCTTATTGGTTATTGTGATTTCTTGTATTCTACCGCCTCCAAACTTTACTGTAGCAGTCGCACCAGCACCGTCACCAGTTATTGTGACAGTTGGTGCAGAAGTATAATTGATGCCTGGGTTCACAATTACAATAGACTCAATGCCTGTAAATGCTTCTGGCACTTCTTCAAAAAATACTTGTCTCAAAACATTATTCGAATCGCGAACATTGATTTCAGGAAAAGTAGATATTCTGTTATTGAAGTCGCCTTTTTTGATAGGAAAGTTTGTATTGATAGTGTAGTTTTTCGTAATAGATGTATCGAGTGACAGTCTTTTCTGCAAGAAGATTTTCAAATTAGAACCAGTAATAGACCTTTCTGAATTTTCAATGGTTGTCTGAAGCTTTGATTTTCTAAAAGTTGAATCGAATGTTAATAGATCAGTATCACGATAATCTGAAATAGCAGCACGAACATTCTGTTTAATTTGTTCCGCTGTCAATGATGTAAGATTTGGATCATAGAATACAGTACCGCGAATAAGCAAGTATGTAAAATCTGGATCAATTATTTCAGGTATGACAGTAAGAATATTGCGAGAAACAATCAATCTTTCTTTTATTTGCTCTTTTTCCTGCTCTGTCAGAAAGTAATTCTCTTTGGTTTTTAGTGAGATAAACACTTTACCATAGATTGGCGGATCATTGTCTTGCCCACCCCACACGGTAACAGACTGAATATTTGGATAGTCTTTGAGAATTAGTGTTTCATAGTCGTTTCTTGTTACAGCACGATTTTGTGTGGTATAGTAATATGGCGCTCTAAATCTTATCTGCTCAACAGTTTCTTTCTCAGAACCTGCAAATGTAGGTGATATTGAGAATACTCTAACATTGCTGCTATATTTATCACCAACACTGTCTGTAAAGGAAAAATTATTGATTGAGTTTGCAGCTCCACCAACAGTGTCAATGTATGTTATATTGATTACAGAACCATTTTTTGGTTTCTTACCGATAATTCCATCACCAAAATAGATAACATAGTTTGATATTCCATCTTCTTCAACAAAATATGCTGCGGTATTGCTAGTTATTTCAGTGATATCATTGTAACTTGAATATGGTATAGTGTATGTGTTTGTTCTTGATTCTTGCACTGTAACTGTAAGATTGTTTATGTCAACATTAGCTGACGGTATAAGAAATCTGCGGCTGGTATTCTGTTCTGTCATCTCAAACTGACGAGTAATGACTTCACCTTGCACAATGTTTACATTTGAGAAATAGAAAGAACCATTGACTTTTGGCACTGTATTGGCATTCAAAGTTACAAATGGATAATTGATACCATCTATATCAGCACCTAAGAGTCGTGTATACTTGTCAAGTGTTAGAATTTGTGATGTTGTGTCTTCTGATTCAGGAGCAGGTGTAACTAAAATGTTAACTTTTGTACCTGCTCCACGCTTGCTGCCTGGAACATAGTTTATGAGTTTTGCAAGAGAAATTACAGACTGTCTAAGTTGAGCGGTATCAAGAAATGCTTCATTACCTACCATGTTTAGATAATAGCCCATGTAGTGGGTATTGTAAGCAAGAATATCAAGCAGTACAGACATACCAGAGCCTTCAAAATCAAAGTCTTGAAACTCGCTTTGACTTCTCAGATAGTTTTTTAGATTTTCTTTGATTGTAGCAAAATCAAGTTCTGCTATTCTAAGTGAAGTTGTCGGTGTATTGCTCATCTAATACGCTCTAAAAACAGGTTGACTATTACTGGTTCATTTCTGTTGACAATTACAAAGTATAGCTTAACATTGAAACCATTATTGTCTGGATCAAAGTTTACTTCCAATTGCTGAATGTTTATTCTTGGTTCAAAATTTACAAGTGTTTCTCTTATAGCATTGTTCAAGAAATTAGCTGTAATTGGTGTGACATTATCAAAGAGAAGCTTTAGTGCATTTGAACCTATGCCTGGTCTAAAAGGTCTATCATAGAAGTTTGTCAATAGAAGATTGCGAACAGATCGTTTGATTGCTTCTACACCTGTCTTTTTCATCACATCTTTTGTTGTAGGATGTGGCAAAAAATCCAGATCAAGGTCTGAATAATCGGGTTTTCTTGAGATAATGTCTACCATATGTTTATTTATGATTCTCTATTTGGATTAGTTGGTTTAGGTAGTATAGCAATAGCTTTTCTTGCACCTGTTGCTTGTTTTGCTAAACCTTCATTCATACGAATTTTAGGACCACCGTCTATGCCAACAGTAGCACTACTTTTCAATGTAAGATCAGATGCTGTTGACAATGCTAGAAGGTCAGCAGATTTTATAGCCATTTCACCATTTCTCGATTCAATTGCCATAGCATCTTCTGAACGCATATCTAAACTTGTACCAGCCTCAATCATGGTTTTACCACCCTTTGAGTTGATTGCAACATCTTTAGATGCACCGATTGCTACACTCTGTTGCGTTGATGTAAGAGATAATCCACCATCACCTGCGATAGATGTAATACCGTGTGATGAAATTTCAGCGGAACCTTCCATCTTCATTGTCAGACTCTTTGCTGAAAGATCCATGTCTCCGCGAACTTCAGCATTAAAATTCTTTGCTGTAAGATTCATATCACCATTTACAGTGGTATTGTGATTACCCATTACAGTCATATTATAGTCGCCTTCCACTCTGAGAGAACCTCCACCTTGAACAGTCACATCCTGTGCGCCTGTAACGAGCATACGGTTTTCTCCAAAAACAACGGTATACTGCCCGTTGTGTGCTGTGATAGAAAAGTGTCCATCTGTGCCAAACTGTAATCTTGTGCCTGACCGATGAAACAATGTCATTGACTCAGCACCCTCACTATCGTCTACAGACCAACCAGAACCTCCTCTTGACTTGAATACTGTTTGATTTGGATATGTTCCAGCTCCTTCAACTGCTCTTTGATCGGGTGGTGTATCCCATTTATCGACTGTTTTTTTCTGATCTTTCTTGTAGTCTGACGGTGGCATGATATATCCTCATTACATAAATTATATTAGTGTATTTTTAGGTTAGAGCATCAAAAATGTTTAAGCCTGTCATAGCAGCACCAACAATTTTGTTCAAATTTGTTCTTTCTTTTGTTCCAGGTGCTATGGCTTTTTGCGCTTGTTCAACAGCTTTTTTATATTCTTCTGGCTTAAGACGATTGAACATCTCATTCATCACAGCGGCTGAACCACCAAACATATTTGCATTAGGAAATACACCTGGGAACCCTCCTGATGTATTTGTCATGAGCGAACTAAAAGCTTCAATCAGCTTTTGTGCTGGTTCTGGTACCAGACTTGTCAAGTTTCCTAGAGCGTCTAGCTGCATTGGTATATCGCCAAACGGACCGCCTGACATGACTAAATCTACAGGCGGCAAACTTTCAAGACCGTACAAAGATGTGTCGTATTGTAGGCGCTGAAAAACACTTACCATTCCATATATATCACGAACATTTGATAGAACATCCACTGCGTTCTTAAAGAAAACATCTGGATTGATCTTTGCTGCTGTATTGAAACCGCCAGCTTCGTTTATCTCAACAGATTGTAGAAGTTTAGACATTGAGTTCATGGCCAAACCAATTTCTGGTGGCAGTTCTTTGAACAGCGCGTCTTTTAATGCTGAGGGCATGTTATCAAACAAAGAACCAATCGTCATATTCAATCCAGGCAGTTTACCTAGCATATCACCTGTCAAAACACTTGTAAAAGCTTGTACAGCAGTTGATATGTTCTTTTCTTGAGGCAAAAACATTCCTGACATGGACCAGAGAGTCGCAGTAGATGGTATACCTTTTGCGAGTTCATGCTTCCAGTATTCGCCTTTTTCTTTTGGTGGCTTTGAACCAGCTGGACCAGAACCTGCATTTGGTGGAATACGAATTTTAGCAATGTCTGATATAGCTTTTGCTATAGCTGGCCATAAAGCTGCACTATTGCCTGGTACAGTCGAGTCTCTGTTGATATCATTTGGTATGCAACCTAAAACATGAAGATGTCCTGTGCTGCTATGACCAGCCATCTTCATACACATTACAGCAGAACCATGCTCAGGTGGTGGATTGGCAGTTGTCATTCCGTTTTGATTGCCCTGTGCAAGTGTTCTCGCAAAAGGAAGATGTTTGATATCTACATTTGGACCATATTCAGTTGGACAATAAACGCGAACACCGCCAGACATTGTAGGATCAGGATCACTGTCGTTACCGCCCACTACAATACCATAAACAATCTTATTTTCGTTTGGATAAGCAACCATTATTGAATACCTCCACCTACGCTCTGTGATACACAGTCCATTGTTGTAATACCATAACCACCAGTCTTGAGTGTATGCGTCATACTATGTATGAGATACAATCCACGCCCATAGTTATCAAATCTACCGGTGCCTTTATTGACTGGATAAAAACCAATCATCTTGCCTGCGTGTAAGTCAGGATTCCATGGTACTGTCAGTCTCAATGCAATCTTGTCTGATTCCAACAGACTCATTCGTGCTTGTCTTGTCAGCAAATGATGCTCAACATCTGTATTACATGAGTCTTGTTCACCAGCAGAATTAATATTACTGAAAGCAGCCATATATTGGCCACCACCTATACCACAGTCTTTTGCTTTATTACCTAGAAGACTTTGCATTTTTAGCATCGTATTGACAACTACCAAAGAAGATATTTCTTTTTTATCAAGATCAATACCATTGAGAATGTCAGACAGATAGTCAAAATCGCACGGAAATGAATGTGTAATAATAGACTCAGGATGGCCATAACCAGCATTAATACCTGTTTCTTGAAAGAAGAAATTAGCCACGACATTATTACCAGCAGTCAAACTGTTCAGTGAGCGAAAATGGTGAATGTTGTTTGGGTCAACAGAACCCGATTCATAGCTGTTTCTGTATGTCATATAGTGGACAAACGACGGATCGTTACTTGCAGCAAGAGCAACATCAGCTTGTTGACTTACTACCTGAAACGGATGAATATTTTCTGCAATATAGTCTCTTGCAGGAGTAGATGATTCGAGATCCAAGTATTTTGCACCTGTGCAAGACTGTAATACCTCAGCAACAATAGCTGTTGGCGATACACATTTCCATGATTTTGATACCAGATTTCTTGCATCATTCAATAGACTATCATCGCATCCATGAAGAGTAAACTGCTCAACATTATTATTGATAAACTTTCTATCACTGAGTCTGTATATACGACACCCTGTCTTCAAGCCTTCAGTATAGCCAAAGTAAGGCAATACAGGTTTAGTCACTGTAATTGCCACCTCTGCTGATTTGAAATTATCAAGAACTTTTATGGTTGGATTATGCATAAAGCTATGTAATGTGATACTAGTCTGTAATCCCGGCGTCAATAAACTTTCAGTCATGGTAATTTCTTTGGCGCTCAAATCAGCAAACAAAGCATCATTTGTACCACTGATAAAATTGACTTCAAATGAAGTCATCGCATCACGAATGTTTATTTCAGTATTATTTCCTACTTCTCTTGGTGTCGGCATAATTATCAGGGTCTTCTAAAATAATTTGGTGGTGTATTTACAAGCAATTCGAGTTCGTTGATAATCTGCTGATAGTATCTTGGATGAATAATCTTGATAAGTCTTCTGTTTTCGTTCAATTGCTGTTCATAGTCATAATAGGTAATTCGATTGCGTGATATTGTCTCAAATACTGTTTTACCTGCAACTACATATGTTGAAAAGTCAGTCGTATCTGTCAGTGTATTGTACGCATCCATAGGCACAGATGGTGAATCAATTCTAAGAATCGTGCTATTTGCGTTTGATGTCAGTCCAGTAAGAGACTGAAATGGACTTACTTGACCAAAACTGTTTGCTATGAATATCTGGCCGTTTGCATTGTTCCATGAAATTACATCACCGAAAAAGGTATTAGATTCATTTGACACTCCAGCATAGACAATCTCTCCAGGTACATAGTCTGTTGAATAATTCGTCAGCGTCAAAACACCATCAGTCAATATTTCTTCATTGACTTCAAATGTTGTTACTGAAGTCTTCTGAGCAAAAGGATTTTCTCTGGTAATTACTTTTTCGTAATGATGATAATTTGTCTTTGCAAACTCAATTGATCCGTATTTCTTTTCAATATACTTGTCAAATACACGATTGCTCATCGGCCAATCATACTGTGGATCGTATATATCGTTTGCATATAGTATTATCCAGTGTGCATCTGATCTTCCATATACTTTGTCAGCAAGATCATCTGGTGTTTCTTCGTCTTTTATGATGTACTTATAGTAAGTGTCCAAATTGCCATTCATAATTTCTTTGATGACACGAACACGGAATAACAGATTTCTTGCTGAATCATACTCACTCAGCAGTTTCTTGTCAACTGTATAGCGAATTAGTGGAAATTTGTCTAAAAAGCTGGCCATTAGAATCCTTGTGCAACTCTCTTCTTGTGGAGCATCTCTACTTCTTGGAAATTCATACTCATACGAACAACGACTGGCGCACCTGTGCTAAATGTGCTGTATTTGCCTTCTGCTGGTGCATAGTCTACTTCAAATCTCTTCAGAACGCATGTATTGATGCGTGGCAGGTATTCATTTTCTTTGCCTGCACGATAGAATGTAATGTCAAATTCCGCTGGAGGAATAAGAAAGAAACCTGCACCAGTCAACTCTGGTGCTGAATACAGTCTCATTGTTCTGATGATTTCACGCACAGTTTCGCTCTCTTTTTCATTTCTTGGTGCAAGTAAAACTTCAAACATCCATTCTCTCATAGGTCTTGTCGCAAAGAGAACCTCAACCTGCGGATTGATAGGATAACCAGCCAGTTTAGCGCCAGTAGTGACTGCGCTACCTATACCATCAACAACTTTTGTTAGCGCACCATTAGTTCCTAACGCGCTATCTATTACACCTGCTACACCAGAAATAAAAGAACCTGCCATTGCAGTCATAGATACCTCTTCATATTTATTGTCTTCCGTGTAAACAAGACCGCCGTTAGGCATATGGAGAGCAATAGACTCAGCTATTCTTTTTGTTCCTCTGTAAAGAGCTGTCTTATCACCTGATAAAAGATCACCTAAGAATCCACCGAGTGACGGATCATTACCAAATCTCAACAAATCAACTTTTGAAAAGTCGCCAGTTTCTGTACCTGTAGTAAGAGCCTCAACAATTGCAGTTGAACCTAATGGACCGCCAGACAAACCGCTATATGGAATATTAATATTGATAATCATATAATGATCGTTATCTTCTTCGCCTAAATCACTTGGAAAAACTCTGTAATTGAAGTCATATCTCGTTTGTTCAAGATCACCACTAGCATCAGTAAGACCACGAAAAATATCTTCTTCAAAGTATCTTGCTAATGCAGCACCTCCTAAAACTAGAGGAAAAATCGGTAAAGCCATTTTTAGTTCCTGTAATTGTTTTCTATATATTTATATGGCATACAAAGGCAAATTCTCACCCAAAAACTACCAAAAATACAAAGGTGATCCCACGAACATCATTTATCGTTCGTTGTGGGAACTCAGAGTTATGAAATATTTAGATGATAATACCGCTGTTTTAGAATGGAGCAGTGAAGAAATTGCTATACCTTACATATGCCCAACAGATAATAAGCGTCACAGATATTTTCCAGACTTTCTTGTCAAAGCAAGAATGAAAGATGGAAGTATTCAAACCATGCTATGGGAAGTCAAACCTAAGAAAGAGACAAGGGAACCTAAGAAGAAAAAGCGTATAACTAAGCAGTATATCACTGAGGTAATGACTTGGGGTAGGAATCAAGCTAAGTGGAAGTCAGCCACTGAATACTGTCTTGATAGAGGTTGGTCGTTTCGTCTAATCACTGAAGATGAATTAGGTATATAACAGTAGTGCTTATCATCGCTGGCATAGCCATAATACAGCTATGTCAAGCACTTGTCAAGTAAATTCGCATAAATAATCATATGGCTATAAAAAGATACACACCAAAAGAACTATTTGACTGGATGACAGAAAAAGCACGATCTGCTTCTTCCATGCGTAATCGTATGATGCAGATGGAAGGGCAACAGCGTGGTACCACGACTATTGGGCGTATGTTCTTTTTCAAGTATGATCCCAAGACGAAAGACAAGCTTCCTGTCTATGATGTTTATCCGATGGTATTTCCTATAGAACAATACAATGACGGTTTTCTCGGTCTTAATATTCACTATCTTGATCCTGATCAAAGAATGAATTTGCTGAACAGATTGCAAGAGTATGCTACCGCAAGAAACTATACTGCTAGAACCAGATTGCAAATATCATATGATTTGTTGAGTTCTACCAGAAACGTCAAGTCTATCATAGGACCTACAGTAAAACGATACTTGTATGGGCATGTTCGTTCCAAATTTATTGAAATACCAGCTACAGAATGGGACAAAGCTTCCCAACTATCACTAGAACTATTCATTAGAAAGACATAAGAAAATGGATTTATCCAATAAATTAACCAATCTGGGTATGCCTGCTGCATTATCTAATATGGGTGATTACGGCGGTCTGGCCAAGTCTGCTAGATTTGCTGTTTTTATCAATATTCCGATTGGGCTATTAGACAATTGGGCTACGATGGGAAGTGAACTTGTATATCTATGCGAAGCTGCTGAAATGCCTGGTCGTGCTTTTATGTCTGTAGACGCAAGATACTATGGTCCAAGTCATAAGTTGCCATATCAGACACAATATGAAGACACTACAATGACTTTTTTGTGTCGTTCCGAATCGCGCGAGAGAAAATTCTTTGATGATTGGATGGAATATATCAATCCGACAAACAGCTTTGATTTCAAGTTCAGAGATGAATATGCAACTGACATTCAGATAAGACAGATAACAGAGTATGAAGGAGAATATGATACTGATCCTAATCAAGGTCTTCCTCAAACCGGTGGTACCGGTAATGCAAAAGAAACATATCGTATTACACTGAGAAAAGCATATCCAGTCAATGTCAATCCGCAGCCAATGACATGGGCTGACGATCAGTATCAGAGACTTGCAGTGACATTCACATACTTCAAGTGGCTGAGAGTTGGTCGTGATAAAGAACCAGCAGCATCAGGCAATACTTTTGTTGACGGCAAGCAAAATATTGTCAGCACTGCTCAAGGCGGTAAGAGAACACCTATCAGTTTTATTAGATAATTATCAGAGGATATTTTATGATACCTACAATTGATGTACCAACATATGATTTGAAACTACCCTCAAACGGAAAAGAAGTTAAAGTCAGACCGTTTCTGGTAAAAGAAGAGAAGCTGCTATTGATGGCTGTCAGTACAGATGATGCACAGGAAATAATCAAAACGACAAAGCAAGTCATCAATAATTGCTTGATTTCCAAAGATGTGAACATTGATACTCTGCCATTCTTTGATGTGGATTATCTGTTCATCGCTCTCAGAGCAAAATCTGTCGGAGAAAAGATCAGCGTTGGATATGTGTGTCTGACTAAGACTGACGGAATTGAATGTGGTGGCAAGTTCAAGGTAGACTTAGACATTTCCAATATTGCTGTTGTCAAAGACGATAGCATAGAAATGGATATAGCGTTCAATGATGATCTGATTTTCCGAATGAAATATCCGTCATACTCTGTCATCAAGTCTATAACCGAGAAAGACACAAGCATAGAAAAGACAATCAAGATCGTAGCTGCATGTATTGAGCGTGTCTTTACAAAAGGGCAGTATTATACCAGCAAAGATATGACACCAGATGAGATGGCAAGTCTTGTTGAAAGTCTGACAAACGAACAGTTTATGAAGCTTGAAGAGTTCACAAAGAACTTTCCATACTTTGAAGTTATCGGTAGTGGCAATTGCACAAAATGTGGCAAGACACATTCAGTGAGGTATAATGATTTCGTAAGTTTTTTTCAGTAATGTTCAGCTATGATGACATCCGAAACTTCTATAAGACTATGTTCTCTATGGTTCAGTTTCACAAATACTCACTAGCTGAACTTGAAAATATGATGCCTTGGGAAAAGTTCATATACATTGACTTGTTGTCTGAACATTTGAAGAGAAAAGAAGAAGAAAGACGCGACCAAGAAGCAGCAAACAAAGCAAGAGTTATTAAGAGAAGATAGAAATGGCAGTAAATCCTTTAGCTAGAACTGGCGAACAAAACACACTCAAAATGTCTGATTTGCTCCGTATACCTGTGAGAGACAGAGTTACCGCAGCAAAGACAGATAGCAGTTTCATTCAGATGATCCTGAACTCATTGACGCCTATTGAAGTCGCAAAGGCTTTTCCTAGCTATTACAGAGACGCAATACCAGATGTTTCCAACTTTGTGACAAAGAACATTGAAGCGAAACTGGCTGGCGGTGGTATGTCATGGAATCAAACACGAGGTGGATATCAAGGCACCGCTAGACCAGGATATACAGGTGAAGCTGAAACATCTTCTACAGCACGACCTGCCGGTACTCCTCAACCCACATTAGAAGAGATGAAAAAGAATTTGCTAAAAAGAGGTATTGATGTTGATAACATATATTCTTCTATTGGCACAGGTATATTGGCTAATGATAAAAGAGTCAAATATCTTCAGAAGCTTTCTGACGATGAATTGAAAAATGCAGGACTACAAAGAACCGAAACAGAAGAAGGTAAGACTCTGATTAAAAGAATGGAATCAAAATATGATACCATGAGTGATGAAGACTTGAAAAAATTAGCCAGAACTTCAGGTCCTGTAGACAGACTGGTACCTAATAAAAAAGGATTTGTTAATCAAGATCAATTATACGCTGCTTTAGTGCAAAGATTTTCAAATTCAACGTTGAATGGTTTTGTGCCATCAGATGGTGAAGCATTTGGTGTTAAAACAGGTAGTCCTCAAGAATGGGCTAGACTCGCTCTTGCACTAGGTAAACAAGAATCATCTCTGCATGTTAAACCAGGAAATGGTTACAGAGGTGGTATGTATCAGTTTAGAGAGGATGATCTTAAACGTTATGGAGTTTCTGGAAATGTTTATGATCCTAATGTGCAAATTGAAGCAATGGCTAAACAATGGGAAAAATTTATTCCTAAATCTGGAGCGATTGCAGGTAGAGGAAACGGAGCTGGCACATATGGTGGATATAGGGGCGGCGCCGCGTACTTTGAACCTTTAAGACATCCAGAGCAACTAGCTAAACACTGGGAAAGTGTAGATAAGACTCATCAAGCTTATCAGCCACCAACTACAGGAACAACAGATGAAAGTCCTGAAGAAATTCGTAGAAGACTGAAAGCGCAAGAACAACAGCAGTTCGCTAATGCTCTTGTCAAAGAAACATATGAATTAGAATCGCCAACATCGTCAAGTGGCACAAAAGTTTCATATGAAGATTCCTCTGAGCAGTTTAAGATAACAGGAAATATGAAAGGAGTAGATCCTAGACTTGCTGAAATTGCTAAAATTGCTGCTGAAGAATTTCCTTTGAGAGTGAGATTGTTTTCTGGTAAAAGAAATGATGGCGCACATGCAAAAGGATTAGCAGTTGATACTCAGTTATTTGATGAAGCTGGTGTGCCTATTGCATCATATCAAACTCCACAATCTGCTAACATATATGCTTTATGGGCAGAAAAAATGAGGGAAGTTCAACAAAGACTTTATCCTGAATTGGATGATGAGTTTGTATGGGGCGGCGCCTTTTCTGGTTTAGAATCAGGCAAATATGGTGCAGCAGATTGGATGGATTTTAGAATAGGTAAGCATAATGGTGTAACTCCTGAAAATATGCAATCATATCAGTTTGGCAAAGGATTTACTAATCCAAACTATGTCGCAGACGCAGAAAATGATTTTCTCGGTATAGGAAATAGACCTGTAACATTAGATGATTTGAAACTTTTAGAGGGTTTTAGATTATCAAAAGAACAGCAAGAAATTCAACGTCGAATTGCCGTTGCGGGAGGATTTAATTCAGGTCTTTTAAATCAACCTAATATAGGTGAAAGAAAACTTGAAGGTCCTCAAATAGTACAAGAAGAAACTGAACAAACAGCATCAAGCAGTATTAACTCTATGATTATTCCTAACACTCTTAATCCTAATTTGCCAGGCGGCGAAGAAGCTATGGCAGGTAAAGAAGAACTTGCTGGAGTCGTATTTCACAAAACATCATTAACTCTAGAAAAGTTACAAAAGGGTGAAGATCCTAGAGCGCCTACATTTGGTTATAATACAGCAATTGTTTCTACATATCAAGACGAATCCGGTAATAAAATAACTGAACAAGAATGGAAAAAATTACCAAAAAGTCAAAAAAGCCTTTACACAGAACAAGCTGAAGTTCATCAAATTAGACCTGAAAATGTTCGTCCAAATCAAATACGAAAAACTTCTGATCCGGATACACCAAGATCAAAGGAAATAGGCACAGAGTTGAACAATACAAATGCTCTTGGTATTGTTACGATAGGTTCTGATTCTGCTGCGAAACAAGATGCAACAAGAAAATATCTTGCTGAACTGATAGCTACGGGCAAAATGTCAGAAGATGCTTTGAACAGTGTTTACGGTCACGGTGAAATACAGAATGATGATGGTCGTCCTTTCATGGATCCTAAGAAAACACCAGAAGGTTCTGTGATGGCAAAAGCAGTCAGAGAAAATGTTGAAGAAATTAAACAGATAGCAGAAGAAATGAAAAAAGATGCATCTATTGCAACAGCGGCAATGGAAGAAGAAGCACCAGAAATGGCTCTCGGTGGTTTCATACCAGAAAAAGACAATCTGTCTGTTGTAAACGCACGAGGTGATACTTTAGCTAAAATCAACGAAGGTGAATTGAACGGTGGTATACGAGCAGATGGAACAGGCTTAAGAGTTGTATCTAACAAGACAAGAATAGCAGATGATATTGTTGAGAGAAATACTACACCTGCACCTACCGAACAACCTGAACCTCAGCAGCAAGAAAAACCTGTAGAACAAAAGAATCAGGTAATGAATGATGATCAGCAGTGGCGTGAGTCTTCAATGATAGACACTTCATATTCAGCTGGCACTCAAGTCAGAGCATTTCGTAGGTCTAAGTTTATGCCTGAAGGTTATCATTTCAACAGAGCAACACCAGGTTCATTAGCATAAAAAAAGGGAGAGCCGAAACTCTCCCTCTCGTATTTATTGATCAGCAAGGGACTTGAAATAGTCCAAGTCTTCATCGTCTGTATCAAACGGCGCAGTATCTTCAACAGACTTGCGGGGCTTTGATGCCTCAAACGAAGGCTTCTGAGTCACTGAATCGGTGATCTGATCATTGACAGCGGTAGCTGAACTACCAAGCACCTCATCAAGACGCTTCTTCAGGTCATCATAAGTCTTATAGTTCTTGGGATCCAGGAACTCCTTGAGAGTGTATTCAGACTTCCAAATCTTCTCAAGCTGTGCGTCATCGTCCAGAAGAGGCGAAGCATTGTCAAATGACGAAGTGTCATAGTTGACATAGCCAGCGACCATGCGTGAGCGAAGCTTGAAGTTAGCACCGTTCCAAAGATCGAACGGATTCATTGGAGTATCACCCTCATACTCAGGATTCATAGCTGCGGTAAGCTTATCAAAAATCTTCTTACCGAACTTGTAGAGGAACACCTTACCTTCGTTGGCAGGATTTGAAGGATCCTTCACGACATAGATGTTGGTAACATAGTGCAGTCTGCGCTTTTGTTCACGGGCCTGCTTGCGCTGCCAAGAGTTCTCGTCGGATGTAGCATTCCAAAGAGAAGAGTTGTATTCGCCTACAGGATCCTTCTGACCGATAGAAGTAAGTGAGTTCTCAATATACCACTTACCGGTCGGACCCTTGAAGCCGTGATCAAAGTAACGAACCCAAGGAAGTGCATCATCACCATCAACAGCAGGTGCAGGCAGAAAGCGAATGACAGCCATGCCATTGCCAGCCTTGTCACGATCCAGCTTCCAGAAGCGAGTATCTTCTTCGCGGTCGTTATTACCTTGCGGTGCGTTGATCTTTTCGATTTCCTTAGTAAGACGGGAAATATCGGTTGAGGACTTCTTGAGGGATGCAAAGTTTGTCATTGTATGTTCTCCATGTATAACAGTGTATGTTCGTTGTATAGTTTGTATATAATAGCAGGACAATCTCGTCTTGTCAAGTATATATAGTATCATTTATCTTGGTTTTCAAGATTTGTTTGAACTTTTTTTTGTCTAAATCTTGGAGCAAAAACGGAGCAAACTTCCGTGCTTTGAAGCTGAACTTGGACCATAGATAGTCGTCCTTGAGTTTAGCATCAAACTTTGGAATGAAGTCAATGAATATGTTCATGATCAGCAATGTTTCTAGAGACAGATCACCACGCATATACTCATTGAGGAACTTAGGATAACCATTGTCTTCTAATTTGAATAGAGACTTGATGTCATCATACTTTTCCAGTTCATTCTTAAATTCGTAGGACATGGACTGGACTTTTCGCAAATACTTTTGAGTAGATTCAAAAGCGCCATCATCCAACATATCTCCAATCCATGTCCTATCTGCTAGGAAAGATAGTGCAACGTGTGTCTTTACATCATTACACTTTCTGGCCAGCTTCTCAAACTGAAATCTATCCTTGCGAGACAGGAACGATTCCTTGCTTGCATTGACTTTACCATTATACTTGAAGTAATCATACTTGTCACTAGTAAAATGACTCTTCAATGCAAGATAGGTACAGTAAGTTTCATATCCTGTAAGCTTCATTTATCAAAACGGCAGTTTTGTGGTGTTTGACTTTGGTAAGAAGTTGAGTTCTTCAGCTTCAAGTTGAATTTTGGCCTTGAGTGAACCAGAGATAAGCTTTGCTGCTAGTTCAATCTCAAAACCTGTATCATTGCAATACTCAATAATGGAATCCATATATGATAGTTGCTTCTCTTTGGCCAGAGTTTCAATGGCCAAAGAAAACGTTGTCATCTCTTCTTTCGTAGGCATGATTACTTGCCTGCGTCAGGCGTATAATCAGAAGAAAGTTTGTGATTTGTCTTTATATTCACGAACATCTTTTCACCTTTTCTATCAATAAATAATGTAACTTCTTCCAGATCACCATTCAGCATAGCAAGTTCAGTAATCAGATCATTTGGATTTGATACTAACTTAACATTGGCTTTGTTCTTTGGTGTTGTGATACCAATAATAACATCACCTTGCTGTATTCCTGCCTTTGCTGCTGCTCCATCTGGCTCTAGTTCTCTTACTATAACAGATTGTCCGTCATCTGTCAAGTCTGCTGATACGTTTATAACTTTCCAATGAACTTTACCAAGAGCGTTAAAATCATTTAGAACCTTTTTGACAAGATTAGAAGGAACGCAAAATCCATATGATCCGCCTTCCAAAGCAAGCATCATTGTACTAACGCAAACAACTCTACCATTTACATCAAAGATGGGACCACCTGAGTTGCCCTGGAATAAGTTTGCATCTACTTGATCCATGAACTTTGGATTAGGTCCAGCACGACGATGCTTACCTGATATTATACCCTCAGATATTGTCCATGTCAAACCCCAAGGATGACCAATGACTATAACTCTATCACCAGGCTTTGTCATATTGCTATTGCCCAGTGATAGATTAACAGGGTTTTCGGTTGCTTCAAACATTTCCCAATCGCTCAATCTAATCACAGCAATGTCAGATATGGGATCAGCGTAGACTACTTTTGCTTCATATTCTTTTCCAGACTTGCTTGAAAAGACCTTGATTTGCCCCTGACCAGCAATGACATGATGATTCGTAACGATTTGATTGTCTTCAAGAATGAAGCCTGTGCCGCTTCCTCCAGATGTTGCGTCGATTTTATTTTGAATAAGAACAACACCATTCACAGTCTCATTATAAACTTCCTTAGCAGACTTTTCGTTACAGCCCACTAATGCAAGTGCTAAAACACTCACTGCTAAAAGTTTCTTCATTGATTTGTTCCTTTCTCTGGTGGAACTATTTGTTCAGATATCTCAATATCAGGAATGGTTGGCTTGTATGTATCGCCAGCTTTAGGCAACAATCTCTCAAGGAGTTGCCCTAATACACCAGACGATTCTTCCCCCTCATCATTACCGCCCTCTCCTTCTCCACCATTTTCTGGTGGTATACCATTTATGCGAACTTCGCGTCCCTCTTCAATAGCTTGTTTTGCTTTATCAAAGGATGCTGCTCTATCATTAGAGTATTTCACATAGTATGTTTTTGGTGCAACTCTTGGATAAACATACTCATACCACTTCTTAGGTATTGTGGGATACAGACTGATATAGATTGCACCAGGATCAAAATCAGATGGATTGACTATAACAACAGAAGCTAGAATGCCTTTTACTTCTCTCTTCTCTTCTGCTGGCCATCCTTTTACACCATCAAGCGAAAAATAAACAGCGTTGGCTAGAAACACAATCAAAGCAATGACTAGAACTCTTATCGTTCTGCTGTTCCAGTAAAACGCTGCTGCGATGACTAGTGCTGTGAACAATGCTATGAGAAGAAGAATTGTTTGTGTCATTGTGCTTTTATTCCAACTCTAACTGATACAAAACCATCTTTATAACGAAGAATGTTTTTCTTATCGTCCATCACAAATCTTGTTGCTGTTTTTTCTTGCCACACACTGTCCATTTTCATTTCTATTGTTTTGACAACCATATATTTTGGATTGATTCTAACAACTTCAATCGTTACAGGCACATCTATCATAGAACCTTGCCCCATGCCTTTTGATCCTGTACCTTCTGTTTCAATACAAGAATAAACATGCACATTCACAATATACTCACCAGAAAATGTTCCTCTGAATGTGACATATTCTTTGTTGTCAGGATCTATTACGATTTCTTTATTGTCAAGCTGATATACACTTCTACGCTTTCCCATATCGTCGCGTTCAAAGTACATCAGCCCTGCTTCCATAAAGCGATATGATACGACATTGTTTTGTGGATCACGAACCCACAAGTCAAGATCACAGTCAACACCTACTGGCCATTCCATTGTGATCACATAGTCTGCATTTTTTCTAATGCCTTCGTTCTGTTGTACAATAGGTGCAATGAGTAGAGTTGTCAACATAAAGATAACAACTGTACCCATCAATAGAGCGATCAGAATATCAATGTATGCAGTACGAAAATCAAACTTTTTATTCTTCATGATCATATGTTACCGCATATAGCAGCGCCTTTGTTATCAAACTGGACAGAATGCCTGTGGCATTGGTGTAAAGTGCAATGCCTAAACCAACAGACATATTAGCTAATAGTGCAGCTAGACTTGCTGGATCAGTAACAGAAGCAGATGTAATACCTGAAGTGAGAAGATAGATGAAGCCGATTACAGTGCCCAACATACCTAGAGCAAGCATCTGTTCGGAAAGAAACCAACAAGCATCAACCATCTTGTTAGTAAAGTCTTTCAGATATGCAATGTAACCAATCATTAATGTGGTTACAACGTAAAGAATAGCGAGGAGAGATGTGATCATTGTCACATCATCATGCCAAATTTTAGCAATGATGCCATTATGCCATGCCCAGAAAACGCCAGACGCAACAAACAGATTTGTGACCCACCAGATATAGAACGGCTTAATTGACTTCATACTGACCTCGCTATTTTTTTAGTGTCAGTTTTATTTATTCGTTCTTGGATACGAATCCGTTAAGCTTTTCGGCCAACTTGATGATAGCTTCTGCATCCATGTTTGGTACTGAAGGGAAAGGCGGAAGAATTGCGTTCTTGTCACCGTTTGAAAGAGCAATAGAAGCCTTTTCTCTTTCAAGGTTCCAATCATTTTCAAGACGAATACGTTCGTTCATATTTTGCTCAATGATAAAATCTCGCGCAATTTGAAGAAGTTCAAGACGGATTTCGTAAGGGTTCTTTGACATGATGTTTCTCCTGTGTCATGTGTGTTAAGGTGGAGGGGTTCTGTTTCCACGCCCCCTCCGAGCGCATGTTAGGCAGCTAGTGCCAAACGAGGTGCAAAGTTATCGTTTGCATTTAGAGTTTTGCGCTTGTACGTAGTCGCCTACGGTTATCTCCAGTCAACTATTCTACACTCAGTCGATCCTAGTTCGCCCCCATCAAAGACACTCCTCAACAACGTTTCGAACCGTTGCCTGACCCACGGAAGGATTGCCTGGCCTATCTCCGTATATATGTATTAAGTGGCGGAGTGCCTTTGGTGGAGGCGCGGGGTACTGCCCCCCGGTCCTCAGTGTTTTTCGTTTTCCTTCACCGATAACTACAGTATATATAACTCCTAAAAGTTATACGCACTGTTTCGTGCTGGCACCTGAATGAAACCTTCAGGTTTACCATCATCTCCTACAATAGCGGCTGTTAGATGCCCGCCATACACACAGGCGGTATCAACATTTGTGCGATCATCTATTTGTTCGATCTTACCTAATCGTGGTGTATGACCATGATAGAAGTGCTTACCCATCTGTGCGTGATGATATTCTTCATATCGCATCCACAATAGTATTTGATCCCTTTGTTCACTCATTGGAAATGCAGGGTTTGCACCAGCATGTGCAACGATGATCGTGTCATCTTCATAATACTTCGGCAGAGTTCGCATCCAATCTGTTACATAATCAGGCAGTTCCATGAGTGGGCTGTTGAAACTGCGAAGTGTGGCCTCAGCATAAGTGAAATCACCATCAAGTAACATATCTTCATGATTGCCCATAAGAGTCACATGACCATTCTTCTTCATTCGCATGACTTGATCAACAACTTCTTTGGATTTTGGGCCGCGATCAACATAGTCACCAACAAAGATCATCTTACAAAGATCATCATCAGCATGATCATATATCTTATCTAAGAGCAAGCACAGTTCATCATAGCAACCATGCACATCACCAATCACATAACGTTTCATTTCACTTTCGCTTTCTTACAGCCCTCTTTGGCTTATCATCATATGGAGTCCAACGAAGAATATCACCTTCATCCGTAATCTTGATCATCTTTTTTTCTACAAGCAACTGCAATGCAAACTCACCACCAGCAGCAAATCCTCTACGACTACTGACATAAGCACACACGCCAAAAGCAAGGCAAAGTGTAAGAATCATCCAAGGATCCAAGTACATTAGAGTTTTTCCTGTTTGTATAAGTGAATCTTTTCGAGTAAGTTTTGAATGTATGAATTCTTATCACGAATGAAAACTTGTGGTCGTTCCATGAAATCAACTGAGATAAGAATCACGATTTGATCTATGGGTTCATTGACCAGTTCTTCATACATTAGAGCATAGGCTGTTCCCTGCTCAAAGTAATTATCAATCCATTCTTCCTTCTTCTCTTTTGTAGAAGTCTTGAAGTCTATGATGGAAGGAACGCCAGCAAACTCTGCAATAACGTCTGTTCTTCCAGCAATACCAAGCTTCTCACTGAAGAGAGGACTTTCAATATAGCGTATATTGTCGATCAAGTCAAGCGTTTCTTTCATATCGTTGAAAGCTTGTCTCATGTCAGGCATTACACCATTGAGAAAGTCATCTTCATTGCGGAGATAACCTTCCATCATGTTGTGGAATCTTGTGCCGCGATTGGAAGCACGATACATCACCTTATCCGCCTCTTCGTTTCCAATCCGATTGCGCCATTCTATGAGAGACTTCTTTTTGAAATGGCCAAGAACAGTTGTAACAGATGGAAGCTTCACTCCATTTGGTGTGATATAGAATCTCTCACCAGTGCTTTCGTCCGTATCAAGCGGATGCAGAGTAGGCAGACCATCAACATACTTAAACCTCTTCACTCTCTAAATCTTTCTATTTCATCTTTATGTTTTTTATATGCTGCACTTTTTCCTGATATGACTTTTTTGATGCGCTCAATAGCTTGTTGATGCCGCGGCTTGTTTCTGAACCTTTGTTGCCCTTGAACTACACCATGAAATGTATTACTCTCAGGATCGTGTTCAATGTGAAATCTTGTCCATCCTTTTTTCAAAGCACCATCAACATGCTTTGCATAGTCATGATAGAAACCGCCTATGGTATCTTTCATTTCTACACCTGTGCGTTCAGAGTATGTATCACCGTGTGTTAACTTTTGTCGCTTGCCTTTTTTATCTCTCCATGTGCTTCTGTTGAAAATAGCAGAACCGTTTGGTTTGAGCCAGCCTGATGCTTCTCTCTCTTCCAAGTATTGTTTGAATGTCTTCATGTCTCGTTCCATTTCTTTAGTATCCAGCTAGAACTATTCTTCTTGTCTTGCCCACCAATACCAAACACAAACTCAACATCATCTATTCCGCATTCCATCTCTGGGATGTTCTCTTTCGTTCTATCTCCACCGTTTGCAAAGATAATTGTTTGGTCTGGGTTCTCTTCACGAATACGACGGATAGCGTCAATAGCAGTGTTATCAGAGTCATCGAAAGCAAATACATCGTCTACGCTTCTTAAGTTTGATAGTATCATATGACGTTCAGTCCAAGGCATGAAAGGCTTACCCTTCTTGTGAGTAAGCCAATCATCAGAGTTTAGCCCAACAAACAGATAATCTCCGAGTTCCTTGGCCGCATTGATATATTCTATGTGACCCGAGTGAACAGGATCAAATCCACCTGTAATGAGAACTAATCTTGGCATTTTTGCTCCATGAGTTTATCATACTCTCGTTCTTTTCTCAATCTATAAGACCAGTTTCCACCCATGCCGCTTGGTTTTATCGGCTCATTCAAATACTGCTCTTTTATCCAAGCGTCTCTTTTTTTCTTATACTCATCATCCATATATCACTTCAGCTTTTTGAAACTGCCTCTTCTTGATTTAGGTTCTGGCTCATCTGTAAAAGTTATTTTTGGTTGCTTATCTGCTGGTTTTGTAGGTTTGAATCTTGTTTCGCCATACGGATTATCTACATTAGATGCTGTTCTGTTTCCATAAACATCTGCTGAACCATCTCTATTATGAGCAATACCTTTACCCTCTGGTGTTCTATGAATAAAGGTATCTTGATTATACTTTCTTCTTAGTTTATGACCCAGAGATACAATCTTCTCACCGGTAGGATCGTTTGGTAGATGAGCCATTACAGACTTTTCATTTTCAATCTCGCCAGCAGCGTTTTGCCATACACCCTTTGTCTTTTTGAAAACAGCACCAGATGCTTTGAGACGCTTGTAAAGAGTTTTCATTCTCTTTTTATTCTTTTTGTCAGGCAGATTTTTTCTAGCAGCAGAAATGATGATCTTATGAATACCCTTTCTTCTATGCTTTAAATCCTGAGAAAGAGGATTGCCTTCTTCAAGTCTACGCATCAGAGCGACAGAGCCTGCTCTTGGATCAAGTTCTGTGCTGTCAATATTCAAGCCTTCTTCACCATCAAAATCTGAATTGTGTTTAGGATAGAACTTGTGTTTACCTGTATGCCAATATCCCAACTCACCTTTGATTCTATTGTCTGGTCCTATACCATGATGTTCAGCGGTTTCTTGATGTGTCCAGCCTCTTTTGCCTTTTAGAATATGCTTTTTGTCATCAACAGGCACACCGATGTTTCTTATTGCTGGTATCAGCTTACTTCTAAATTCTGATTCTATTATAAACTCTAAAAATGTTATCATCGGTCCCAATCTCCATCTTTACCTCTTTCATAATTATGACTGTTCAAGTGATCTTCTAAATCTTTAGCACGACCTTCAAGTTTGTCTGCTTTTTTATATCCGCTGCCTCTTACAGATCCTGCTTTTGCGATGGAGTAAGATTTGTCTGGATGTGAAATGTATCCAACATACTTTACATCTTTTACCCATTTATCATTTCCAACGGCCATATCGCGTGTGGCTATTTGGGCATGAATGAAATTATACGCATCTCCAATATGAAGTTTATCATTATTGTCTATAACAAATCTCGTTTGTTTTGATGGTGCGTTTCTTGTGAAATTGTGAGCATGAGAGTGTGAAATTGTCCTTATAGTTGGACCTCTCACACTCTCTTGCAATTGTTGCAACCACTGTCTAAACGTCTTCATAGCCCCATTGCGTCCTTTTGGATGATGTATGATTTGACCAGACCAGAACGAACAATGTCCTCTTTCTGGAAATCTATATGATGAAAAGTATTTATTCGTTTGGTAATTGCCATAAGCTGAGTAATACCTTCACGCTCATGGGGCTTTATCAAATCCGTCTGTCTGAAATCACATAGGTTTCTTTGTCGATCTTCATTGCCTGCGGAGATGGAATTGTCAGTGTGAACTTCATCAACCATGTTTCACCGGCTGGATGGCGCGCTCAAATGCAGCAATGACAGCATCATGATCGCTCCTAAGTGCGTCAGCCGGGGTATCTTCAAACTCGGCGTGCGGTCGCGTCAGCCAGTAGAGCAGCCGGAAGTTACTCCAGTTATCGGGTTTCATCTCAATGATCTTGATGAGAGCTGCATCATTAGCATTTGCCATATCAGCCACTTCTTTGTTTGTAATATTGGCCTCAGTCAAATATTGTTTGAATGTCTTCATAGCCCCATTGCGTCCTTTTGGATGATGTATGATTTGACCAGACCAGAACGAACGATATCTTCTTTCTGAAAATCCACATGTTCAAAAGTATTTATTCTTTTAGTAATGGCCATCAACTGTGTGATACCTTCTTGTTCATATCTCTTCAACAAGTCAGTTTGTCTGAAATCACCACATACAATGATGCGGCTCTCATCGCCCATACGAGTCATCACAGTGTCAGCTTCTTGAAATGAAAGGTTTTGACTTTCATCAAGGATCACGATTGCGTTATTGAATGTGATACCACGCAAGAATGATGTTGTCGTAAACTGAACAATACCTTTCATCTTCAGTATATCGTATCCATCACCACGCCCAAATAGACTATCACAAATCTCGCGGTATGGTTCTTCGTACACAGCAGCTTTCTCTTTCATAGAGCCAGGAAGAAATCCCATGTCTCTGGAAGGTACAACTGAGCGAACAATGATTATTTTATTGTATATTGAGTTGCCTGTCAAGATTTCATTTAGAGCAAGATAGAGGGCACAAAATGTTTTGCCTGTTCCAGCAAAACCGTGGAGCATGAGATGATAACCTTGTCGATATGCATTGAATGCTTTCTCCTGATTTGGTGTAAGCGGCTTGATGTGTCTTAACTCAAAATGAGCAGCCTGCTTTTGTGCTTCTGGTTGTCTAGTCTTGTTCTTTGGTTTCTTAGACATTTTGGCTCCTGTAAAAGCAAAAGGAGACGAATCACCTGCGTGACCATCTCCTTTTGAAAATCTTTTTCTTTTGTGTTTGATACTCATACTTCTTTGGGTATTGTGTATCTTCTTTCTACTGCGCCACCTAATGGATTTGTTTCTTTCACTTTACCAAGAACATATTTTGAGAAGTCAGAAGGAGGCTTTGTCACTCCCATTCGAATGGGATCACCAAGATTCATTTTGAATGTCTGATTGAAGCGCGGATTTGCTTCCAAGAATGCTTTGAGTTGATCATATGTCATCTCAAGTTCAAATTCTTCTTCGGTTTCTGTGTCAATGAATGAATATATCATACTCTTATTTAGTATCCTTTCTAGCTGCCCATTCCACCAATAGTCCTATCAGTTCGCTCATACAGTTGCGACCAATCAACACCATATGCAGGGCACACTTCTATATATCGCGGCAGATTGTTCTGATCCTTCTCGCCGTGTTCACCACACACGAACCATGTATCAGGCAGTTGTTCTGCATAGATGCGCCGAATGATCTTCTGCTGCTTGGCTAACAGATCCAGTTGTGCTTCAAGTTCATCAGCGGCATCATTCAAAAGTTTTGAAAGAATTATTCGCGCTTCACGAACATACTGTCTTTCGTTAGGATCTTCCAGACGCAAACGCTTGATTAGGTCTTGCAGTTCATCGTGGTTCATAGCCCAGCCTCTTCCATTAGCGCATGATAGATTTCTAATGCTCTATTTGGATTCATAAAACCATTAGAGTGTACCATACATGCAGTTTGAAATTCCAACGGTGTCATATCGTATACAGACTTCTCATACCTGAGAATATATCCAATCGTCACATATTCACTGTGAAGAGGTCTGACGGCTCTTGGAGCCAAGGCGGTGCTTCGCGTTTCGTCCATTTGTGCATCCTCGCTTTGCCAATCTTGTAGTAGTTCCGATAGTTCACAATCGGATCTGTTGATACTATATATTGCTTGTCCATCGCAACAGCAAATGGCTGCAACGGAGCTTGCTTGATGTTGCGCGGCGTCATGCTAAGATGATCCCACAACATGCCTTGACACTTGTGGTACTTGCCATACCGATGGGTGTATTCTAAGCACAAGGCTTGGAAATGCCGATACAGCCATTCGTAGTTACCGCTTGTTTCGCGGCACCACACGGCTGACGGATGATTGATATGTGTTGCAGAATATAATATCATGTCATCTTGCGGATCGGCAAGACGCCACCGCTTGACATTACGGCCTGTCTTAGTCTTGTCAACATACTGAACGCCATCAAGCAGCCGATGGGCGGTACAGAGAAGCTGTGAGGACTCAAGGATCATCTTGACCACATGCTTGTCTACCATCCATTCGGCTGCTTGATACGGATCAGAGTCGATTGCGAAAATGTTCACTTGCGTTTTCCTAAAAACTTGTCAATGCAGTTTTGCTGTGGCGCTTCTAACATTATACACTGATGGTATTGTCCACGCAAGCTTTCTTTGCCCCAACCGAACCCAGTGATAATCATTGCCACCACAAGACCGATAATAGCAAATGTTCCTAATGCCCAAGGAAATGCATTCATGATTAGTCCTCAATTGCATCAATACGAAAAAACTCACCAGGCTTGACGTTCAGTGTCCGATCAAGATTGGCCTTACCGTTTGGATTCCATGAGCGAACACGGATCTTCCGAATACCAGGCGGTACTCGCCAAGTAGCAGAGTTGCGAGTGGGTGCAGCTTGAGCAGCACCGATAAACGGCAGGGCCGCGAGCCCCGCAAGTAACCATCGCTTATTCATTCATATCTCCTTACTTGAGGAAGTTTGCAACATCAATACCATCCATGCTGTCCCAGTCGGGATCAACAGAGTAGGTACCACCAGCGTACTCACCAGCGTTCTTCATGCCAATCTCAGCCAGCAAGCGGTCAGCCTCAGCGTCAGCATGATCCTTGAGCGCATTCCGCGCAGCCTTCTTGACAGGCGCCACAGTCTGCTTGGACTGACGCACCTTGACAGGCTTTGCAGCCTTAGCCTTCGGCTGCTTGACAGCCTTGACCTTGGGCGTCTTGACTTTGCCGCGTTCAGCAGGAGGTACCCACTTGAAGTTCCGAGTAGCAGAGTCACCATCGGAGATAAACTTGTACTCGGTAACGGTACGACCGTCCTTTACAGTCTCAATCTCATAGCCGTAAAGCTTGAGATAACAGACATACTTGGCAGCATAGTTGCCCTTGCCAACATGTGCGTTGATTTCTGCGGGAGTAGCGGAACCCTTAGACTTAAGGAATTCTAAAGCGACAAATTGAGCAGCAGTCTTAGACATATGTGTGTTTTCCTGTGTTTGTTACTGATTTACCTGCATATAATAGTCGGAATTGATCATACTGTCAAGCATATTCTTGACGGTATATCGGTCAGCCCGTTTTTCGTACATGTACACATAGGCGTATACATTTTTCTCGTCGGTCATTCCCTTCTCAAGGGCCGTCCAGACCAACTCTTCCACGCCGATGAGAAAGTCCTTATAAGCTCCCATTATGCATACCTCCGACGAGTGGGATCAGTTTCATGAAACGTGTGGCTGGGTGCTTGCCCGTCAAGCCAGCGAATGCCCGGCTTAGACTTGGTGATCTGCGTCTGGTCAAGATAGACATAGCCGCGATATCGGCCGACACCGTGCAGAGCAGCTTCCAGCATGTCAATCAGGCCCTGACGCCGACACTTCTCAGGTTCAGCGTCACCGCCCTGCCAGTCAGCCGACAGATAGCCGTTAGCATAATCCAAAAGAATATCAATTTCAACAGTCTTGCGAGACTTAGCCATTAGCGAAGGTTCTCCTCAGGATTGATAAAGCTTACTTTCTCAGCAAACATCTGAGCAAGGCTCAGATAGGTCATGAGGTCTTGCACATTACCAGACTTTGCAGCCTTGAGTGCAAGCGCGACATTATCGGCCGCGATACGAATATTAGCATTTGAGTGATTCACGACAGATTCGTGAAACTTAGCCTTTTCACGGGCCGACTTGGGCAAACGATACATGCGAGACATGCGGAAACCTTTCTTTGTCACTGTCATATACTATAGATGGGGTTGGACAGTCGGAATTTCAAGAGTTCCAACCACATAGCTGATATGCGGCCAGAGCATGGGCTAAGTCATTGATTTGTCGTTCGGCTAAGTGTTTGATTTTATTGACCTCGTTTAGGACGCGGTAGGAAGCGGCTGGAGCGGGAGGCTCAGGCCGCGATGGGACGTACCACCCGCTTCTCCGCTTCAAGCCAGAGCATGTGCTGGTTGATTTCAGCGATATCTACCCGCTCGACATTACGAGCCCAAACCCAGACCACGTCCTGATAGACCTCAGCAACCTTACCCGAGCGTAAGGCCTTCTTGACCTTAACGTCAGAGGTGGCAATCGCAAGCTTCTTCTCAACCGAAGCGCGATATCCCATCCCGTATGACGCATCCATCATAACTACAACCTTCCCGACAGTACCCTTGCCGTTCTTGCCCTTGACAACCTTTGCGATACAGCCCTTCTCAATCTGACGGGCTGCAATCTCCGCGCTACCAAGCAGCCGTTCATACTCGCGCTTGACCTGGAAGTCCCGATACTTGGCCTTGACCTCTTCCGTAGCGTCAACTACGATTTCAGACGGCGACCAGCCCGAGGGATTCATGTCATAGACATTGACAAGCAAACGCTTGGGACCATTGGACTTTTCGTCCCAGACGAGAGCCCAGTCCGCAGTACCCCAAATATCGGACATGATCCGATAGCTGTGATCTACAATCTTTTCAAGCACATAGCCAGACCAGTCGGTCTGGGTGCCTTCAAAGCCGTGCTGATTCTCTTTCCAAGCGATAGCCATGTGGTAGTCTCCATTGTTAACTGATAGACTAGATATGGGTATGGCAAGTCGGATTTTCAATGTTTACAAACGCATAGCTGGTATGCGGTGGATGCATACCAGCTTACGCTACGTTATCTGTAACTTTTTCGATTACTATAAAAATCGTCTATCTGATCGGCCTCATTCTCATGATCCGAATATGCTTTCTTCCAGTTTCGAATCGGGCGTCTCTTTTGCCCTGCTCTTAGTTCTGCATATTCATCATCATCATAGTCTTCATGGGTACCATAATAGTTCTTTTTATACTTCATGCTAATAATCCCTAACGAGGTTCAAGCCTTTCTTATTGAATGTGTCACGCCATTTCATAAACGAAGAGCCGTGACCCATCTCTTCGTTATTCATATATTGATAGTGATGCACCATTTCATGTGCAAGCACCTCAACAAAGAATTGTTTGGATTTGTATCGTTTGTTCATGAGCAGTTTACAGATACCAGCTGGTTTTCTTTCGTCGTAGTCGTAGTATGCATATGCACCACGGCGCCAGCGTATATCAATCTCATCAACAGGCGGAAGGGAATTTTCAAATAGTTCACGGTTGAGAATGTTGAACCATCTCTGGCAATCCTCAACCGTGGTGTTGTATTCGTATTGTTCATTTGTCTCTAACAGCTTTGCTAGTTTTGATTTCCTTGACATGATTGTTCCTTTTTAGGATAACCATGATATAAGGCACTTCAATCAATATGAAAAGATATCCGGAAATACTTCCTCAACTATTTTCTTAGTCAAATGCTTAACCTTGATACGCTTCAACAGCGTATCGGCAAAAATCTTTGCTTCTTTGGCCTCAAGGGCTTCCAAAATCTGAACGAGAACTTGCTTCTTTCTTTCCAATGTCAGATTAGGATCAACTCTTGGATTATTCTCTTCAAAGATATAGATGCGATTAATCTCTTTGTGAATTGATGTATCACCAAGACCTAGAGGCGCATCGTTTTCTCTATATGCTGGAATTTCATCAAATACGAACTTGATACCAGGATGAAAGTTTGCGCGAAGAACACCGCGCATTCCTGGTGTCATGTTGTAAAACAGAATAGCTTTGGCATCCTCTTTAGTTGCTGCTTTTTCTAGTTCTTCAAATACTTCATGTATATTCTTTATCATTTTATCCTCAAAATTCCTGAATCACTTCCATCAGATTCTTCAAACGCTTCTCAACGAAGTAGTTGAACATCTTTTGTTTGTTACCAGGCTTTACATTTTCGTATGCTTCAACAATCTGTGCAGAGATGGCTTCGGGAATGAAATCAAGATCAACCAACATCTGATTGCGCTTGTATCCGCGAAGCATATTCTCATTCACACAAAACTCTTCAGGCTTCAATTTCAGCCATTCATCAAGCTTCTTCTTATTTATGACTTTCTGACGCTCTCCAAGAGCAAACACATTGTCAGCGGACAGAAAGTTTGGAATACCATCACCACGGTCACCCCTGATGATATGTTCCTTGATATACTGATGCGGATTGTCTGACTTTACGAACCGCTTGAGAATAGGCGAATACTGGGCGACATTTGGATACTTCTGAAGCTGGACAAAGTCCTTATCAGACGATAGAATCAGAATGTCTTCTGAAGGAGAAAGCCGTGCGGACAGAACACCGATAACATCGTCAGCCTCTGCACCTTCAACGTCGATTACCTTGTATGGAAAGTTTTCCTTGAGTTCATCCCGGATCTTGTTCAGTGTTTCAAAGATGAGTGTCCAGTCAAAGCCAGATTCGTCTCTAGCCTTCTTGCGATTAGACTTATAGAACGGAAACACATCACGGCGCCAATACTTCTTGCTATCACAGCAGATGATAATATCACCATACTTTTCCTTGAACTGCTTGACATACGAGCGAAGGCTGTTCAGTACCATATGACGAATGAGATTTTCGTCAAGCTTTACCTTCGGATTAGAATTGATTTGTTGCATTAGATTAGAAATCAGGACCTGATTTAGGTCAATCAAAATAGCCACGGTTCACCCTATTGTGTCATCATTTGCGTTTGCTGGTTTGCCATCTACGAGTTCTACGATTTGAATATGCTCATCAATGAAGTTTTGAAGATTGTGTTCCAATCCCATATTGCGATAGATTAGACATTTTACAACATCGTTCAGAAAAATAAAGTCTTTTGTGAACTCTTTGGCTGTTGTATCAACACCAAAGTTTTCAAGTTCAGCAAGAATGAAAGTCGATATCTCTTCCGTCATTCCATCAGCGTAGTTCTGCTTACCTTTTTCTTTAGCTTTCTCTACTTCTTCAATGTCAATCGGAACTTCACGAACGATCTTACTCTTTGGAAACTCGAACACGTTTGTCATTTGATGATCCTTACAAGCACTGTCTCTTTATTTATGCGACCAGTCGCAGTCTTAGGCTTGCATTTGATTTCATCCATGAACTTTCGCAGCACAATCTTGCCGCCTTCCTTCAACTTGTTCACTTGTTCAGTCGGCTTTCGCAGTTTCTTCACTATGGATGTTTTTTCATCCCATCCAGTCAGAGTGCTACCTTTGACGTTAAGCCCAGCAGGACCCATAGCATTATAAACAGCCAGAGTTCGATATTTGGTATTGAATACCCATAGCTGATTAGCTCCGACAATTTGCTTCGGATCAACTGAAACGACATTGTAAGTATCATCCTTTTCCTTGAACTTGAGTTTGCTGACAATGACAGAAACAGGCTTTTCTTTCTTCTTGCGAGGCTTTCGAGCAGCCTTGACAACTACAGCACGGGTCTCGGCCGCAGAGACAATAGACTTGATAAACTCAACATAAGCCTTCAGCTTCGGCTTTGTGTAATGAGAATATGATTCACGCAATTCAGGTACCTTGCCTGAGAGTGCATCAAAGAGTTCAGAGTAAAGAGGCTTGTAATAGTCCGCGATGCGCTGTGCAATAGCAGGCTTTACATCCTGTTGTGCAAGCCAATCGCTAGCCTTGAACTGAGTACCATCACGATAGAACAAATCAATCTGTTCTTCAATGCTTGCAATCAATTCATTAGCGCGATTGGCTACACGCTCTTGAATAGAGATTACTTGCTTGACTTCTTCTTTCTTGGCGCTGCCTTCTTCTTCGGCTTCGGTGCTTCCATCTTTGCTGGTTCCTGCTGCGAGGGCTCGGATTCGCTCTTCGTTTCGTTCTTTGATGCGATCCGGGAGGTTACCACCGAGTAGAAGTATACGACAATTCCAACCACTAGTGCGGCACCGATTATCATCAATTCTGTTTGCATTTTTGATTAGTTCCTTTTCTGTCTTGTGAAATTCCTTCAAATACTCAATGACCCAGGCCTTTGCTTGCGCTGAGTCGTAAAAATAGTTATACCAATTGTAGGCTGAGATGATCTGAGCATCTGTCACATCACCGCGAAGGTCAGGTTCTTGTCCGAGATATTTTTCATCTGCGAACTTACCGCGGATTGCTTTCTGCTTCTTTGCCATAGTTTTCCTTTAGCGAGTTGAAGTCCCAATCGTGGAAATCGTTGATGACACAAATTCCATCCTCAAGATATTCATAATTATAGCTGAGGCTTTCGGCAAAGTCAAGTGCTTCTTCCAGACTGGAAAACATCTTGTCAGAATGGAAATAATGGTACATTATTTCCGGATCACCCTGCCACTGGAATGATTCGTCGGAAAAGTTCCCGTAAATGTTATCAATAGCTTGATGATATCCTACACGATATTCAGGACCCTTGGTGTGTAGAATATAGATTCCATTATCTGCGGACATTACTCAATCTCATACTCATTCATTTTCTTTTCTTGCATAGTCAGTTTATCTTTATGATGTTTGCGTGGATTACCACACATATGGCAAGAGCAGGGCTTTCGCGTCTCGGCCATTCGTCTTTGGTGCTGATCCTTATGCTCTTCGCCTGAGGACCAATTCTTATACCAAAAGAATTTCTTGACCTTGTTTAGCATCCTCTCATGATGATGCCGACGTTCAGCCCTGCTCTTGCTCATTACTTCTTCCTGTTTTTAGCAGCCTTCTTTCTCTTTTTAGATCCAATCTTACGACGACCCTTTCGTGGTCTGTTCTTATGTGGATGCGGCATTACTTAGTCCTCCAAATACGAACACCCTTAATTTCTGTACGGCACGAAACTTCCATGCCCATAAGTCTTGCTCTCGTATAAGGAACATTAATGTTCTTGGAGCAAGGACGATTCTTCGTAAAAGGAACAAGAAATGAATCGCCAACTCTCATTTGTTCAAGAGGATAATCCTTAGAATCATTCTTCTTGAATGCCCTTGAAGGAAACGGAATATTTCGTTCAATCTTATACATCACACTAGACATTATGTCCTCTCTGTTTCTATATAGTTTACTTCAATGATGGAATCGAGACGGAAAGACCGCCAACCATTATTATCTAAATCCCAAACTGCTAATACATCATCGTTTTCTTTGCGAGGAATATGTCGCACACTCTCGTCAAGTGGCTTTACAGCTGGAAGATAAGATGGCATAAGAGTACATGTCATCTCACGATTAGTACCATCAGCCTTGATGAAAACAACATCAGCAACATACTTTGTCAGTTGTTCCTTGAGTTCAACCTTATCAAACATTTCCATATACCCTTTGCAGTTCCATAAACTCGTTATAGTCGTTTCGTGTCATGTAGTAGCGCATGAGTGTCTTCATTGCATCACGCACTTCCATGCTGTTGTTCCAGTCTTGTATTTCAACAGAGGTCATAGTCCTTGTCAAATACTGCAACTCATTGATTTCCTTTGAGATGAAATCAAAGTCTTCCTGTAGAACCTGTGCTACAAGATTCTGTGCTTCCTCGATATCAATCTCAATCTCTCTGGTACGCTTCAACTTAATCATTATATGCTCCTGTAAGTCCATGATTATCACAGTAGTCCACAAAGTCCTCGTAACCACCAATGCGCTTATTATACACGAAAATCTGCGGCACTGTCAAGGGCAGATTTTCTGGAACAAGTTGCTTCAACTCATCCCGAGTATAATCAACATTTAGTACCTTTTCCGTATAGGAAAGATGCAGCTTGTTCATTAGCTCCTTGGCCTTGACGCACCAAGGGCAATTCGGTTTAGAATAGATTACGATGTCCATTTATAGTTCCACAATTAGGGGTTTGTAATTATTATACCAGTCATTCTCATTTGGATAGCCACGAGGATGACATATTACGCGAGTATCACCAATCATGTAGTCCATTCGTTGATGTGTATGTCCATGAACGATAAGCTTTGGAGGCTTTTTCATTTTAAGAATCTCATATTCAAACTCTGTAGCGAAAAAATCGTTACCGTTTGAAGTGCGATAATTCTCATGCACCGACCGATAAGATGGCAAGTGATGAGTAACCCAGATATCAGCATCGGAATTAAATAAGAAATGTTTATGAACTTTGTGTGCATTGATATACCGATCATAGTTCATACCTTTGATGCATCTATGATCCATCATATACTCTTTGAAGTCCCACCAACGAACAGGTGAGATTTCAGTCCACAGAGTGGCACCAGCAATCTTCAATCCGTTCACTTCAATAATATCAGGAAAATCAATATCAGCATCTCTAAAAGAGTTGCCATAATAGTCATGATTACCTTTCACTGAAAAAACTTTATCATTAAAAGTCTCAGTATGAAAGCGATCACGAACTTGCAAATCGGGATGAGTGTCGCCAGCGTTTAGATAGAATATATTGGAGTCGGGAATGAAATCCCAACCGCCAAATTCCATGTGTAAATCTGAAAAGATACCGAACTTCACTCTACTTCTTCCTCTTTCACAACAGTCGGATTGTAGCCGCCGATGGCTTCAACCCAACGCAAAGCACCATTAGAACTTGATGTATGTATGACAGATTCATACACATATGCGCCAATGCTATAACGAACGGTATACTTTTTCATTCTTTTTCCTTAGCAAACTTTGAATGATTATAACAAGTCCGACGATAGCCGCCGTCTTCAGTTGAAAAACCAGCAGAGACTTCAACAAAGCAACCCGGTTCATCACACAGATTCAGTGGTTCTTTTAGTTCCTCAATCTTCTTATTCTGTACGATATCTAGTATAGCAGATTTCTGTGTCATGTCAAACTCATTTGAGATTTCCATGCCACCAGCATCATACAGCGGAACATATGCTTCAGGTCCAAAGCCAAGCCGATCATAGATCAGATAACGATAAGAGCCGCCCTGCATCGCATGTTCCACAATATTGCGGAACACCCAAGCAGTGACGGCTAATTTTGTTTCGTTGTCAGTCTTCTCTACAATATCTTCATACCATTCTTTTTCCATCATGCATGTCCTGCAAAATCGTTTTCGTTATAAGCCAGGACAGCCGCGATTATATGCTCTTGCACTTCATCACCGCGATCATACAAACGCCAGTGATCTCCACGGCGAAGAACGTCGATCAACTGACGCGCATCATACTCTTCAGGATCCCACTGATCCTTAAGCCCGAAGCAAGAGCAGTGAGAACCATACGCCCAATAGAAGCGATCACCGTTACGATAGATTACGTTGGCGTAACCTTCGTAGTCAGCCAAATCATATACAGCATATATTACCTGATCAGGCTCAGGCACATCCATCTCAAACTCACGCTGAACGTCAGCCCAAGATCCAAATTGTTCACGATAAACTTCCATTATACTTTTCTCCCTAGCGTTTGAACGTCAGCGCCATCGGTGATGTACTGAACGGGACCCTTGTTGAATGACGGGGCAAGCCGCGTCTTCTTCTTTTCAATTTCCTTGATTGTCGCAACAGACTCTTCACGGTCGCGCTTCCACTTGTAGTCATCAACGGACCGCTTGAAACCATTGCCCACAGAGTTGGACAGAGGCGCCAACTCCTTCTTCGGCAATGGCTCAGGCATATTGATCGGACGTTCCTTGACAGAACCCTTGAGAATGGACTTGAAATACGCTTTACGTTCCTCGCGAAGACGCAGTGTCTTAGCAGATGGCTTTTTACGACCAGAAGACGTTTTCGTATATACAAGTGCCATTAGTCAACCCAACCTTCTGAATACTCTTCTTGCTTCGTCTTGTAATAGTCATGAAGACCGTCAAGAAAGGAATTGATTTCGCTCAACGGTATGCTCATTATATGCTTTCTCTCAGCCACAGTCAAGATGTAATCTTCAATCAGAGGCGGAATTTCAGCATATGTATTGTAGTGCTTACGCATTGTCCTTACCCTTGTGCTTTACCTTACGATTATACACCTTTTTGTTTTTGACTACAAGAGGTTTATATCGCGGCGTCCACAAAGCCTTTGCTACATGATTACGCATCTTCCAGTTCCTCTAATAGCTGCTTTGCAGCAGGGGCCAATACATGTTCAAGATGATAGGGCAGGTCGTTGATGTAGCACAGATAGCCAACATCACGCAAGTCATATGCTTCAGGCTTGAGCGATACGACATAGTGGTAGATAGCACGATCCTCATCACAGTCCATGAGATTTTGGATCAGGGCAATCTTCTCTTCAAAGACCTTGATCTTGCGTTCCTCTTCATCGCGTTCACGCTCAAGAGTCTCTTCAGCCCACTTAGAGTACGACTCAGCGATGGACTGCGCTTCAGCATCGGAACAATCCGCATCATAGAAGCGGTGGGTGCGCGGGCGCATACCCGTCACGGTCTTGTAATCTTCCCAGAACACTTCACCAGCAACCTTACGATCAAACTTCAGCATGATTTTCTCATTGATTGTTAGAGTATTGTAGCAGATAGTCGCGGCTGCGTCAAGCAGCCTCTTCTTCCACGCGATAGTGATCAGCCAAATCATCCCAGTCCACTTCACGAAGTGCGGCGTTCATGATATCAGCAGCAAAGCCGTACTGCGGCAGAGCCCCGTCAGATTCCAGCATCTCTCCAACGAAGGACTGGATATATTCCGCATCAACAGTCTCGCCGTTCTCAGACATATCGTTGAAAATGTCACCATACCACATGTTGACGAGCCAAGTTTCGTAGTTCGTCCAACCGTTATATTCACGACGATTCATTCGTTTTCTCCTTAGAAGGGGCAGCTTGCAGATTGCATCAGTATACGCTTGACCTGATCAACAGTGATGCCTGCGATTCGCGCAAGCTGGGCCACTGTCATATTGGGGTTCAT
>Ga0208019_1000121_pt1 | contig 40445 bp, 47 predicted proteins | sample CB_VirMetaG_5_FD_184540 | JGI IMG/M metagenome (GOLD analysis project Ga0208019, IMG submission 184540) | Freshwater to marine saline gradient viral communities from Chesapeake Bay - CB_1508_1D Viral MetaG (SPAdes) (version 4) | ecosystem: Environmental > Aquatic > Marine > Coastal | place: USA... | reverse complement strand
GGCGGGCGGGAGCGGGGGAGGGGAGGAGCGGGGAGGAGCGGGGAGGAGCGGGCGGGGGAGAGGAGGGGAGGAGGAGAGGGAGAGGGGAGGGAGAGGGGAGGGAGAGGGGAGGGGAGGGGGAGGGCGTCGTGTGTTCTGCCGTCCGGCGTTGGTATGCTGGCGTGCTGGCGTATTCCTAGATCACTTGCTGCGGCGGCGGTGTGGGGTGTGCCGCCGCTCTGCGCGCTCCCGACCGCCGAGTCCCGACCGCCAGCCGACGACCGCTGCGCTCCGGCAACGCCAGCAGCGGAGTCGCCAGCTCCTGCCTGCGTCCTGCGTCCCGCGTTGCTATGCTGTCGTGCTGTCGTGCTCCTAGATCACTTGCTGCGGCGGCGGCGTTGGTGTGCCGCCGCAGCGGGTGCTCATGTTGTGTGCTTACTTCTCTCGACGGCTTTATTGAAGATTCGCCGTGGCTACTGAGTTTATTGGAGCTTCAACCCTGCTCGAGCCACGGCTGGTCGGAGTTGGTTGGTAGTTCGGAAGAGAGAGGCAGGACTTCGCTCAAAGCAGCGAAGCCCCGCCCAACGCCGAGGGATCGGCGTGAAGAAAAAGCCAACCAGTCAACACCGGGTCGCCCCGTTCCGGCGGGCCCTGCGGTGTCCGCCGGGAACGGGGCGGCCCGTTTGGGAAGTATCAGCATGAAGAAGCTGAGAGGCAGTAGACCCCCGCGCACGCGTCGGTTCACACAATACCGCGTCCTAGTTCAACACTCCGACCCCGGTCGAGAAGAGGCTACGCTCCGCTAGATTCGTCGCTCCGCTCCTCATGGAGGATGACCACTAGCGTGGTCATGGAAACCGCGCCCAGATTCCCCAAAGATTTCCTTCCCAAACGCTTGACGCCGTGATAGAATACCCACCTGCCAAACCCCGCGCCCCACACGGCGCACCCCACCCCCGACACACACAACATGAACACGACCGCCCTAATCTGGGTCGGCTTTGCCGCCACTACTGCGGCCCAACTCGCCATCCTCCTCTACCTCGAGCTCGACTACCGACGCAGCCAGCGTTGGCTGAAGCAGCAGCGAGAGCAGAACGCGCGGAGGATCGGACGATGACCCGCCCGGACTACTGCTCATGCGGCGGCCCCAAGTGTAATTGCGCCGGAATGCGCTGCTCATGCCGCACCGTTACCGACCGCTACCGCGAGATCATCCGCCACGACACCGACCCGCAATCGACAACCTGGCAGCGGCCCGACGGAACCTGGCACAGCGACAGCGACGAATGGACGATGCCCGAACAGCCCACCCGCACCGCCGTCAGAGCTGGACAGCTCATCCAGGTTCCCGTCCACCAGGACGGATGCGACCTCAACAACCTCCGCCACGACGGCCACGCGCTCGACTGCGCCATCCGCGACCCGCTCGCGCACAAGCTCACCTGCCCGATGTCCGACTGGCGGTGGGCGTTCGCCGACACCAGCCAACGGACGCGGCTAGCTGAGGAATACGCGAGCCGCTACCGACGCCACGAGCGCAGGCAGCTGGACGCGCTCACCCAGCTCCAGGTCGATCAGCCGCAACCCCACGCCCGCGCAATCTGCCCGGTCTGCGAACAGCGGACCGACCAGCTCCGCCAAGAGCTGCGCTACCGCCTGACCCGCTCGGTGGGTGCGCGGCGCGCAGAGATCCGCAATCAAATCGTAGATCTACAGGACCGCGCACTCACGACCTTTGACGACCTCGACGCACACGGCGGGATCTGCGGCGTCTGCTTCGACGAGACCCTGATCCGCAGCTAGCTAGACCAACACCAACACCAACACCAACCAACACACGCACACGACATGAAGTCTTTTAACCTGAAGACCCTCACCAAGAAGATCGGAACCGCCACCTTGACCAGGGAGGTCCTGGTCGAGACCGGAATCTACCGCGCCGCCGTCGGCCACGCCCAGCTGCTCACCAGCGAGAAGGGCTCCACCCGGCTCTGGCTCCAATTCCTCGCCGTCGACGAGAACGACCAGCCGACCGCGGAAATTATCGCTTCCGACAACCTCTTCCTGGCCGGGGCAAAGCAAAACGCGCTGGTCCGCGCTGGCGACATTCTGGCGCGAGTCTTCCGTATCGACCTGGACGGCAAGCTGGACCCGGAGAGCCTGATCGGGCGCAAGTGTTACATCCACACGGACCACGACACCTACGAAGGTCGCACCCGGTCCAAGGTCCGTTTCCTGGACGGCTACCCCGACGAGTCGACGATCTGACCCACCAGCTCGAGCCCGTCCACCAGTCGGACGGGCTCGAGATCCTCCGCCCCCGCCGCCAGCGCGGCGGGGGCCGGGGCGGCGGCAAGGCAGGAGGCCGCTAGCGCGGCCCCCCAAACCTAAGACGGCGGAGGGGTCCGCCGAAGACCGGCCTTCGGCCTCCGGAGGGGCAGCCGGGGCCCAGATAGGCAATAAAGCGGTAGCCGGGAACAGCTCCCCCTCCCTCCGGCGGGGGGGCCTGGCGGCCCCGCCGGAGGGCGGGGGAGAGATTCCAAATGAAAAAAGCTCACCGCCAACAGTTCACCTCCGCCCTCACCATCCTCGCCTTCTGGACCGTGATCGCATTCTGGATCCTAGTCATCAGCTGCTGAACCGGTCCTCACCAACGCAGAAAGGATTCCAACCTGAGATAGGGTAAATGTCCAATGTCTTCGCGAGACCAGAGTCCAATACCCGAAGGCAAACCGGAATCCTGTCGCGGCCGCAGACAGCCCCGTGACACCTGCGGAGGAGCGTGGCTCCCCCCCATTCTAGACAGGGGGGAGGCACGGTTTTTCTCGAACGAAAACACACCACCCAAACCAGACAGAATGTCGTCCATCACCATCATCAGCCCGTCCTCCGGGTCGCGGGAAGTCCCGCTGCCCGAGGACCCGAACCGCCGGAAGCTCTCCGCCATCCTCGAGTTCCTCGGGGGCTCCTACTCCGACTCGAGCACCTACTGGCTCCAGACCAGCAACCCCCGGCAGATCGACCGCAACTACATCTGCCAGCCCGGGGACAACATCGCCTGCCACGCCAAGGCCGTCGCGGGCTAGACATGCCCAGCTCACCTACCGACTCCTGGGTCAAAGTCATCCAGAAGACGAGCTGCGCCTGCTCTCGTGAGCAAGCTAACCTCGGACCCTTCCGGAAAATCGGGAAGGAAACCTGCCCGACATGTGAGACCCGGGAGTCGGCAGGTTCCTACTTCCACCCCGCCACGAACAAGGTCTACCCCGTTATCTCGGTCCCGAGCACGGGCCGCTTCTACATCGAAGACCCCGAAGTCGAAAGCAGACGGGTCACCGCAGAAGGCTACCTCGCCGAGTTCGGCTGGTATTCCTACATCCTCCTCCCGAAGTTCCACAACGGGCTACTCCCCGACGGTGGCGACCCGGATACCCAATACATCATCCGGATCGAGTCGCGCACCCAGACATTCTGGTCCAACGGACACCACTCCATGACTCCACACCCCAATGTGAGTCACGGGGGAACCGTCTGCTACGGAACCGGCAACCCGCCGAACCCTACTTCCGAACTGTCCTTCCTCTCCTACATGAAGAACCTGTTCGGGACACCCGGCTGGGGCAACCCCTACGAAAGCTATGCGGCGACCCGAGCCCCAGCTGCCTCCATCAGCTACAAGGGGGTCGGGGACAGGCAGCCCTGGAAGGAACTCGACCTGGTCGAATGGGCCTTCGCGCCCGGCTGCCACTCCTTCTACTCGGTCTACACACGGCAGGGCCGCTTCAACGCCTTCAGTCAGCAGGTCATCCGCGAAAACGACTCCGTGCGTCTCTCGCCCTGCGCCAACTGCGCCATGACCACCTGCCCCGCCAACATCACCGCCGAACAGCGGGCCGCAAACCCCAGCCTCTACGACGGCTCGGACCCCTACCTGCCCCGCATCATGCCGGGATCCATGTTCTACCTGGTCGAGCCGCTGGTGGACCCCGGAAACGGCTACCTCTCCCATCTCAGCAGCCCCCAGATCCAAGAAATCGGCCTCCCCAGTGGATTCCGCCAACTGATCCCCAACCTCGAATACCCGCCTCCGATCCACCCGACCAGCACCGACCACACCCTCACGGACATGGGACTCCGCTGGTGCTACCTCCCAGACGACCACCCCCTCCGAATGGAGTTCGGAATCGACCGCGCCGCCGTCCGATGAAACCCCAACTCATCCTCAAGAGAGAAGACTTCAACCTCATCGACGAGATCGTCCGTGATACGCCCACCGAATGCTCCTGGCTCGGCATCGGCCCCAAATACGGGAAGCTCCGAGTCAAGAGGATCGTCGTCCCGGATCAGGAGAACACCGCAGTCAACTCCCACATCACAGACGAAGCCTTCATCCGGGTCATGCTCCAGCTGAAGAAGGATGAACGCATCCTCTGGTGGGGTCACTCCCACGCATCCATGAAATGCTTCTTCAGCGGGACCGACTCGGGGACCTGGAACCGATTCGTCCGCGGAGACATGGACGGCTCGCTCCCGTTCCTCGCCACCGTCCACAACCGGGAGACCGGAGGACGCCCGGGCTACGCCCGATTCCACGCCGCTGGGTTCGACATCGAACTCGACCCCGAGCGGACACTCCAGATCAGCAAGTCCCGGCGAGCCCGCCGGTTGAAGAAGAACCTCAGATGCCCCAAGCCGCTCGCCCTGACCTCGCATACCTTCGGAACTTCCGCGAATCGCTACGGACTGCCTCCTCTCAGGAAGACTGCGTCCTCATCGTCGGATTCGGAAGCCTCGGAAGCACCGTTGGCCTGGGGCTTCAGCGAGCTGGGATTCCATTCCTGAGCATCGACCACGATGTCTGGAGCACCCGCAACCAGTTCAACTCCTGCTGGGACAAGATCGAACCCCAGACCAAGAAAGCCGTCCGCTTCGACGGCTCCAAGACGACCCCAGGTATCTGGGGCCAGGTCGAAGACATCCGCAAGGAAATCAGCTGCCACATCTGCCTCCTTGCTACCGACTCCGCCGAGTCCAGACGAGCTGCCCTCGAGCACGGTCGGATCGACTCCACTTACGGATTCATCGACATCCGAACCGGTCGGCATTCCACCGATCTCGTCTGCGGAGGACGCCGCTTCGTGCGTGACCACATCCCCCAGGGTGAAACGGAGCAACTCAACTGCGATGAGAGGGGGACCATCTACCACTCGATGGTCGCCGCAGGACTCGCTCTCAGCCGCATCTTCCTCGCCCTCGACAACCAGGCCCCGATCCCGAACCAGGCCCACCAGCTCGGCTACGGAGACCCCTCCGGGGCCCCCTACATGCTCGAGGTCTCCATCCCTCAGTTCGACACCAACTAGCTCCCTACGGGACTTTGATTCCGGCCCAACTCGAGTCCCCACAAAGGCTTAGGGCCGAAATCGCAGAAAACCGTTTTCACGCAGCAGCCAAAACCGAAGGACTCTGCTAGCAACCGACGGAGATTCGGAAAGTCATTTCCGCGATTTCAGCCCTAAACCACTCCAACCAAGGGACTTAGGGCCAAATCAAAGTCCCGTAGAAAGCTAATACCCGTGCCCTCCTCAACCGCCATGTGAGCAAAGCGAAACTCGATCAGGCCCGGAAGGGATCAGGTCTCCAGATGACCCTGGCCTTCCTACTCATCCTCACACTCCTCGGAATCCCGTGCCCGAACAAGAACCCAACAACAGTCGTCAGACCACTCCCTACGGTGTCTGGAACCAAGACACCCCGATCACACAACCCCTCGCCCAGTTCAACACGCGAGAAGAGACCCTCGACTTCATCAAGGGACAACTCGCAGAGAGCCCGGAAGCCCACCTCTACTACGGCAAACTCTACGGGCCCCTCTGGGTCGAGAAGACGGTGACCACCGCCATCCGGGGGCTTCGCTGATGAAAACGCCCCTCGTCGAACGCAGGGAGGTCACCACCGTCCTCGGATTGGCGGGGGGCTACTCCCTCAGAGGAAGTCGTGACCTCAGCCCGCCCGAGCACCAGGTCTCCCAATACCCCGTCCGACTCGAACTCAGGAGTTCCCATGCGGTGGTCGACGCAAAGCTCACCCTCGCAGACCTCGACCTAGTCATCGAACGCCTCCAGCACCTACGAGACCATGTCTGATCTCACCAGGAGAGAGCATGTCGACCTGATCCTCGACTCCACCGTCAAGCTCATCCTCCGAGAAGTCAACAGCGTAGACCACACCGACAGCATCGACGCCGAAGCCATCGCCGACCTCATCCGAGACGCAGCCGCCGAACTGATCCAGCTCGTCAAGACCAGCATCCCCCAAGACCTCACCATCGCCTACGACTTCCTCGATGCCTTCCTCGACAAGCAGCTCCAAGACATTGGATAGCGACTCGCCGGTCAAACAGGCCCACACCCTCCTCCAGCAGCTCCACCAGACCCCGAAGCTCAACTGGATCTCGGTCCTCACCGAAGCACTCAACCAGGCCGCCCAGCAGGGCAGGAAGCTCGAACGACACTTCATGGCAATCATGCTCCAGGAAGAAGCCTCGACCAAGTGGAGCACGCCCACCGAGCGCAAAGTCGCATCTAGGTTCTTGACCATCTACAGCGAGCACCTGGAAACCGAGGACTGAAAACCCGGCAGCCGGCGGCCTAGCGGCCGCGGGCTGCCTTCAAGAGGCCCACAAAGAGTGGGCAATAAAGGGGTCCCCCCCAATCGCGCCAACGACATCCCTCCCCCAGAATCGCCCCTCGGCATGACCGCGACCCCTCAGCCCGACCTCCAACTCGCCGAACGGCTCGCCGACCAAGGATACTGGGTCTTCCCAACCGTCAAGAGGCAGAAGGGCTGCCGGACGGTCCTCAACCGACCCTGGGGCTGGTATTACGACAACCAGGAGCACAACCTCCTCTCGTCGCAGCTCTCGGCCAACTCGGTCACCGGCGCAGCAATCTCGCTCAGCCCCAGCGACCCAGTCCCGCTCCTCATCCTCGACTACGACCTCGACCACCCCGCACCCTGGGAGCAGGTCTGGGAAGAGTCCACCGGGGGGCTCCCTGTTCCGCAGAACCTGGCGATCACACAGTCGACCAGCGGCGGCTACCACTTCTGGTTCCAGCTTCCCGACGCGAAAACGAAGCTCCCGGACAAGTTCCGCTTCACCGAGAACCTCCAGGGAGAAATCCGGGCCAGCAGCCGACCCAAGACCATGCTGATGCTCCCAGGCTCGGTCGCCATCAACAAGGCCGGGAACCCGGGGAGCTATGCCGTCGTTCACGGGTCGCTGGAAGACCTCGCCCAACTCCCCGTCCCGCCCACGCCCCTGACTGCCCGACTGATGGCGAGGCCAACTTCCGAGCGGACCCAAATGGCAGAGGAGGAGGACGGCATCCCCACCGAAGTCGCGCACCTCCTTGAAGTCCTTACCGCACTCCCGGCCTACCAGAAAGGCGAGATGAACACGCGGATCGCCCAGGTCGGGCAGATGATCGGACGGATGTATCCGAGGGAGAACCTCCCCGAACACCTACTCGCCAAACTCTGGGACATCCTCAAGGAGAAGCTCGACCGCGACTTCGATCAGAAGTCCTTCCGCAAGGCCGTCAACTCCGGCTGGAAGACCGGACGCGCCAACGCCGGGAAATACCAGGCCCGCGAGAAACACCCCACCGTGTCCGACGTGGACCTCGAGTGCCGAGCCCTCTTCGGTGGCGAACTCTGGATGAAGAGGATGATCGACAGCACCGGCAAGGAGGTCGGCATCATCATCGGAGTCGGGGCATCGGCCAAGCGTCCAGAAGAAGCTGATGTGACGGTCAGCCTCAACGGTCTGGACGAAGTCCTGCCCTCGTTGGCCCGAGTCTGTAAGTCCGATCCGGACATCGTCGTCCGCAATCCGCTGTTCATCCAACCCGGCTGGCGGAATGTGCTGGAGTTCGCGCTCAAGCAGAGATCCTCCATCGAGCCGCTCGGCCTCCCGCCCGAAGACATCTTCTTCGAGCGGGTCAACGACTGGGCCCGAAGAGCAGCCGCAGACCAGTTCATCGTCCAAGGCTGGTCCGAGTCCAGAGACTGGGACAAGAGCAGCCCCTTCCTGGTCTGCCCCCGAGGGACCAACGATGCTGTGCTGACCATCCCCGAGCAAGCCCACGAAAGACTGCTCCGCTCCATCGGCGACATCGCGCTGGCGAAACGGCTCGCCAACAAGTTCCTGCTCAAGAAGAACCTCACGGGACGGGCGAAGGGGTGGACCATCGACGTGAACCAGCTCGACAAGGGAACGCTGCGTGTCGTCCAGGAAGGTCACTCCCGACTGATCGCCAGCAAGCTCAAGAAGTAATGCGGCTTCACGAACACCAGATCGGGGCGCACTCGCTCGTCCTGGAAAGCAAGACCCTCTATTTCGCCTACGGATCCCTCATCGGAATCGCGCTCCACCGAGAACACCAGGCATTCTTCGTGCGGCGTCCCAAAGGAAAGCCCGCCCAGATCGCCCAGACCTTCAAGAACGGGCTGCCGATGGAATACGCCATCACAGCTTCAGACTCCACCTTCATCGAGACCCTCGCACAGAAACTCTGAATGATTCGCCTACCCCGAACCGGACCCCTAGACAACCTCGAGGTCATCGACGGGCCCCCCGGAACAGGGAAGACCCGAACCATCATCCAAGAAGCGGGAGATTGGACCGGAACCGGAGCCATCGTCACCTACACCAAGGTCGCAGCCGGAGTCGCACTCAGCCGCCTCCCTGAAGACCACCAGGTCCGAGCCGGAACCGTCTACTCCCTCACATGGGGACCGGTGAAACGGGCCACGAAGACCCAGAACGCACGGAAGGGCGGCTACCGAGCCCTCTACAACGAGCGCACCATCGCCAACCCCTGGGACGACGCGCTCGCCCACTACGAGAAGTCCGCCCCGAGCCGACGCTGCCAGGACCGCTACGACGAGCTGGCCGAGGTTCTACACGCCTGGACTGGAGACGGGACACCGCCCTTCGACATCTACGAAGAGAAGCCTGTCCGAGCACTCCGCTACATCCTCCCGCTGGCCCGCTGGGTCGAGCAGGGATGCCCGATGATGGAAGAGGAGAAGCTCGATCATCTGGCTATCGACGAATCCCAGGACATGGGGGCTCTCGAAATGCGGGCTGCGCTGGCCCTGCTGGGCGAGGGCCAGCGAGCCCGCGCCTTCGGAGATCCTGGGCAGGCAATCTACGCACAATCGAAGGGCTACAGCGACGGACTCCCGCCAGTCTGGAAGTTCGCAGGACGCCATTGGCTCATGCCCAAAGGTTACAGAGTAGGCAACCCCGTAGCCGCAGTCGCGTCCCGCGTCCTCGCGCCACACTACGTCCGGCCCGAGAACGCCTTCGCCAAGGAAGGTCACCGCACCGATCTCCTCGAATGGGATCCCCACGATCTCCCGAAGAAGGGCCTGGTCCTGGGCTATTCGAGGAAGAGTATCAGCGACTTCTTCAAGGAGCACGACCTGCGGAACACCGCCGTCGTCCCGCTCACCGGAAAACCCGACGAGAAGCTGGTGCTCAGCACAATCCACGCAGCGAAGGGAGCAGAAGCAGACGATGTCTACCTCCTCCCCTGGGGACGAGAAGCCATCAAACGGCTCGAGGATCTCAACCCCAACGAACTCCGAGTCCTCTACGTCGCCCTCACCCGGGCCAGAAAACGGGTCCACATCCCCTGGCAACTCCATTCGCAAATCCAAGCCATCTGATGCCGAAAGAAGATTACTTCATCTACGAGGCCGAAGCAGGAATCCAGCATGAAGGCGTAGGACTTCACGGCGACTTCCTCTTCATGGTCACCCCGCCCAAAACCGACGGAGGAGATCCTGAAATCAAACTCAGCCAAATAGGCAACTACACCCTTGAAATCGATGCCGAACCGGTCCCGCCGTCCCTCCTCCTAGCTGATCTGCTCGATCTCTGGGTTGTCCAAGCGAAGGCCCGCGCCATCGAAGAATATCGCGAGGGCCACGCCCAAAAATACGGACTAGAGGACGAGGAATGAGCAACAACACCTACGACATCAAGAGCATCGCCGTTGATCTGATGCGAGTTGCTGACTCCCTGGATCGCCACAACCAGATCCAAGCCGCCGTCCTAGCGGAGATGCGGGCGATGCGGATTACGCACTACTCCGACGATTGGGACGCGGCGGAAGCGCGCAAGGCCGCCGACCGCCTGACCGCCGACGCGCTGGACGAGGAGGACGAGTGAATGGTGGCCTACGCATCTGTCTGCTCCGGCATCGAAGCACCCTCGGTCGCTTGGGAGCCCCTTGGGTGGGAGCCCGTGTTCTTCTCGGAGATCGAGAAGTTCCCGTCCGCCACCCTCGCACACCGCTACCCCGACACGCCGAACCTCGGCAACTCGATGGCCGTGCCGGTCATGAGGTGGATCGGAGAGCGAATCGCCGCGCTAACCAAGGAAGACGAAGAATGACCAACTACACCGTGACCGTGACCGCGCTCGACGAAGTAGAAAACGAGTGGTCGGCGGACTACGCCGTGACCGTGATGTACGACGGTAGGAAGGACACCTGGCATGAGCAGGGCCACGACCCCGAACTCGACCTGGAGCTGCTCGGCACGGCTTGCGAAAGCCTGGAGGCCGAACGCTTCGAGAATGGGGCCGTCCTCGATGATCTGATGGACAAGGCGTGGGACGCTGCCATCAAACACTACTGGGACAACTACAGTTACGGAGAGGACGCGGGATGAACTCCGAGCCGCGTCGATACCAGGTCTGGGCAAGCATCCGAGTTCCAGCCGCTGTCCAGGATCCCGGAAACCTCACCCAACAAGAACTGCTACGGATCCTCGAAGACATCGAGCAGATCCTCAAGAGCGTGTCCACAGGACACCTGCCCATCCCCTACGCACTCCGCCTACTCAAAATCGAAGATGCCTACCCGCCCCAAAACTAGCTGCGCCATCTGCGGCTCAGAGGACATTCTGATCGAGCTAATCCTCAAGCTCGACACGCTGGAACCCGCAGATCCGTTCAACTTCGCGAAGAAGCGACCATTCTGCGAGGACTGTTCTTCAAACCAGATCATCTACGATGAAAGTAGTCCGGTTAAAGACCTGGCTCTCAACAACGATCCCCAACGCCTCATCCGGGTAATCCGACAACAGCAAGCCCGGAACAAGCGACTCCGCCGCAAGCGCACCGCACTCTACAAGGAATATCAGCGAGCCTGCGCCAAGATCCGCAAACTGAAGAATGACCGCACTCGTCATCGAACGTCCGCCTGAGTTGAACGGTGCGGGCTACTGCCGCCCCAACCCACAACAACTCCACGCCCTTCTCAACGCCGCGCCGGAAGGAACGCCCTGGGTCATCGACACCGAGACCACCGGCCTCGAAGTCCGAGGCCCCGGCGCGAAGGACACCGCAGTCTGGATCGGACTCCTTCCGCTCAACGGATCTATCGCCGTCATCCTCGACCGAGGCATCTTCGACCTGGTCCGAGACCGCATCGCCGAGCTTCAGCTGATCGGACACAATGTCCGCTTCGACCTCCACGCGCTGGACTTCCATCCTAAGAAACCGCCCATCGACACGATGGCCGCCCCCTACTTCGGCAACATGGCCGCATCGAAGAGCCTGGATTTCCTCGCGGCGAAGCGGGGCTACCCCAAGCTCGCGACACCGCATGAGCTGAAAACGGGCCAGATCGAAAAGCTCCCCTTCGAGACCCTCGCAGCCTACCTCGCGGACGATGTCCTGTTCACCGAACGACTCTACCGGGAGCAGGAGAAGTTCATCCGACACTTCAAGCTCGAGGACGACTTCGCCCTCGAACGCGCCGTCTTCAACATGGAACAGCGGGGAGTGATCCTGGACGAACAGCGACTCCGTGCCGCACGGAATCTCGCCAAGACGGACATCGCCGCCGCCAAGCTCAGGCTGACCTCGATGGGCTTCCCCGCAACGGCAAACATCGACTCGCCCACGCAGATCGCCGCCTGGCTCATCGAGAACGGAAGACGCCTGCCGCTCACGCCTTCGGGCAAGCCCAAATGCGACAAGTTCGTTCTCCAGGATCTGGCCGACAAGGGAGACACCTTCGCTGAAGTCCTCATCAACTACCGCAGGCTCACCAAGCTGGATTCGGCATTCCTGAGCAAGCTCCCAGAGCACGCCCGGAATGGCCGAATCTACCCGTCCATCAACACCATGCTCACCAGGACCGGGCGGTTCAGCTATTCGGATCCGAACCTCCAGCAGATCCCCAAGGGACGGAACCTCCCGCTCGCCAAGGAAATCCGCCAATGCCTCACCGGCGAAGGGGGAGTCTCGGTCGCGGACTACAGCCAAGTCGAACTAAGAGTCGCCGCGGCCCTCTCGAAAGAGCCCGTCCTCCTGGAAGCCTTCGCGGCAGGCCGGGATGTCCACCGCGAAGTCGCCGCGAAGATGCTCGGGAAGAGTCCCGACCAGGTGAGCGATGTCGAACGCTTCGGAGCAAAGGCCGTCAACTTCGGCATTCTCAATGGAATGGGAGCCTCGCGCCTCGCCGTCGAGCTCAAGAGCAGCGTAGCCCACGCCGCCGGATTCCTGGAGGAATACCGAAGTGCCATGCCTGCCCTCACCCAATGGATGTTCGACCTCTGGGAACGCGCCGAGACCGACCGGATCGCCTACACCTGCTCCGGAAGAACTCGGATCTTCGGAGAGGGGGAGAGCACCCGGCCCGCCGTCTCGGTCCTCGTCCAGGGGACCGCAGCCGAACTGATGCGGGCAGCCATCGTCTTCGCCGACGAGAGCCGCCTCCGCCCCATCCTCGCCGTCCACGACGAGCTGGTCATCGAGGGGCAGGGTCATGAAAGAGAACTCGCAGAAGCCATGCGTTACGCCGCAGAGTCCCGGTTCCCCGAAGCTCTCTACGGCGTGAGCTTTCCCGCAGATGGATTCAGCGCGCTGACCTGGGGCGGATAGCCGCTCAGGGAATCGCGGCAGACGAAATCCAACATCAGGTTGGGGGGACGGATGAGCGACAACCCCCTGACCGATCAAATCCGTGAGCTGATCCAGGCCACCCTCCGCGATTACGCCGAGGCGAGGCCGCGTGACAAGACTCACCTCGCTCAGGCCATGAAGAGCCTCTACGAAACCCTGAAACTGGAGGAGATGACCGCATCTTCCGATTGGCAGAAGTTCATCCTCGAAGCCATCAGGGACTCCAAGAAACCCCGTAAGGACCAATGAAATGACCGAAACCCAAACCGCTGAGTTCGACCCCCAGGCGATCTACGACTACCGCCCCTCCGAAGAGGAGGCCTCCGGCAAGACCCCGCTGATCCCCGAAGGCAACTACCCGAACTGCCTGGTCAAGGACCTCATCCCGTTCCCGCCGTCCGAGAAGTACCCCAAGCCGGGAGTCATCGCCACCCTGAAGTTCACCTTCGAGTGCGACACCTACGAGGGGCTGCTCGAGAAGCGCATCACCTTCAAGAAGCCGATGAAGAAGCAGTCCACCCTGTGGAAGCTGCTCAACGCCGTCTTCGGCAAGCAGATGGACCAGCACACCATCGAGGATCTCGTCGGCAAGCGCGTGAACATCTACGTCAACCACAAGTGGACGACCGGTGCTGACCCGGTCGAATACGCGGACTTCCTGTTCACCGGCGTTCCGCAGTAAGCACACCGGGCCTGGGCAGCCCCGACATCACCTGCCCCCCTCCCCCCCGTTCGAGAGTAGGGAGTTTTTCGCTGGCCCAAACCGGGGGGAGAGGGCCGCTCTTCCTGCTCTCGAACATCACCATGCTCCAAGAAAAGAACCCCCTCCCCATTCCCGACCAGCCTTACCCCGACTGGTCCCGCCTTCTCCGCGCCGTCTGGGAACACGGCATCGCCAACATGACTGCGGAAGGCGAGAAGGCGATCTTCAAGCACTTCACCGACCGGTCGGGGGGCTCGCTCACGCAGAACACGGACGAGCAGACCTACTACGTCCGGCCCAGCCAGGGGACTACCTGCGCTCGCCAAGCCTGGTATCTGCGTAACGGGATCGAGCCCGAGCCCATGCCCCCGACCATCGGCCCGACCTTCATCGCGGGTCACCTGGTCCATGAGACCACCTACATCGCCCTCGAACTGGCGATGCCCGAGGGGATCGCGGTCCACGCGGAAGTCCCAGCAACGCTGGACTGGCCCGAAGACTGCGCCCAGGCTGGAACGGCTGACCTCATTCTTGAGATCACCGATCCCGACCTCGCCGCCCCCTTCATCGACCTCGAACAGCCCCGCGTGATCCTCGGCGACATCAAGACGATGGTCGGCTTCGCTTGGCGAGCCCACCAGAAGGCTGTCTTCGATTCGGACTACCTCGACATGTGGGGTCACCGTCGTCAGCTGGCTGTCTACACCGATTCGCCCTCGCTCAACGAACGATTCCCGGGCCTCCGGGAGAGCGGTGCTCTGCTCATCGGAGCCAACAAGGAATCGCCCCACATGGGCATCGCACCGCGCTTCCTCTCTGCCGACATCCTCAAGCGCGAACGCGCAGATGTCCAGCAAGTCTTCGAGCAGTCCGCGGCTGGCGACCCCGGCCCCCAGCTGCTTCAGAAGTGGCCCATCGAGGCTCTCAAATACTGCGGCGATGGTCGCAAGTTCAAGGGCTACTGCCCCTTCAAGCAACGCTGTCTGGCTGACCGATGACCGAACCCGAAGAAGTCCAGAGTTTCGCTGACCGAGTATGGGACTTGATCGACACCCTGACCGTGGACTACTCGGCGAGAGAACTGAGCCTGCTGACTGGCTTGGATCCGGGTCTCTGCTTCCGTCTGAAGACGAGGGACCGGGTGAACCTGCCGAGGCTGGAGACGATCTTCCGTTTGGCCTCGGGCCTGAACCGGGAACTCGAACTCATCGCCAGGTAGCCCTCTGGGGCTACCGCTACGACCCGAACACCGGGATCTACTGGTATGCCAACACCGAGCAGGGGTGTTGGCTGGCCGTCGAAGAGACGGGCTCGTGCCGAATCTGCGGTCTGCCCTCGGTAGACGTGGTCTGCGGACCATGCTTCATCGGGCTGACGCAGAACTGCTCCGTGTGCGATCTCCCCTTCTACCAGGAGGACACTTCCAACAGGCGCGGCGATCTCGCCGTCTGCTCCCCATCCTGCCGACTTCGTGCGCGAGTACGCGGCTGGCTCCAACTCGATTACTACCCCACCCATGACGAAGCAGAATACCTTCTGTTCCTCCGGAAGCGCAAGCAGCGCGCTGCCGCAAGAACCCGACACCGTGACGAAAATCAGGAGCAAGTGCGCCGAAATCACGGGGCTGTTGATCTCGAAGAACAGCAGCTATGGGAACAGCGCCTTGAAGCCGAGGCCGATCTTTGGGCGCGGGAGCACGACGGCGAGCCTGGAAGCCAGGATTGACGACAAGCTCAACCGCATCGCCAGCGGCAACATGAGCTTCGAGAGCTACGAGGACACCATCCTCGACCTGCTCGGCTACCTGGTCCTCCTACTGATTGCGCGAGACGAGCTGAAGGACAGCTCGTCTCGGCATGTTGTGTGTGAGCCCAGTCAAGATTGGTATTGCTCTTCCTGCGAAAGCCTGAACGGTCACCAACTCTCCGCTTGCGGCTCTTGCGAACGGAGTCGTGACTGATGGTGAATCTCCGGGACGATGCGTTGGAATGGCGCCGCTTCGCACGCGAGATCCAGGTCCGCCACGACCTGCTTCAGGACGACCTTCAGAAGGCCGTGAACCTGATTCAGGAACTAGCCCAGCTGGCTGTCGTTCTTCAGCCTTCCGTCTGGATGCGCGAGAAGGAACTCAAGGGAGATATCCGGCGGTTGGTCCACCGGGTCGCAGCACGACCGTTGCTGGTCGCGCCGCAGATGGATGTCCTTCTCGACTGCCGGGAGAGCGGAAGTGCGGTCCAGATGGAGGCGAACACGCACAGCGGGGAAGCAGCAGGTCTCGGTCACTCCCACGTTGTAGCGAAATGAAAGGCCCCGGGAAAGACCAAAGTTCTGAGATATCTGATTTCTCCGAACTTCTCACGCTCGCTGAAGTCGCCGCGCTCTGCCGGGTCCACGTCCAGACGATTCGGAAGGCTGTCCGCTCGGGAGAACTGGAATCGGTTCAGGCTCCCGGGACCGTTGGAAGCAAGGGACGGCGCATCCCTCGTCGCGCCCTCGAGCGCATCAGTCGAGGAGATGCCTAACGTCCTCTGCGGTCAGGTGCGTGTAATGACGGGTCATCGCTTCCGAGTGGTGGCCCACCAGGAAGCTCGCGGCGGCGGCGTTCCCCGAGCGAGCGAGCCGCGTCACGAAGGCGTGACGTAGCGAATGGAGGTTGAGCCCGGTCCAGGCCGGGTTCCTCGACTTCCAGCGAGCCCAAGCGATTCGGAGCCCGGGCCCGAACGGGCCACGCGGCAGTCCCTGACGAGCCTCCAGAATCTCGCAGACCCGGCGGGGGATCGGACGCTCCGAAACCCCGCCCTTGTTCTGCGGAGACCGGATGGTCCAGAGGGCTCGGCCCAGGTCGATATCCTCCCAGGAAAGTCGGATCAGCTCGACCGAACGAAGTCCCGTCAGCCAGAGGATCTCCAGCGCATCGGCCAGTCCCTGGGGGCCCGATTCGCGGACCTCGCCGAGCAAGGCCTCGAACCGCTCGACGGTCAGAGCCTCACGTCGACCCTCCTCGACCCGAGGCTTGGGCACGGCCAGAACAGGGTTCAGGCGGATCTCACCCTCTCGATGGAGCTCGCCGAAGATCATGCGGATGAAGCGGAGCCACTTGGCCCGGGAGGGTTGGCTCAGACCCTGCTTCCGCAGCTCCTCCAGCGCGTGACGGATCATCCGGGGCGTGACCGAGGCAGCTGCTCGAGAGCCCAGCAGGGCGACCAGGCGGTCCACGGCGAGACGATAGTCCCGATAGGTCTGGGGTTGGCACGGGCGCAGACCGTCAGGCTCACGCTCTCGGAGCCAGCGTTCTGCCGCATCGCCCACCGTCAGCGAGTGGTCGAGCGGGTCCAGCTTCTCCCGCTGGAACCGACGCAGGATTTTCTCGGCCTCGACCCTCTTCTTGGTCCGAGTGGACTTTCTCTGACTGCGTCCGTGCTCCTGCCACACCACGTAGAAGGACTTCGTCTCGGGATGCCTCCACAGCTTCATACGCCGAAACTAGCGCAAAAGCAGCGCAAGCGTCAAGCCCGATCACATGGCCAGAATCCGGGAGCAAAAAGTAACCCCCGCAAGCCTAGTGACTTACAGGGGTTGGCTTTGGTGGGCAGAGGCGGAGTCGAACCGCCGACACACGGATTTTCAATCCACACGGGGCGATTCCCTAAGTCCTTGCTTTCACGTAGGATGTGCCATAAGTAACAGGCAGGACAGGCGGTTACTGCGGCAGGATCCTGCGCCATACGGAGCCCCGATGAGCCGTCCAGACCCCGAGGAAGCGCAAGTTTGGCGCAAGTCCGCTTGACCGCCGTAGTCACCCCGTGTAGAATGGCAGGTGAACCCCGAGGGTTTGGTAGCTTATCGGGTGTTCGTGTTGTGTGTGAGCACCCAGGGTCAAACCTGGGTGCTTTTTTTCAACTGAACCAGGTCGCGGTCCAGACCCTTCGCCTGCTCGTGGAGCTTCCGGATCTCTGCCATCGCCCGAGTCTGGGCTCCCGATTCGATCAGCTGGAAGAGGATGTCGTCGTAGTCACGACCCTCCTCGACAGCACGGCGGACCACCCGCTCTTCCGAAGCCCGGATCAGGGCGAACTCACGAAAGCGGACCCAGGCTTTCAGGGTGGTCGTCGCCAAGACATCCGGGTCGTCCAAGTCCAGACCATGCTTCTCGGCGTAGTGCCGGGCGAGTCCGAGCTTCGTCCCGTCCACCAGGAGCAGACCCTCGGTAGGGCCGAACCGCTCGACCGCAATCTCGGTCGGCGACTGAAGACGCGAGTGCGGCCCGCAGCCTCCCGCAGAGTCAGGCTGCGGCAGAGTCATGCGGGGCTCCCAGCATCCCCCAGCAAGCGAAAGCCGCGAGGATGGAGTCCGCCTCATGGCTGCTCTCCAACTCCCGCGACGGGCAGCCCAGGAGAGTCGCCATCGCCCGGATCACCATCTTCTTCGACGGCGGGTTGCGCCGGTCCCAGCGTTGCTCCAGCACGTCCGAGACCACCCGCTTCAGTTCCATCGGGGTGCGCGACCGGTAGGGGATGTCCCGAGAGTCTGCCCAGCCGAGGAGGATCCCGACGACGTGCCAGAGAAGGGCCGTCGTCCGGATCTGCGACTGGATGTAGGTCGGCGACTCCATCCCGATGGCCTCGATAGGACCGTAGTTCTCATGGAGAGCCTGGAGCTTGGCCGTCAGGTTCCCCGCGAACCGCAGAGGCCGGGTCGCCTGACCCACTTCCATGTTCTCCGAGTGGAGCACCCGGCGCAGCGAAGTGCGACCACCAGCCCGGTCGATTTCGACCACGCTGAGTCCGAGATTCGTGTAGCCCGGATCAACTCCCAGGACGATCATCCGGGGGCTCCAGTCGGGCCTCGAGGTCGTTCACCCGTTCATAGAGTTCCGTCACCCACTTCTTCGGAGCCGAGTTTCCGCTCACCGTCCGGATCACCTTGCCCGAGGCCTTGCGGAATCTGCGGCTCAGCAGCAGAAGCGGACTCAGCAACCCCAGCCCCGGAATCGCTTGCGTCAGCGGCAGGAGCAGGTCCTCGATGGGACTTGCTTGCCCCAGCACCGGATCCAAGGTCGACTCGGCCAGAGCCGGGTCGCTGTACTCCGAGCCGCTCAGCGCGTCGAGCAGCAAACCCGAACAGCCCGTGAGGACCGCCAGGATGAGGATCGGGGGAATCAGTTGCTTGAGCACTCATGTTCAGTCCTGGGGGGAGACTAGTGTGAGGTTCTCGATGCGGTTGATCCGCGTCTCGAAGTTGGCGTGGGCGGTTTCCTGTCCAGCCCGGAGCACGGCGACATCAACAGCTGTCTTGAAGGTCGTCAGGCCGACCCAGCCAAGGACACCCAGCGTGATCCAGTTCATCGCCCGATCCGGTAGAACGGGCTCTTCGCACTTGGTTTGGCTTTGCGTCATCGTCAGCTGCGCCGGACGGCCATCATTCTGGACGTCGCTTGCTGAAGGGACTTTAGTTCCTCAATCAGTTCGGCGCGATCATCCGGGTCCATTTCGGGATCGTCACGCAGCCGTGCGCGGATCGCCTGCTTCGCCTTCATGTAGCGACTCTTCAGCCATTGGGTCTGCTTCTCCTTCGTGTTGGAAGCTGCCCCGATGGTCTGACGAACCATCCACTCGAACGGAGTCTCTTCCTCACCGTCGAAGTGGGAACGGGTCGCCCAGCGCGTCAGTCCACCCATCGCCCAGACCTCATCGGCCACCGCGTCGAGACCACCATCGCCTGCCCGCGGACGAGAGTCGGGCGAGGTCAGGCCCACCAGACCACGGGAGACCGTGCCCGGGATCAGGCCCAGCGGGAACGGGTTCTTGCCGCTCACGTCCGGCTGGTGGGAGATTTCCCCCGGCTCCGGCAGCAGGTCGCCGAAGAGGGCGAACATCTGGAGATGCTCGAACTGAGGCGCGGCGCGGGCCAGGTTGAACCGCTTGTTGCCAATGTGGAGGTTCGTCGTGCCGTAGTCCGACTCGACCTGGACATCACCAATCCCCTGCCTCGCGCCCTGCTGGGCATGGTAGAGGGCGACGAAATCCTGCGGCTTCTTGGCGATCCATTCGTTCGCCATCGGGATCATCTTCCGAGGGAAGGTGTAGAAGGTCGTGAGACGCTTCGCCCATTGCTGCTCCCAGGGAGTCAGGTCCGCGTAGTCGAAGAGGGCGTGAGTCGTCTTCCGCGCCGCCTGCTCCAGAGTGTAGCCCTCGTCCAGGTAGCCGAAGAAGCCCGTCAGTCGGGCGATCATCTCAGAAGCCGAGCCCACCGACTCGACAGCGTGCTTCACCTTGCCGACCAGCTTTTCGGACACTCCGGCCTGATCCAGGGCGAGGCCGATCTCCTCGAGGAAGGCCAGGCCCTCGGTGTTCGTCGCCGCAACACCCTTCGCCGCGTGGGTGTTCAGCAAGCCGAAGTCCGCCATCGTCTGGAAGATGTCCTGGATCTGGAACTCCTGACCCGAACTGGTCACGAAGGTCGCGGGGTCCACGCGGGAGGAGCCGCCCGTCAACGGCTGCTTCCCGTAACTGGCGACCCGGCGAGGCAGGTTCAGCAGATTGCGAGTGCGCCGGAAGAAGCCCCGCTTGCCGCCCCGCTTGCCCATCATCAGGAGAACCTTGCCGTAGGCGTCCGCAGTCTCGTCCGCACCCCCGAGCAAGGCCATCGTATGCGCGAAACCCCGAGTCTGGGAGCGCAGACTGAGTCCGTTCATCTTCAGCATCAGCGAACTGCTGATGAGGTTGTTGATGTGGAAGTCCGGGCGCACGGTCGTCGTCATGATCTTCGCCATCATGTGCGCCGTGTCATACCAATGCCGGGTCACCGCCCCCGCGTGATCGAACTGGACCGTCATCGAGTTCTGGACCCCGGTTAGCATCGACTGAGAGCCGACCTCGACGAATAGCTTCTCCTTCTGGTTGTCTGCCCGGACCAGGAGCGACTCCATCAGGTCGGGGGTCGCCGCCTCGCCCTTGACGTATTCGTGCCCCCGAGGGCCCGAGTGAAAGCGTCGGGAAATGGCCTCGTCCGCGTTCGTTCCCGTCTCGATCAGTCGGACCTGAAAACCATCATCGCCCTCCAGGGGCACGGTGATGACCCGGCCCGAATCGGGATCCCGGAGCGCGACCCAGCGCGTCGGCATCTCGTTGTCCACCGCCTTGCTGACCGCGCTCAGCTCATCGTCCAGCTCAGTCCCGATGGCATCGCGGAAGGCAGCCGAGCGGAAGTTGACGTTCGCGCCACGGCCCTCCGCGACAACCTCCCCGACCAGGTAGGCCTGGGCCTTCGATTCGGGGTCGGCCAGCTTCGCCCAGGATTGCGCGCTGACCTTCCGCATGAACCCTGCCACGCTGTTGATGTTCTCCATCGTGGAGAGACTGCCCACCAGCGAGGCGTAGGCATCGGTCGCATACTTCTCGTCTGGGCGGAGCAGGAACTCGTCGAGACGCTTCAGGAGTTCTCGAGCACCAGTGCCCCCGTCCTCAGCCTCGACCCGACGCAGCTTCTCGACCAGCCGGTTCAGCGACTGGTGCGTCATGTGATCGAAGTTCCGCTGGTGCGAGGCTCGGAGATCCTGAATCAGGGGCCGGATCACACCGTCCTCCTCGAACTCGCCCAGGATCGTCAGGATGCGCTTCGAGTCCGCCGTGCTGCGGATCCGGGGCAGGAAGGCGATGGGGCGGCTCATCCCGGCGACCGAGTAGGCCGAAGCCAGCTCGTCATGCTGGGCCTGGAGATTCGCCCAGTCATCGTAGAGCAGACGCAGCATCGGAGAGTCCACCCCCTCCTTCGTGCCCACATTGAGCCCGCGCAAGAGCAGGGTCTCTCGCATCTCGTCGAGGGCATCGGCCAGCTCGATCAGCTCATCTGCCGGGACCGTGTAGTCCGCACCCTCGCCCACCGCCTTCGCCCAGGCATCCAGCTTGCCCTTCGCCTGGAGCACCTTGTCGTAGGTGCTGCCCTTCTTCACCCCGTCGATCAGGGCCTTGTGTCGCGCCTCGTTCAGGTTCTTCAGGTATTCCTGCGAGGCGTTCTTGAAGGGGAGCGAGCCATCCTTGGCCCGGATGGCACGTAGCTCCTCCAGCCCCAAGTCCTCGATGCCCTTCAGGTGCTTCCCGAACCGGGCCTGGAGAGCCTCCAGACGCTTGGGACCGATTCCTCGCAGCTTGGGCACGGCCTGCTCGGCTGCCGTGCCGAATCCCAGGTTGCTCAGCGCGTCGTCGGCGACATCGCGGAAGAGTCCGCCCTCCTCACCAAACTCACGCAGGAGGAGCGTCGTGTCGGCCACTCGCCCGTGCGTGAAGTCCGGCAGGTGCTTGCCGAGCAGCTGCTGGATCGCCTGCTCCCGTCGCTTCGTCGGACCCATGCCCAGGATCGCTTCGGACAGCTTTCGGACCCGGTCGATGTCGCCCTCACCCGGGATCATCTGGACCATCAGGGAGAAGAACTCGCTGACCTGCTCCGGGTTCGTCCCGGTGTTCTGGGCGATCTCCTTGTAGGCCGCCCCGACCACGCCCAGGTGAGCCTCCAGACGGCGGGTGTAGCTCACCCGCAGGACGCGGGATTCGCGCTCCAGAGCGTCGAGACTCTTGATGCCGGTGATGCCGTGGATCTTCTTCCCGATCCACCGACGCATGGTCTCGCCCAGATCGTAGGCGACCCGGTTCAGATTCTCCCGCGTGGCCTTCTCCAGGGAGGGGGCCATCGGGCGTTCGGCCAGCTTCATCGACATGAGCAGCTCGTCCACCGTCTTGTTCTCGTGGTAGAGCCTGCCCAGGTCGGCCAGGTTGTCGATGTTGAAGCCCTTGCTCGGGGACGAGCCGATCTTCACCAGGATGTCCCGGTAGACCTTCTCGGCGAAGTCGGGATCCTCGACTATGCGTTCGGCCCACTTGTTGCCCGCGACCTCGAGGCCGAAAATCTTCTCGGCGAGGAACTTCCCCAGGTTGTCGTGGTCGGCCTCCTGCCACATCGCGTGGACCGCTCGCTCGAACTCCTTTGGGTCTTCCATCAGGGTGAAGAGTGCCTCGTTCTTCGCGCCCTTCTGATAGCCCCGGTAGTTCTCCAGACGGCCCATCAGGATGTTCTCCGACTCGTCCCTGTTGAGTTTGTCGGTCACCAGCTTGTGGAGCCGCTTGTTCCGGATCCGTCCGAGAACCTGCTCCCGGAGGTTCTCTACCGAGCCCGAGCGCAGAGCCACCCGGTCCACGGCCCCGTCGCGAAAGCCGTGCGCGAACCCGCGCAGATGGTCGATCCCCGCGCTGACCGTGCCCTTGTAGAGACCGCCGATTGCGTGGGTCATCGGGATGAGACGGCCCAGCTGATCGTAGACGGGGCGGAGGACCGGGATGTTCCCCGCAGAGGCCCGGGCAAGCATCGAATCGACGCGCCGCGCATAGCCTCCCACGAAGTAGTTGCCCCAGGTCTGGGTCTCACCCAGCCCCTTGAAGACCCGGCTGCCGCGCAGGCTGATCTGACTCTTCAGAATGCCCATCGGCAGCGTGAGCTTCGCGTGGGCCTCCCCAGCCCGCTTCGTCAGCTCGCCGACCTCCAGATCGTCGAAATCGTCGCCCATCTTCCGGATGAGCTTCCCGGCCTTGCGGAGAGCACGACGCTGCTTCATCGTCGTCCCGCCCATCTCCATCGTCTTGGCGATGTGGCTCTTGACGGTTTCGCGCACCGCCTTCACGGTCTTCGCGTCCTTCGCCACTTCCCCAGCCTTCGCCAGCCGGATGGCCTTGGTCATCCCCAGTCCGGCGCGACCTGCCGCAGTCGTCCCCATCGAGAGGTAGCTCAGCGGGTCGGTCAGGATCGAGCCCGCGATCTGCGCGCCGATGTTCTTCCCGAAGAGTTCCTCCGGGCGCACGTCCGTCTTGTGTGCGGCGAAGATGCCGAAACCGGGGATCAGCTCAGGCGCGAGGAGCCCCTTCCGGGTTGCGATCAGTTCGGGGTTCTTGATGCTCCGCGCAATCCGCCAGAGCAGCTGCTGGGGGACTCCCAGGGTGCTGTTCCAGATCCGCTCGAGCCGACCCGCCTCCTGCTCGTCTTCGTCGAAGTAACCCATCAGTTCTCCTGACGGACTTCGTAGTCCACTCCCGCCTGACGCTGACCGCTGAGGAAGAGCATGATCGCAGCGGTGTCGTCGATGTTCTCCGGCGAGCCCAGCTCATCGGGCCTGAACCAGCTGAACCAACCACCAGACTGAACAGTAGCCGAAGCAGGCTGCTCGCCCTGGAATAGGACGAACTCCGTCTCCTGCCCAGAAGTGTCCGGACGCTCCCAGAGGAACTCCCAGTTCTCCGGGTCGATGCCCACCCTGCTCGGGCCGATCATTACATCGTAGAAGTTCCGGCTGGCCTCCTCCCAGACATCCAGAGCGAAGTCTTGCTCCGTCTCGGACAGGGTCTCGCCGCCCATCTGCGCCCTGAGCAGCTCCGGGACATGGGTGCTGATCGCACTTCGCAGCAAGGAAAGACGCTCCGCCGGATTCTTGTAGAGCCAGGCGTCGGTGATGAGACGCTCGACCACCTGGTCCACCTTCTCGCCGCCCATGTCGTCCTCGGTGACCAGGCGAAGAGCCTTGCCCAACTCTTGACGTGCCTCCGCGAGCGAAGACGCAGACGGCGGATTCTCGGGACGGTAGACCGGGTAGTTGATGGTGACCTGACCCAGCGCGCCCATCAGGGCGCGAGAAGCCGTGTAGGCCTGCTCGAATCGGCTGTCAGAGCCCCCCTTCTGGAGATTCTCCAGCAAATGCCGGTCCTCCTTCATCTCCTGCTTCAGTTGATCCGATTCATCGCCCACTCCAGCGTCCATCAGGGCGCGGCTGACCGCCAGGTCGCGCTGAAGGGCGACCTTGTAGGAATCGACGACTCGGTCATGCGTGATGTCGTAGGTCCTGGTGTTCATCGCGTTCCCGGTTGCGAACCAGACAGAAGAGGCCTCCTGCGGAACCTTCGACCACTCGCCGCTTGGGCCCTTGGTCCAGATTTGAAAGCCTCTGGTATCTCCCGACGGGCTCCTGGCGAGCGTCGTGAGCAGATCCTCCATCTGGCCGATCTCCTCCTTCATGTCCCGACGCTGCTGCTTCGACCAGGCTTCCGCGAAGAAGTCTCCGTCGAACTGGTTCCTGACGGTCTCGAAAGCCCCGTCGATCTGTGGGGTCAGCGCGTGCTCGTCGCCCAGGTAGTCACGCAGCTGCTTGAGACTACGAAGGGACGCGAGCCCCCGGTCAAGCGCATCGAACTGATCGAGGTTCGCCCCCAGTTCCAGCTCGCCGATGATCTTCTCGGCGAGCGGCGCCTCAAACCCCGATCCCGGGCTCGCCAGCAGCCGATACGCCTGATTTGCGCCCTCGGCGTTCTTGGATTGGATCGCGCCCGAGAGCATGGTGAAGGCATCGGAGTTCTCTCCGATGCCCGCGCTCGTCAGGAGGGGAAGGATTAGCTCGGCTTGGGAGATCGTCAGCTGGGAAGCCTTCGCCTCCTCGACCAGAGCCTTCACGCGGGACGGGTCCACCCGGCCCAGGATGTTGAGGAAGGCCTCGCCCTGGAGTTGCGGCGGGGCCCCAGGATCGAAGTCGCCCAGGGCTGCGAGAATGAGCCGCCCCTCCTCAGTCTGATTCAGGTAGGGCTGGATCGATTCCAGGCCACCCCCGAGGGACTCGTCCATCGGGAGTGCGGCGGCGAGTTTGCTCGCCTGCTCCGCTACGGACTTCACCAGGGTATCCCCCTCCAGCCCGGAGGCAGTTTCCAACGCCTCTCTGCGAGCTGCCCCATCACCGCTGGCCCATTGTCTCTGGACCTGCTCCGAAGTGAGGGACGTCATCCGAGACACGACTGCCTGGGCGATGTCGGCCTGGATCTGCCGCTTGACCGCCATCGGGATCAGATGCGCGTTGGGGATTCCCGAGAAGTCCAGGACCTTGTTCAGGGCAAGCGGATCACCCGCCCGGAGGCCGTAGAGCAGGGCCGGGTCGGTTACGGCCCGGATCCGGGCGATCCCGGCCTCGCCCGCAGTCTGAGCACCCCGCACCGCGTTCGACGTGTCCAGTTGGTGCTCGTCGTACTGGGCTTTCCTGGCCACGAGTTCCTCGGGGGAAAGATCCCCGAGGCTGCGTTCTCCGTTGCTGGTCAGGTGACTGAGGAGGTTGGCATCCTCCTGCGCTTGCCCCAGCACCGTAGCCGTCTCTGCGTCACGGGTAGCCTGTTCACGGGCAGCCTCTTCCATCGTCCGCGCCTCGGCTCGACCCGCACGTGCCGCAGTCTCCGCAGCCTGGTTAGCCCCGAGCACCTGGCTCAGGCCCGCAGGGCCCAGCGCGATGGCATCTTCACGCGAACCGATCTGCTTCTGATTCGCAGGCGAGAGCGCGTCCCAGATCCGGCCTGCCTCGTCCCGCTTCTTCCGGTCACCCGCCGCGAGTTTCGCCGCTTCCTGGTGGCTCCTTCCGATCTGCTCGACGAAGTTCGTCTTGTTCCGCGCATCGGCGGCCCCGGCTGCGGCAGCCGCGAGAGCGTGAGCGATTGCGTAGCCCAGACTCAACCGAACATCCTCCCGAGGACCGTGGTCTCATCCGCAGCCATCGGCATCATCAGGCCGGAGGCGAGTCCGCCAAGCATCCCCATCCAGACATCGCCCTTCGCGGCATCAGCCTGGATCTGAGCGGCTCGGATCTGGGCCAGGGCCGTAGTCGCGGTCGTCGCGCCCGTGAACCCCGAACCGCTGAGCCCGGCGAGCCGGTTCAGCTCCTGGCCGCGAGCGTTCACCCGCCAGAGTCGGGCATTCCGCTCCGCCTGACGGCCCCGCATCCAGCCCTGCTGGAGGGACTGGAACTCGGCAATCGCGTTGGAGCGGGAGCCGACACCACCAGCCGCTGCGCGTTCCTGACGAGCAGCCGCTCCGGTCTGGAGGCGGACAGCCTCGGCGATCTGGTCAGCCGCGAAGGGGTCGTCGCCCAGGGCATTGACCTCGTCGAGACTGCGGAACTGTTCCTCGAGAAGCCTTCTCGCCCCCGGCGTTGCCTTGAAGATTGCCCTGGCGTATTCCTTTACTTCGTTGACGTCCATCAGAACTCCACCGTGATCGCTACTTCCTCGCCCTCCGGGGCATCAGGAATCACATGAATCGTCCGCGCCGAGGGAGCGCGGTTGGACTGGCGACCATCGTGGTCGATTGTCGCCGTGTGCCGAATGTCCGCCATTACCCGAACCGGATTCGCCCCGCTGTGGTGCGGGTTGGAAACCGGAACCGGAATGCCGGGCCCGCGACTGATGAAACGAAGGACGGTTCCCCTGTCCCATTCGGCCCCGTGATCGGGGAGCCCCTTGCGGTCGAGCTTCGGCCTCATCAGTCGATCCCCCAGAAGGTCAGCTTCGCCTCCTCCGGGTAGAGGTTGCGGACCACCATGCGGTGGTAGTTTCGGTGGAGGTGGCCGACCCCGATGCGGCTCTCGTCCGCAACCGCCAGATAGTCGGTCTGGGCGATCCCGGCCCGGCTCGTCGGATCGCCCGGGACACCCTTCGACTCGACCCCGAGTTGCCAGTTCGAACCGCTGAGGATGCCGAAGCTGGCGGTGCTGATCGAATCGCCGTCGATCTTCCTGATGCCCGAATCGAGGATCAGGCCCTCATCGTCCACGCCGAGCAGGATCGCATCGCCGTTGACCGGGGCCGTCCCCGACCAGGCCGAAGTGGGGTAGATCACGGTCGAGGTGGACTCGCCGATCTCGAACGCCTCGATCGAGGAGTCTGCCGCCCGGATCAGGAGTCCGCGCTGACCACGCAGGTCGTAGTAGCGGGTCGAGCTTCCGGGCTTGGTGAAAGCGGTGGGCAGCGGGCCGGTCACCGTCACCGACTGAGCACCGCCGCTGGTCGCCACATGAGTCGCGTCCTGCCCAGAGAGGAGGTCGTCCCCGATCCCCGAACCTTCGAGACCGGTGCGTCCGCTCAGATGGACCCAGTAGGTCGAAGAGCCGTAGTCAGTCAGGGACCGGGCGGAACGGGCCTCCCGATACCAGCCCTTCGTCGGGAAGTGGAAGCGGAGAACATCGCCCGAGGACTCGTCGAAGACCAGCAGCGAGGCCAGCCGCGAGGAGTATTCCAGACGGCAGTTCGAGGCATCCGGCAGGAGATCCTGGACCGGTGCGCCGAAGTCGGTCGGAGCCTCGGCAGGCCGCTCGGGATTGAAGACCCAGAGAGTGCCGTTGAAGGCGAAACCGTAGCCGCCGCCGGAGCAGACCGTCCTTGCCGAGTAGCTGCCGATGCCCGAACCCAGGTTGCGGAACTTCGGAGCTTCGGGAGTGCCGTCCAACTGGACGGCCCAGCTGGACCCGAAGACGACCACGCCCTGACCCAGGGAGAGGAGGGCGGTGATCTCGCCAGCCTGGTCCGCCGGGACGCGGTAGCGCAGGTAGTCCGGGTAACTCTCGAATCCGAAGGGGCCGGACTCCGCGATGAAGAGGGTCCGGGGCTCCAGCGGATCGCCGAAGAGGACGAAGCGTCCGTTCCAATGCCCCACACCCTTCACGTGACGCGGGGCCCAGCCAGAACGCTGGTCGAAGAGCGATCCGAGGGACTGGGACGGGATGTTGTCGAGGAAGCTCGTCTGCCCGACCGGAAGCTCGGCCAGCTCGTAGTGCGGTCGTCCGCTGACGATTCGCTTCTGCTCCGACACTTCCTCCGTGTCGAGAGGATCGTTCACCCCGATGAATGCCGTCCGGGTCAGCCCGATGGCGACGATGTCCGGAGTCGGGGGGACGGGGAGACCGCGGACGCTGAGCTGGGTCAGCGTTGCGTATTCGTTCGTGTCGAGGAGGAGGCCGCCAGCCGTCGGACTCGCCGTGCCGATGTTGGCGACGTAATCCGGCGACCCGGTGGTCAGCTCCAGCTGCTGGTAGTAGCCCTGGAGATTGCCCCACTCAGAACCGGGGACTCGGGAGTAGAGCCACTTGAAGTCCTGCGGCTCTTCGTATTGCCGTCCGCTCCAGATGCGGACCTCGCCGATGTCCACCGGCCAGGGGGCCACGCCCTGGTAGTCCCCCATGCGGAAGGCTTCCGTCGCGGTGTCCCGCTCCTTGAAGGTTCCAGCAGTCAGCTGCCCCCGGTCCACGCCGTTGAGCCAGAACTGCTTGATGGTCAAGTCGGGCGTTGCGGTCGTCGTGTCGCGGTGATCTACCCAGAAGGTGAACCAGTTGAGGGTCTGCGGGTTGACCCCGATGGCCTCGAGATCGGCGACCGCGCTGTTGGTCTGCCCCTCCGGCTCCCGCGCACCCTGGAAGACCGGTTCGTCGCCTGCGAAGACATTCAGCGAACCATCACCGATCCGGGAGTAGAAGACCGAGAGGGGCGAGGTCAGGTCGGGAGAGCCCGACCCGGAAGTCTGCTCGAAGGTCCAGAGATAGCTGGTCCCGCTCTCGATGCCTAGGGTCCAATCGACCGAGGCCGAACCGGGGATGGGCCACTCCCGCCAGTTGTATTCCTTCCTCCAGACCTGCCAGGATGCGCCCCGCGCCGAGTCGAAGACCCACTCACGCTTGCTCGACGGATCCCAGTCGATCATCTGGAGATCGTGGACCAGCTCATCGGTCAGACCCGCTTCCTTGATCGGGTCGAAGTGGGTGTAACGACAGAGCCGGAAGTCCCCACTCGACAGGATTCGCTTCCAGCAGCGGTAGTTCTTGACGATGTTCTCCGGCGGAAGCCAGATGTCCACGCCCCCCGCGTCGGACTCGCTGATGTCGTGCCCGCCGATCATCGGGAAGTATTCCCGGCCACGCGCATCATAGCCCGACTTCGTCGCCGAGATCACGTCGTCATACCAGGTCTCGGTTCCGCTCGAATCGCGCTCGAGGACCGAACAGGTGAAGGTTCCCGAACCATCATGCGTCAGGAAGACCTGGTAGTCGTAGCCCTGGGTGAAGGAGAAGCCCGTAGCCGTGGTGTTGTCGAACCAGGTTCCGGCGTTGCCCCAGAGGTAGCCTTGGTCCTTGTCGTTACAACTGCGGAGCCTCAGTTCGTAGGTTCCCGCATTGTTGTAGATCGTCAGGGCGTAGGCCGGAGGAATGACGTACTTGGCCCCGCTGTTGAGGTAGCCGTCGTTCGAGGCCAGCGAGAACAGGTCGGCCCAATGCGATGCCGGAGGAGTATCGTCGAAACGGAAGGTGAACTGGTGCGTCAGGGCTTCCGTGCCGGAGCGGAGGAGCGACTGCTTCCAGCCCATCGTCAAGCCTTCCCAGGCCGAACCTCCGGTGAAGCCCCGGTCCCAGACTTCCTCGCGGACCTCGGACAGGTCCACGTCAGGAGAGAGCCGGAGCTGAGCCTCCAGCGTGTGTTCATCATCGAGCACCGCGTAGCCCGCGCCGCTCTTCGCGTCGTCCAGGGTCAGGTAGCCCTTGTTCCCGCTCGAATCCTCCGAGTGGATGTAGCTGCCGCCCAGCGAGTAGCTGTCGGAGCCAATCCTGAGCATCGCGTTGCGAGCGTGGACCGGAGGAAGCTGACGGAGCGGGGAGCGAGATCCGTCGCGGCTGACCCAGTAATAGCCGTAGGCGCAGACCCCATCATGGATGCCGTAGCCCGTCGGCACGGCCCCGGGGCGGCTGGTCGGTTGGGGCAGGCCCAGAGGCCGGATGCGTCGGCTGATGTCGTCCAGGAGGTGCGCCCGATCGTTACTCACGCAGATCGCCCGGTCGCCGATCCGCTGGATCGTCGCGTCCGTGTCGAACTTCCGGTTGAGCATCGCCGAGTAGTTGCCCGATTCGTCGGGGAGCTGGGCACGGCCCTCTTCGAGCAGGTAGCCAGCCCGGGCCGCGACGAACTCGCCGTCCGGAATCGGGCCCCGCGTCCAGTAGGGCGGAGAATGGTGGAGCCCAGCGTAATCGTCCACCTCGAAGAAGGCGGTCAGGCCGTTGCCCGAAATGTCGGGAGCGCGGTCACCCGCCGCCCGGGTGAAGTCGATGGCGAAGAGCGCATCATCCGTCCGGAGGGATTCCAGCCCCGCTGCGGCGAGGGCCGAAATCGGGAGCGAGTGGGGGAAGCAGTAGGCCCGGACCATCAGACCCTTGAAGCGCGAGTCGAACTTCTCGTAGCCCGGGGTCGTGTTCCGGTGGATGCCCAGGTAGATTTCCGGCGGGAGATCCGGGTCATACTGGGGGCCGTATTCGGTCGGGACCGCCACGTCCACCGACGTGCCGTTGACCACGATCCGGCAGTAGTCGTCCGTTCGCTCGAAGGAGATCGTGTAGTCGGTCCCGGCCGAGAGGCTGGTCGTGTGCGTCGTGTGCGAAACCGTCCCCTGGTCCGTCTCCAGGTCGGCGCAGACCTTCCAGCCCGAGGAGTAGGACAGGTAGAAGTGGAGGAGACCCGGCCAATGGAGTAGGGTCGCCGTCGTCTGAGCCCCGTCTTCGTCATAGAACTCCAGGGAGTCCGGCGTGGTCAGCTGGACGCTGGCCGCGAACCCCCGGGCCGACCCCGACCCCGTCTTCGTGATGAAGAAGGGGTCGAAAAGGGTCGAGCTGGGCACTCGGGCGTAGCCGCCGGAGCCCGAGAAGATCGCACCACCGTCTACCAGGACGGGCTGGCTGGGGACGAGGAAGAGCCGGTCGGACCCGGCGAGGTTGGTCAGCGACTCGGTCCCAGCGGTCAGGGGCTGGCAGAACTCGAGCCCCGTCTCGGTCCCCTCCAGGCGAACCGAAGCGTAGTCGCCCATCTCGGCGGTCGTCAGCGCATCGCTCCAGATGCTCAGGTTGCCCAGAGCCGGGCGCGAACCGTGCGGCTCGTCCACCGTGATGTAGGTCGAGGCCCGGAAGCTCTTGCCCAGGAAGCTCGCCTCAGCCTGAGTAGCGATCGAGGGGGTCCAGCTGACCGAGTTGTCCACCGCCAACATCGAAGCGTCCGAACCGTCGCCGGTCGCCTTCCAGAGCGTCCAGCTGTTCGAGACCTTCCTCAGATAGAGACGGTAGGTGTCCTCCGCGTCCGGGATCGCCGGGAAGACGTAGGTGATGCTGGTCGTTCCGACCGAATCGGTCAGGTAGGCGACGAGATGAACCTCTGTCGGCTCGAAATGGATCGTCCAGAGAATCTCGCCGTTCTCATGGTTGATGTCGCCCCAGCGGAACAGCGTGAACTCCCGCTCGTCGGCGGCGGCGCACCCAAGTCCGCCGAAGCGGAGGTCGAGGCCGACCGTGAAGTCGGTCCCGGTGAAGACCGCGTCATAGGAGTCCTCGAGGAGGAGGCAGCCGCCGATTCCGTGCTTGGTCAGGCCCAGCGAGGCGGGCGGCTCCGCCGAGGATCGCGCCGTGCCAGGTCGACGCTCGATCACGCCCGTCGTCGAGGGTAGGACTTCCTTTCGCTCGAAGAGGCCCTGCGGATCGACCTGCGGAGAGCGGGTCATGGGGAGCTGATGGAGGGCCTTCATCGGACAGTCGTTCTCGTGCGAACCTCCCTCGAAGACTCCTCCCGGTAGCCTGCGTCGATCAGGATGGCCAGCGGGAGGACGGCGACGTTGTGCCGTCCCGAGGAGCCGGTCTGGGTCGTGCGGACGATCACGCCCTGGTGGTAGATCCGTCCACAGGCCCAGCTGGGGCAGTCCTCGTAGCCTCCGGCGGCGACGACCATCGAGTGCTTGACCCCGTTGGTCATCGAGGCCGCGGTCAGCGTGGTGTCGCCCGAAGTCCCGATCTCGACCAGCGCGCCTGCGGATCCGCCGATCTCGGCGACGGACCAGCCGAGGAGGAGGCAGGGAAAGTCCACCAGCCGCGTCGGGATTGTGTTGTGCGCGACCGTCTGACTGATGTCCACCGCGTAGCGGGCCAGCTCCTCGAGGTTCGCGCCCCGGGAGATGGACCCGCCCGTGAAGAGGCTTCCGGAGCCCGGGGCCGGAGTCGGAGGAATGACGATCTCGTCAGCCACGGGAGCCCTGGATGTGGACCCCGAGCGGACGGGAGGCCCGCTGGAGGCCGTCCTCGGAATCCCGGCTGGCGAGCAGCGCGGGGTTGAGAGCCTGGAGCCTCTGCGCGTCCCCCGAGTAGGTCAGCCAGAGGACGTAGAGCCGGTCCAGGATCGCGTCGACCGCAGCCTGGGGGAGGCCCAGGTCGGACGAGTCCGAGTCCAGCATGTCGAGGACACGGCTCATCGAGATCGTGTAACGCTTGCCGCCGCCCGGGGCAGGCCAGAAGCTCAGGAAGCTCCGCTTGGCGTCCTGGTCCCAGCCCTGCGTGATATAGCGGGGCGTTCCCTCGACCAGGGCGTATTTATGGACCAGGCCCGTTTCGCGGTGGAGACCCCGGTCGGAACCTTCAGGCGTGACGGCGAGAACCTGGCCCGCAGACGGAAGACAGAGGGAGCGACGTAGGATCGACGCTGCCCCAGCGTCAGCCGCAGCCAGCGGGATGCCCAGATCCAGGGTCTCCTCGCTGGGAACGGCACGAATCAGGTATTCGTCGCCGGATGCCGTGGTCAGGATGTCGCCCGGGCAGACCCGGTCAGACTGGAGGGTCGCGCCCGAGGCGGTGACCGTCGCGCTTCCTGCGGCAGCAGTCGTGAGGGTGACGGCGAGGGAGCCCAGAGACTCCCCCACCATCATGTCGGTCGTGAGACCGGGCGCACCGTCAGCGATGGCCCTGCTCACCGCTGCGTCGAGCAGCTCGTTCTGAGCGTCGGCCTCGGCGGTCAGGACGTTGGTCAGACCGATCCGGTTCTGGAACCGGGTCCGAAGCTCAGAACGAAGCGTGCCCATCGCTCAGAATCACAGCATGTTCGTGCCGCTGGAGTTGTAGCCCTCGAGGACACCGAAGGATCGGCGGCCTCCATCCACGCTCCAGCAACGCTTCCACGCGATGCGCTTGAACAGGTTGGCCGTGGTCGGGTGCGGCAGCACACCGGTCACTTGGCGCACGAAGGACGGGTCGCCCGAGAGCGGGGAGTGCGACATCACCATGTTCAGACGGAGGCTGTTCATGTTGAAGCCGTAGATCGGGTAGTAGGCCGTGCCAGCGGCGCCGAACGCCACCGAGGAGTCGTACTCGTCGGAAGCGACCAGCTTGCGATGCCAGTCCAACGTCGCACCCGCGACCGGGATGGCCGATTCGGTAGCCAGGTTGGCTCGGACGGGGTCCGGCAGAGCACCCAGCTTCCGCATCTCGTTGACCACGGTGTTGTAGACACCGCGAGCCGTGTAGAAGTTGGTGATCCGCTCCTTCTCGGTGAAGCCGCAGTCGAGCACCAGGTCCTGGAGGTCCTGGATCAGCTCAGCCGCGTTACCACCGGAACCGCTCGAAGCGTCACGACGCTGCGGGGTCCATTGGTCGGAGGTCGTCAGGGTGCTCGCGTCGATACCCGCGAAGGTCTCGCCGGAACCGTATTTGGTCGTGTTGCTGCCTTCCCAGAAGAGGGAGAGAGCCGACATCGGGGTCGGACCACCGCTGTAGCCGGTCGGTACGGTAGCGTAGTTGGTGTCGTACTCGAACGGGCAGGTCGCGACCGGAACCGTAGTGGTTCCGCCGTAGCCGAGCCAGAAGAGATCCTCCTCCTCACCGAAGATGCTGACCAGGTTGTTCTTGACCAGCTGCTTCGCGTAGCTGAAGAGGTCGCCCGCAGGCATCGACTGCGGCATGTTGATGTTCCGGGTGGCAGCCCATTGGCTGAACTGCGCCCAGGTCATGATGTCTTCAGCGGTGGACCCGAGGCCGCCACCGGTCACCGAGCCGTCCATCTGGTCGGCCTTGTAGTAGCCGGTGTCGCCGTGGCTGGCAACGCCGTGACCACCGAAGGTCACCGGGTGACGAACTCGCTCAGAGTCCTTCACGCCGAAGATGCGGCCACGCCGCTTCGCTTCGTTGAGCAGCTTTTCGCCGCCCTCGTTAATCATCTGCGCCGGAGAACCGGTGTAGACATCGAGTGCGATGGAGAGCTGGGTGTCCAGCTCCTCAGTCCAAGAGGGAAGTGCCATTTGCGTCCTAGGTCAAGGGCCCGAAGGCCGGACGCCCCTGGTCGCGGGTCAGATCCCGGCCTTCTTCCGCAGCCGTGCGAACTTGGCTTCCATCGCGGCCTCCTCCTTGGTGGGCTCCTGGCCTTCACCGCTGATGGGACCGAACCCGTCTGCGCTCAGCTGGCGGCTGCCAGAACCCGGGCCTCGGCTCGTCTCTCGGTCGGCGCGCTCCGCTCCAGCAGCGATGATGAGTCCGTTCAGCCCCGCCTCCGTGAGGAGGACGGTAGCGTCCAGGACACCAGCCTTGCGCTGCTCGTCGTAGAACTTGGTCACCGCCTTGTGACGATCCGAACCAGGTTGGATGCCGTGCTTCTCGAACACACCGCGCATCCTCTGAGTCGTCTGGGTGCGGAGGTCGGCGAGACGCTGATCCTCCGCTCGTTGGGCCTCGAACTCCTGGCGTTGCTTCGCCAGGGCTGCTTCTAGTTGTTCCGGAGTGACCCCCGAGTCCTTCGGGGCGGGATTGGGGTTGGATTTGGCCTTCTCCAGGGCCTGGTTGACCGCTCGGCTGGTGTAGGACTTCACTTGGTCCCGCACCGATTCGGGCACGTCTTCCAGAGAATCCCAGCGGGAGTTCTGATCCGGCTTCGCTTCCGGACTCTTCCCTGCCGCTCCGAGTGCTTCATCCTCGAGGTTGGGAGTTGCGGGCTCCTCCTCTTGGTTGGTTTGGCTCTCGGCGGTCTCCTCTTCCTGGTTGGGCTTGTTCTCGTCAGTCATCCGGTTTTCCTAGGGTCCGGGGTCTTCCCGGCTTGCCTCTGGGCCTTCTGCTTCTTCTTCCATCGGGCCTCGGCCAGCGGGGCCGACTTCCGAAGGTGCTTGTTATATTCCCGGTGGAACTTTTTCTCGTCAACGATCTGACCCGTTTCTAGCGAGATTCCATTCTTCCGGTAGACCTCCTCGCATTGGCGTTGGGAGGTGACCATTCGGTCGGGATCGTTCGGGTGGAGCTGGAAGACCGTCTTCCCGTTGACCCAGTCCTGCTCCGTGTTCACGCAGCCGTTGATGGTCGTCAGCTCGGCCAGCGTCCGCTCGCCCCCCGCCTGACCGCAGTCCGGGCAGATCGGGTGCTCGTCCCAGCAGCGGGCCATCGGGACCAGGCCGTCCCAGATGAACTGGCAGCAGGGGCATTGGAAGTTGTAGAACGGCATCAGTCCTCCTCCTCCTCGGTGACCAGGAACTCCTTCAGCGCGTCCACCGCCCAGACCGCCATTCCGAGGGCTCCGAACGGGCCACCCCCGTAGCTGAGGCTCGGGAGATCCGAACTCCCCTGCTCCATGTCGCGGCGGAGGACGATCAGGCCACCATCGTGCCGACGCAGTAGGGACTCGATCAGGGTCTCGGTCGGGACCATGTCGAGGAGTTCAGCCATTAGAGCGGAGCCTCGGCAGGCTGGAGAGCGGGACCGGCCACCTGGTCAGCGGCGAGGCCCTGCTGGGGAGCCCCGGCGGGAGCCGCTGCCGCTCGCTCCAGCTGCTGGTTCTCGGCCCGCTTCAGGTAGATCTGGTGCTCCTGGATCGCCTGGGCGAGGAGGAGCGGATCCGACTTGTTCATCTGATCGTCGAGCAGCCCGTCCAGGTATTGCTGGTAGACCGAGAGGTAGAGTGCGTGATCGTCCTGCTGGCTGACCTGGATCGGCTCGCCCGTCTGGAGGGCCCGCATGTAGCGGTCCACCGGGCCCTGCTCGATCACCGGCTGCTCGAGCATCAGGTCGATGTCCGTGATACCGAACATCTTCCCGCCGATGCGGAGAAGCTCCCGGATGAAGCGGGGAATGGATCCGCGGAAGTTGGCGACCGTCTGCGAGGCCGTCTGGAGGAACATCAGGTAGGACTCGGCCTCGCCCCGTCGGCTCAGCTGGTCCAGCTCCTCGGGCAGGATCTCGAAGGTGTAGCGGGCCACCGCCGGATCCGGGACCGGGACGACGCGGACACCGCCCTTCCCTGTCGGGATGTCCAGCCGCTTGTTGTAGAGGAGGGGCTGCCAGTCGTGGGTCACACGGAAGATCCGGTTGAGAGCCCGGGCCAGCCGCGTCAGGCGGTGCTTGTTCCGGCGACTCGCGCCCTGGCCGATGAAGTTGGCCTCGGTCGCCGACTTCTCCGGGTTCTGCGGAAGGCCTCGATCCATCGGGGCGATACCCACGATGTCGTCGAAGATGGAGATTTGATGTTGAAGCGCCGCGAGCTTCTCCCCGAGGATCGAGTCCCGCTCGACGGGGCGCATCGTCGCGTTCACGCCCCGCTGGTTGTCGTCGACATCGACCGGGGCGTAGACCCGGCGCGCCCCGCCCGTGTTCCGGATGACCTTGATGACCTCCTCGCGGATCGCCGCACGGTCGTAGAGGACGATCTTCTGGTCGTTCTCGATCTCGTCGAAGATCTGGACCAGGGTCTCGACCACCTGGCGAAGCGGCGGAATCCAGCTGGCCGTCTCGACCGGGCTGATGTCCTCCTTCGGCGCCGGGTCGATGAAGGACTCGATTACCAGGGGGCAGGCCGGGAGGACGACAGTCTCGACGTAGGTTCCCAGAGCCTTCGAGCCAGCATCGTTCGGCGTGAATCCGTCGAACTGAATCTCGGTCGCCTCCTCCGACGCGACCCGGCAGGGTTGGATCCAGACGGACATCGGGCAGCCCTCGGTTTTCTCGCCGGTCGGGAAAGCCTCATGGTAGACCTCGGTGATCTGGACCAGTTCCCAGGGCTTGGTCTCCGTCCCCACCCGCTCGCTGTCCACGGTCTTGCGCCAGCCCTCGGGCAGATCGCCGTAGCTCTTCTGGTAGGTGTGCCAGCTGAAACGGCGATGGAAGGGCTCGTAGCCGCATTGGATCGGCTCGACCGCCTCGTAGCGGACCTTCTCGTAGGCGTGTTCGGCTTCCGGTCTGGGGACGAGCTTGATGGCGAAGAAGGGGTTCGTCAGCCCGAGGAAGGCTGCGCGAGAGGCCGCCTCGGCCAGCTCGCCCTGGTCGCAGGCCCATTGGCTGATCTCCTGCTGCGCCTCGGCCAGCCGCGAAGCCCCGGGGGTCCGGCTCTTGATGACCGGACGGGGGATCCCCGGCGCGATGGACGCGACCAGGTGGAGGACGCGGCTGAGGAAGAAGTTCGCCGTGACGTCCGGGACCGTCCACTCGGGATGGGTCGTGGTCGGATTCCAGTCCCGGATCGAAATGCCCTCCTCGGGCAGGTCCGAGATGAACCTGGTGTGGCCGAGAGGTTCCCGGCCCGCGTAGAGGTCCGCGATGATCCCCGTCGAGGAGTCGATCACGCCCCGGAACTGCGAGGCTGCGGACTGGACCAGACGGGCGATCTGCCGCTGAGCGTCTTCGTCGAGTTGGTAGGTCTTCATTTGGGCCAGTAAGGGGTCGTGCTCCAGTCCTCGACCGTGGCCGAGGCCGCGCCGCTGATCTCAGGGAGAGCGGAGGTCGTCCGGTCGAGCATCGTCGAGAGGAGGGCGAACGCCGCAATCAGGTCGTCGTGGTCAATCAGAGGGTATCTGAGGAGATCATTCCGAAGCATTTCCTCGCCCTCGAAACCGGGAAGGAATCGGACCTGACCCGTCCGCATGGCCCGGATCACGCCCTGAGCGCGGTTGCCCAGGCTGGCGTTGCCGATGCGAATGGATCGGGTGCGGATGCCTCCGATCCGCCCACGCTCCTCAAGCCAGGGGCCCAGGTATTCCTGGGCAGCCTTCCGCTCGATCCAGATGGCCTTGAGGGCCGGGAATCGACCCTCCTGGATCAGATCCTCGATGAAGAGCATCGCCTCGTCCACCCCGCCGTGAATCTTGTGCGCGAAGCGGGGGATGAACACCGAGCGGTCGCGCTCGAGGCCGCGCTCGCGCCAGTCTGGGAAGGCGTTCGCAGGGACGTGACGGACGACCATCAGCCCGTTCGCCGAGCCGACGATTCCGTCCAGGCGGTGGACCGGATCCCAGAGGAGGATGTCCGGGCCGTCCGGGAGGGTCGCCTCGGTCTGGTAGGCCCGGTCCAGGGCAGGCTCGCGGATCAGAGCGGACTGGCCCGGCGTGAAACGGCAGAGATACTGGGCCGCGAAGAAGGACTGATCGTCCTCCTCGCGCTCGATGTCCCGAATCTCGTCCGCGTTCAGGTAGGTCGGACAGAGGGGGTAGTGTCCCTGGTATTCCTCAGCCCAGATCGAACTGGCCTCGGGCCCCGGACCTAGCCCGTCGATCTCGCCCGTTTCCGGGTTCTCGGGAACCCAGCAGCCCCGGTGGAATACTGTCCACTCGGGGTTCTGAGTCACGTGGTCGAGGACATCTCCGGGGGCCCAGTAGGTTCCGACACCGTTGATGTGGTCGGTCGGAGAACGGAGGAGCGGGACCGCAGCCTTGAGCCAGTCCACGCAGCGGCGGCGTCCGGCAGGAGTCCGGTAGTTGGTCTCGTTCTGGAGGTCGTCGGGATGGATGTCCGTCGGGTGATTGCCCGCCGAGTTCGTGGTCACCCCGCCTGCGAAGACCGAAGGCTCGCGACCCGCACCCTCGCTGCGGCCCCTGATGTTGAAGCTCGACGTCGGACCCGAGGATCTCATGTCGGTCGCGGAAAGCGCCAGGTGCGGGAAGACCTGGCCGACCGGCACGTGAAGTCCCGGGCGGATCTCGAGCGTCCCGCCGAGACGGTCCCGGAGTTCGCCGACGAGCTTCTTGGAGAGGTCGAGAGTCGCCGACGCGATCAGGATGCGCTTGTCGGGGGAGCAGAGCAGCTTCCAGGCCGACAGGATCACCGAGAGCAGCGTGCTCTTCGCGTGGCCACGAGGGACCGCGCAGAAGGTGCGGGGCCCCGAGAGGGAATGCTCCACCATCTGACGGTGAAGCTCCGTGAACTGCTTCCGACCGTCGGACATCCCCCGGTAGCCCAGCGCGATGCCCAGGGCCAGGGGATCCTCGATCAGACGACGAATCTCAGGGGGGAGCGGGAGTTCCCGCATTGGGATCAGCCCGACTTGGTCACCGTCTGCCCCTGGTCGATCCAGGCGGCGGAGATCGCAAGCGTCCCGTCGTTGCGGTAGACCGAGATGTTGTTCGTACCGGCTCCCGGGGCGGAAGCGAAGGTGATGTCCGTGCCCGAAATCGACCAGAGAGAGGGGCCCACCCGGGTTCCTCCGACCTCGACGATCAGATCCTCGTAGCCGCCGTCACGGAGCGGGTCCAGCAGGAAGGCGGTGATCGTGAAAGTGACGGTCGCCCCGTCGCCGCTGAAAGTCTGACCCGGATTCAGGTCGTCGGACACCGCCGCGTAGATTCGCAGCTCCTCCTTGGCGATGAAGTCCAGATCCTTCAGGTGGCCGACCGCATTATCGCCGCAGAAGAAGGAGGCCGTGCGGAGCGGGGGCGAGTAGCCCGTGGTCGGATCCTTCTCGACGATGAAGACCTTGTTCGACTTGATCTGATCCGGGGTCAGCCCGCAGCGCGGATTCGGGCGCGAGTTGATCCAGATGTCCTTCAGGGTCACCGGCCCTGCGATCTGGATGTATTCGCCCGCCGAGCTTGCGTCCACCGTCTGCGAACCATTGCCGTCGCAACGCTGGTTCTCGAAGGCCTTGCCGTAGGTGATCCCGAGTCCTGCCGTCATGCGGAAATCAGACCACCGGGGGCGACCCCCCGCAATCGCCCGGGCCCGTTTTCGAGAGGACGGTAGCCGGAGGGGGAGGGGGCCCCAACGCCTTTCCCGACCCCCCGGGGGATCCGCCGCCCACCCGCCACCCAAGACGAAGACGAAAACCGGAAGATAGGGCTCGCTTCGCTCGCGGGAAGAGGAAGAGGGAGGAGGGGCTCGCTTCGCTCGCGGGAAGAGGAAGAGGG